>Ga0065721_10003835_pt1 | contig 67369 bp, 61 predicted proteins | sample Mesricmetagenome_FD_59108 | JGI IMG/M metagenome (GOLD analysis project Ga0065721, IMG submission 59108) | Mesophilic microbial community from rice straw/compost enrichment Sample: eDNA_1 v2 (version 2) | ecosystem: Engineered > Solid waste > Grass > Composting > Bioreactor | place: USA: Davis... | reverse complement strand
AAAGAAACCTCACCAGAGATGAGTGCGGCTATTGAAGCTGCGTTGGAAGAAGACTGGACGCTTCGCGAAAAATTAGATGTATTAAAAGCCTCTGCCCGAAACCTGGATAAGATCGTTGAATCTCCCAGAACAGAAGTAATCACTAACATTCTGCGCTACGCCCGTGAATCGGCTGCAGCAACCGCTTAGTTCTTCTGGCAAGGCAGTAGCCCAGCCTGATGCATTTCAAATTGGGCTACATTAATCCACTCCCTTAATTTCGCAGTCATTCTGAAGCCAGGATGACCAGAAAACAACGTTACCAGTTTGTCATAAATTATTTTCAGCAACATGCACCTGATGCAGAAACCGAGTTGCTGTACGACAATCCCTACCAGTTGCTGGTAGCAGTGATACTGTCGGCCCAATGCACCGATAAAAGGGTGAATATGACCACGCCGGCTATTTTCGAAAAATATCCGGATGCACATAGTCTGTCAAAGGCCAGTTTCGACGAACTGTTCCCCCTCATCAAAAGCATTTCCTACCCCAACAACAAAACAAAACACCTCATCGGCATGGCCAACATGTTGGTGGAGCGGTTTAATGGCCAGGTGCCCCTCACCGTTGACGAGCTGGTGCAATTGCCCGGAGTAGGCCGCAAAACGGCCAACGTCATCACTTCGGTGATTGACCAGCAGCCCAATATGGCGGTGGATACCCATGTATTCCGCGTATCGGCCCGTATTGGATTGACCGTGGGCGCCAAAACACCCCTGGCCGCCGAAAAACAGCTTATTCAACACATCCCCCGTGAGCTGGTACACAAGGCCCATCACTGGCTCATTTTGCATGGCCGCTATATTTGTGTGGCCCGCAACCCCAAATGTGCCCAATGCGGGTTAAAACCGGCCTGTAAATACTACCAGAGGTCGTTAGTCAAAAGCCGGAAGCCGGAAAATACCGGGCCTTCGGATTGCTGACTTCCGACCTCCGACTCCATTTTCAGCGCTGGGGAACATATTCTACACTTCCTGCCTTAACTTCAATAGCCATTAACAAAACATAAAACACCACGATGGCACCAGATTTTGAACAATGCAGTGCTATAGGGCTTAATTATGAAATATCTGTATCTATGCGTTGTAATGGTATTGCTCAACATCCAATGTTCGCAACCAGACGAAAACAACTATCAAAGTCCGGAAGGGTACGATTTAACCCGCCCCTACCTGATCAAACTGCCGGTTGAGCTGGACGAAATTTCGGGTGTTGCTTACTACGCAAAAGATACCAGCGTATTTGCCATTGGCGACGAATTTGGATTCTTGTACAAAATTCCCCTAACGCCCAATAAACCGATCAGGAAATGGAAATTCTCCGGCCCGGGTGATTATGAAGACCTGGCGCTGGTTGACAAAACCTTTTACGTGCTGCGAAGCGACGGTAGCATCATTGCTTTTACCTTCGATGAGAAGAATACGGTATTGACAAACGAGATACAGTTTCCCTTAGCGGGCAATGAGTTTGAAATCCTTTATTACCATCCACAGCAGTTTAAACTGGTGATGATTTGCAAAGACTGTGAGGCAGACAAGAAAAAAGCGCTGACTGTTTTTCATTTCAACCTGTTGAAGAGAAGTTTCGACGATTCTTCTTCTATCAATGTCACAAGCATTGCCAATATGATAGGTGAGGAGAAAATCAAATTCAAGCCATCGGCAGCAGCCATTAACCCTGTTACCAATGAATTGTTCATTGTATCGGCCATCAACAAATTGTTGGTGATTGCCGACCGGAACGGAAGGCCAAAAGCCGCCTACCCGCTGGATGGACGATTATTCAAACAACCTGAAGGTATTACGTTTACGCCCGCCGGGGATATGATCATCAGTAATGAAGCAGCCGATCGCGGAGTAGCCAACCTTCTTTTTTGTAAATATAAGAAACGCTGAACATGAAAATTGTCCTGGTCATTTTTGTAACACTGACCGCGCATATCGGCCTGGCCCAAACCAACGATTCGGTGAGTGCACGGATTATTCTTGTAGGCGATGCAGGCGCCCTGGTGAATGGCACACACCCGGTGGTATCGGCCATTAAAAACTATATGCATCCCGATAAAAAAACCACCATCGTGTACCTGGGCGATAACCTGTACAAAATTGGTTTGCCCGATGAAGCGCATGTAAACTACGTATTGTCCCGCTCGGTACTCGATTCACAAATGGCCGTGGCCGAAAATACACCCGCCAGGGTTTACTTTATTCCCGGCAATCACGATTGGGAAAATGGCGGCACATTTGGCTGGGATGCCCTGCTGCGCCAGGAAGCCTATATAAACTCCATGAGCGAAAAGAATGTGCATTTTATACCATCTGAAGGTTGCCCCGGCCCTGTTGAAGTGCCTTTAAGCGATGAAGCCACCATGATTGTATTCGACAGCCAGTGGTGGCTGCACCGGCACGTTAAACCCGGTGTAGACTGGGATTGTGAATGCAAAACCGAAAGCGAGTTCACAATAGCACTTTCAGAAATGTTGCGCAAGAACTATAACAAGCTGGTGATTCTGGCCTGCCATCATCCTTTTATGAGCAATGGCATACATGGCGGTTATTTTGGTCTTAAACAACATGTTTTCCCGCTTACCGACTGGCGAAAGAAATTATACATTCCCCTGCCCGTGATTGGTTCCATTTATCCCATCAGCCGCAGCGTGTTTGGCAGCCACCAGGATATGAACTATCCCGCCTACCAGAACATGATAGACCAGGTACAAAAAGTGGCCAAAGATCATCCCCATCTTATTTATGCCACCGGCCATGATCACAGCCTGCAATTGCTGAAAGATACCCTGCATCATTATATCGTAAGCGGCAGCGGTTGCCAAACCAGCCGTGTGGAAGACAGCCGGCGATCGATATTCACCCGCGACTCTATGGGCTATGCAGTAGTAGAAGTATCGAAGAACAAACACGTGCGGGTTAAATTTTATGTGGTTGATCACACCACGGCCGTACCCAGGGAAGCCTTTTCTGATATGATCATCGATTTTTCCAAACTGCCGCCCCTGGCGCCCGACACGGTCACACAGGATATTCCCAAATACGAGGATTTTTATACCGCACCGGCCAGCAACCAATACAAAAAAGCAAGCAGGCTCAAGCGGGCCATACTGGGCAATAATTACCGCGAAGTTTGGTCACAACCGGTGAAGTTGAAAGTGTTTCGCTTGAACGAAGAACATGGCGGGTTCAAAATAGAAAGCATGGGCGGGGGTAAACAAACCAAAACCCTGACCCTGGTGGATAAGCAAGTTAAAAAATGGGCGTTGCGCACCATCGACAAAGATCCCGAAGCCGCCGTACCCGAAAACCTGAGGGGCACCATTGCCAATGATATTGTGCAGGATATGATCTCTGCCGCCCACCCCTATGCGCCATTGGTGGTTGACCCGCTGCAGACAGCGGCAGGCATTCCGCATGCAAAACCCAGTTTTTACCTCGTACCCGACGATCCCGCCTTCGGTTATTACCGGCCCCTGTTTGCCAACAAGGTATGTATGCTGGAAGAAAAAGACGCCAGCTGGGATGGCAGCGATACCAAAAGCTCCATCACCGTTTTTAATAACATGATTGAAGACAATGACCACCGCGTACGGCAAAAAGAAGCGCTGCGGGCCAGGCTCATGGATTTGTTGATAGCCGACTGGGACCGTCATATGGACCAGTGGAAATTTGGAAAGATAGACAGTGGCAAAAGCAATATCTATTATCCCATTCCCAAAGACCGCGACCAGGCCATGTTTTATTCCGATGGTATGCTGTTAGCTTATTTATCAAGAAGGCGTATGCCCTTCCTGAAAGGTTTCCGCTACAATATTCCGCGGCCCAGCCGCCTGGCCACATGGGGCAAGGATTTCGACCGTCTTTGGCTCACCAATATCGACAGAACAACATGGGATTCGGTTACCCGCGATTTCACAGCAGCACTGAGCGATACCGTTATCAAAACAGCCGTGGCCGCCCTGCCCCCCGAAATAGCCGCCATCGATGGCAGGAACATGACGGAAAAACTCATCAGTCGCCGCAACGAATTGCACAAGGCTTCCATGAAATATTATCAGTTCCTGGCCGAAAAAGTAAATGTGCTGGGAAGCAATAAAACCGAATACTTTAGCGTAACCAATGAAGGCAACAAGATCAGGGTGCAGGTTCGGCCCATAAAAGACAAAGGACAGGATACCGGCGCCGTGATGTACGATCGTATTTTCGATCCCAAAGAAACCGATGAAATTCGCCTGTATGGTTTTCGCGGCAACGATCGTTTTTACATTGATGCCAATGCCAAACGCCGTATACTGGTTCGCGTAATTGGCGGAAAAGGCGATGATAGCTTTCACATCAATGGCAATATCAGGAATTATATCTACGATTTGAATACCGAAAAGAATTACCTCGCCAGGGGCAGCCGAACGCGTAGCAAATTAAGTAACGACCCACGGGTAAACGACTATGATTTCAACGAGTTTCAATACAACCAATTGCATTTTCCCCGTATCAATATCGGTTTCAATCCCGACGATGGCTTTTTCCTGGGTGCCGGCGCCTGGTATCGACGCCAGGCTTTCCGCAAAAAGCCCTATGCCTCTGATCAGCGTTTCGGCGCTCTGTTTGCCCTGACAGAAAAAGCGTACCAGTTGAGGTACCGGGGCATTTTCACCAATGTGTTCCCAAAAACCGATATCGTGGTGAATGCCGAACATATGGACCCCAACCTCAGCAATTTTTTTGGCTTTGGTAACGAAACCGTAAGGGAGAAAGACAGCGCCATTAAATATTACCGCGTGCGTTATAAGAATGCAGCCGCCGATGTATTGTTCCGCAGAATATTGGCCGGCGGTGCGCTCAGCTTGTTTGCGGGTCCATCGGTGTACCATTACTGGAACAAACGCGAAAGCAATAAAGATTATATCCTCAGCCAACCATCGCTGGTGGGTCTGGATTCGCTGGAGATCTATTCCGTGAAAACCTACCTGGGTGGAAAGGCGGGCATATTGCTCAATAACCTTAACAACGAACTTTGGCCTACCCGCGGTATCTACTGGCTCACCACCTACACGCATATGGCCGGCATGAACCACAACAGCTCTCAACTATCAAAGCTGGAGTCGGACATGGTGGTGTATGCCAGCCTTAACAACCCCGCACGCTGGGTAACCGTATTACGTCTGGGCGCCGGCAAAATATTCAGCGATAAGCTGGAATATTTCCAGGCCCTGAACCTGGGCGCCAACAATTATCTGAGGGGTTTCAGAAAAAACCGTTTCTCGGGTCAAAGCCTGGCTTATGGGAGCCTGGAGTTTCGTTTTAAACTATTCGACAGTAAATCGTATATATTGCCCGGGCAGGTGGGCCTGGTGGCCTTCAACGATATTGGCCGGGTATGGCTGAAAGGCGAGACCAGTAAAAAATGGCATTATGCCTATGGTGGCGGTTTATACTATGTTCCCTTTAGCATGGTACTGGTATCGGCCACCATGGCTTTTTCCAGGGAAGAAAGCCTGTTCAATTTTACCATTGGTACCAAATTGAACCTAACATTTTAATTATTGGATATGCTAAACAATAATGAGTTATTGATACAAACAGAAAACTATGTAAGGGACCTGTTTAAACAATACCACCAGGCCAACCTGGTGTTTCATAATATCGGTCATACCGAAAGCGTGGTGCAGCATGTGCATGAAATTGCTGCACACTACGAACTGTCTGACCGCGAGAACATGGAGCTCACCATTGCCGCCTGGTTTCACGATACGGGCCACCTGGTAACCGAGCCGCAGCAGCACGAAGAAAAAAGCGTGGCGCTGATGAAGGAATTTATGGAAAGCAGAACCGATGACCATGCCCTTATTGACAAGATTGCAGCCCTTATACGCGTCACCAAATTTCCGCCATCGCCACAAACCCTGCAGGAAATGATCATGGCCGATGCAGATACCTACCATTTCGGGCTGAACGAAGAATTCAAAAAAACCAATAAACAGGTAAAAAAAGAACTCATACTGCGCAATATCACTACCACCGACTGGGAAAAGAAAAGCCTGGAGTTGTTGCAAAAGCACCAGTTTTATACTACCTATTGCATGGAGCTGCTGAACAAAGGAAAGGAAAAGAACATACGCCGGCTGCAAAAGAAGATTCATAAACAGGCAGGCGCCGCTGCCGGCCATACCATATTGTCGCAGGAAGGCGCAGAAGGCGATATACGGGCCGAGTTGAAGAAAAAAAATTCCCTGCTTACCCGGGGCATTCAAACCATGCTGCGCCTAACCTCTGAAAACCACCTTGAACTGAGTAATATGGCCGATGGAAAAGCCAGTATTCTCATCAGCGTAAATGCCATCATCATATCGGTGATACTATCCGTATTGATTCGCCGTATAGAAGTAGATACGCATTTAACCATTCCTACATTCGTTTTCCTGGCCTCTTCGCTGGCCACTATCATCATTGCCATTCTGGCCACACGGCCCAAAGTATCGGAAGGGAGTTTCAGCCGGGAAGATATTTTGAATAAAAGCACTAACCTGCTGTTTTTTGGCAACTTTCATAAAAGCAGGCTCGATGAATACCAGTGGGCCATGAACACCATGATGCGCGACCCCGATTATATCTATGGTTCCATGATACAGGATATTCACCAGCTGGGCGTAGTGCTGGCGCGCAAATATAAACTGATCAGGCTGGCCTATACGGTTTTTATGATCGGCATCTTTATTTCAGTGGTGGCTTTTATGCTGGCCATCTTATTGCACCAGCCCAGTCAAACCATTATTCAATCACCACAGGTTTCACCATTCGGAGCTTGAATGCCTGTGGAAAAAACATGAGTTTATTCAAAGCCATAGCAAACAGGATGGGTGTGATAAGCAAATATCGCATCAAGCTGGTATTAGGCATTGCATTGGTATGGACCATCATCGATACGGGTATATACCTGTATAAATTTTACAGCGAACATGTACAATACGATTCCGTTCCCTTCGATATGCAATCGTGGGTGGTAATAGCGCTGCGATTGGTGATTATATTTTTTATAAGCCTGGTAATGGCTTACCTGCTGGTTTATGAGCTGAAACAACTGGTAAGAAACCTGCCCTTATGGTTAAGCCTGGTCATCAAAACCATTTGTCTGCTGGGCGCGGCCTTTGTACTGAATTTTATTTTACACTTTACCTATATATGGCTGATAGAAAAAGAGTCGGTGACCAACGAACTAAATAATTTCTATTATACTATTTTTCAAACCTCCCTGTTTGTTAGCCAGATGATGCGCTGGCTGGCCATCTTCCTCATAACCATCCTGTACATAGAAGTAAACGAAAAATATTCCCCCGGTGTTTTCTTCGATATCTTATGGGGCAGGTACATCAACCCCAGGATAGAAAAAAGAACCGTGATATTCATCGATCTCATCGATTCCACTGCTATTGCAGAACAACTGGGTCACAAAAAATATTTCCGCTTTATACGTGACTTCATTTATTTTCTCTCCATTGCCTTACTGGAAAACGATGCACAAATTTACCAGTATGTAGGCGATGAAGTGGTAGCATCGTGGATATGCAAAAAGCCAAACGCCAATCGAAAATGCTTACGTGCCTTAATAGATTGTCAGAAAATATTACGCAGAAACCGCAATTATTTCAAAAACCGCTATGGCATTATTCCCGAATTCAGGGCGGGTATTCATACGGGAGAAATTACTATTGGAGAAATAGGCGTGGTAAAAAAAGATCTGGCCATGAGCGGCGACATCATGAACACCACGGCTCGTTTGCGTTCGGCAGGCAGTGAATTGAATCAAAAAGTAGTTGTTTCCAAAGATTTTGTTAATCAAACTAATTTAAAGAACTGGCAAACCATCCATTTAGGCATGGTTGATTTAAAGGGGAAAGAATTTGCCATGGAGCTATATGCGTTGAAGATATGATGTATTGTTGCCTTATTTCTACACTATTCCTTCGCGCGGCATGCAGGCAGGCTGGAGCATGATAATTGCTTAGGGTGTAATAAACATCCAGGTATGAAATCGATCAAACAATTATTAGCAGTAACGGGCAGTGCATTGATCATTATGAGCTGTCAGGACAACAGTGGTAACCAGCGAATAGAATCAGAGGCCGATTCCCCATCGGCAATGGACCAACCAGTACAGGATAACAGCAGCATGAATGAATCATCCAATCAATATGTTGATCTGAAAACAGGAGAAAAAGTCAATCTGTATTACGACAACGACAAAAAAAGGGTGTATTCATCCGCTACTAACGAACCGGTTGACCTGTATGTGAACGTAGCCACCGGCGATACTGTGTATGGCCGTGGACGTTATATCGTAAACAACTATGTAGTAAAATCGGATGGAACCTATAAGCTGGACAACAAAAAGGTAAAAGTTACCAACGATGGTTTAAAGATCAAAGACGGCGATAAAAAGCTGAAAATAGAAGATGGCGAAATGAAAATAAAGGATGGCGATAAAAAGTATAAGGTAGATGGAGATGAAGAAAAATTAAAAACCAACGACAGGAAGGAGAAAAGAGATGGTGAAGATTCAAAGATCAAAACAGATGATAAGAAAGTAAAAACCGATGACGGTGAAACAAAAACGAAAAATCTTTAATTAAGCCCTTTTTGTTTTGTTTAAAAAAATCAATCCCGTTCACGCCATGTGAACGGGATTGTTATTTGGTAATCGGGAAATATTAATTGGCGCTGCCCAGCATTTCGTGCAGCTTCATCACCAGTTCGGTTTTTGTAATGGGTACGCCCATTATTTTATTATACCCTTTGGCATCTACAAAATACTGGTCGCGGATAATTTTGATCAGTTGGCCGTTGTTGATCTCCGGTATCAGCACCTGTTCAAAATTCCTCAATATGGCACCCAGGTTTTTGGGGAAGGGCCGCACATAACGTAAATGGGCATGGCTTACGGCATATCCTTCGTGCTGCAACTGGTGTACAGCACTCTTGATAGCGCCATAGGTACTACCCCAGCCTAGCACCAGTATTTTACCCGAAGCGGGACCGCTGTCGAGTTGTTGTTCGGGTATATAGTCGGCAATCTTGTCTACTTTTTCCTGCCTGATCTTCACCATCAGCTGGTGGTTCTCGGGATCGTAACTTACGTTACCGGCTATATTTTGTTTTTCCAGGCCGCCAATACGGTGTTCCAGTCCGGGTATGCCCGGGATGGCCCAGGGCCGCACCAGCTTTTCATCGCGCTGGTAAGGCTGGAAGGTGGTGCCTGGTTCCAGTTCTTTTTTGAAATGCACTTCTATGGGTTTCAGATCATCGCTCTTTGGAAAACGCCAGGGTTCGGCGCCATTGGCAATATACCCGTCGCTGAGTAAAATTACCGGCGTCATATGTTGTACGGCAATGCGTACGGCTTCGTAGGCGGCCCAAAAACAATCGCTGGGTGTGCTGGCCGAAATAATGGGCATGGGGCATTCACCGTTCCTGCCGTAATAAGCCTGCAGCAAATCGCTTTGTTCGGTTTTGGTAGGCAAACCTGTGGAGGGTCCGCCACGTTGAATATCGCAGATCACCAGCGGAATTTCCAGCATCACCGCCAGACCCATGGCTTCGGCTTTCAATGCCATACCCGGACCGGAAGTAGTGGTTACACCCAGTGAGCCGCCATAAGCTGCACCAATGGCCGATGTAATACCGGCAATCTCATCCTCGGCCTGGAAGGTTTTTACACCAAAGGCCTTGTGTTTACTGAGCTCATGCAAAATATCGGAAGCCGGTGTAATTGGATAAGAACCAAGGAACAGTGGCAAACCGCTTTTTTGCGAGGCGGCAATCAATCCATAGGCCAATGCCTGGTTGCCCATGATGGAGCGATACACACCGGGCTCCATACGGGCTTTTTCTACTTTATAACGGGTGGTAAATGTTTCGGTAGTATCGCCAAAATTATAGCCGGCCTGCAAGGCGCGGATATTGCTTTCCAGTATTTCGGGCTTTTTGCCAAACTTGTCGTTGAGAAATTTGATGGTGTAATCCATACTGCGGTTGTACATCCAATACAAAAAGCCCAGCACAAACATGTTTTTTGCACGGTCTTTTTCCTTGGTGCCCATGGTGATGTCTTTCAGCGCTTCGCGTGTCATCTTCGTCACATCCATCTTTATCACCTCATAGTTAGACAGGCTACCATCTTCCAGGGGGTTGATGCCATCGGCATAATTGGCCAACCTTAGGTTCCTGGCATCGAAGCCATCGGTATTGGCAATGATCTTTCCGCCTTTTTTCAGTGCTTTCAGGTTCGATTTCAGGGCGGCCGCATTCATGGCCACCAGCACATCGCATTCATCGCCGGGGGTAAACACGCGGTCGCTGGAAAAACGCAGCTGGTAACCGCTTACACCAGGCAGGGTGCCCTGCGGGGCGCGTATTTCGGCCGGGAAATCGGGAAAAGTGGCCAGGTCAATGCCTAATAGGGCGGTATTATTGGTAAACTGGCTGCCGGTCAACTGCATCCCATCACCCGAATCGCCGGCAAATTTTATTACTACGTCCTGCAGGACCAATTCATTTCGATTCATTTGTACTGTTGTCTTAGTTACTGGTATAATTTACAAAATTACTACAAGTTGGGGAGGGCTTATTTACTAAAAAGGTAAAAAAAGCCCTGGGTGTCAGGCTTTTCCGAAGTAAGTTTATTTTATCCTATACACAAGGTATTCAGGCTGTTATCCCGGGCATATAGCGCTGTTAAGGCTGGTTTTGCATGCCACCGCCCCGGCCTTGCAGCAATACCCGCACTGTTACTATCAACTGCCCGGTATGCCGCATGGTATGTTCGGTAGCATGAAACAACAAACCCATCACCGTAGAAGGTAATAGTTTTCGGCCCACCCCTCGCGAGGCTACCAGTATGGTGGGATCTATACTCTTTAGAAATGCAATGGATATTTCTATCTGCTTGTCTAACGCCTGCAACAACGAATCGGTGGTACCCAGGGGCTGCCCCTCTGCTTTCAAATAATCCAGTTGCTGCGCCGACAACTGCTCACCCTTTGCATAGGTAAACAAACGATCCAGCACGCCGGCTATATGTTGTAAATGAAAACCTGGTGAAGCTACCTGCGCGGGTCGTTCCCACAACAGCTCATCCGGAAAATGATTCATCAATGCATGTATCTCTTCCTGCGCCTGCAACAGGGCATGCGCCACAGGCTGTACCTGTGCGGGAATACCAGGCAAAGCGCCACGCAGCCATACTTCGGGGAGTTTTGTTTCTGCCATAGGCGCAAAGGTACTAAAAGCAACAACCTCCGCCGAAGGCGAAGGTTGTTGCTTTTATTCGGCTACATAGGCCGGTTTTAACAAGGCCTCGTAGATAGCATCCTGCACTTTGGGTCGTACACTCATACGCAGAAACTTGTTGATATCAGGACTGTTAACCCTATTCGACAGGAAAATATAAATAAGATTATACTTTGGATCCACCCAAAAACAGGTGCCCGTGAACCCGGTATGCCCGAATGTTTCGGGCGATGCATAGGTAGAGGGATAAGGCTCCTTTCGGGTAGCATTGTCTTTTTCGGGTTTGTCGAAGCCCAGCCCACGACGACTGATGGGACTATGATACTGGTTGAAATATTCCACGGTGCTGCGGCTGAAGAAATTCACGCCGTTGATAACACCGCCATTCAATATCATTTGCGCCAGCACAGCCAGTTCATAGGCATTGCTGAACAAACCGGCATGGCCTGCCACACCGCCAAACATGGCCGCGCCGGGATCGTGCACATAGCCATGCACCAGTTGCCGGCGAAATCCTTTTTCGTTTTCTGTAGGCGCAATATGATCCAGCGGGAAGCGTTCGGCCGGTTTAAAACCGGTAACAGTGAAGTTCAGTTTATCGTAAAATGTTTTTTGCACATATTCATCCAGGGGCATGCTGGTGATGGCCTCTACTATTTTGCCCAGGAAAATATAATCGTTATCGCTGTAAATGTATTTACCCGGTGTAGCCAGCTCACTTTGCAGTATGCGTTTGTACATGGTATCTACAAAATGTTTGTTCATGTACATGCCATTGGCCACCCGAATACTGTACAGGCTATCGGGTTCAGACCGGTAAAAGCCGGGCAAGGGAGCATTCTCCTGTTTGGGGTCTACGGTTTCGCGATAAAAAGGAATATAGGCTTTCAAACCTGCCTGGTGCAACAGGATATCCCATATTTTCAAAGGCGCCTTATTGGTTTTACGCACCCAGGGCAGGTAATCGCCCAGTGTTTTTTGCAGGTCCAGTTTGCCTTCATCGTATAGCTTCATCACCGAAATGGTGGTAGCCATGATCTTGGTAACCGATGCCAGGTCGTAAATGGTTTCGGTATATACCGGTTGCAGGCTGTCGTAGGTTAGATAACCAAAGGCCCTTTCGTAGGCTATTTTGCCATCTTTTACCACCATCACCACCGCACCGGGAATGGCGTGTTGCTGAATGGCATCGGTTACGATGCTGTCGATGTTCCGGTTCATTTTGGGCGCATTGAAACCCAGTTGTTCGGCCTGCACTACCGGCAGTATTCTTTTCGCTACCAGCCCTGTGCCGAATGTGAGCGACTCGCAAACGGTGACGGGCAGTTTGCCTTTGGCCAGCAAACGCCCCTGTAACAGGTCGGCGGCAGTGGCCTGGGTAATGTCATCGTCTTCGTAGGCCGCTACCAGTACAGGTGCATCGCACATATTCTTAATGGCATAAGGGTTACCAAATACCATGGTGATGGTTTTTTGCTGTTGCTGCAGGGTTTGAATCAACTGCAGGGCCGCCCGGCTGATGCCGAAATTATTGGCAGGATAGCGGGCAAACTGGTGCACACCAATCACCACAGCATCATAATCTTTCAATTCTTGTAATAAAGAGGCTGCCTGTGTACTGTCTTTTTTATAATCGAAATAAAAAACCGAGGCATTGTAGGCGATACGCATTTGACGCGCAAATGCATTGTCTCCGGTGAGCCCCACACCCAGGTAAGCCACTTTATACCCCCGGGCCAATGGGAAAATAGCGGGATTGTTGTTACGCAACAGGGTAAGCGCATTTTCCGCTATCAGTCTGCGTGTTTCATCTACCTTACTGTTCAGGTCGTTGGTAATATGAGTGGTATCTATTGGGGTGAAATGGGCCAGTCCGTATTCATATTTTGCCATCAGCACTTTGCGCACGCGGGCATCGATGGTTTTCCAGCTCAGTTTTCCCTTACGAATGGCCCAGCGTATTTTTTTAATGCTGCCGGGAATATCGCCGGGCAGGCACAACATATCATTACCAGCTATGAGCGCCTGCATGGAAGCTTCGCCATCAGGGAAATATTTCGATACGCCTTTCATCTCCAGCGCATCGGTGAAGGTGAGGCCATCGTATTTCATTTCCTGTAGCAATTTGGTAACATTGTTATAAGAAATGGAAGTAGGCGTATGCCCGGTACTGTCGATGGCGGGCACCGATAAATGCGCGATCATCACACTGCCCACGCCGGCTTTGAAAATTTGTTCGAAAGGATATAATTCCAGCGCCTTGAGCTCGCTCATGCTTTTATTGATCACCGGCAAATCGAGGTGCGAATCCACATCCACATCGCCATGACCCGGGAAATGTTTGGCACAGGCCATTACGCCCACATCCTGCATACCCTTCATATAGGCTACACCGTATTCCGCCACTTTATATTTATCTTCTCCAAAAGAGCGGTCGTTGATCACGGGGTTGTTGGGATTGTTGTTTACATCCACCACCGGTGCATAGTTCACCTGTATGCCTATTCGTTTACATTGCTCGCCCACCACGCGGCCGTATTCATAAATCAATGAGGGATCCTGAACGGCGCCCATCATCATTTGCCGGGGCAGGCCCTTTACACTGTCCATACGCATGCCCACACCATTTTCAGCATCGATGGTGACCAAAATGGGCGTTTTAGCCATTTGCTGAAAACGGTTTACCAGCATGGCCTGTTTTACCGGACCACCCTGGAACAGGCAAATGCCGCCAATATTGTATTCGCGGATGGCGGCTTCCACCTCCTTTTCATAAAAGGTAACCGTACGGTTGGGACCAAGGGAGGATACACGCACCACCATCAATTGCGCGATCTTTTCATTTTTCGATAAAGTTTTGAAAACGCTGTCCACCCATCGATGGGCTGCGGACGATGCGGATTGCTGGGCTACCAGGTGGGTACTTATTACACTAACTAAAACGATACAACAACTTGCTTTAATAAATGATGCCATGAACGGGAACTGATTTAATTACTTAGACCTGAACATCAAATGTACTGATTGCAATGCGTTTGAAGCACTAAAAATTGCTTAATTATCAATGCGTTTTTATGCGGCGGAACATACCTGTAAAGGGTATTTGAGCCCCTATTTTATGCCGACAAATTAATCCCTTAAATTCGCCCCCAAAACGAGGAGTAAGCTTTTGACAGACATAATACAATTATTGCCCGATAATATAGCCAACCAGATAGCTGCCGGCGAAGTGATACAGCGCCCGGCCAGCGCCGTTAAAGAGTTGCTGGAAAATGCCGTTGATGCCGGGGCTACCGAGATCAAACTGCTGGTGATGGACGCCGGCAAACAGCTAGTACAGGTGATAGACAATGGCAAGGGCATGAGCGAAACCGATGCACGCATGAGTTTCGAACGGCATGCCACTTCCAAGATCCGTAATATCGACGACCTCTTTCATATTCGCACCATGGGTTTCAGGGGCGAAGCGCTGGCTTCTATTGCCGCGGTTGCACAGGTTGAGCTGAAAACCAGGAGGGCCGAAGACGAAGTAGGTACCTGTATTGAAATAGAGAACAGCGTGGTAAAAAAACAGGAGCCCGTGGCTGCCGCCGTGGGCACCAATATTGCCATGAAAAACCTGTTCTTTAATGTGCCTGCCCGCCGCAACTTTTTAAAAAGCAATGCCGCCGAAATGCGGCATATTGTAGATGAGTTTATTCGCGTGGCGCTGGCCTTTCCCAATATATTTTTCTCGCTCACCAGCAATGGCCAGCAGATATTTCACCTGGAGAAAGGCAGCCTCAAACAACGTATTGTGCAGGTACTGGGCAACCAGTACAATGCCCGCCTGGTGACCGTGCAGGAAAAAACCGATTACCTGAACATACATGGTTTTGTAGGCAAACCCGATACTGCCAAAAAAACCAGGGGCGACCAATATTTTTTTGTCAACAACCGTTTTATCCGCAGTGCCTACCTGAACCATGCAGTAATGAATGCCTTCCAGGAAATGATACCGGCCGACAGCTTCCCGCTGTATGTGCTGTTCATTGACCTGGACCCCACCCAGGTAGATATCAATGTGCATCCTACCAAACAGGAGATCAAGTTTGAAGATGAAAAGATTGTGTATGCTTTTGTACAGGCGGCTGTAAAACATGCGCTGGCGCAGTTCAGTGTAACGCCGGCCCTGGAGTTTGACCTGGATCCCAACATTCAAAAACTGGATGCCGTTAATAAACCATTTACTGAAGATGCACAGGCAGCCGCCACCTCTTCTCCCCTGTTTAAAAACTTCACTCAAAAAAACCAGGCGCATTTTATTCAACCCGGTAATAAAAGTGAACTGAGGCATTGGAAAGATGTGCTGCAGCCGGGTAGTAAAAAAGAAGAGAAGTTTGAATCGCTGATGGACCAGTTGAAAAAACAGGAAGCCCCGGTTCAAACAACCCCTTCGCGCGGACTTTTAACCATCGACGACAATGCGCCGCTTTCGCAATTATTAAACACCTATATTGCTGCCCCCACATCGCGTGGTTTTATATTGATACACCAGCAAATGGCGCATGAACGCGTATTATACGAGCGTTTTGCAGCCGTGGCCACCGGCCGGCCTATTGCCACCCAGCACAGTTTGTTCCCGGTAACCCTGCAGCTATCGGCCCAGGATGCGGTGTTGCTGCAGGAACTGATGAACGACCTCAAGCAGCTGGGTTACCAGATAGAGCCTTTTGGCGCCAATACCTTTGTAATACAGGGCACCCCGGCCGATGTAAGCCAGGGCAATGAAAAAGCAGCCATAGAAAGTTTACTGGAGCAGTACAAACATTTCAGCAGCGATATCAAATTTTCAAGACGCGAAAGACTGATTCGCTCCCTGGCAACGCAGCAGGCCATTAAACCGGGCACCCCGCTCAGCACTGAGGAAATGCGTACGCTTACTACGGAATTGTTCAACTGTTCACAGCCCAATATAACAGCAGGCGGTTCGCCCACCTATATCGAGTTTAAAAAAGATTACCTGGAACAGTTATTTAAGCGATAAAAGGGTTTCGCTTTTACGTTTTCTTTTGCGGTCTTCCCAGATATTATACCGCAGGTAAAACTGCAGGCTTTTATTTTTATCGAATATATACGGTGAGGTGGGATTCACCTGGAAGCTTACATAATTGTTGAATGCCTGGTTATACTGCAACCCTACAGTAAAACGGTTCCAGTAGTAGTTCATATCCAGCAGCAGGCGCACTTCATTGTTGTTAAAACGACGCGAGAGGGAATCGTTCCCGAACTTGCTATAGGTTTGGTTAATGATGTATTCATCGCCCGGGCTCACTCTTCTTTGTTCGGTAAGCGCCACACCACTTAACATGGATGAGAACTGCAAACCCGTACCCATATAAAAATTGCGCAACGGGCTGTGGTATACCGATACCGGCAGGTTGAAATAATACAGCTTGCGCGCATATATGGAATGATAGATGAATGTGTTGACCTGTGTGCCGGGTGTTTTATCCTGGTACAACAAAATGGGCCTTATAAACTGGGGTTGCGATAACTGCACCTGGGTTTGAAAATAGGTGCGGTTGTTCAAATGGTATTGAATATGGGGCGAAGGGATATAATCTGAAATGGTATTGGCGCCTGCGTGGCGGTTATAGGCCAGCGGCTCCTGGTCGCCCAGCGGGAATCCCAAAGGCAGCGAGAGGCCAATGGCGATGGTTCTTCCGCTACGGGCTTCATAAGACCGACCCGATTTGCGGCGGGCGCTTTTGCTTTGAACAGCCAGGTCGGGAAATAGTTGAACCGGCGACAAAAACGTATAATTTTTCTGCAGCACGCCGGCCGGCATAATCACGGCGGTGCCGGTATAATCTACAATAATATCTACAGGCGATTCCTTTACCGTATTGGTTTTGGGAGTGGGCCGCACAGAGGGTTTGTGCACGCGTACTGATGGCAGTGACACAAAACGGTTTTCTTCTTCCTCTTCTTCTTCTTCAGGAACGGCCACCGGTTCTTCCATTACCGGTTCAGGTACATGAATGCTTTTGATAGATGCTATTTCCGCGGCTTCATCATCTTTTTTGCGAGTGAGTGGGTGTTGTCTGTTGTTCTTCTTTTTAGTGTAAACTTTTTTTCTATCGGCATTGATTTTATTGGTTGAAGAGGATGTTGTTTTCGGTTTTTCGATGCTGGTGGCCAGGGCGCCCTGGTCGGTTTCGGGCAGGCCTTTGTTTCTTGTAAATTCCTTCTGATCGTTGGTGGTGGTGGTAGTTATATCGGTAGTAGCAGTAGAGGTGGTAGTGGCGGTACCATTACCGGCCATCAATTCTTTTTGGTTGGTTTCAGAGGTAGCAACATTGCCATCGGGAACAGTGGCAGCAACAGCCCCGTTGCTTTCGGGTAAAATAACGTCACCGGCGGGTTGTTCGTTGGTAAGGGTAGTACCGGCGGGTTTGTTGTTATGGGTTTTATTGATAGTGCCGGCCATGGACTCACTCCCTTTGTTCATGGGCAAAAACTGCCGGCCACCAAACCATATACCGGAGCCTATGGCCAGAATAATAACGGCGGGGAGCATCCAGCGGTTTCCACCCAGCAGCCCGCCACCGCGTGGCATGTCCTCATCCAGCATTGCCTTCATTCGCTGCCAGTTTTGGTCGGGGTCGCCTGGTGGTGGAAGCTGTACCAGTTTCTCCGCTAAGTGTTTTTCGTATGGATGTTTCAGGTTCATCACATTTTACACTTGCAAGGTTTGTAATAGTTTTTGCAGTTGTTTACGGGCCTCGCTCAGGTGCCATTTACTGGTACCTTCACTTATACCCAGCAGGTTAGCTATTTCCCTGTGATTGTATCCTTCTACTACATATAAGTTGAAAACAGTTTGTGTAGCAGGCGATAATTGTTGAACCAGCATCAATACCTCATGCGCCGACATACGTTGCACAGCATCTGCATCAATGGCTGGTTCTTCTACTTTATCAATTTCAATATGTGTATGGAATTTTCCGCGCGCCCTTACAAAATCTATGGCCGAGTTGATGATGATGGTCCTTATCCAGGTATACAAAGATGCTCTGCCAATTTCATAGGTATGAATGTTTTTGAACACTTTCAAAAACCCGTTGTGTAACACCTCTACGGCATCTTCCTGGTTGCGCGTATACCGAAGGCATATAGATGCCATGGGACCGTAGAACTTCTTATACAAGCGTTCCTGGGCCCGGCGGTTGTTATTGATACAACCATTGATCAATTCAATATCGGTAGCATTGGTGGTCAATCAAAGCCAGTTATTAGTTAAATGGAACATTTCAGGTAACCACCCGCTCGTATTTTATCCGTGCAAAGATCACAAAATCCACAGCCTGCGATTTCTTAAGGGGTCTTATAGCTCCTCAAAAAATGGAAAGCATGTCAACACTGATAAATAATACGGGGGTGTACAATACTACGGTTGGGGAGTAATAGAGAAAATGTAAAACTTTGTTAATACCGGTTCCGAATGCCGGTGAGGAAGGCTTCTATATTTCGGCGAATGGTTATCGCGCTGCCTGTGTGATTGTTGATCAGCACTGAAAAGATCAGCAGCTTATTCTTCCTGGTATATAAATACCCACTTAATGCTACCATGCCCGACAGGGTACCGGTTTTAGCAAATATATGGTGAACATCTTGTTTGTACAAATTACTTAAGGTGCCCTCGCCGCCGGTTGGTAAAATTACTTTCATTCTTTCCATCCCGAATTCGTCGTGCATTTTTTTCAAAATGGTCACGAAGTCGTTGGGGCTAAATAAATTATATCGGCTTAGCCCACTGCCGTCGGCCCAGCGCGGGCGTTGCGGCAAGCCGCTCAAATCAGTTTTCAACAGTGAATCTACGATACTCCGCTGCTTCATAAAACCCAATACGGCCTGGCTCACCATCAGCAACGATTGTTCGGCATAAAAATTATCGCTGCGGTGCATCATGGGCGCCAGCATGGAGTCGGTAGGTTGCGAACGAATGGTTTGTAATTCACCGGCGCCTTCGGGCAGGGCTTCTTTGTAAAACACTGTTTTGCCAATACTATCCGGCAATAATTCCAGGGCGCTTTGCACACCATGTGTTACAAAAGGTACATACTGTTCTTTTTTGGTTTCCGTACCCTCGGTGATCATAAACACATTGTCGTCCCGGTTACGCTGTACAAAAAAACCCTGGCGGGTAATACCCGTGTTAAAACGTACCTTCCAGTTGATTTCCGGTATGGAATAGATAGAAGGGGTTTCCTGCATACCGGCATTGCTGGCGGCATTGTCGCTCATTTCCTGCACCCATTTAATGATATTGCCGTACACAGGCAGGGGGCTGCGCTCGGCCATATAATTTTCATTGTAATCGTTCCATGACCAGCCGGCGCCCAGCGCTTCATCTTTCCAGTTGGCATCGGTGATATAAATGGGTTTTTGGGCGTTTTTCAGGAAATCGATGACGGGGTTGTTTTTGAACTCGTTGTGTAACAGGGTGGGGTCGCCGGTGGATACAATAAATAGAGCTGTGTCGTTTTCCCAATAGCTGATACCCGGCAGGCTGTCGCCCAGGTATTTCATAGCAGCATAACAGGTAACGATTTTGGTATTGGAAGCAGGTACAAAATACTTGTTGCCCTGGTAATTGTACAGGTATTTATTGGCTGCCACATCGTATACACTAATGCCTACATGGGCGTGCTGCAGGGTGGAATCCTGTAATACGGTGGCTTTCACCGATTTGGCAATCTGTTGCTGGGTACCGCAGGCGGTAAGCAAGAGTAATATTGAATATTGAATGTTGAATATTAAATGCTGAAGTGAAAATCTTTTAATATGCATATACTTACTTATTCATGTTAAAAATTTTGCATTCTCTTACTTCAACATTCATCATTCAATATTTACTATTCATCATTTTCCTTCTACTCACGCTCCTGCGCACGTAACCACCGCTCCGGAATTTCGTTGCTGCTGGCCAGCAGATAATCTTTATAGGAGCAGGCAATGAATTTTTTATCGGGCAATTGCATCCACCACCGGCCTGTTTTTTTGCTTTGCAGAAAAACGGTCTCCACCTCGGCAAAAGCCATATGAAATTCATAAAAGGCATCTTTTTCTTCCAGTCTGGCTTCACGCCGGCCGCGGCTGCGGCCATCGATCAGGTACCATAACATATGGCTGATTTGTTTGGCGGTTAGCTCGTCCTTGTCTTTTTCGGGCACATAGCCATAAATGCCAACGGTGTTTACGGTAGGGCTTAAACCGGCATACCGCATGAGGGTACAGGCTTCTTCACCGGTAAGTCCATTGGGCGTAATGTGGTTGGCCGGTGCAAATGCATGGGCAATGGCCGATATATCGAAACTGAACAGGGCCGAATTGCGAATCACTGGTTCCATTTCATCGATATTCTCTTTTACGGCGCCCACGCGAAAACAATCGAAGCGCAGCTTGTCCATGGTTTCCAGCATATGCGGGTGCACATAATAGCTTTGAAAACCGATATGGTTATAATGCCTGATATAATTCGGTTCGCCGGTGAGCATTTCCATTAAAAAGTTCTCAGACCGGTTCAGCGATTCCATGCTCAGGTCAATGAGGGCGTCTACACAGGTAGCCTCAATGATGTACTTGCGGCTTGAATAGGTATAGTATTGGGCCAGGGTGCAATCGTGCGAGCCGCCGAGCACCACCACAGTTTTGCCAATATCTGTAAGTTCGCCCAATACGGTTTTCAGGGCCGCATAGGTATCTGTAAGAGATGCGCCATTCTTAATATTACCGACGTCGGCAATATGAATATCTGAATGCCACTGGTACAGGTTGTAAAACTGGCGGCGTATACAATCGGGCGCCGGCAGGCCGGTGGATAATTGCCAGTTGCCCCTGATTTCGTTGCAGCCAACCAGTACAATATCTGCCTGGGTTACATCGGGCAGTTCTTCTTCGTACACCGCTATTTTTTTGCCGATCTGGCCGTCTTTATACCCCTCATCTTCCGATATCATGAACCTGTTCACGGGGTCCAGGAAATCGGCAATATGTAATGTATCGGACATGGCTGCAATATAAGGTATAAAAAGGCATAAAGACATCAGGCATAGGGGCCTGCAGGGTTTTGGTTTATGGTTTTGTGCCTTATAGCTCTATGCCTTCACTTCCCTATCTTTGCCGGATGGAGCAATTGTTACAGCAGATAGAAACCTATAAACAGGAAATAAATAACCAGCCCGAACAAGGCGCCGATGCGCTGGAAACCTATCGCATCAAATACCTGGGCACAAAGGGTATTGTAAAAAACCTTTTTACCGAAATGCGTAATGTGCCCGCCGATAAAAAGAAAGAATTTGGCCAGATACTCAACGAATTCAAACAACTGGCCGAAGCCAAATACGAGCGCTGGAAACAACTGGTGGAAGGCCAAAGCAGCTCAGCGGCGGCTGCTATCGATGTAACCCTGCCCGGCGATGCCCTGCCACTGGGCACCCGCCACCCCATTAACCTGTTTTTGAACCATGTGATCAGCATTTTCAACAGGTTGGGTTTTTCGGTGGCCGAAGGTCCCGAAATAGAAGACGACTGGCATAACTTTACTGCCCTGAACCTGCCCGAACATCACCCGGCGCGGGATATGCAGGACACTTTTTATATTCAGCAAAACCCCGACTGGTTGCTGCGTACGCATACCAGCAATACGCAAATACGCGCTATGGAAAAAGGGCAGTTGCCCATTCGCATTGTTTGCCCCGGCCGCGTATACCGCAATGAAACCATCAGCGCCCGCAGCCATTGCTTTTTTCACCAGATAGAAGGTTTGTATATCGATGAGCATGTTTCCTTTGCCGACCTGAAACAAACCCTGTACTTTTTTGTACAGGAAATGTATGGCAAGGATGTAAAAGTGCGTTTCCGCCCCTCATATTTTCCGTTTACCGAACCCAGCGCTGAAATGGATATCAGCTGCCAGCTTTGCCATGGCGAGGGCTGTGCCGTTTGTAAACGTACCGGCTGGCTGGAGATACTGGGTTGCGGTATGGTGCACCCGAAAGTTCTGGAAAACTGTCATATTGATCCGGAAAAATATACCGGTTTTGCCTTTGGAATGGGTATTGAAAGGCCGGCCCTGCTGAAATACGGCATTAATGATATCAGGCTGTTCAGCGAAAACGATGTGCGGTTTTTGAGGCAGTTCACGGGAGCGATATAATCAGTATATGATTCAAACCATTTGTATATGCGGCGCCGGCGCCATGGGCAGCGGCATTGCTCAATGTGCCGCCCAGCACGGTTTTCACATCTATTTATTCGATTTGCAACCCGCCATGCTTGAAAAAGCAACAACCAGCATGAGCGCCAACCTGCAATTACTGGTTCAAAAAAACAAACTTACCGAAAAAGAAAAAGCCGATATCCTTGGCCGCATTCAGCCCGTTACTGATATTAACAACTGCCTGGCCGACATGGTGATTGAAGCCATTGTGGAGAAACCAGAAGTAAAAGCCGGTCTCTTCAACCAGCTGGCTGAGGTAAACCACAGCGAAGTGGTGTTTGCCACCAATACCTCCTCACTATCTGTTAGCGACATTGCCAAACAGGTGGTGCATCCCGAGCGCATAGCCGGCATGCATTTCTTCAACCCCGCCACGGTGATGAAGCTGGTAGAAGTGGTGACCACTCCCTTCAGCAATGCGCAAACGATTGACACTATTGCGCAGGTGGCGCGGCAAATGGGCAAAACACCCGTGTTGTGCAAAGATGCGCCTGGCTTTATCGTAAACCATGTGGCCCGCCCCTATTACCTGGAAGCCCTGCAACTGGTGGAAAGGGGTATTGCCGATCTGTCTACCATCGATAACCTGCTGGAAGCCTCGGGTTTCAAAATGGGCCCCTTCAGGCTAATGGACCTCATTGGCAACGACATCAATTATGCGGTAAGTGGCCAGATATTCGAAGCCCTGGGACGGCCCGAACGCCTGAAACCCTCTGCTCTTCAAAAAGAAAAGGTGGAAAAAGGCGAACTGGGGCGCAAAACCGGCAAAGGTTATTACCAATATTGAATCGTTACCCGTTGATAAGGACTATCTTCGCAGCCAGTTAATTTTTTAGTTTGTTTACGAAAGTATTTGTCACCGGCGGAACTGGTTTCCTGGGGGCCTACATCATAAAAGAACTGGTGGAGAAAGGATATGCTGTGCGTGCCATTCGCCGTAGCAATACACTTCCCTTTTTTATTCCCCAACATATACTGAACAAAGTGGAATGGGTAAGCGGCGATATTCTGGATGTGGTATCGCTGGCCGAAGGCATGGAAGGTATGGATGCCGTTATACATGCGGCGGCCAAAGTTTCTTTCCAAAGCAAAGAAAAAAAAGAGCTCCTGAAAATTAATATCGAAGGAACGGCTAACGTGGTGAACATAGCCCTCGAAAAAAATATCCGCCGTTTTGTGCATATCAGTTCCGTGGCCGCCATTGGCCGCACAGCCAGCGGTGAAACCATTACCGAAGACAAAAAATGGACGGCCGGTAAAATGCATACTATGTATGCCATCAGTAAATACCATGGCGAAATGGAAGTATGGCGGGGCGCTGCGGAAGGATTGAATGTGGTAGTGCTGAACCCCAGCACCGTATTGGGTTATGGCGACTGGAATACATCGAGCTGCGCCATTTTTAAAAATGTATATAAGGAATTTCCCTGGTATACGAGGGGCATCAATGGTTTTGTGGGGGTGGAAGATGTGGCCCGCGCCACGGTAATGCTCATGGAAAGCGAGCTGAACGGGGAAAGGTTTATCATCAACAGCGAGAACTGGTCGTTCCAGCAATTACTGAATACCATTGCCGATGGTTTTGGCAAAAAACGACCCTCCAGGGAAGCCACCCGTTTCATGGGCAGCATTGCCTGGAGAATGGAAAAACTAAAAGCGGCATTTTCCGGCAAAAAGCCCCTGCTAACCCGAGAAAGCGCCCGGGTGGCGCATAGCATTACATATTTTGATAATAATAAAATACTGAAAACCCTGCCCAGGTTTACTTTTACGCCCCTGGCGCACAGCATCAAAAACGCCTGTGAACAATACCTGGCCAATAGGCAACCCCTATAACTGGCAAAATACTTGTTATGGAGGGGTGAGCCTGATACTTTCAATACCCCGCCAACGTTATTGATGGTATCCGTATCAAAAAAAACTGTATTCAAATGAAGAACTGGATCGTACTGCTGTTAGGCCTGACCCTATGCACCCAACTAACGGCACAGGAAAAAACATTTACCATACTGGGAAAGGTAATCGATTCGGCAACAAGGCAACCCCTGGCCAATGCTTCGGCCTATTGCCAGAACACTACACAAGGTACCCTGTCCAATAGCGAAGGCTTATTTTTTATGCGCTTATCCAATGGCGGCTACGACCTGGTGGTTACATATACGGGCTATGAAAAACGCATGTACCGCATCAGCCACAGCCAGAAAAATACCGATACGCTGCTGGTGGAACTGGTGAAGGAAGAAAAAGCGCTGTCGGAAGTGGCGGTGGTAGGCAGCGCCGAAGTGCCGGACGGATTTACAAAATACGGACAATTCTTCATAAAAAATTTTATTGGCACCACCGCCAATGGCCAGGAATGCCATATCCAGAATCCCGAAGCCCTGCGTTTCTTTTTCTACAAAAAAAGAAACCGCCTGAAAGTAACGGGACGTGAAGACCTAGTGATAAAGAATTATGCGCTGGGTTATATTGTGCGTTACCAGCTGGATTCATTCAGCTACGATTATAATACCGGTATCAGCCAGTACACCGGCTCGCCCCTGTACCAGGAGATGGACAGCACCGAAGAGGTAAAAGCCACCTGGATGAAAAACCGCGCCCGCACCTACCTGGGCTCCCGCCTGCATTTTATGCGCTCTTTTTACGACAGCACCCTAACCGAAGAGGGTTTTATCATAGAGAAACTGGAAGACGACCCCGAAAGCACCACCGGCACATTTATCACCGACCCATATAACGAGCAGGACTATGCTGTAGACAGCGGCGATGTGGTGGTGAACTGGCAGGGCCGCTATCGCATCAGCTACAAAAATGTATTCCCCGACAAACAATTCCTGGCAGAATATAAATTGCCTGAAAATACCCGCTACCAGATCACCGTGCTGGATGTTACCAATGGTTTTATCATTGAACAGAACGGATATTTTTACGAACAATACGATGTGATCAATACCGGGTACTGGGCCTGGAAAAAATTATCAGAACTCCTTCCTTACGATTACGAGTACCATTAATTGTTTTCTAATTAATAAAATCTTTGCTTTTTAACTGGCCGGAATTCCATTTTTTGCAATACCTTCAAATGGAGCGAATCCACTATCCGGATATCACACTTAATCCTTTGAAATGGAACCGGCTATTGGAACCAGAAAACGCCATTTATTATGTAGCGTCATTGTTTTGCTAGCAGCCGTATGTTGTAAAACCATTAACCGTTTAACCAAATCATTGCTGCTGCTCACCGGCTTTTTGACCGGGCCTGATGCCCATGGCCAGGAATATACCTGTATACATTACGATGTAAAAGACGGGTTGGCGGGATCTACCGTATACGATCTATGCCAGGATAAAGATGGATTTTTATGGTTTGCCACCGATGCGGGTGTATGCCGTTTCGATGGCAGCCAGTTCAGGCGCTTCACTACCGCCGATGATCTGCCCGAAATTGAAGTGGTGCGGCTTTTTGCCGACTCGAAAGGAAGGGTTTGGATGGCGCCTTTCAAAAATTCCTTATGCTATTTTTTCGAAGGCATAATTCACAACCAGTATAACGACAGGGTGCTTCAACGACTTCGCCTCAGTTCGGGGGTGGTTGATTTTGCAGAAGGAAAAAACGGCCACATTGCCTTTACCACGAGCAAAAATGGTTTTGTGATTCGCTCCGATACCGTTATTGATGTACTCCCCAGATCGATCCATTTCCTGGATGTAATGATGTTGAATGTAAATCCTGCCGGACCGGGATTTCAATTCTTTACGATCGACTCGGTATACACTTTTGTGGAAGGGGAAACAACTGCTGCCCAAAAAAATCCCTTCCCTTCTCCTTTTGTACAAAACAGGCTGCGCAGGCTGAAGTATCCGCCCCTGCTTATGGCTCACAGCATGATGCCCCAACGGGATAAGGTGGTATTTGTAAACACCTACAAAGCATCGTGAACGATAGATACCACTACCTATGACCGTTACGAAGACGTTTTCCTGAAAGACAAATCCGTAAGCCATATCCTCATCGATAATGAAAGCAATATCTGGTTCACCACCCTGGGACAGGGCGTTTTTAAACTGGCTTCGCGCGAATTCAGAACCTGGTATTTGAACGGCAACAGCACACAGGAAATTATTCGCTCGATAAACGCAATCAAACCTTATATGTGGGCAGTGGCTGGGGCAAAATTTACCGGGTAGCAGGCCAAAAAGTAGATACCCTTAACTATGACCGCTTTATACTAAACAGCGGCGATTACAGTACCTCGTCCCGAATTGTTTTTTTAACAAAGCTGGCAGATGGCGCACTGATCGCCGGCTTCGACGGCTTCCTGATGCGGGACGATGGCCGCCATAAAAAAGTGAACTATCTCGTGTCGGCCAATAAAGGCATCGATGTGGTAGACGATAGCACCATACTGGTAGCCACCGGCCGCAACCTGTTGCTGATTAATTCCAAAACCCTGGCCGTAAAAGACACCATGCTGAATTATCGCTCCACCGCCGCCTGCTATTATAACAATGCCTATTACATTGTAGACTTAAAAGATAACCATAACCAACCCACCGGTACACGGATCGAGATCCGTTTTCCGGGTACTGTCATTTTAAACTGTGAGAAATGATACAAACCGTAATAATTGACGATGAGCCCAACAACATTGATACGCTGAAACAGCTTTTGCTGAAATATTGCCCCCTGGTAGAGATCATTGGGGCGGCAGAAAATATCCGCACTGGCCAGACGTTGATACTGCATACCCAACCCGACCTGGTTTTCCTGGATATTGAAATGCCTTATGGCAATGCCTTTGAATTGCTCGACAACCTGTTGCCGATAAGTTTCGAAGTGATCTTTGTTACCGCTTTCGATAATTATGCCATCAATGCCATCCGGTACTCTGCCCTGGACTATTTATTAAAACCTGTAAACATCCATGAGCTGCAATCGGCTGTGCAAAAAGCGGCCGACCGCATCAAAACCAGGAACATCTCCCGAAAGATCGATACCCTGCTATACAACCTGCGGGTAAGTAAACCGGTGTTGCAGAAAGTGGCCCTGCCTACCCTGGAAGGACTGGTGTTTGTAAACATCAACGAGCTGGTTTGGCTGGAAGCCAGGGGCAGTTATACATTCGTGTATATGCACAACCAGTAAAAGATCATGGTATCCCGCACTTTAAAAGAGTTTGAAGATATTCTGCCGCCGGATAATTTTTCGAGGGTGCATCAATCCTATATCATCAATCATTTTTTTATCAGGAAATACAACCGCGGGCGGGGCGGCACCATTGAAATGGAAGATGGAACAACCATCGAGGTGTCTATGCGTAAAAAAGATGAATTTTTATCGAAGTTCAAATAAAAGGTATAGTGTGCCCACTATACCTTCAATGCTTTCAGCTTCTCCCACATTTCCGGTATACGTTTCACCCATACCAGTTCCCGTTTTTTGGCAATGGCTTCCTCGGCCGGGGTGCCGAAATACACTTTATTGCCTTCGAGTGAGGATGGTACGCCGCTTTGCGCCATCAGCACCGCATTGTCGCCAATGGTAAGTGTTTTGGAAACGCCCACCTGCCCCCAAAGTATCACACCATTGCCCAGGGTGGTGGCACCGGCAATACCTACCTGGGCCGCTATTAAACAGTTTTGACCAATCACGGTGTCGTGACCTATGTGCACCATATTATCCAGTTTGGTGCCCCGGCCTATACGGGTTTCATGGCTCACGCCACGGTCGATGGTACAGCCCGCACCTATTTCCACATCGTCTTCTATCACTACATGCCCGGCGCTTGCCATTTTTTTGTACCATACCGGCCGGTCCTTTTTGGTGTTGTAGTAAAATGCATCTGATCCTATAACCGTGCCCGATTGCACAATTACGTTGTCGCCTATTACGGTATAGTCCAGGATGGTAACGTTAGGTCCTATAAAACAATTGGCGCCAATGGTCACTTCACGCCCTATATATACATGGGGCGCAATATATGTTCCTTCGCCTATCACCGCCGAATCGCTGATGGGTTGTTGGGCAGGCACAAAAGGACGGAAATGATTTACGATGGTTTGATATGCTTCGAAGGGCTGATCAACAATCAGCAATGCCTTCCCCGGTGGGCAGCTTGTTTTTTGATTGATGATGATATAGCTGGCTGCAGAATGAATGCACTTATCGTAGTACTTGGGATGATCAACAAATACCAGGTCGCCCTGCTCTACCTTATGAATCTCGTTGATGCCGGTGGCCATTCCTGCGGTATCGCCGGTAAGTTCGGCGCCAATTAAACCGGCTACCCATTGTACTGAAACTGGAGAAGGAAATTTCATAATTACATGCTTTGCGCAAAAGTAACGCACGTTACCGAGCAATTGTTTTTTTGTTACCTGAATTATGCGATCCTTGCAAACATGCAGTACATCAGGCTTTCAGCCTGTTTGTAAAATCACCGGTAATGATAACAACAGTATAAACTAACTCAGAAGATATACCTGGTCTGTTTTTTTGGGTGCATATAAACCGGGCTTTTCCCCAAAGCCCCAAAAAAATGTGAATAAAATTTATTAGAAATTTTTTTTAGATAGACAAAATTATTTTTAATATTGTGGAGGGAAATTTTTTCCCGGTACTTACTAACCCATCCACATAATAAATCTCCCGGTTCACCGGGAGATTTTTTTTTTTACCATGTATCACTATTTTATCATTTACAAACCATACCAGGTAGTATCGCAATTTACTTCTGAAGAAGGAAAGAAAACCCTGAAAGATTGTTTCGACGTACCGGGTGATGTGTATCCGATAGGAAGACTGGATTTTGACAGTGAAGGTTTATTGATATTGACCAACGACAGTTCCTTAAACCATCGTCTTCTGCATCCGCAGTATGCACACGAACGGGAATACTGGGTACAGGTAGATGGCGCCATTACCCAAAAGGCATTACAAGAACTGCAGTCGGGCGTTACCATAACGGTGAACGGTAAAAAACACCGGGCAAGCGCCATCCGGGCCACGGTATTCAAACAACCACCTTCCGTTCCCGAACGCAACCCACCCATACGGTACCGAAAAGAGATACCTACCAGCTGGATTCAACTGGTGCTAACAGAGGGTAAGAACCGACAGGTGCGTAAAATGACCGCCCAAACTGGTTTCCCCACCCTCCGGCTCATTCGTTACCGCATAGCAGGTATTGATATCGATGGCCTGTTGCCGGGCGATCTGCGGGTGATGAATAGACACGAGCTGTATACTGCTTTGTTTGGTTTGTGAACCTTGAACCTTCAGCCATATTCATTACCTTTCCAAAAAATAGAAAGCGTTATGTTAAAATCAATGACCGGATTTGGAAGAAGCGAACAAACCGTGGGAGATAAAACCTTCCTGGTTGACATCAAGTCACTGAATGGAAAACAATTTGAGTTGTCGCTCAAAATACCGGCCTTTATCAAGCCCTTTGAATTTGATATCAGAACCCTGTTGTCGAAAAGACTGGGCCGCGGCACCGTAGACTGTACCATCAGTTTGAAAGAAAGCGGCGCGGCCAAACCGGTAAGCATCAATACCGACCTGGCGAAAGCCTATTATAAACCCATTGCCGAATTATCCAAAGCACTCGATCTGGATCCTTCCCATATATTAAGCACGCTCATCAAATTGCCCGAGGTGATTACTCCCACCGGCGAAACCCTCACCGACGAAGAATGGGAAGCATTTCAGAAAGTGATCATTGCCGCCATCGACGACCTGAACATGCACCGCCTGGAAGAAGGTCGCATCATGGAAAAAGACCTGCTGCTACGTATCGACAATATCACCAAACAGCAGGAGATCATTGCCACCCTGGAACCGCTGCGTAAACAAAAGATCAGGGAAGGCCTTACCAAAGTGCTGGAAGAACATGTGGGTAAGGAAAACTACGATCCCAACCGCCTGGAACAGGAATTGATCTATTACATAGAAAAAATTGACCTGAGTGAAGAGCAGGTGCGTTTAAAAAACCACTGCGATTATTTTAAAGCCATACTGCAGGAGCCTGAAGAAGGTAAGGGTAAAAAATTATCATTCATCCTGCAGGAAATAGGCCGCGAGATCAATACCACCGGCGCCAAAGCCTACGATTCGGCCATTCAAAAATGCGTGGTGCTGATGAAAGATGAACTGGAAAAAGCAAAAGAACAGGTTTTGAACGTATTATAAGTTACAGGTAATATCTGCAGCCCGGGTACTTGTACCACCCGGGCTTGCAGCTTGAAAACCGTATCATTATTTTTGCAAAAAAATTTCGATTGAAAAACATCAGCCGCTATTGCCTTTTCATACCGCTGTTGGCCTTCTGCTACCTGTTGTTGACATCCTGTGGGGAAGTAGCCGTTTTTGAAAAAAATGTAACCATTCCCAAACATTCCTGGAGCAGTAAATTCAAACCTGAGATCAGCTTTACCATAAGCGAGAAGGATACCCTTGCGCGCTACAGGATCTTTATCGTGATAAGGCATTCAGATGCCTACCGCTTCAAAAATATCTGGATCAACATCCATACCGAATCACCCACCGGCGTAACCCGTAACCAGCCGCTCGATCTGAAACTGGCTACCGACAGCGAAGGCTGGCTGGCCAGCGGTATGGACGACCTGTTCGAGCACCGCATAGAAATCACACCTCCCTCATCGCCCGAAAGGCTGCGCCCCGGCACCTATAAGTTCAGGCTCGAGAACATTATGCGCGAAGACCCCCTGAACCATATCTGGAATGTAGGCATACGCCTCGAAAAGGTGCAATAGGGTATATTTGCAGGTATACAAATGGAACTATTCACAAAAAAGAGACTGGCCCTGGCCAGCTTTGTATACTGGTTTTTGCTGGCATACATCATCGCATCGCTGAGCTTTTGGCTCATGAAGCTGGAAAATCAAAACCGGCAAATGGCCGAATACAAGATCAGCGAACTGAAAAAAGACGACCCCTCCTATACTGAAAAATATGCGGCCATCACCAATGAGAAAAGAAGAAAAACCGTTCAATACATCGGCGAGGGCAGCGTGGTGTTACTGGTGATCGTTATTGCTTCCATTTTTGTTTACCAGGCCGTACGCCGCCAGTTCAAACTGCAAAAGCAACAGGAAAACTTCATGATGGCCATCACCCATGAATTAAAAACGCCCATCGCTGTAGCAAAACTCAACCTGGAAACACTGCAAAAACACAACCTCGACGAATCGCGGAAACAAAAATTATTACAGGCCACCCTGCATGAAACCAACCGGCTGAATACCCTGGCCAGCAATATCCTGGTTTCATCGCAACTGGAAGGCGGCCGTTACCGTTTGTCGAGGGAAGAGATCGATCTTTCGGCTCTGGTACAAAATTCGGTGAACGATTTTCGCAACCGCCACCCCGACAGGCATTGGCGCATCGATATTGAACCCGAGATAGCAATTACCGGTGATGCCTTACTGTTACAAATACTGGTAAACAATCTCATAGAAAATGCCGTTAAATATTCCCCCAAAGAAGCGGCCATTGAATGCAGCCTGCACAAACGCAACAAAACGGTATTGTTGCAGGTTATAGATGAGGGTCCCGGTATTCCGGACAATGAAAAGAAAAAGGTTTTTGAGAAATTTTACCGCATAGGCAACGAAACCACCCGAACCACCAAGGGCACCGGGCTGGGTTTGTACCTGGTTAAAAAGATTGTGCAGGACCATCACGGCTCCATCAGGGTGACCAATAATTTAAACAGAGGCTGTAATTTTATGGTGAGTTTCACCATGTAAACACCATCCATGAGCAACAAACCATCCATATTGCTGGCCGAAGACGAAGAAAATCTTCACGAGGCGCTGAAGCTCAACCTGGAGCTGGAAGGCTACGAGGTAACATCGGCATTTACCGGCAGCCAGGCTTTGCAAAAGATAGAGAACGAATACTTCGACCTGCTGATCCTGGATGTAATGCTGCCCGATGTAGATGGCATCAGCATTACCGAAACCATTCGCGTGCATAACAACAACGTGCCCATTCTCATACTCAGCGCCAAAAATGCCAGTTCCGACAGGGTGCTGGGTTTAAAAAAAGGCGCCGACGATTATCTCACCAAACCTTTCAACCTGGAAGAACTGTTGCTGCGTGTGCAAAAGCTGATAGAGAAGAACAAGAAAATGCAGGACAAAGACTATGTGGGCGATAGCTACGAGTTTGGCGGTCACCGCATCGACTTCAATGCCCAGGAAGCCCTTACCAAAGAAGGCCAGCGCATACAGCTGAGTAAAAAAGAGGCCATGCTGCTGAAACTGCTTATCGAAAACAAGAACGATGTGGTGCCCCGTGAAAAAATATTGCAAACCGTTTGGGGCTACAATGTATACCCCACCACCCGCACCATCGACAATTTCATATTGAACTTTCGTAAATATTTTGAAGAAGACAGCCGCAACCCCCGTTATTTTCATTCGGTGCGCGGTGTAGGCTACAAGCACACTGAATAGCTGGTCAGCTCAGGGCCTTGATCACTTCTGCTGCCCTGCCTAATAAATCGGCCATGCTGCTGGCGCTGTGGTGCGGTGTGTACAGGGCCCATTCACATTCATCCAGTACCGATATAAAGTTTTTGATCACCGCGGCAGGCACATGCTTTTGAGCCAGCAACTCCTCAATATGGTGTTTGTTCAGTTGTGAGGGCAATACCTGGTAAGTTTGGGCCACCTCGTTCCACAATGCCTGTTGCACTTCGTTGAAAAATACATGCTGATCATGTTGTTCCAGGGCAAGGCGGGCAGCCTGTAATTTATCCACCGGCTTCACATCAGCAGGCGCATCATCTTTTGGAGCGCCTTTTTTATTTCTGCCCAATAACAACACCTGGAATACAATAGCGCCAATAATGGCCAGGGCTACCAGGGCAAACCAGTAAAACTGGCGGGGAATTGAGGATACGCTGAAAGAACGGCTGGCTGTATTTTTTACCACTTCCTTGCGGTGAACGCCCGGCAATATATGCAACACTATGGAATCGCTGGTGGCGGTTTTATAGCTGTTGTTTACAGGGTCGAAATAAGGCAGTTTTACTGCAGGTATGATATATTCACCGGTATCGGGCGCGGCAAATGCATATTCAAAGATTTTGGAGCCCGATAAAGGGAAGGCATACTTGTTTACATGTTCCTTTACCTGTGGCTCGGCAGTGTCCACACCGGGTGGCCAGTGGATATCGGGTGGAGTAAGCAACGATAAATTGCCGCTGCCGGTGATAGCCACCTGTATCTTCACCAGGTCGCCTTTGCGTACCGGCGTGGTAGGTACTTTTACCGCTACCGCAAACTGCCCCACAGCGCCCTTGAAATTGGGTGGCTGGTTTTCGGTGGGCAATGGCTTTACGGTAATATTCACAGGTTCGGTACGTAACAGGGTGCGATGGTTCACCGGTACGGGCGGGCTGCTGCTACGGTCGAACATTTTTTTCAGGACTGATTTCCGGTTGGCCGGTTCGCCCGATCGCACAAAATGTATCACGCTCTCGATCTCCGCTTCATCCAGCGTAAAGGTGCCTTCCTGCAGGGGAAACAATTGCACCTTCCTGATGAGGTTGGTATAATACAGGCGGCCATTCAGTTTTTCTATTTCGGGTTTGCCATCATAGACATCTACCATTTCCATGACGCTGAAACCGGTGAGCGAAGGCCGTTTTACCACCTGCGAATTGGCGTTCAGGCGCGAATAGGCTTTATACACCACCATCAGCGCCTCGCCTACATAACAGGTGGTTTTGCTGGGTTCCACCCTCAGGAAAAAGTTCTTTTGTATTTTATCGTCGATATTCTCGCCGGGATGCAATACCGATTCTTCTTCGGTATCTATATCATCGGGATCAATATGGCTGATGCCCGGCGGGTTGCCGGCCTGTACGGTTACCTGTTTGCTGTTCGAACGCATGGTTTTACCATCGATCACCGCCGTGGCCCCGGGTATGGTGAACTTACCTTTTTTTACGGCCAGCAGCACCACGATCTTGGAATAGGTATCCTGGCTGGCGCCTTTGCCATAGGATACCGAGCTGCTGTGATCGAACACTTCGGCTATTTCAAAATCCTTGAAACGGGGCAGCGTAAACTGGCGGATGTTGCTGGCACCCTCCACCACATACTGCACCTGGAAAGTTTGCCGTTGCGGCACAGCCGATTCACTCACCAGGGTATAAAATTTCACCTGTGCGCGCACCGGGCTCACGATCAGCAACACAGCCAGTGCCCAAAGAACGATATGTTTTATGTTACTGATATGAATTTTTTAATGTTTGAAAATCAATACATGCCCTGGTAACAAATATAAATTTTGCTGCCAAAGCAGGCTAATATAGTTGCCGTTAAATGCCGGTTAAATGGATGAGCGGTTACAGGTCGCCCAGTCGTGGACGCACTACAATTTCTTCTACACATGCCTGCGGCGACAGCATGGAAGCGGTATACACCAGTTGTGCAATATCCCCCGCTTTCATGATGCGTTTGGGATCTACACCGCTGCCGGCCCAGGAATCGGTAAAGGCTGCACCGGGATATACCGCGGTGACCTTTATGCCATGCGGTTTCATTTCTTCCCGCAAATTGGTGCTGAAACCGGCCAGCGCATATTTGCTGATGCTGTAGGCGCCGCCATTATCGTAAGCCTTCAATGAGGCAATGGAGCACATGTTGAAAATATGACCGCTTTTTTGCTGCATCATATGTTGAATTACCGACCGCGTTACATGATAGGCGCTGTACAAATTGGTGGCCATCATATGCTCCAGCGTGCCGTCGGGTTCATTGTGAACGCTGCCGGGATCAAAGAGCCCTGCATTATTTACCAGCACATCTATGGGTATATTAAAATCCAGCAGCCATTTTCCAAAACCCTGCGCCTGCTCTTTAATACTCAAATCGAAGGCTTTGGCCTTAATGGTAACGTTGCCATAATGCGTCATCAGTTCTTCCACAGCCTGATACAGGGCTATTTCATTACGCGAACATAAATACAGGTTGTGTCCGTTTTTGGCAAACTGGTGGGCTATGGCTTTTCCAAATCCTTTCGAGGCGCCGGTAATTACAACATTCATACTATTAAAAAATTTGAAACACGAAGTACGAACTTTTTTGCTTTGCATGGCAGCCTTTGTCATTTTCGTAATTTGCGGCATGAAGTACAAGCACCTCTTCTTCGACCTGGACCATACCCTCTGGGATTTTGAGGCCAACAGCCGCCAGACTTTGCAGGAAATGTACGAATCGCTGAACCTGAAGACCAAAGGGGTGTATAGTTTTGAAGCATTTCATGCCAGCTATCTTGTTCACAACGAAAAATTATGGGACCGCTTTCGTAAGGGTTTTGTAAAAATCGATGAGCTGCGCTGGAAACGCATGTGGCTCACCCTGCTTGACTTTAAAATTGGCGATGAACATTTTGCCCGCGCCATGGGCACGCAATTCCTGGAATTGCTGCCCACCCGCAATATTTTGTTCCCCTATACGGTGGAAATTCTGGAATACCTCAGCGGTAAAGGCTATATCCTGCACCTCATTACCAACGGCTTTGAAGATGTGCAGCACTGCAAACTGAAGAACTCCGGCATCGACAAGTATTTTGTAGAAGTGATCACCTCCGAAGGCAGCAGTTATATCAAACCCAATAAGGAAATTTTCGAGTATGCCTTCCAAAAAGCAAAGGCCCTGCCGGGGCACAGTATTATGATTGGCGATAACCTGGAAGTGGATATACAGGGCGCCATGAATGCCGGTATTGACCAGGTATTTGTAAACCACCTGAACCTGCCGGCCACCATACAGCCCACTTATACCGTGTATTCGTTAAAAGAGCTGGAGCAAATATTTTAAAGATAGGCCAGTACAGTTACGCCACCCCGTACCATTTGATTGAATTGTACATTGATCTTCGCATCAAGCGGCAACAGCACATCTACGCGGCTGCCGAATTTAATAAATCCCATCTCGGCCCCCTGTTCAATTTTCTGGCCCACACTCAGGTAATTGCGTATGCGTTTGGCCAGGGCGCCGGCTATTTGTTTCACCAGTATTTCGGCCTTGGGATGGCGTATCACCACGGAATGCCTTTCGTTTTCGGTAGACGATTTGGGATGCCAGGCCACCAGGTATTTGCCTTTATGGTATTGACTGTACACGACCTCGCCGGTAACCGGTGTACGATTCTGGTGCACATTGGCCGGGCTCATAAAAATGGATATTTGTAATCGTTTGTCTTTGAAATATTCTTCATCGTACACCTCTTCAATCACCACTACCTTGCCGTCGGCCGGCGCTACCACGATATTACTGCCCAGCATCAGTTTCCGGCGGGGAATCCTGAAAAATGAAATGATGAACAATAACAAGGCCAGCGTAACAATAAAGATCACCCAACTTAGCCAGGCATAATTATAACTGATAAAATAAAAAGATGCGAGGTTAATGATGGCAAACAGTATGGCGCTGATCAGGATGCTCTTATAGCCTTCTTTATGAATGGTCATTGAAAAAGATTAAGATACAAAAGTACAAATACCGCTTCATATGGCACTTTTATTCGGCGGTTTTTGGAACGCCGTACTTATTCCATTGCTGCAGGGCAAATTCGGTAAATTCACCGGGTGCATCATGGAATTTTTTCTCGGTTATTTCGTCGGTACCGGTCTTCTTTTTTCTTTCAAAATACGCGGTGGTGCCTGTGATGGAATACCGGTCGATGCCTTCAAAAAAAATCAGTTTTTTTTCATCGGGGTTGGAATCGCCATTGCAGCTCAGGCCATAGGCAAAACCCACTTCGGCCAGCCCGTCGTTATCCAGATCGGTAATGGTCAATGAGTTTTTAAAGAATTCACAACGTACATCCCAGGCGCAGTCGTCTACCATATCGTACATTTTCCATTGTTCTTCCCAGGTACTGTCGCGGTTTCTGATAAAATGATAGGCATACAGTTTGGCGCTGCGGGTGGCATCGTATACATCTTTCCAGTATACACCCGATTCGGTGAGTATGATCACGTTTTCACCCCGGGCATCTTTCCATCGCTTACCATATTTGAGCTTGCCTTTGTACAGTTTGCTGTTGATCATCCCGGGTTTGAAGTCCAGTAAGTGAATGGGTGTTGCGGCCGGCGCCGATTCACAGCTTGCCAGCATAAAAAGCAGCATAACGATCATGAAATGTGGTTTCATAGTAATGCCAGTTGAATATATATCCAAACAAATGGTATTGCCAGTAATAAAGAATCAAACCGGTCTAAAAAACCGCCATGCCCCGGCATCAAATGCCCGCTGTCTTTTACATGGGCGGCCCTTTTCAGTTTGCTTTCCAGCAAATCGCCCAGGGTGCCTATGGTGGCAGCAATGGCTGCAATCGCTATCCAGTGATATACCGGATAACCATTGGCCGGCCAGGTATAATAACCCAGCAGGGCAATCGCCACAATACACAGGATGGCGCCGCCAATGGTGCCCTCCCAGGTTTTTTTGGGAGAGATCTTTGAAAAAGGCGTTTTCCCAATCAAAGAACCCACAATATAGGCCATGGTATCGTTGATCCAGATAGAAGCAATCAACCCGGCGGGGATCACTTTACCCCAGTTACCGGCCGACAGCATATCGCCGGCGCCGGCGGGGCCACTCATACTGCGCAGTCCCATCAACAGACCCCAGGCCAGGGATATATACACGATCCCCAATGCCGAATAACCGATATTTTTTGTTTTGATTTCACCGGCAAACAACAACTCGGTAATGGGCAGCAGGAACATAAACAGCAGTCCCAGCCACCATCCTATTTCGTGCAGGTGCATGCCAAAGATCAACATATCGTCGTGCGAAAAATACAGCATCAGGCACCAGCCCGCCAGCATAACGCCATAGCGGTGAAGCGGTGTGATGGTATTGTATTCGCTGTCTATCAAAGCCACCAGCTTCTGGTACTCTACCCAGCATCCAAAATGAATGATGCTGAACAATATAAAAAAACTCCAGTGGTTCCATAACACACCCACCAGCATCACCGCCACGAATACCACGGCAGACAGCGCTCTTGTTTTAAAAGTTTGTACATTGAGTGCCATAGCAGAGGCTCTTACATTTATGCCAAAAATTGATTGTGAGGGGTCAGGTCGTCTGTTCTGTACACTTTGGACCAGGTAATGGTGGATTGTTTCTGATAATACCACAGAATTGCCCATACGATCAATCCGCTGGCCAGGGCCAGCATCACCGGGAACTCGGGATTCCTGTCGATATATTTAGGGGCATACGATACGGCAATCACCTGCACGGCATTGTTTACAAAATGCGCCAGTATACTGGTCCATAAACTGCCGCTGTACCAGTACAGGGCGCCCAATACGACGCCCAGGAACATACGCGGCAAAAATCCCAGGAACTGCAGGTGCAAGGCCGAAAACAGGATGGCTGTAATAACAATACCCACCCAGGCATTGCGGGTGAGCTGTATTAATATACGTTGCAGGGCCCCGCGAAAACACAGCTCTTCACAAATGGCCGGCAACAGGGCTATCACTATTACATTCACCACCACATCCATGGGTCCATTCACTTTTAGGAAAGCCACCATTTGTTTGGCGGTTTCTTCTTCCATTCTTTTCAGCGCAGGTGGCAAGTGTAAGCCCTGGTTCAGCATTCCCAGCCAAAACACAAAGGGCATAGCCAGTATAATACAGGCTACCGCCAGTATGTACATATTTTCCTTCTCGGCTTTTTTCATGCCCAGGAAATACCAGTAATTGCCCCTGAAAGTAAAAACGGCGTATAAAAATGCGGGTAATAAGAAGAAGGTAAGCGATGAAACGGCCTGCAACCATTTCAACTGGGTCACCACCCCGGGTTGGGTCATATCAATACTAACCCTGTCTTCATTAAACACACCCACAAGCAGCAACAACAGTTGGGGCGTAAAAACCAGCAGGAAAATGCCCAACTGCTTCCAGGGAGACTTTATACGTAAATGACCGTTCATAGGCTGGAATAACAATTATTAGTGTGTAAATTTGCCCTCGTGCAAATTCATAAAGTCGCAAGATAAGGATAATTGATGCGCGATACCCGTTTATTGGGCGCTGAATAATAAGCTATTAACGCACATGATACAAATCGCTAACATATCACTCCCTGATTTTCCGCTTCTCCTGGCGCCTATGGAGGATGTGAGCGATCCCCCCTTCCGTTTCGTGTGCAAACAGAACAGCGCCGACCTCATGTACAGCGAATTCATTTCCAGCGAAGGACTTATTCGGGATGCTATAAAAAGCAAACAAAAACTGGATTTTGCCGAATTTGAACGCCCTTTTGGCATCCAGATCTTCGGGGGCGATGAGGAAGCCATGTCGCTGTGCGCCAAAATTGTAGATACTGTACAGCCCGACCTGGTGGACATTAATTTTGGCTGCCCCGTAAAAAAAGTGGTGAGCAAGGGCGCCGGCGCCGCGGTACTCAAGGATGTGGAAGCCATGGTTCGTTTAACAGCGGCCGTCGTGCGATCAACCAATCTGCCGGTAACCGTAAAAACCCGCCTGGGCTGGGATGATGCCAGCAAAAACATTGAGGAAGTGGCCGAGCGCCTGCAGGATGTAGGTATCAAAGCCCTGACCATCCATGGCCGTACCCGGGCCCAGCTGTACAAAGGCGCCGCTGACTGGAGGCTGATTGCAGCCGTAAAAAACAATCCCCGCATTCATATTCCCGTGTTTGGCAATGGCGATATCGATTCACCGCAAAAAGCCCTCGAATACAGGAACCGCTACGGCGTTGACGGCATCATGATCGGCCGAGCCGCCATTGGTTATCCCTGGATATTCCGGGAAATAAAACATTTCATGGCCACAGGCCAAACCCTGCCGGCCCCTACGGTGGAAGAAAGAACAGAGGTTTGCCGTACCCATGTACACAAATCGGTGGAGTGGAAGGGTGAAGTACTGGGCATTCTGGAAATGCGCCGGCATTATGCCAATTACCTGAAGGGCCTCCCCAACATCAAGGAATACCGCACCAGGCTGGTAACGGTAAAAACCCTGCGCGAAGTAGACGCCATACTGGACGAGGTAAAAGAAAAATTCGCCGGCATGGTGCCGCACCACCAAGTCGTTCCCTTATCGCAGGACCAGTTACCCGCCTGCGCCTGTTAATGCTCATCAACCTGTTTTCCTATGACCAGATATATATGGATGATGGCTTTTCCCGCGTTGGCGCTGATCACTGCCTGTCCGCGGGATAAACAAAAAAATACAACTGGTTGGGTAGTCTCCAGCGCTGTTACCAGTACCTCTATCGACAGCGCCAACCTCGTACACCATCTGGCTTATCTGTCATCGGCCCAAATGGAAGGCCGTAAAACAGCTACACCCGGCAACCGGCTTGCCCGTGAATACATCATCAGGGTTTTTGATTCGTTGAAATTGCAAAAACTGAACAACAGTTATGTGCAGGCTTTTCCTTTTGGCAGCGACAGCGGTTACAATGTAATGGGATACATCAAAGGCAGCCAGTATACCGATAGTTGTATCGTCATCTCCGCCCATTACGATCACCTGGGTGTTCGTAACGGCGTAATTTATTATGGCGCCGACGATAATGCATCGGGCACTGCCGCTTTACTGGCCATGGCCGGTTATTTTACCAGCCACCCGCCACTGCATTCCATGCTGTTCGTGGCATTTGATGCCGAAGAACAAGGTTTGATTGGTTCTAGACATTTTGTGGGCAACAGCCCGCTGCCGCTATCGTCCATAACCTTCAATTTAAACATGGACATGGTGAGCCGGAACGACAATAACGAAATTTACGCAAGCGGCACTTTTCACTACCCTTTTCTGAAAGCCTATGTGGATAGCATACAGGCCATCACGCCCGTTCACCTGGCTTTTGGCCACGACGATGCGGCACAAGGCGGCTCACAGGACTGGACCAGTCAATCGGATCATTTTGCATTTCACCAGCACCAGATACCTTATTTATATTTTGGGGTGGAGGACCATGCCGATTACCACCAGCCGGGAGATACCTTTGATAAAGTGGACAAGAGTTTTTATTACCGGGTGTGTAGAGCACTTACCGCAGTAGTCGCTCTGATAGACAGACAGGCGGTATTGCGTCAGTAACATGTTTTACCTGTGGTTTTTTGACCAACGAATCATCCCGCTTCCCACATTTTATTGACGCCCTTGTATTTTTAGCCGCTTTCTTGTTATCTTAAGAAAAATTATCTCCTTATGGATACCCGCGAACAAAATGTACGCACCTGGTCAATGCTTTGCCATCTGGCTGCCCTGGCCGGTTTATTTTTTCCCATTGGAACGGTAATTGGCCCTTTACTGGTGTGGCAAATTAAAAAGAACGATTTGCCTGAGATTGATCCGCACGGGAAAGAATCGGTTAATTTTCAGTTGACCATACTTATTATCAACATTGCTGCCTCCGTGATTATTTTCGGCATCCTGGGTTTTGGCTTTGGTTTTGGGCACATGTGGCGCAGTCCCTTTTATTTGTTAAGCGGTGGATTTGGCCTGGGCATCATACTGGCTATTATCAACCTGCTGTCGTGGGTGCTGGCTATTGTAGCAGGTTTAAAGGCCAATAATGGTGAGTTTTATAAATATCCTTTTGCTATTCGTTTTATTAAATAGTACAACTAACTTTCTACTGCTTTCACTACCTCCCTGCTTAAGGGAGAAATAGAAGGATCGAAATAATGAGTGAGCATCCCTTCCTCATTCACCAGGTATTTTGAAAAATTCCAGGTGGGCGCCTGTTCATTCCAGCCGTTCAGTTTTTTACTGGTAAGCCATTTGAATACGGGATTTTGTTCGTTTGAATTAATCACCACGCTTTTTTGGGCCAGGGGAAAACTAACACCAAAATTTACCTGGCAAAATTGAGCAATCTCTTCGTTGGTGCCCTTTTCCTGTTCCCCAAAATCGTTGGCAGGGAAGGCAATAATGGTGAGTTTGTTTTTATACTTTTCATACAGTTCCTGCAGCTCGTTGTATTGACCGGTATAACCGCAATTGCTGGCTGTATTCACCAATAACAGTTTTTTCCCTTTATAGCTGCTTAATGGAACTGACTGGCCGTTGTTCAACTGCACTTCCAGGTCGTACACGGGTTTTGAAGGCGTCACTTTGTTGGTATTGCTCAATATATTCATGTTCTTACCGGTTAATTGTGTGAACCATATCCATAAAGGATACACTGATTTTAATATTTTTTGTCTGAACGTCATGTACAGGCTATCGAATTAACCATTTGAACAACTTCAATTTCCCTTTGAAGGGCGGATATCTTAAAGATGGATCGAACCAGCCAGGCGTTTTCATCACCGACTTGATATGGCTAAATGTGTCAAAACTGTACCTTCCATGATACCTACCCATACCACTGCTTCTTCGCCCGCCAAACGGTAAATGATAATTGGTGAAATGCCAGCTGCTGTTGTTGATGCAGCCGCCCCCAAATGATACAGCTTGTATCCAGGCTTCTTCCGTTTTGGCGTTATTGGTGTAAATATAAAACGCCAGCGGATCGGGATTGTTCTGAATAATGGATTTTGCTTCTTCCATGGTGGAAAAAGAAATGATGGGCAGGATGGGCCCGAATATCTCTTCTTTCATCAATGGAGCATCAGGCGGTACGTTGTCCATGATGGTAGGTTCAATGTACAGTCTGCTGCTGTCGTGCCGGCCGCCGTGTAAAATGACGCCCTGTTGCAGGTAACTGACCAGCCGGTTAAAATGTTTTTCATTAATGATCTTCCCATAGTTATAACTGGTAGCAGGATCATTGGAATAAAACGACTGAATACACTTTATCAATGCCTTTATCAATTCCTCCTTACGGCTTTTATGCACCAGTATATAATCCGGCGCTATACACATTTGGCCGGCATTGGAAAATTTGGTGACGGCAATACGCTTTGCCGCTATTTTTACATTGGCATCTTTTTCTACTACACAGGGACTTTTGCCACCCAGTTCCAGGGTTACCGGCACCATTCGTTCGGCCGCCATCCGGTAAATTTGTTTACCCGTGACGGTGCTGCCGGTATAAAACACATGATCGAAACTAAAATGCTGCATCATGGCGGGCACCACGGTGGCACCTTCGCCTTCTACATACAATACATGATCTTCTGAGAACACTTCTTTTATCAATTCGCTCATCACCCGGGTGGTGGCAGGCGCCAGTTCCGAAGGCTTTAATACCACGCAATTACCGGCCGCCAAAGCACCTACCAGGGGTGCAAACAACAATTGCAGGGGATAATTCCAGGGGCTGATGATCAATACAACGCCCAGGGGTTCATAGACAATATAACTGGAAGAGGGCAGGTTTAACAGGTTGGTTTTTACCTTTTGCGGCTGCATCCAGTAATGCAGGTTTTTTAATGCCTGTTTGATTTCTGCTATTACAAAACCAATTTCTGTAACCCAGCTTTCCTCGCGGCTCTTTTTCAGGTCGGCATACAATGCGTCGTACAAGGGTTTTTCATACTTCAGCAAAACTTTTTTAAGCTGCTGCAATTGCTGCTTTCTAAATGCATAGGACAAGGTATTTCCACCGTCAAAATGTTGCCGCAACCGTTGCAATTTCTGCTGAATCAAGGCAGGGTGCATAAATGAAATTTCAGGTATTGGGATATCTTCAGTAAGTTAATTGATTATTGTGAATAAATAACATGGGCGTATGGGCAGCTATCATGCACCATACCAGATGGCCCATTACAAGGTATTCGACTGCTTGCGAACCAGCCTCCATTCACGCACCGCCACTGCCCGCCAAACCAAATTTCCTCTTTGCCATTTCCCGCATAATACCCTGCAACCTCGTTACCCGCCCGGCCAGTATCCTTAATTCCTTTTCAGTTATATTGTAATCATCCCGGTAGCGGCCATGTACATAAGCTTTCTGCAATAAGCCAAACAGGTAGTTCTCCTTCTCATTATCCCGCGGAAACAAGCTCACCAGCTCAGCCGAAAAGGGCTGGCAGTAACGCAACAGTTTATCCAGGCTATGGGTGCTAGCCCGGTAACCCGTCATCATTTTTAATAAAATGGTGCAGGTATGTTCAGCAGCCTGGTGCAGCAAAAAGGCTGACAGACCAAATTGTTTACGCAACAAATACAATTCCGTGCCTGCCAAAAATTCAATTACCTGTTTATTCCACCTGTTGAATTCTTTTACCTGTTGTGTTATATCAGCTTCCATACAGTTGGCAGCAGGTGCATCCAGGGGCGCCACCCCCGCATCATATACCAGTATACCATTCTTCACCACCTGGCAGGCAAAAGGATGACCGGCATTGATCCAATGATTAAACACATGCACCGCTTCAATAAAAACGGTGATGGGGGTGGCATGCCTGCACCGGCTTTCAATAACATCCTGCAGGGCATCAAAACATCGGTTATCACGGCTGCGGGTAAGCACCATCAGGTAATAATGGGTTATCTGCCGGTGCATTTCCGGCCGGGTATTAAATAAAGAGGCTACCATATGGCAATTTTCTGCCGCGCCCAACAGGAATATCTTATCGGGCGATGCCGCCTTCTTTACAATATCCAGTACCTTTTTTAATTGTTCATTGTTATATTTCGACAGCATAAGCCAATAAGTTAAAGGTTAGCGAGATCTTTTTCTACGTTCCATTCTGCGAAGATGCCTGCGATTGGCCCGCCTGACCATCCAGGCCGCCTCCACCAGCATTTCCAACTTCTCATAGAAATAGATATGGTTGTTGCGCTCATGGTGATCGTGTGAAATACCGTGCGGACTGGATACCACTTCCACCATCCAGTTCCATAAAATTTCCCGCACTTCATTTAAATGATAACACTCAAAAAAATCGTCAATGGCCAATCCGGGGTTTTGCCTTTGTGCTTTATCCAAACGCAAGGGCACGTTGAACCACTGAGGGTGCTTATTAAAAGTTCTCATAAAAAGGATTTAAGACTGTTTTAATAAAAAAACCAAACGCCTACTAAGAGCGGACACCAAAAACGTGATTAAATGCCAACAGGAATTAAAATCGGATTGTTATTAACCAGAAGTTATAAAGTGTGTCAGGCAGGTTCATACCCGCCCTATTCCCTCACAAATATATGTCACCCCCTTTGGTTTCCCAATTTTTTTAGCAATTTCTTATTAACATTTACCCACACCCGAAACTACATTACGCTTCATGTTACCAGGAATGTTTACAAGTTGCACTACATTTTCAAAAACAACGACAACACATAAATGCTCAACAAAGCCATTAACCCCATAAAAACAGAAGCCACCGTATACACTTTCAGCATGGCTTTCATATCTATGCCCGAAAAACGGGCAATTACCCAGAAATAGGCATCATTGGCATGAGAGATCATCATGGAACCGGCGCCCATGGCTAATACGGTCAGCAATTTGCCGGTTTCTGAATCCAGCCCCAGCGAGGGTAACAGCGGTTGAATAATTGAAGCGGCTGTAATAATGGCCACGGTAGAAGAGCCTTGAGCAGTTTTTAAAATGAAGGTCAGCAGAAAAGGAAAAAATATACCCAGCGTCTGCAGGCTCACGGCCTCGCTCACGTGCTCGCCTACACGGGTGGCGGCCAGCACGGCGCCAAAGGCGCCGCCCGCCCCGATGATCACCAGTATGCCGCCGGCCTTTTCAGCAGCCTCGCCCAGCAATTTGCTCAGTGTCATTTCCTTCCACGATACCACGCTTAGCAAGGCCAGCACAATACCAACCGATAAGGCAATCACGGGATCGCCGGCAATCATAAACAGGTTTACCAGCCAACCAGCCGGCACACCGTCTTCAATGGTCAGAAAAGAGCGGATGCCTATTAATACAATAGGCACTATTACCGGTAAAAAAGAATTGATCACCGAAGGCGCCGGAGTCTGTTTTTCGTCTGCCGCCTGGATGGGTGGTGTATCGGCCTTATAATTTCTCCCTGCATACCGGGTCCATAAATAACCCGCCAGCGTAGCCGGAATGGCAATAACAATACCGGTAAGTATCAGTTTACCAAAATCAACGCCCATAGTACTGGCCGCAGCCGCGGCCCCGGGATGTGGCGGTATTAAACAATGTACGGAATACAAACCGGTGGCCAGCGACACAGACATGATCACGATGGATATACCTGTACGTTTGGCCAGCGATTGGTTCAAACCACTCAGTACAATATACCCCGAATCGCAAAAAATAGGCAATCCCACAATAAAGCCGGTAACGCTCATGGCCAGTGGTGCACGCCGCTCGCCGGTTTTTTTCAAAATATAGGAAGCCATTACTCTGGTGCTGCCCGCATGCTCCAGAATAACGCCCAGCGTAGTGCCCAGCACAATGATAAAGCCAAGCGATTGCATAATATGGCCAAAACCCTGTTTGGTGACGGTTATAATTTGGCTGGCGGGCATTTGTACACCCAGCCCCACCACAAAACAGGCAATCAGTAAGGCAAAAAAGGCATGTACTCTATAGCGCGCAGTAAGCAGGATGATGATGGTAATGCCCGCCACGAGGAAAAGCATTACCTGGGCAAAACTAGCTGTCATAAAACTAAGATAACAAGCATTTCAGTAACTTGTCGCATTAATCAGGCAGCAGTTATGAATGATGAATATTTTATGCAACAGGCTTTTAAAGAAGCGCAAAAGGCTTACGACGATGGAGAAGTGCCGGTAGGCGCCGTGGTGGTCATCAATAAAAAGATCATTGCCCGTGGTCATAATCAGGTAGAAAGGCTCAACGATCCCACAGCCCATGCCGAAATCATTGCGCTTACATCGGCCTTCAATTATCTGGGCAGTAAATACCTGCCCGATGCCACGATATACATAACTGTTGAACCCTGTCTGATGTGCGCCGGCGGACTGTACTGGAGCAAGATAGGCCGCATTGTATGGGGCGCCGATGACGAAAAGAACGGTCATAAAAGAATAACCGGCGCCAACTGGCCTTTTCATCCCAAAACAGAAGTGGAGAAGGGAATTATGAAGGAGGAATGCGCGGAATTGATGAAGAATTTTTTCAGAAGTAAAAGATAAAGGCATAAAGTAGGTTTTACTTTATGCCTTTATGCCATAGAAGTTACTGATCCCACCAAACTCTTCCATTCAAATCGTCCTTCCCGTTCAAACCCGGCTGTCCGTCAATGGCCGCACGGTAATTGGTAGTATTGATATTTTGTTCCTTTACAGGATAAGCCTGTCTTCTTGGAATGGGCGCCCCTCCGTTATTGGGCGCAGGCGTAAGTTCGGGGTAACCGGTTCTGCGCCATTCGGCCCAGGCTTCATAACCATTCATGTACAAATGCAACCAGCGCTGGGTAGCTATCTGCTCAATAGCATTGGTGGGGTCGTACGCTACACCCGGTTTTTCCAGGTAGGCGGCCAGGCCGGTGGTATCGCCCTCATCGGTGGCGGAATAGGGTACTTTTTCAATTTGTTTGTCCAGCTTATCGTCATAATCCTTAAAACTATTGCGGTTCCATTGCCTGATGGAAGCTTCTACAGCAGCTTCATAATTTTCCTTTGCAGCTGCATCGCCGCCATTCAGCCAACCCAATTTATGAGCTTCGGCTATGGCAAACTGCACCTGTGCATAGGTGGTAATATAGGTAGGTGCATTTTGTGTGCGTACATGTACGCCAATAAACGACACGCTGGCCGAGGGAATGGTGCCCACTGCATTACCATCCAGTCCATAGGGCACTCCGTTGTATTCACCATTGGCATTGGTATCGGCATATATTTTCAGCCTGGGATCATCCAGGGGCTTCATATAGTCAACAAGGGTTTTGCTGGCCCAGTACCATGGCCGGTTTTGCACATTCACTACAAAGTACCAGTAATTTTCATTGGCTTCTTCGGGCAAATGTACATACACGGCGTTTTGCGCGTTGCCGGTAAACACACCACTGTTAAGCGCATCAATAAATTCTGCTTTTCCTTTTTCGGCATCTGCCTTCGACAATCGCAGCGCCATCAACAATCGAATGGAATTGGCAAACCGGCGCCAGTTGTCCATATTGCCCTTGTACAGGATATCGCCTTTCACAGGGTTCCCGTTATCGATTTGCGCTGCCGCCTCCTTCAATTCTTTCATCAGGTCGTAATAAATATCCTTTTGATTATCGTATTTGGCAGCAAATTGCTCCTGTCCTTTCAGCGCATCAAAATAAGGCACATCGCCCCAGCGGTCGGTAATATGCCAAAAGAAAAATGCTTTCAGTATGCGGGCAACGGCTGTTTGGTTGGCGGCAGAACCTTCATTCACATTAAAGTTCTCTGTCTTCAATACCGTTTGAAGATTTTGCAATGCACCGGAATACAGCCAGTAAAAATCATAATTCACTACAGTATAACGCGATACATCGGTATACGGCTTCTCCGACCAATGCTGAACATACAACAATCCCGCAGTGGCCTCTATAGCCGCCGGCAATTGGTTTATGGCATAGGTAAGTAATTGTGCATTCGATGCACGGGTTGGCAAATTGGGATTAACGTTGATATCGTCACTGAACTTGGTACAACCAGTAAGCAGTAACGCCAATATACATGGTATATACAGTAATTTTTTCATAAAGTGTTGTTTAGAACGAAACATTCAGGTTAAGACCAAAGGAACGTACGGTTGCCAGTTGACCGGTTTCCAGCCAGTTCAGCGAAGAGGCGCCGGTAGCCAGTTCAGCAGGGTTTAAACCTTTAGGTGCCTTTTGCCATATCATGAAGGGGTTGCGGGCAATATAGGCCAGGTTAATGCTTCTGACCGGTAGTTTGGCAATATTTAATTTGGAAAATGTATATCCCAACCTGATCTCGCGCATCCTGATATAGGAGGCATCAAACAACCACTCTTCATAGATCTTGTTTCCAAGCGTATTGCGATAATAGTTCCTGGCATTCACATAAACAGTAACCTCCTGTTTCGAGGCGGCAGATATACCGGTCACCTTAACACCACCGCCTTCATCCAGCGGGTCGCGTATATTCTTGCCCTTGTCGTTCATAGCGGCAGTTTCTGCAGCCTGACCGCTTTTTACCGCCAACATTTTAGTCCAGCTAAAAAACTGTCCCCCGCTTTGAAAATCGATTGTGGCGCCCAGGTCAAAATTTTTCCAGGTAATTGTATTCTGCCAGCCCCCTGTATATTTTGGTAATACGCTGCCAAAATTGTGATTTGTTTCCCACATAGGCATATTCGATGCATCGAGCATGATTTTACCGGTAGCCGAATCGCGTACATAACCATTGCCTACCAGTGAACCAAAAGCTTCATTCACATTGGCCATTAAGTACATGTCTACACTGGCATACCGGTTTTGATCAAGGATCAATGAATTGGAGCCAGGATATATTTCCTTGATCATGCTGTTATTGCGGGCAATATTAAAAGTGCTTGACCAGTTAATAGTGGATGATTTGATGGGCGTGCCGCTCACTGTAAGTTCTATCCCTTTATTTTGAATATTGCCTGCATTGATCACATACTGGGTAAAACCACTTATGCCCGATACGTCGAGTTGCATTACAGCGTCTTTGTTTACCTGATGGTACCAGGTGAAGTTAAACCCCACCCGATCCTGCAGGAAACGCATATCCACACCAACTTCATAGGCTGTACCCAGCGAAGGTTTGAGACCAGGATTGTTCAACAGGTCGGGCACGTACATGGGGAAATCGGTATTGTAGGGATCCCCAATCCCAAAGTAATTGGAGGTTTGATAAACGGCAATGTCTGAACCGGCCTGTGCATAACTGGCCCTTATTTTACCATAGGTCAATGGATCCCATTTCACCAGCTCACTAAACACCACGGTGCCCGAAACAGAAGGATACAAATAGTCATTATTGCTTTCGGGTAAAGCCGATGAAATATCCCTTCGCAAACTGGCATCTATAAAATAGGTATTGTCGTAACCCAGGCTAACCGATCCATAAGCACTGCGCACCTCTTTTTTTCTCAGGTAATTGGTTACATCGGGCCTTTGCAGCGAATTGGATATATGATAAAAACCGGGCGTAACCAGTCCGCCCACTGTTTCTTCGCGCAAATAGGTATAGCGCTGTGTAAGTATATTACCACCTACATTGGCCGAGAGGGAAAATTTCCCGAAATCCCTGTTATACTGCGACAGGAATTCATAGTTCATTTCCTTGTTTTCGTATTTTCCTATCCAGAAAGAGGGAGTACCCCTGCCACCCTCGGCATTTCGTCCGTCGATATTTTGTATAAATCCGTCCTGCCTGATAAAACCGCTCACCTTCAGACCGGGTAATATCGTATAGGTAAGCCCTACATTACCAAAAAAACGATCACGCGAATCATGCGAAGGGTTTTCATATGCATCAAAATACGGGTTGTTCCAGTCTATAGGTGTCCTGTTTTCATAAATACCCTCGCTGTTCGGATCGTTCACATTCCATTGGTAATAAGTACCATCGGGATATTTATATTGCTTAAGCTTGTTCATATCCAGGTTTCTTTGAAACCACTGATACATATTGCGTGATCCCAGACTTTGGTAACCTTGAGACGGACGTATTGCCTTGTTGTTGGCGTAATTTAAACTGGTAGTGAGCACCAGCTTGGAACTCACATTTAATGAGCCGTTAAAAGAAAGATTGTTTCTTTTTAACCAGGTATTCGGTTCTATACCATTAATGTTAGTATTATTGAATGATAACCTGAACGATGTATTTTGTCCGCCACCCGAAAACGAAATAGAATTATTGAACGTATTACCGGTTTCGAAATAATCTTTGATATTATCAGGATGAGGAACAAAAGGCGTTTCCTTACCAAAATCAGGATCGGCAGGATAAAAACTGTATTGATGCCTTACCGGTGTACCATCCATTTTGGGTCCCCAGCTTTCATCCCATGAACCATCAACATATTTGGTTTCTACGCCATTGATCTCTATGGTAGGGAATTCAAGACTTGAGCCCGCCCCATAAATGTTCTGCAAGGGCATAAAGTTCCCGGCCTTTTCAATGGAAAATGCCGAACTAAAATTTACCTGGGGCTTTTGTGAGCGACTACCCTTTTTGGTGGTGATCAATATCACACCAAACTGACCCCGCAAACCATAAAGCGCCGAAGCAGCAGGACCTTTTAATACGTTAATCGACTCAATATCTTCGGGGTTGATATCCTGGGCAAGGTTGCCATAATCGCGGCCGTTTCTACCGGCAAAGTTGGCATTCGATATGGGCGTATTATCTACCACAATTAAAGGCTCGCCACCACCGGTTACCATATTCACACCGCGTATTTGAATTTTTTGTGTACCACCCATGCTCGCAGCCGAGGAACCGGATATTTGTACACCCGCTATTTTCCCACCCAACGAGCCCAATACATTTTGTTCTTTGGAAATGGTGAGGTTCTCGCCCTTGAGGCCCTGGGTGGCATAACCAACCGACCTTTCCTTGCGGGTAATACCCAATGCCGTAACAACCACTTCCTGCATATTATCGCTGTTTTCCCTGACCTGTATGTTAAGGCTTAGCATTTCATTGTCCTTAATAGTGATATCCTTTATCACGGTGGCAAAACCTACTGCAGATACTTCCAGTTTGTATTTACCGGCCTTCAGCCCTTCGATGACAAACTCACCGTTCCCATTGGCGGCAGTACCCTTTTCGGCGCCCAATACAAGTATGGTGGCATTGGCTATCGGCAGGCCTGTTTCGTTAGTAATACGGCCGCGTACACCACCATCAAATGGCATATTCATCACCGCCGGAACTGGTGCGCCCTGCAATGCTTCTTTTGCCGATTTTTTAATGATGATATTGCTATTCACCTGTTCGTACCATAGATCGGTATACTTCAACAATTCCTGCAGCACCTTCGCCACCGGCACATTGGTAGCCCGGTAACTGATATTATTGTAAGCCGCCACATCGTTGGTTTTGTAAGTGAATGCCAGTTTGGCCAGGGACTCTATTTTTCGGAAAGCTTGTTTTAAAGTGGCATTCCTGAGCTCTATGCTTACGGTAATCTTGTCCAAATCCTGGCCGTTGCCGGGGCTGGCCATCAGCAGCCCGCTCACAGTAAGTAATATGGCCAGAATAGAAATTCTCATAATCAACGCTTTATGTTTCAAAAGCCAGTTGGGTGACTTATATCCAATAGGAATGCAGTACGCAGCCTGGTTGTACGTTTTTACATACAAATTCATAGCTTTGAATTGTTTTAAGTAATTCTTTGAACTGGATTATTTTCAACATGCAGAGCCGCCTCCAGGTCGCAACTGGAGCGGTTCTTTTTTCATGTATTATGGTGGTGTGAAATTCAGTATACGCATAGCAGTTATATTTTGGTATTAATTGTTAACGGTTATTGAATAATATACACGCCGTTTTCCTGTGTTACCCTGGTATCGGATATAAGACCCAGTACCTGCAGCGCTTCATCAACACCCTTTTCCCTGCGCAGGGTGGTTGATATTCTCATATGCCTGATGGCCTCATCATGTATGCGGATGCGCACATCGTATACCCGCTCCAATTCTGCAACGATATCTTCAATGGTTTCATCGTCAAAGGTCAAATGACCCTGTTGCCAGGCGGCGGCATCGGTAGTGATTGATTTTTTCTCCGGGGCCTGCCTGCCCGCATTGTTCACTTTTACCTGCTGGCCTTTGGTAATCGTGGCTACATCCTTATCGTTATAATTTACCACTACCTTACCGCGGTTTACCGATACAATTATGTGCTCACGACCGGGATAAGCCTTGATATTAAATGCCGTTCCCAATACCAGTGTAGACACCTTGCCGGTGCGTATCACAAAAGGCACTTTGTCGGCATGTTTTACATCGAAATAAGCCTCGCCCGATAAATGTACTTCCCTTTTATCGCCTGTAAACTGTTGCGGATATTCCAGCGTGCTGGCCGCATTCAGCCAAACCTGTGTGCTATCCGGCAGCAGCAGGTATTTATATTCTGATCGCTGCGTTACTTTTTTAGCCATGGCCACTGCAGGCGCCTGTTTTTGCGAAGGTGTAGCAGGCCACCATACCCATACAGCCACCAATATGGCCACGCAGGCTGCCACGGCCAGGTACAGGCTTTTTTTTCTTCGTTCAGGCTCCAATTCAGGCTGCGTATTCCAGGCGGGTTCCGTTAATACCAGTTTGCCATTTTCATCAACATAGGTGTATTTCAACTGCTCGTTGCCTGTTTCCTCGTATACCTTTTTGATGATATCCCTGATTGTTTCGTTATAGGCAGCATTGTGCATGTACATAAAGAATTCATCGAATTCTTTTTTTGTACAGGTATTGTTCAGGTATTTCCTGAACAGGTATATTAATCTTTCTTCCATGAAACAGGGTTGTCCATATTAAACCAGACGAAACAAAGCAGCCATGTTCCTATTGCGGAATAAAAAAATTTTTAAAAAAACAGGTGAACGCTTTTGGCCAGAAAGCTTTTGATGGATTGTAACGCGTTGGATAGCTGGTTTTTGACGGTATTTCTGGATATGGCCAGCTCGTTGGCAATTTCCTGATAGTTCAATCCTTTTTCGCGGTTGAGATGATAGATGAGTTTGCGCTGGGGCGGCAGTTGATCGATGGCTTTTTGAACGATCTGGCTGTATTCCCTGGCGGTCACCAGATCTTCGGTATCGTTCAACTGGTTGGAGAGTTTGTTCCAGATGGCTTCTTTAAGCCGGTCGTCGGCTGCGGCCTTGCGTAAAAAATCAATGACCTTGTTTTCGGTAATACGGTATAACCAGGCTTCTATATTATGAATAGCCTGCATATGATGGCGGTGTTCCCAGTAATTTCAGGAATACCTCCTGTATGATGTCGCGGGCATAGCTATCAGACTTGGTGAGTTTGAAGGCCAGCGAGTGCAACCTGTACTCATATTTTTTGAACAGTTCTGCAAACAGCAGTTCGTGGGACTCGTCTTTCCCCCATTCATTCATATGTGACAGGTGATAGCTCATTCAGCAGTTAGTAGCAAACCCTATAGTTTGCGTAGTTTGATATTTTTGAACCACACGCCGCCGCCATGGTCCTGCAGAACTATAAATCCTTTTTTGGCCATGCCATAATTGACGGCATCTTTCCATTTGCTTTTTGCTTTCAGTTCCTTCCACTCGGGTGTCCACAAGTAAAAATCAGCCACCTTGCGCGAATTCAACCAGTGCTGCACATGTGCTCCCTTCACGACAATCTTGGAGTGGTTGTATTCACCGGCAGGTTTGGAGGCCAGCACCATGGGCGGATGCATGGCATAATCGGAACCGCTTTTCTGCCAGTCTTCCAGTTTTTCGGGGTAGCCCTCATCGTCTATCAACTGATACTCGGGCCCGGTTTCATAAGCAGGCTGGCTGGTTTCTATTACCCGGTACAACACACCACTGTTAGCGCCTTTTTCTATTTTCCAGTCAAATTTCAATTCATAATTATCGTATTGGGCAACGGTCATCAGATCGGCCCGGTTGGTGACGCCCCTGATTTTACAATGCAGCTGACCAGCCAGTACTTCCCAGCTATCCTGGGGTTTGCGGTTGTACGAACGCCAGCCGTTAGTGGTTTTACCGTCGAATAACAGTATCCAGCCCTGTTGTTTTTCTTCGGGGGTCAGGGTATTGTCTCTTTTTACCTGGGCAGGACTAAATGCGGGGAACAGGGTACAAATACAAACAGCTACAAAAACCGGCAACACATATCCTTTTACATAAAATTTTGACATATTGCCTGTTTTTTAGTTAGGATATCTGTAGAAATGAAAACTAATTTACTATAAAATTCCCTTATATACCGAATTTATCAACTGCAGGCATTGTAATCAAGCTGTTATTGGGGAAAAATAACAACTGGATTAAATATTCCATATCCTGAAAATGAGAATGAATTGGTCAATAAACCATTGACTTGTACATTTGTTGTGTTTGATAGTACAACCATAAATTGTCAACATTTAAATTTTATAGCTATGGCATTTACACTACCGGCGCTTCCATATGCTCATGACGCTTTGGAACCGCATATCGACACATTGACGATGCAGATACATCACGGGAAACACCACCAGGCCTATGTAGACAATCTCAACAAAGCTATTGCCGGTACGCCTCATGAAAATAAATCGTTGGAAGAACTGGTGCGTGCAGCAGGCACCATCAGCCCGGCCGTTCGCAACAATGGCGGCGGTCACTGGAACCATACCTTTTTCTGGGAAAGCCTGGCGCCCAATGCAGGTGGCCAGCCCAGCGGTCAACTGGCAGATGTGATCAATTCTGTATTTGGATCCTTTGATGCCTTCAAGGAAAAATTCAATACAGCCGGAGCCACCCGCTTTGGTAGCGGATGGGCATGGCTGATTATAAAAGACGGCAAACTGGAGATCACATCCACACCCAACCAGGACAACCCGCTGATGGATGTAGCCGAAGTAAAAGGCGTACCCCTTCTAGGTGTGGATGTATGGGAACATGCCTATTACCTGAAATACCAGAACCGCAGACCCGAATACCTCAATGCCTTCTGGAATGTAGTAAACTGGAATAAAGTAAGCGAGCGGTTCACCAACGCAGCACGCTAACAAATATCAAAAAAAGCAATCCCGGTAAATTTCACCGGGATTGTTTTTTAAGAGCTTACTATTTCAAATTCAGCAAATTTTAATCTGGTGCTAACCTTATCAACCTCTATTTTTGCACCTACCGTTCTTTAACCTCAAATAAATAAGCCTCATGACTTGTAAGTTGTTCAGCACAATGACTGTTGCCGTATTGGTTCTCGCCGCCTGCTCATCCGGTATCGATAAAAAAGTGGTAGTGATGTCGAGCGGCAAGATCCAGGTGGATAACAATACAAAAACCATCACCCATCAACCCGGCACACAGCATAACGAAGCCGAGATCAGCCTCAGCGCCAACGACAAAACCGTTACGGTAAAAACTGCTGCCGGTGAAAAATCGTACGAGCTGCCCGAAGCGGGCTTGTACCTCCTGAATCTGAAATCAGATACCCTTATCGGCAATTTGGTTAATTTCGGTAGCAGCGGCGTACCCGCTTCTATCAGCAGCGAACAACTGCAGCATATTGTAGACAGTACACGCGCATTGATCAATGGCGAAAATGCCAGCGACGAAAAAAAGACCTATTTTATTGTTCCCAACAGCGTAAAAAAGCTCACCAATAACCTGAATGCACAGTTGCTGAATCCTTACAAGAATACACCTTATAAAGTAGAGGCTGATAAAGAAGGCAAAGCACCTGAGATTTATAAATTTTCAACCAATAAGCAGAAGAGGGAGTCTTTGGAAGAGTTGATGCAGCGTATGAATATCAAGTAACCCGTCCTGCTAAAAGCGCCCGCAAGGGCCCGCGCAAAAAAGCCCTGGTTGTTGACCGGGGCTTTTTCGCGAATGTACGTAAATGGTTTTGCAATAGATTACGGCACCGGGTCGTAACCATGCCCACCCCAGGGATGACACCTGGCAATTCTTTTCACAGTAAGCCATAAACCTTTAAACACCCCGTATTTTTTTAAAGCCTCCAGCGAATACTGTGAGCAGGTGGGTGTAAACCGGCATTTGGGGCCTATAACGGGCGATATGATCCATTGATAAATCCTGATCAATGCTATAAAGGGAAAACTCAATATGCGCAGCAATATCTTCATGGAATAATTTTCATGAGCTTGTTCAAAACTACGGCTATCTTTTCATGCAGCAGGCCATACTCGGGCAGCTCTTTCCCTGTATAAATAAAAAACAGGGCCAGTTGTTGTTCACTTGCCTGTAATTTTTCCTGCAGGGGATTTTTTTGCAGGCGGTAGGCTTCGCGCAACTGCCGCTTGATGCGGTTGCGGTCCACGGCCTTTTTGAACTGGCGGCTGCTGGTACTGAACCCGGCCTGCAATGGCGAAGCCAGCCCTCCCTTATACAAGCGGTATTGCACCCGAACGGGGAATACGGTAACAGATTTCCCTTCACCGAACAGCTGTTCTATGATTTTGCGGCGTTTTAACCTTTCATCCTTTCCTAAGGTGAATTTTTTTGCCATGGGCAGGCCAAAAATAAAATAGCTCCGGCACATGCGGAGCTATTGATTATTTGATACGGCTGTTCCCCACCAAAAGGCGGAATCAGCCGCTTATTTTAATTTTCTTTCGTCGGAAACAGTCAGCTTCTTACGACCCTTCCTGCGACGGCTGGCCAGTACTTTACGACCATTGGCATCTTGCATACGCTTGCGAAAACCATGCACGGTTTTACGGCGACGACGATGAGGTTGAAATGTACGTTTCATAGTTTTATCATTTTGTAACCGCCGCAGCTTCAGCGTAGGCGGTTTATCAGTTTTTGAAATATGATCCGGGAGAAGCGGACCAGGTTCCAGTTTCGCAGACGGGCCACCATACCCGCCCCGCTATAAGCGGATGAAAGGACCGCAAAGGTAGGAAATGAAGTCGGAAGTAGGAAGTAGGAAGTGAGAAAAATTTCGAAGTTCTTAGATTCGGCATCCGACCTCAGAATTCATACTTTTCACCTGTTCACCGAAAAATATACTGGCATGATTATCAAAGTCTTCAGTACTGTCGGTAGTGTAAAACACACGCCGGCCGTGCTTACTGCATTGCACTTCTATTTCCGGGTGCCGCTGTAGGTAATTGACGAGGCTGGCTGCCACTATTTCGCCCTGGCTTACCAGAGTTACGCCTGCCGGTAAAAACTGCATGATCTTATCACGCAACAACGGGTAATGTGTACAGGCCAGCAACAGGGTATCTATGTCAGGGCTGTGCGCCATCACCCCCTGCACATGCTTCTGCACAAAATAATCGGCCCCCGGTTGGGTATGCTCATTGTTCTCTACAATGGGCACCCACATGGGGCATGCTTCCTGGAACACCTGTATATCGGGGAAAAACTTTTCAATTTCTATCAGATAGGAACCCGATTGTACGGTGCCGGCTGTGGCCAGTATGCCTATTTTACGGGTTTTGGTATAGCGGCCAATGATCTCGGTAGTAGGCCTGATTACACCCAGCACCCGCTTGCCGGGATATAACCTGGGCAAATCGTTTTGCTGTATGGTACGCAGCGCCTTGGCCGATGCAGTATTGCAGGCCAGAATCACCAGCGGGCAACCCTGCTGAAAAAACCACTCCACACATTGCAGGGTATACCGGTACACGGTATCGAATGAACGGTTGCCATAGGGCGCCCGGGCATTATCGCCCAGGTACATATAATCGTATTGCGGTAAGCGCTTTACAATCTCCTTCATGACGGTTAAACCGCCGTAACCCGAATCAAAAATTCCAATGGGATTAGTTACAGGCATACAACAAAAATAACTGAATAAAAAAAGCCGCCCACTGCGGGCGGCCTGATATCATTCAACGATCATCGTTATTTTTTGGGTGCTGCGCCACCAGTGGCCGGTTGATTGGCCTGGGGCAATTTGATGTTCAGCTTTTTGGCAACCGCGGGCAATATATCATCACCGGGAGGAGCTACCAGCAAAGCTTCTTTCTCAAACACATAAGCATATCCGCCTTCTTTGGCTACCGCCTGTACGGCTTCATAGGCCTTTTTGTTGATGGGCCCTATCAGCTCCTGCTGACGCTGCTGTAATTGCTGTTGAATACGTTCTTCTTCATTGTTCAGCTCCTGCCCCATTTTGGTAAGCTCGTTTCTTTTAACGGCTTTTACCGAGGCAGATAAGGTAGCAGAGTCTTTATTGAACTTTTCAACGGCTGCGTAAAATGCATTTTGTTTATCGGTAAAATTTTGGATCAACGCATTGCGAAACTCTTGCAAAGCAGTGTCGGCTTTTCTGGTTTCCGGCATCACACTCACCAGCTCCTGCGAGCTGATGTATCCGAATTTGGTTTGAGCCTTTACTTCACCAGCCACTAACAGGCACAGGGCAAAAACCGTTACGGTTAAAAACTTTTTCATTGATTTCTTGATTTTTGTTTGCTGCACCCAAATATCTGTTGAAACTATTCGGGTGGTCGGTTTTTAATACGTTAAAAGTTGGAAAAAAGGGTTGCCCGGTTGCTTCCCCGTTTCTTCTTGTATATTATTTAACACCCAGTTCCTTAAGTATGTCCTCACTACGGTCCAGTTTGGGGTCGGCAAAGATAACAGTAATTCCCTCACTTTTATCCAAAATTAGGTCCAGTTGCCGGTTTACAGCCAGTTTTTGGATGGCATTGTACACTTTGTCCTGGATGGGTTTTACCAGCTCCTGGCGTTTTTTGAACAAATCTCCCTCAAAACCAAAGCGTTGGCGTTGCAGCTCGCGCACCTCCTTTTCCTTCATGAACAGTTCGTCCTCTCTTTTTTTGGTAAGCTCGGGGCTCAGCATAACCCGCTCAGCATCAAAGTCTTTATACATTTTATCAAGGGCGGCCTGTTTGGCGTCCACTTCTTTCTGCCATTGCTCACTGAACTGGTCCAGCTTTTTTTGAGCTTCCTGATATTCGGGTAATTTATCAAGGATGTATTTGGTATCTACAATAGCATAACGCTGGGCCTGTACGGCAAAGGTGCATGTCACCATCAAACAGGCCATGAATAAGATTTTTTTCATACTGACTTTCATTTTGTAATATCTAAAATAGTTGAATATTCTCCAACGCAGAACCATCCTTCATCATTTCTTATTCAACATTTTTTATTCCATATTGCTATTCCGGTTCGTATCCCAGCATAAAGGTAAACCGGGTAGCATCGCGTAATCTGCCTCCGGGCTGCAGGCGGTCGAAGCCTACACCATAGTCAAATCCAAGCAAGCCAAACATGGGCAGGAAGAAACGCATGCCCACACCGGCGCTTCTGCGCAACCTGAAGGGATTGTATTCCTTGTAGTCGTACCAGCCGTTGGCAGCCTCAAACCACAACATACCAAAAATGGTGCTGCTGGGGTTGGTGGTAAAGGGATACCGCAGTTCGAGCGTGTATTTATTGAATATAGTAAAGAATTGACTGGCATTTTGCTGGTCGGGGTTCACCTTGGGATCGGAATTTTCATACACAGGATAACCACGATGCGCAATGATATCGTAACCCAATATAAAACTACCGTTGGCCAAACCGGCATCACCCACCTGGAAGCGCTCGAAGGGTGAATAGTTCAACTTGTTATTGTAGCGGCCCATAAATCCATACTTGGCGGCGGCACGCAATACAAACTGACGGCTCTTGTCGGCCCCCATGGCCTTGCCAATGGGTATGAACCATTCTGCATTGAAACGCCATTTATGAAACTCGGGCAGTTTATAACTATCCTGGTTGGTTACATCGGGATTGAACAATGAATAGGGCGGCGTAAACTGTACGCTGGCCAAAAAGTTCGAACCCGTTGTGGGGAAGATGGGGTTGGGACCAGCCGAGTTACGGTTCAACGCAATCTTGAAGCTCAGGTTATTCGATGTTCCATTATTGAAGTCGGCAGTGAACAGGCGGTAGTTCTGCAGCTTGTACTGGGTAAAGCTCAATGAATAGATCAGGGTGAAATAGTCATCGGGCCATCTCAATTGTTTACCCAGCGAAATGGTGGCGCCCAGGTTCCGCAACTGGTTGGTATCACTGAAGAAATAGCGGCCGCTGGCATCTATACCACCGGTACGGAATATACTCTTATATACACTAACTGTAAACGAGTTCCTTTTTTTACCACCCAGCCAGGGCTCGGTAAACGAAAAATTATACGACTGGTAGGCACGGCCGTTCGATTGCACGCGAAGGCTCAGCTTTTGACCGTCGCCGGTAGGCAGGGGATCCCAGGCCTTTTTATTAAAGATATTCTTGATTGAAAAATTGTTGAACGAAACACCCAGCGTACCGGTCAAACCAATACCACCACCCCAGCCGGCGCTCAGCTCCAGCTGGTCGGAAGATTTTTCTTCCACGGTATAGTTGATGTCTACGGTACCGTCATCGGGATTAGGCACGGGCGCAATACCTATCTTTTCCTGGTTGAAGAAGTTCAGCTGCGCAATTTCGCGCTGGGAGCGGATCAGGTCCTGGCGGCTGAATTTTTCACCGGGCAGCGTACGCAGCTCACGGCGTATTACATGCTCCTTGGTTTTTTCGTTACCGGCAATGGTCACGTTCTTGATAGTGGCCTGCGGACCTTCCACAATGCGTATCTCAAAATCGATGGTATCATTATATACAGCGGTCTCAACGGGGTCAACACGGAAGAACAGGTAACCATCATCCATGTACAGCCCCTGTATATCGCCGCCTTCCTGCGACATTTGTTTACCCAGCTTTTTGTTTAATATCTCCAGGTTGTAGATATCGCCTTTTTGAATACCCAGCACCAGGTTCAATATTGAGTCGGAATACCTGGTATTTCCTTTCCAGGAAATGTTGCCGAAATAATAACGGCGTCCTTCATCCACTTTGAGGTCGATCTTCAAATTACCCTTCTTATTATAATATTGGGTATCGGCTACGATAGTAGCATCGCGGAAACCCAGCGAGTTGTAATATTCCAGCACCTTTTCCTTGTCTTCCTCGTATTTTTTGGCGTTGAACTTGGCCGAGCTGAATAATTTGAAGCGGAAATAGGGATCCAGAAATTCCTTGGTGCGGGTAAGCGATAAAAAGCCGGCATTACTAATGTATTCCTTAAACGAGGGTTTTTCAGTTTCACCGTAAGGGCTTTCATCCTTGGTAGGGAACAGGGTAATCTTGGTCATTTCCTTGGTGCCCTTCATTTGTTTTTTCAAACGAAGACCCGATACCTGCTCGTTGCCAAAAAAGTTTACATTGTCTACACGTACTTTATGGCCTTTATCAATATAAAAGTTCAGTACCACGGAATTGGGCAGGGCCTTGTCGGGTACTTCCTCTATCCTTATTGTTGCGCCCTGGAAGGCTTTGTCGGCATAATATCTTTTAATGATGTCTTCTGCCCTGCGTTTTACGTTCTCAGTCACCACCCGGCCGGGTACAAGACCAATCTTGGGTTTCAGTTCGTCGGCTTCCGATTTGCGTATGCCCAATAAATTGAATTTAGACAGGGCGGGCATTTCGGTAACCGCTATTTCTATAAACAGTTTATTGTCTTCGAGTCGGGTAAAGTAGATCTGTACGTTGGCAAAAAGATTTTGTTTCCAGAGGTTGGTGATGGCCTTGCTGAAATTATCACCACCCGGTATCATCACCTTATCACCTACATTGATACCGGCAATGGATATAAGCAGTTGTTGGTCGTATCGTTTGGTTCCGCTAACCGTGATGCCGCCTATAATGTATTCCTTGGGCACCCTTGAATTGGGTATGGCTTCCAACTCCGGATCGATAGATGTGGGCACCGTGTCCTTTACTACCTGGGCACGGATGGGACCTGCAACAAAAGAAGCCAGCACCAGTAAAAAAAAACTTAAAATACGCGTACGCTGCATTCCGGGGAGTTTAAAGTGGAGCAAATTAAGGGGGATTTATTAAAAGGGATTGTTAAAAAGAACGTTAAACAGACCAGTCATAAAACAAATACTATTTAAGGGTGTTGCCCGTTTACCGGTTCTTTGATCTGTTCACTGGTTTTGCCAAAGCGTCTTTCCCGGCGTTGAAAATCGAGGATTGCTTCATAGAGATTTTCCTTGCGGAAGTCGGGCCAGCGAACATTGGTGAAATACAATTCTGCATACGCTAATTGGTATAATAGAAAATTACTGATGCGGTATTCGCCGCTTGTGCGAATCATGAGTTCGGGATCGGGGAAATTGCTGGTAGCCAGGTAGCTTTGCAGGGTATCCTGGGTAATGGCCGCCGGGTCAATCTTTCCGGCTTTCACGTCTTCGGCAATATGCTGTACAGCCTGTACCAGCTCCCAGCGGCTGCTGTAGCTCAGCGCCATCACCAGGTTCAACCCGGTGTTTTTGCTGGTAATGGAAAGGGATTCGTTCAATGCCACCTGTGCATGTTCGGGCAGCATTTTGATATCGCCAATCACATGCAGCTTGATATTATTCTTGTTCAGTGTTTCTGTTTCGTTGCGAATGGTGTCTACCAGCAGTTCAATTAAACCGGTGACCTCGTATTGGGGACGGTCCCAGTTTTCGGTAGAAAAGGCATATAGCGTCAGGTATTGCACGCCCAGTTCGGCGCAACCTTCCACGATATTGCGCACGCTTTCCACTCCATGAAAATGTCCATAGAGGCGGTCCTGCCCTTTTTCTCTGGCCCAACGGCCATTCCCGTCCATAATAATAGCTATATGGCGGGGCAGTCGCTGCATATCAATTTGCTCCTTTAGGCTTTGCATACCTGCTTTTTGAAGGGCACAAAGGTAGGAAAAATAGGTTGCAAAGGGCCAACTACTTGGCCGTTGGACAACGGTAGGAGGTCAAATTGAACGACAGGGTCAATTCTGCCATTACATACTGGTCTCTTTGTTTGGAATAGCCGCGCTGGCGGCCTTCAACCCCAATCAGTTCGCCGGTTTCGTAGGAGCGGTCCTGCAAAAGCTGGGCTATGGAGGCGCTGCCATCGGGCAGGGGCGGGAATTTATCGGCGCCCACATAGGTTTTGCTCACATCGTCCAGGTAATCGGTAGTGGTAAAACGGTGCACGATCTCGAAACCCAAATTCATGCGGTCGTTGATGGCATATTTTACACCCACCCCAAAGGGGATGCAGAAGGCCATGGTGTTATAAGGCTTGCGGTCGGGATAGGCAGCGGTTCCCTGGCCTTCGGTACCCAGCGGGCGCAAAAACACTTTTTCGCCGTTCAGGTAGGCAAAGGGATCGTAGCTGAATATGCCGGCGCCCAATGTAATATAGGGGGTGAAATTATAATCAGGGTCGGCGGGCACGAATTTGAAGAAATTAAAATCGCCCTGCAGGGTGAGTTCAAAAATATTGGAATTGAAGCTCAGGTTGCGGCGGCGCTGGTATTCGTTTTGGGTATTGTATATATCTGAATAACCCAGGCGGGCATAATGAAAAGCTACCCGCAGGGCCGTATAATTTCCGAATTGCTTACGAAAAAACACACCCAGAGCCGGTTTGGGCCGGTTTAATTTGGCGCGGGTGTTCAGGTCGCCAAAATAATGGGCAGCACCTGCAGAAATGCCAAACTCACCCTGTTGCACAATGCTTTCATATTGGGCAGCAGCCTGTTTCACAGATAGTACGGATGCCAATAAAAGTGCTGTTACAACCAATTTCTTCATAATTCGCAATTTAATATTAAGAGCCGGATGTCTGTTGCAATCAACGGCAATTTTCTTTCCACCATAATCTGGTTTAGTTCCTGGTATCGAGGCCCCATGATAACTTGTTGCGAAGGGTTTGCAAAAAGTTATTTTCATTCAGTCGAACCAGGCTCAGGGTAAAGGATTCGCGGCGAACCGCCAGTTGCACTTTTTTGTCTACGAGTTCCTTGCGCGAGTCGAGCGCGCAGATAAAATGATCTGTACGGCCTTCGATTTCAAAGGATATGATGTTATCATCCGGCACTATAATGGGCCGCACATTCAGGTTATGCGGGGCTACGGGAGTTATTACAAAACTCGAGGATTCAGGAAAAACCACCGGTCCGTTACAGCTCAGGGAATACCCGGTTGACCCGGTTGGCGTTGCTACAATCACACCATCAGCCCAGTATGTATTTAAAAATTCACCATTCAGGTACGTGTGAATTTTTATCATGGGCGAGGTATCGGTTTTATGAATGGCAAATTCATTCAACCCATATGGAACATCACCAAATAATGGTTTACTGGCATCCAGATGAATTAACGAACGCTTATCTATTACTATTGTGCGTTTAACCAGGGATTGTACGGCCATGTGCAATTCTTTACTGCCGATACTGGCCAGAAAGCCCAGCCGACCAAAATTGATGCCAAGCACCGGGATATTTTTATTCCGCACAAGGGTCACTGTATCCAACAGCGTGCCATCGCCCCCCAGGCTTATCAAAAAGTCGATGGCATCGGTCAGGTCGCCCGAATCGTTAAAAGTGGTGGTCCTTTCAGGAAATTGAAAAGATGACCTGATCATCTCGAAAAAAGGCTGGTAAATAACCGGCTGAATATTTTCCCTGGCCAACTCATCCAATAACTGCTGTACCTTGTCATGCTGGTCATAATCTATTACCCGGCTATATATAGCTACCTTCATACAATTCGATTGAAATATTTATCCCCGCTGCGCTTTTAGCCGTATGTACAGCTAAAAATCATTCTTGATGTGTAAAAATAGGCCGTTTTGCCCTAATTGATTAAAGCTGTAATCAAGCCTCAGTACAAAGTCGTAGAACGACACAAGGTCTATGCCGGCGCCGTAAGTAGCCAATATCCGGTTTGAAAGCGAATTGGCATAAATCACTGTGGAACTTTTATTATAAGCATAACCCACATCGCCAAACAGGCGGGCATATATGCGGAAAGGAATACGATCGTGTGAACGTGATTTCAGGTATGTGGGCACACTGAACTTGAACAGCTCGCGGCGGAAACTGTGGCGGGTCATCAGGGCAGCCACCCCGTCAATAACATATTTTTCCAGCCCGCGCAGGTACATATCGCCATAACCAAACATACGCTGGTTGATATAAGGCTGGTCGAAGGGCACTCTCAGTACTCCATTACCCTGTAAACTGTAATAATTTTTCCGGCTTAACTGCCAGCTCCTGGTAAACTTGCCGCTCAGTTGCCACATGTTCATATCGGCATGAATGCCTCTTCTTATAATACTGCCCTCAGCCACGATGCCGGTGAGCGGAAAAGGTTTGTAATCTACATTCACATAGTTCACCTGATACGATAGCTCGGGATAACTGATTTTGTTCAGCGAACGGCCATAGTATTTCGGGTTCAGCTCAGCAATGCGTTCGTCAACCTCCTGGTGCACAAATCCCAGTCTAACAGAATGCACGGTACGTAAACCGGGGCGATAGGTATAATCGATATTGGCCGTCCACTGGCGAATGCCATCGGCCAGCGAATCAACAAAACGTTGCTGGTTATCCTGCGTGGCATAATTCACTTCGCGGTTGAAGGCATAAGTGAAACCAAGGCGGTACCCGTGTTTCAGCGATTTATCGGCATTGGGTTGCTCGTACTGGAACTGTATCTGTTGCGTATAACCGGTTATCAGCCACAGCTTGAGTTTATCGTTTCGGCCGGTGAAATTGTTATAGGTGAATTTGAAACCATAGTTCACACGATTCAGCCCATAACCCTGTTTGGCCCATTCGGTGAGGTTGCGGTCAACAGGTTTTAAATAAGGTATGGGGAATATATACCAGCGTTCCTTTACCTGTATTTGAATATCTACATAATAACCCCGGAACGATTTGAGGGCAATTACCACTTCATTAAACAAAGTGGTGTTCATCAATTGTGCGCGCGAGATTTCGAAACCATGTACCAGTTCGGGTAAATAAATGGAATCGCCCTTTTTAAAGGGGAGTTCACGCTCGATGATATAAGGCTTTGTGCGTTTATTGCCTTCAATATAGATTTCGCCGATAACAAACGGGGTGGAATAATTGTGATCGTACTGTACCACCGGCGCACTGGTTTGCAACGAATCGTCGGGCGAGGGTTGTGCAAACACCATGGCCCCTAAACACAACAAGTTAACTATTATGCAGTATGCTGTCTTTCCCATTCACATGCCCCGGCAAGCTGTTGCTTGTGTTTACGAGTTAAAAAAAGTCCGGCAAATTATTTCACAGTGCTAAATGTTCAGGTAGTTCATCAAATGATCGTAATTGCTTCGCAGT
>Ga0065721_10003834_pt1 | contig 67476 bp, 74 predicted proteins | sample Mesricmetagenome_FD_59108 | JGI IMG/M metagenome (GOLD analysis project Ga0065721, IMG submission 59108) | Mesophilic microbial community from rice straw/compost enrichment Sample: eDNA_1 v2 (version 2) | ecosystem: Engineered > Solid waste > Grass > Composting > Bioreactor | place: USA: Davis... | reverse complement strand
GAACCAGGACCGCCTCGACGCCCTCGAGCCCTGGCTGGATCACTACAACTACGCTCGAGGCCACACCGCCTGCGGAGGCCTGCCCCCGATCAGCCGAGCGTCACGAACGAAGTGACCGAGTACATCTAGCGGCAGACACACGGGGAGGCCCCGGGCGGTTCGCACCGTCCGGGGCCTCCGTCGACTCGGGCCGAGGCTCGCGAGTCAGGCGTTGCGCGAACGCACGCGGTGCACGATCCATACGACGGCGAGGAGCGCGAGGAGCGCGGCGACGACGAGCACCCAGGGGAGGAGCGTGCCGAACGTCATCCCGGTCGCGCCGTCGTGGAGCTCGGTCGCCCCGCCCGCCAGGCGCTGGGCGCCCTCGTCGAGCGATGCCGCACCGTCGGCGAGCTTCGCGGCCCCGGAGTCGGCGTTCGCGGCGCCCTCGGCGAGCGAGGCAATGCCCTGCGAGAGCGCGTGCGCGTTCTCGGCGACGGTCGCGGAGCCCGACGCGAGGTTCGCGGCACCGCTGCTGAGGTCGCCCGCGCCGGCGCTCAAGGTCGCGGCGAGGGTCGCGACGATGGTCTCCGGGATGACGGGGAGGTAGACGACGACGCGGTCCCCCTTCCCGATGCCGAGCTCCGTGAGCGCGTGCGCGGCGCGGGCGACCTCGCGCTCGAGGTCGGCGTAGGTGATGGTGCGACGGTCGCCCCGCTCGCCCTCGACGTGGAACGCCACCCGGTCGCCGAGCCCGGCGGCGACGTGCCGGTCGACGCAGTTGACGGCGGCGTTGAGTCGGCCGCCGGCGAACCACTCCGCGACGGGCGGGGCGAGGCTGCCGTCGGGTCTCCGCGCCGGCTGCCGGGAGTGCGTCGTCTCCCACGGCTCGGCCCAGTCGAGTCGGCGCGCGGCCTCCGCCCAGAACGCGACGGGGTCGGCCGCCGCCCGCTCCCACGTCTCCGCGGGCACGTTCGTCGTCGCGGCGGTCGCCGGGTCGGGCGGGAAGCTCCGCGTCTCGCGCAGGAGTTCGCGGATCGGGGCCTCGGTCGTCACCGTTTCACGCTAAGTCGGTCGCGCGCGGTGTCCCCGCCGAGGCGTCACGCGACGCAACGCGGGTAGCGTCGGAGCATGCGTGCGACTCTCATCCAGGGCGAGAAGGACATCCGCTTCGAGGAGGTGCCCGACCCGGTGCTGCGCGAAGACGACGACGCCATCGTGCGCGTCGTCGCGTCGTGCGTGTGCGGATCGGACCTCTGGGGCTACCGCGGAGTGTCGAACCCGCGAGGACGGATCGGGCACGAGTTCGTCGGAATCGTCGAGGAGGTCGGCGCCGGCCTGTCGAAGGTCAAGGTCGGCGACTTCGTCATCGCGCCGTTCTACGTGTGCTGCGGGGAGTGCGTGAACTGCGTCGGCGGCTACACGACGTCGTGCCTCCGGGGCTCCTGGTGGGGATCGGACGACCGCCGCGGACACCTCGCCGACGGCGGCCAGGGGGAGCGCGTGCGGGTCCCGCTCGCCGACGGCACCCTCGCGGTCGTGCCCGGACCCGTCGACGACGCCCTGATCCCGCACCTGCTGACCCTCTCCGACGTCATGGGCACCGGTCACCACGCCGCCGTGTCGGCGGGGGTGCGGCCGGGCGTACACCGTCGTGGTCGTCGGGGACGGCGCCGTCGGGCTGTGCGGGGTGCTCGCCGCGTCGCGTCTCGGGGCGTCGCGCATCGTCGCGATGTCGCGGCACGAGACCCGCGCGGCCCTCGCGCGCGAGTTCGGGGCGACGGATGTCGTGGCCGAGCGGGGCGAGGACGGCATCCGCGTCATCCACGACATGTTCGAGGGCGTCGGGGCGCTGCGCGTGCTCGAGTGCGTTGGCACGGCGGAGGCGATGGAGCAGGCGCACGGCTCCGCACGGCCCGGCGGGCAGGTCGGCTTCGTGGGAGTGCCGCACCTCAACCCGCAGCTGCCGATGCGGCCGTGGTTCAACAAGAACGTCGGCCTGCGCGGAGGCGTCGCGCCCGTGCGGAACTACGTCGGCGAGCTGCTGCCCGAGGTGCTCTCGGGGGCGCTGCAGCCGGGGAGGGTGTTCGACCTCGAGCTGCCGCTGTCGGAGGTCCCTGAGGCGTACGCCGCGATGGACGAGCGGCGCGCCATCAAGGTGCTCCTGCGCCCCTGACGGTCGCCACGAGACTCAACCGGCGAGTCTCAACCCGCGGACTCCATCAGGGCGTCGCGCACCTTCTTGCGCAGCACCTTCCCGATGAGCGACTTCGGCAGCTCGTCGACCGTGACGACGCGCTTCGGCACCTTGTAGGGCGTGAGGATGGCGCGCGCGTGCGCCCGGAGCGCTTCGGCATCCACCGTCTTGCCCGGCTCGGGCACGACCGCGGCCACGACCTCCTCCTGCCCGTCGTGCGTGGGCACCCCGACGATCGCGATGTCGCCGACGCCGTCGAGCCCGCGGAGGGTGTCCTCGACCTCGCTCGGTGCGACCTTGAAGCCGCCGACGATGATCATCTCCTTCATGCGGTCGNNGATCNTCACGAAGCCGTCCTCGTCGAGCTGCACGATGTCGCCCGTGCGGAACCAGTCGCCCGAGAACACCGCCGCCGTCTCGTCCGGCTTCTTCCAGTAGCCGCGCATCACCTGCGGCCCGCGCACCCACAGCTCGCCCGGCTGGCCGAGCGGGGCGTCCTCGAGGGTCTCCGGGTCGACGACGCGCACCTCGGTGTTCGGCAGCGGGAGCCCGACGGTGCCCGCCTTGCGGTTCGGCGCGACCGGGTTCGCCATGAGCACGGGGCTCGTCTCCGAGAGCCCGTAGCCCTCCACGAGGTAGCCGCCCGTCGCCTTCTCCCACGGCTCGACGACGCGCGTCGACAGCGGCATCGCGCCCGAGATCGAGATCTTCACGCCGTCGAGGCTCACGCCCCTGTCGGCCGCGGCGGCCGTGAGCCGCTCGATGATCGGCGGCACGGCGGGCAGGAACGTCGGCGGATGCTTCTTCACGACCGGCAGCACGAGGTCGGGGTCGAAGCGCGGGAACATGACGAGCCGCGCGCCCATGCTCATCGCGAACGTGAGGCACAGCGTGAGGCCGTAGGCGTGGAANAGNGGNAGCACNGCNTAGACGACCGACGTGCCGCGCGGGATNTCGGGCACCCACGCNCGNGCCTGCGCNGCGTTGACGCCGAGGTTGAGGTGGCTGAGCGTCGCGCCCTTNGGGTGACCCGTCGTGCCNGAGGTGTACTGGATGAGNGCGACGTCGTCGACGCGTCGGGCCGGGGACGGATGCCGCGATCGGCGTCTCCGCGACGAGCTTCTCCCACGGGATCGTGCCCGACACCTTCTCGGTGAGCGCGGCGCGGCTCGCGCGCGCCTTCGCGATCGGCAGGCGCAGCATCGCGCGCATCCGAGTCGGCATCGCGCGCGTCATGTCGACGGAGACGATGTGGTCGAGGGCGAGGTCGGCGGGGAAGTCCTGGAGGGTCGTGACGACCTTGTCCCACGCGATGACGACCTTCGCGCCGTGGTCCTCGAACTGGTGGCGCAGCTCCCTCGGCGTGTAGAGCGGGTTGTGCTCGATGACGATCGCGCCGAGGCGCAGCGCCGCGTAGAACGCGACGACGTGCTGCGGGCAGTTCGGCATCACGAGCGCGACGGTGTCACCCTTGCTCACGCCGAGACGGCGGAGACCCTCGGCGGCGCGGTCGATCTGGTCGCCGAGCTCCGCGTAGGTGGTCACCCGCCCGAAGAACTCGATCGCCGGCCGGTCGGCGTAGGTGCGCACCGACTCGGCGATCAGGTCGGCGAGCGACGTCGTCGGCAGGGGGAGCTCGTGCGGCACGCCGGGGGCGTACGACTTCAACCAGGGACGGTCGGGGGTGCTGCTGCTCACCCTTCAAGCGTCGCACGACCCAGATGCTTCAGGTGCATCTCGGTCTGCGCGAGCGCCGACAGCCGGGTGAACCCGCGCAGCGACTCCCAACCTCCGGTCCAGGCGACGCGGGTGGCGACCTCCCAGACGGTCGCGGCGGGGTCGGCGGCGACGATCGCGCCGATCTCGGCGCTGCGGCGGCGGTGCCGTTCCGNGAGCTGCGTCGCCCGCGTCGCGACCCCGCGGAAGCGGGCGCCGTGCCCGGGGCAGACGAGGGCGTCGTCATAGGCGGCGATGCGGGCGTAGGAGTCGAGCGCCGGGCCGAGCGGGTCGTCGTCGGGCAAGAACCCGCCGAGCCCGAGGCCGGGGTTGACGACCGGCAGCACGTGGTCGCCCGTGAACAACAGCCCCGCGTCGGCGTCGTGGAGGCAGATCGACCCGACCGTGTGGCCGGGGGTGTGCACGACGCGCACGTCGCGCCCGGGGATCGGCAGCGCGTCGCCGTCGTCGAGGATCACGTCGACCCCGTAGTCGAGCGGATGCGACCGCGGCACGAGCCCGTCGTGGATGTCGGGGATGTGCTCCTCGGGCACCCCCCAGCGGGCGATCGTCTCGTCGGGCGACGGGTAGAGGGCCCGCGAGAGGGCGTCGCGCTCGGCGCGGTGCAGCGCGACGGGGATGCCGAGCTCGGTGCGCAGGCGCGCCCCGAGCCCGAGGTGGTCGGGATGCAGGTGGGTCGCCGTGATCGAGCGTACGTCGCCGAGCCCGAACCCGGCATCCGCGAGTCCAGCCTCGAGCAGTTCACGGTTGGCCGGGGTGCCCCAGCCGGGGTCGATGAGATGCACCCCGCCGGCGTCGTCGGCGTAGAGGTAGCAGTTCGTCTCGTCGACGACGCCCGCCTGCGGCAGCGGCAGCTCGACGACCCAGACGCCGTCGGCGATGCGCTCCGTCACGACAGCTCGGCCCGGATGATCTCCACGAACGCGTCGACGTCGGCCTCGGTCGTGTCGAACGCCGTCATCCAGCGCACCTGACCGGCGGCGCGGTCCCAGTCGTAGAAGCGCACCTTCTCGCGGATGCGGTCGGCGGCGGCGTTGTCGAGCACGGCGAAGACGGCGTTCGCCTGCGTCGGCTGGCTGAACGACAGCCCGGGGAGNCGCAGCTCCTCGAGGGCGCCGCGCAGNCGNGCCGCCATCGCGTTNGCGTGNGCCGCNGANGCGAGCCCGAGNCCGTCCTCGAAGAGNGCGAGNAGNTGNGCCGACGNGAANCGCATCTTGCTCGCGAGCTGCATNGTCGACTTGCGCAGGNACACGANCCCGTCNACNCGNGACTGGTCGAGCACGACGACCGCCTCCGCNCCGAGCAGGCCGTTCTTCGTGCCGCCGAGGCTNAGGATGTCGACCCCGGCNNCGGANGTGAACTCCCGGAACGGGACCCCGAGCGCGGCGGCGGCGTTCCACAGCCGGGCGCCGTCCATGTGCAGCGCCATCCCGTGTGCGTGGGCGTAGTCGGCGATCGCGCGCACCTCGTCGGGCGTGTAGAGGGTGCCGAGCTCCGTCGTCTGCGTGATGCTCACCGCGAGCGGTTGCGCCCGGTGCTCGTCGCCCCAGCCCCACGCCTCCGTCGCGATGAGCTCCGGCGTGAGCTTGCCGTCGGGGGTCGGGACGACGAAGAGCTTGAGCCCCGTGACCTTCTCCGGGGCGCCGCCCTCGTCGGAGTGGATGTGCGCGGTGCTCGTCGCGATGACGGCGCCCCAGCGCGGCAGGAGCGACGTGAGCGACACGACGTTCGCCCCCGTGCCGTTGAACACCGGGAACACCTCGGCGTCGGCGCCGAAGTGGTCGCGCACGACCTCCGCGAGGCGGGCCGTGTAGACGTCCTCGCCGTAGGAGACCTGGTGCCCGCCGTTCGCCGCGGCGATCGCCGCGAGGACCTCGGGATGGATGCCCGCGTAGTTGTCCGACGCGAATCCGCGCCAGTCCGGGTCGTGGAGCGTCGTCACACGTCCATCGTGCCACCGGCGGCGGCCCGGCGTTGCGCCCGGCCGCGCAGGATGCGCCAGATGGCGACCCCGGCGGCGATGAGCACGAGGGCGTCGTCGCCGAAGCCGAGCGGGCCGGCGAGGATCTCGGGGACGACGTCGATCGGCGAGGCGCCGTAGAGCAGCGCCCCGGCGCCGATCAGCACGGCTTTGAGGACCGAGTGGTCGCGCGTCATGGCGCTCAGGCTACCCGGCGGCCCACTCCTTCACCTGGGAGACCATCGCGGCCGCGCGGGGGCCGGGGAGGACGCCGAGCTGGAGGTCGGTGACGCCCGCGGCGCGGTACGCCTCGATGCGCTCCCGCACGTACGAGGCCGGGCCGACGAGGTTCGCGGCCTCGAGCCACGCCCGCGGCACCTTCGCCGCCGCCTCCTCGCGGCGACCGGCGAGGAAGAGGTCCTGGATCTCCTGCGCCTCCGCCTCGAAGCCGTAGCGGCAGGCGAGGTCGAAGTAGAAGTTCCTGCCCCGCGCCCCCATGCCGCCGACGTAGAGCGCGTAGAGCGGGCGCATCCGGTCGAGCACGTGGCCGACGTCGTCGCCGATCGCGACGAGGCCCCCCGCCGCGATCTCGAGCGGCGGCAGATCGGGGGAGCGACGGGCGAGGCCCTGCGCGAGGGAGTCGCCCCACACCTCGCGCGCGCGCTCCGGCAGGAACAGGAACGGCAGCCAGCCGTCGGCGAGTTCGGCGGCGAGGGCCACGTTCTTGTCGCCGAGGGCGGCGACCCAGATCGGCACGTGCGACCGCACCGGGTGGCTGAGCAGCTTGAGCGGCTTGCCGAGCCCCATCCCGTGGTCGGCCGGGAGCGGGAGCCGGTACAGCCCGTCGCTCACGAGCGGCTCGCGGCGCAGCCCCGCCCGGAGCAGCCCGACGAGTTCGCGCGTGCGCGCGAGCGGCCGGTCGTAGGGCACCCCGTGGAACCCCTCGATCACCTGCGGCCCCGACGCGCCGAGGCCGAGCACGGCCCGGCCGCCCGAGACGCTGTCGAGTCCTGCGGCGGTCTGCAGGAGCGCCCCGGGCGTGCGCGAGAAGATGTTGAGGATGCCGGTCGCCAACTCGACCCGGCTCGTGCGCGCCGCGAGGTAGCCCAGGAGCGTGGGGGCGTCGAACCCGTACGCCTCGGGAACCCACACCCGATCGACCCCCGCCGCCTCGAGCTCGACGACGAAGTCCGCCGCCTCGACGGGGTTCCCGGCGTAGTCCAGCTGCAGCGAGACCTTCATCCCGACACCTTAGTCAGCGCAACGCGCGCCGTCAGCGCGAGGTGAGCGCCTCCCGCCACGACACCCGCGCGCCGAGCCGGAGGAGCGAGTTCTCATATCTGAGTTACGTCGCCCGTCGCGTTTGGCTGGGGGAAGCTTGGTCGCCTCATTCCACAGCGCAGTGTAGGCCGACTTGACCGCTGCGGATGCGGCCGGGTCCGGTAATGGGGCGACTACGCCGGGCCGTCTAGCGAGCGTGTTGAGGCTGCTTCCAAAGAAGATGACATCACCGCTGTCAGGAATGAAGAAGCGGTCGTGAAGGTGCTCTTGAGATATCCACCTGACCTCCGGCGGATCAGTCGCTATTGACAAGGCTCGCTGCATCAGGGCGTGTTCTGCGTTCTTTCGGCTACCCGTCAGGACACGGCGCACGGTGGGGATAGCGAAGACGTCAAGCAGCTCCTTCGCACCGATGTAGGGATCGACCAGGAGTCCGCCCTCTCGAGACGCGATTAGGTCGAACACGCGTATGTGAGCAAAGGGATCCTCGGGGTTGATGATGACCGCAACGGGTGCGTCCGTGTCTAGGTCTACTACCGGGCGGTCCAAGCCCCTGAGGATCGTTTGGCCGAGGTCTGTGAGGCGAATCTGTGAGTCCTCAACTTTGGCCCACTCCAGACGCGCGAGATGCTGAGACGGTAGTTCTGCGGGAGCGACTTGCCGCCCGCGACCGAACACGTCGGCCATCGACGCGAGAACAGCCATGGAACTCACGAAGTCCGTGCTTGAGTACTTCGGTCCGGCCCGATCGGGAGCCATAACGTATGCGTCGAGCTGATCAACGGTGAGGCTCCCTCCGGAGCGTGTGGCGGCGGCGACATACGCCAGGGCGCGGTGCGTGCTCTCGTCGGCGATCCTCACGCCCGCATGTTAGACGCCCAGCCAGATGGAGTGCACAGGTCGAGGTCAGCGCGAGGTGAGCGCCTCCCGCCACGACACGCGCGCGCCGAGCCGGAGGAGCGAGTTCTCGTAGATGCGCACCCCGAGGGCGATGAGCGCGACCGTCGTCGCGGCGAGGATCGCGAGTGCGACGAGCGGCTCCCACCACTCGGCCGAGCCGAGGAACAGCCGCAGCGGCATCGCGACGGGCGCCGAGAAGGGCACGTACGACATGACCGACACCACGAGCAGTTTGTCGTTGAAGAAGATCACCAGGAAGTAGGGGATCATCACGAGCATCATGACGGGCGTCGTCGTGGAGCCGATGTCCTCCTGGCGCGACACCATCGCTCCCGTCGCCGCGAACAGCGCCGCGAGCATGACGAACCCGACGACGAAGAACGCGACGAACCAGAGGACGGGTCCGCCGAGGCCGACGAGGAGCGCGTCCTGGCCCGTGACCGTGAGGCCGACGATCGCCATCGCCGCGATGAGGGCGATCTGCGAGAAGGCGAGGAGCGACGTGCCGAGGACCTTCCCCGTGAAGAGCACGCGCGTCGGCACGGCGGCGAGCAGTATCTCGATCACGCGCGTCGACTTCTCCTCGACGACCGACTGCGCGATCGTCGGGCCGAACGTCATCCCGACGCTGAAGAACACGATCCCGAACGCGAACGCCACGAGGTAGGCGAGGCCTCCGGGCACGGCGTCGGGGTCGAGCAGCTCGACGGGCGGGGACTGGCTCAGCAGCAGGATGAGTCCGCGCGGCTCCGACGTGTTCGCGATGATGCGCACACCGAGGTCGTTCGAGTCGTCGGGGACGATCGCCGCCGCGACGTCGCCGTCCCGCACGAGCTCCTCCGCCTCCGCGAGGCTGCCCACGGGCACCTCGTCGATGAACTCGCCGATCTCGGCGACGACGGAGGCGTCGGTGACGGCGATGCGCGGGTTCTCCGGCGTCGCCGCGGTGACGGAGCCGAAGATGATCCCGCCGAGCACGAGGAGCAGCAGGATGCCGGTCGAGATGAGGAACGACTTGCTCCGCAGGCGCGTCGTGATCTCGCGCTGCGCGACGAGGGCGATGAGGCGGGGCGAGCCGGTCTGGAGCACGGGAGCGGTCGGGGCGGTCACTGGACGACCTCCTTGAAGATCTGGGCGAGCGAGGGATGCTGGCGCGCGAAACTGAGCACCGCGCCGCGGGCGGTGGCCTCGCGCAGGACGCGCTGGACGACATCCGGGTCGGCGGCGTCGAAGAGGGCGTAGTCGCCGTCGAACTCGACGACGTCGACCCCGGGCTCGTCGCGCAGCCACGCGGTGTCGGCGGCGGTGAGGAGTTCGTAGCGGAGGGTCGCGTGCTGCTCGCGCAGCGCCGCGCGCGGGCCCGCGACGCGGATGCGTCCGTCGGCGATGATGACGAGGTCGTCGCAGAGGCGCTCGACGATGTCGAGCTGGTGACTCGAGAACAGCACCGGCACGCCGGCCGCGGCGCGATCCGCGAGCACGCCGACCACGACCTCCACCGCCATCGGGTCGAGGCCCGAGAACGGCTCGTCGAGCACGAGCACCTCCGGCTCGTGTACGAGAGCGGCGGCGATCTGCGCGCGCTGCTGGTTGCCGAGGGAGAGCTTCTCGATCGGCTCGTCGCCGCGCTCCGCGAGGCCGAGGCGCTCGAGCAGTTCGCGCGCGTTGCGGGTCGCGTGCTCGGAGCCGAGACCGTGCAGCCGGGCGAGGTAGACGAGCTGCTCCTGGAGCTTCATCTTCGGGTAGAGGCCGCGCTCCTCCGGCATGTAGCCGAAGCGGCGACGACCGCCGTCCTGGAGCGGTGCGCCGTCGAGGCTCACCGTGCCCCCGTCGGGCGTGAGCACGCCGAGGATGATGCGCATCGTCGTCGTCTTGCCGGCGCCGTTCCCGCCCACGAAGCCCGTCATCCGTCCCGGGTGCACGTCGAAGCTCACGTCGTCGAGCACCTGCCGGGTGCCGTAGCGCTTGTCGAGGTTGCGGATCTCGAGCATGGGTCCTCTCCTGTGGGTCGTCTCCACGCTAGGCAGGCGGATGCCGACCCGCCTCCGTCTCACGGGGGACCCCCGCGGGTTGGGCGTCGAGGGTGCGTTTCTCCGGAGGTTCGGTCCGTTTCTCCGGAGGTTTGGCATCCCCGCCCCGCCGCCTCGGGCAGCAAGAGGCCCGGCCGAATGGAACCTCCGGAGAAACGCGCAGAGTCAGCCCGCGGAGGGGGAGACGAAGCCCGACTCGTAGGCGCGGACCACGGCCTGCACGCGGTCGCGGACGCCGAGCTTGAGCAGCACGTTCGAGACGTGCGTCTTCACCGTCGCCTCGCCGACGTAGAGCTGCGCACCGATCTCGGCGTTCGACAGCCCCCGCGCGACGAGCCGCAGCACGTCGGTTTCCCGCTCGGTGAGCTCCGGGAGCGGGTTCTCCGGCGCCGTGCGGGTCGCGCCGAACCGCTCGATGACGCGACGGGTGACGGCGGGGGCGAGGAGTGCGTCGCCGGCGGCGAGCACCTGCACCGCCTCCGCGAGCTGCTCGGGCGTCGCCGTCTTCAGCAGGAACCCGCTCGCCCCCGCGTCGAGCGCGCGGAACAGCGAGTCGTCGTCGTCGAAGGTCGTGAGCACGAGCACCGTGCCCGCGGCCTCGGGGTCGGCGACGATGCGCCGCGTCGCCTCGAGCCCGTCCATCACGGGCATCTGCACGTCCATGCAGATGACGTCGGGCCGCAACTCCCGGGCGAGCGCGATCGCCGCCTCGCCGTCGGCCGCCTCGCCCACGACCTCGAAGCCGGGCCGACTCGACAACATGACGCGGAATCCGGCGCGCACCAGCTCCTGGTCGTCGACGAGGAGGATGCGGATGCCGTCCGCGCTCACGCGTCCGCCCCCGCGGGCAGCGGCAGCCGCGCCCGCACCAGGTAGCCGCCGCGCGACCGCGGACCCACCTCGAGGGTGCCGCCCGCCGTCGCGACGCGCTCTCGCATCCCGAGCTGTCCGAGCCCGCCGGGGACGCGCAGCGTGCCCGCCCGCCCCGTGTTGGCGACCTCTAGCTCGACGGCGTCGGGGAGGTAGCGCAGCCGCACCTCCGCCTCTGCGTGGGGTCCGGCGTGCTTGCGAGCGTTCGTGAGCGCCTCCTGGGCGATGCGGTAGACGTTGAGGCTGAGCGCGGGCGGGAGGGGTCGCGGCGCGCCGACGACCTCCAGCTCCGTCGGGAGCCCCGCCGCATGCGACTCCTCCACGAGCCGCGGGAGGGCGGCGACGCCGAGTGTCGACGCGGGGGCGCCGTCGTCGGAGAGGTCGGGGTCGCGGAGCGTCCCGAGGAGCCCGCGCAGCTCCTCGATCGCCGACCGCGCCGTCGCCTCGACGTGCAGGAGCGCCTCGGTCGCGGCCTCCGGGTTCGCATGGAGCGCGCTGCGCGCGGCGCCCGCCTGCACGCCCATGACGGACACGTGGTGCGCGACCGAGTCGTGCAACTCGCGCGCGATGCGCACGCGGTCGAGCGCCACCGCCTGCTCCGCGACGCGTTCCCGCTCTCTCTCCAGTTCGGCGGTGCGCTCCGCGAGGGCCACGCGTTCGAGCGCCGACCGCCACGCCCGCTCGCCGTAGTAGTAGGCGCCGCCGAAGTAGAGCACGTTCGTGAGCACCTGGATGAGCGTGAGGGCGACGAACGGGGTGAACGCGACGCCCGTCGACTCCTCCGCCCCAGACAGCTCGAGCGAGGCGAGATGGATGGCGACGAAGAGCCACACGATCATGGCCGCGGTGATCGCGATCCGGACGGCGTGGGCGCGCACGCGGTTGGTCGACCAAGCCCCCACCGAGTAGAAGGCGATGAAGAGCGCGATGTTGCCGATGAGCGCCTCCGGAACCTTCGTCATCTGACCGAGGATGAAGGCCGCCGCGATGACGACCGCGACGGTCGCGGGAAAGCGCCGTCGCCACACGAGCGGCACGGAGAGGCCGACCGCGAGCGGGATCGCCGCCCACCCCGGCGCGGGGTCGTCGAACATCCCCGCGATGCGGTACAGCACCGAGCTCAGCAGCACGCCCACCGCGATCGCCGCCGCGAGGACGGCGTCGTAGCGCAGTTCGCGCGGGGTCGGCGCCGGGCGCCGTTCGACGACGGTCACCCTGGAAGCCTACGAAGGCCCCGGGGCGCCCGCCTCCGTCGTCAGACGGAGGCGCCCGTGATGCCCCGCGTCGACTCGATGACGTCGCCCATCTTCTTGCCGAGCGCCTCGTAGAACATCGAGAGCGGGAACTCGTCGTCGAGCACCTCGTCGGTGTAGCCCTTCGGCGCCCCCGCGAGCACCTCGTCGGGCAGGCCGCGTGCCCACCGCGACGCGGGGTGCGGGTCGAGGACGCCGCGGATGAGCTCGTACGCCGCGAGCCAGTGCGCCGTCTTCGGTCGGTCGATGCTGCGCCAGTACAGCTCGTCGATCGCGTCCGACAGTGCGACCACGGCATCCGGGACCTCGTCCCAGTCGAGGGCGAGCGCGGTGTCGGTCCAGTGCAGCACGTTCCGCTGGTGCAGCCACGCGAACAGCAGCTGACCGCCGAGGCCGTCGTAGTTGCGNACGCGGTCGCCGGTGAGCGGGAAGCGGAACATNCGGTCGAACAGGATNGCGTACTGCGCGAGCTGNGCGTNCTCGCGNGTCACGTCGTCGGTCTCCTCGTCGCGGACGAGGCGCACCGACTCTCGGAAGGCGGTGAGGTCGCAGCGCAGCTCCTCGAGCGAGTAGAGGAAGTACGGCATCCGCTGCTTGATCATGAACGGGTCGAACGGCAGGTCGCCGCGCATGTGGGTGCGGTCGTGGATGAGGTCCCACAGCACGAAGGTCTCCTCCGCGAGCCGCTGGTCGTCGAGCAGGCGCCGGGCGTCCTCGGGGAGTTCCAGCTTCGTGATGTCGGCCGCCTTCGCGGTGACGCGGCGGAAACGCGCGGCCTCGCGGTCGCAGAAGATCGCGCCCCACGTGAACGGCGGGAGCTCGCGCATCGCCACCGTCTCGGGGAAGAGCACCGCGGCGTTGGTGTCGTAGCCGGCGGTGAAGTCGAGGAACCGGATCGGCACGAACAGCGCGTTCGTGTAGGTCTGCTCGAGGCGCGCGATGAAGTCGGGCCAGACGACCTCGACGAGCACCGCCTCGACGAGCCGGTCGGGGCTGCCGTTCTGCGTGTACATCGGGAACACGACGAGGTGCCGCAGCCCGTTCTCGCGGTGCAGCTCGGGGTGGAACGCGACGAGGGAGTCGAAGAAGTCGGGCACGCCGAAGCCCTGCGCGGCCCAGCGGTCGAGGTCGGCGACGACCGCCTCGAGGTACTCGGCGTCGTGGGGGAACAGCGGCGCGAGCTCGTGGATGCCCGCCGTGACGCGGTCGACGAGGTCGCGCGCGGCGGCGTGCGACGCGGGGTCGGCGATGCTGCCGTCGTGCACCTGGAGCGGCTGGAGCTCCGCGACGGCGGCCTTCAGGTCGAGCCAGGCGGGGGACGTCACCGGGTCTGCGGGCGCGCTCACGATCGTCATGGATCGAGCCTAGGAAGAGCCCTTCCGGAAAGAGTTGCGATCGGCGCATGATCGTTGCGTGGACACGGGGCAGACGGCGGATGACGTGCGCGCGGCCCTCGCCGAGGTCGCGGATCCGGCGGATGCCGTGCACCTGCAGCGGTTCTTCAAGACCGCGCCGGGGGAGTACGGCGAGGGCGACGTGTTCGTCGGGGTGCGCGTCCCGGCGACGCGCGCCGTCGTGAAACGGTTCCGCGGGCTCGCGTTCGACGAGATCGACGCGCTCCTCGACGACCCCGTGCACGAGCACCGGCTCGCGGGTCTGCTCCTGCTCGTCGACGCCTACCGTCGCGACCCCGAGGAGGCGGTGACCCGCTACCTCATGGCGGTGCGGCGCGGCCGGGTCGACAACTGGGACCTCGTCGACTCCTCCGCCGAGCACCTCCTCGGCGCGTGGCTGTACGACCGCGACCGGTCGCTCCTCGACGAGTTCGCCGGCTCCGACTCCGTGTGGGAGCGCCGCGTCGCCGTGCTCTCCACCTTCGCGTTCCTCAAGCGCGGCGACGCCTCGACGACCCTCGCGCTCGCCGAACGGCTCCTCGCCGACCGGCACGACCTCATCCACAAGGCCGTCGGGTGGATGCTGCGCGAGACCGGGAAACGCGTGTCCCGTGACGTGCTTCTCGGCTTCCTCGACGCGCACGCCGCCCGGATGCCGCGCACCATGCTCGCGTATGCGACCGAGCACCTCGCGCCGCACGAGCGCGCTCACTACCGCGCCCTACGCTGACGGGATGGCCGGCGTCCTCCTCGGGTTCGCGATCATCGCCGCCATCGTCGCGGTCGGCTACGTCGTCGGGCGGATCGGCATCCTCGGTGCCGGCGCCGGGCCCGTGCTCAGCCGTCTCGCGTTCTTCGTGCTCAACCCCGCGCTGCTCTTCACCGTGCTCTCCGAAGCCGATCTCGCGAGCCTGTTCTCCGAACTCCTCCCCACCGCGGCGGTCGTCATCGGGATCAACCTGGCGGCGTTCGCCGTGATCGCGCTCGTCGCGTGGCGGCGTCCCGTGCCGGAGGCGACGATCGGCGCCCTCGGCTCCGCCTACGCCAACGCCACCAACATGGGCGTGCCGATCTCCGCCTACGTGCTCGGCGATGCGTCCACGTCGGCGCCCGTCATCCTGCTCCAGCTCATGGTGATCTCCCCGATCGCCCTCACCGTGCTCGACCTGTCGACGAGTGGGAAGGTGTCGGTGGGCCGCATCCTGCTGCAGCCCGTGAGGAACCCGCTCATCGTCGCGTCCGCCGCCGGGGTGCTGATCGCCGTCACCGGCGTCGAGCCGTGGCCGGAGTTCATGGACTTCTTCGAGCTCGTCGGCGGCGCGGCGGTGCCCGTCATCCTGCTCGCCTTCGGCATCTCGCTGCACGGCCAGCGGCCGCTCGCCGCCGGCACCGACCGCCGCGCCGTCGTGCTCGCCACGGTGCTCAAGATGGTCGTCATGCCGGTCGCCGCCTACGTGTTCGGGCGGTTCGTGTTCGGACTGGACGGGCACGCCCTGTTCGCGACCGTGGTGCTCGCCGCGCTGCCGTCGGGGCAGAACGTCTTCAACTTCGCCCAACGCTACGGCCGAGGCGAGGTGCTCGCGCGCGACGTCGTGCTCATCACGACGGGGCTGTCGCTCCCGGTGCTCGTGCTCGTCGCCGCGCTCCTCGCGGCCTGACGGCGCCGGCTCAGGCGGAGTGGTCGGGGCCCGCCACGGTGCCCGTGTACATCCCGTAGGTCGCGGTCGCGGCCGCCTGCGCGGCGTCGGGATCGGCGCCGTCGGCGACGTGCGCGGCCGCCCACGCGTCGGCGGAGCCGCGGAGGAACCCCTTCCCCTCGTCGCCCGCCATCCACGCCTCGGCGTCGAACGCGTCGCGGAACTCCGGCTGCGAGAGGTGGAGGGAGAGTCCGAGGAGCCCGGAGTCCCAGCCCATGCCGGTGCCGGCGGGACCGAACTGCTCCCACATCCCGGGCGGGAGCGAGTCGACCGCGGCGACGTGCTCGAGCTCGAGCCGGGTCACGTCGCCCTCCGCGGTGAGGGTGACGGTGAGGAACGACGGCGGCCCGCCCATGCCCCACGAGACGCGGAAGCTCGCGACCCCGTCGGCGGGCGGCGCGCAGGCGAGCACCTCGCCCCCGGCGTTGCCCTCGAGCTGGTACCTCCCGCCGAGGCGGAGGTCGCCCTCGACCGGGAGGAACCAGCGCGCGATCCGTTCGGCGGTCGTGACGGCATCCCACACGTCGTCGATCGGCGACGGGTAGGTCTGCGAGAGCGTCTGCACGTACGACGGGGCCCCGTCGCGATCCTCCGTGCGGATGCCGCGGTCGACGGCGGCGAGCTGTGCGGCGATGTCCATGGTCAGTCCTTCTCTTCCTCGTCGGTCTCGGGGACGGGTTCGGCGGCCTCGGCGAGGCGGCGCGCCCGGCGTCCGCGCGCGAGCTCGGTGCCGAGGGCGTCGAGTCGCGGCTGCCAGAACCGCCGGAACGCGGCGAACCACGCGTCGGCCTCCGCGAGGGGCGCGGGGTCGATCGCGTAGAGGCGGCGCGTGCCCTCGGGCCGCACGGTCGCGAAGCCCGACTCGCGGAGCACGCGGAGGTGCTGCGAGACGGCGGGCTGCGAGATGCCGAACTCCTCCTGCACGACGCGGCCGAGCTCGCCGGCCGCGGTCTCGCCGTCGGCGAGCAGTTCGAGGAGCCGCCGGCGGACCGGGTCCCCGAGGACGTCCAACGCGTGCATGCCCCCATTCCATCACGCTCGCCTTATATAAGTCAACCCTCAAATAGCCGAGCGCTACCCGAATCCGCGAGAGCGGCCCCGGATGGAGGCGCGTTCGCCGAAATGGGTAGCGCTCGGGAGGGGGGGGGGAGGTTAGAAGATCATGGGGCGGTCGTCGTCGTCCGGGGCGTCGAGGTCGAGGTCGACGACGACGGGCACGTGATCCGACGGGGCGTCGCCCTTGCGCTCGTCGCGGTGGATGGTGGCGCCCGCCACGGCATCCGCGAACGAGCGCGAGCCGAGGATGAAGTCGATGCGCATGCCCTCGTTGCGNGGGAAGCGCAGCTGCTTGTAGTCCCAGTANGTGTAGCCCGGTCGGCACGAGGGGCCGCACGACGTCGGTGAGCCCCGCGTCGAGGAGCGCCTGGAAGGCGGCGCGCTCCGGCTCCGAGACGTGGGTCGAGAGGCCCGGGATGACGGTGGGGTCGCCGTTGTCGCCGTCGGTCGGCGCGATGTTGAAGTCGCCCGTGAGCGCCACCGGGAGGTCGCCCGCCGCCCAGGTGCGCGCGTTCGCCGCGAGGGCAGCGAGCCAGTCGAGCTTGTACCCGTAGTGCGGGTCGCCGAGCGCGCGTCCGTTCGGGACGTAGAGCGACCACACCCGCACGCCGCCCGTCGTCGCGCCGATCGCGCGCGCCTCCTTCGGCAGGTCGGGGCCCTCCGCCCCCTTGAGGAACCCGGGCATCCCGTCGAAGCCGATCTGCACGTCCTCGATCGGATGCCGACTCGCGATCGCGACACCGTTCCACTGGTTGAGCCCGTGCAGCGCGACCTCGTACCCGGCGTCCTCGAACGCCTGGATCGGGAACTGCGCGTCGGTGCATTTGATCTCCTGCATCGCGAGCACGTCGACGCTCTCGCGCTCGAGCCAGTCGGTGATGCGGGCCACNCGGCTGCGGACGGAGTTNACGTTCCAGGTCGCNAGGCGCATGACCNTAGTCTTGTCGGTGTGACCGACGCCCGTGACCAGCTCATCCNNTTCATCAAGGANGANGCGGTNTTCCACGGNGACTTCACGCTCACGAGCGGCAAGAAGGCGACGTACTACATCGACCTNCGCAAGGTNAGCCTCGACNNCCGCGTGGCNCCNCTCATCGGNNAGGTCATGNCNGACCTCATCGCNGGCATCCCGGATGTCGCCGCCGTCGGCGGCCTCACGATGGGCGCCGACCCGATCGCGGCCGCGGTGCTGCACCAGGGTGCCGCGCGGGGTCTCGCCTACGACGCCTTCGTCGTGCGCAAGGAGCCGAAGGACCACGGCCGCGGCAAGCAGGTGGAAGGTCCCGACCTCGAGGGCACGCGCGTCGTCGTGCTCGAGGACACCTCCACGACCGGCGGGTCGCCGCTCAAGGCGATCGAGGCGCTCCGCAAGGTCGGTGCGGAGATCGCGGCCGTCGCCGTCGTGGTCGACCGGGCGACGGGTGCGAAGGAGATCATCGAGGCCGCCGGATACCCCTACTTCGCGGCGATCTCCCTCGACGACCTGGGGCTCACGCCCCAATGAACCCGGACAAGGGCGAGGAGGCCGAGGACTGGTTCGCGCGGTTCGAACGCGAGGCGCGCGAGGCCGCCCAGCGGCGTGAGGCGGAGGCGGTGGCGCAGCCGCAGGCTCCGGATGCGGACGCGGGTACGGCTCCGACCGCCGACCCGCCACCGCTCGTGACGCCGCCCGTCACCCCGCAGCTCGCGAACCCGTTCGACCAGCCGGCGGCGACCCCCCTCCAGCCGCCCGCCCCGCTTTGGGAGGCCCCGCCGACGGAGGCCATGCCGACGCCGACGGCGCCGGTGAGCGAGCCGACCCAGGCCATGCCTGTGGTGCCCGAGCCGACCGAGGTGCTGCCGCCCGCCGCGGACCCCGGACCGACGCAGGCGCTCGAGCGCGCCCCGCTCCGACCTCCCGGCGAGGAGCACTCCGCCCTCGACGCGCTCTTCGGCGACGACCGTTTCCGGGAGTACGAGTCGACCCTCGGGCCCGACCCGAGCAACGCCCCCTTCGCCGGTCGCGCCCGCTCGCAGGAGCTCGTGCGCGTGCCCGTCGGCGAGGGCGACGGCGACGCACCGCCCCCGTCGGGCTTCGGGCCGATCCAGAAGACCCTCGCCGGTGTCGGCGGGGGGCTGCTCGCCGTGCTCGCGCTCATCGCCCTGTTCCTGCTCGGCACGCGGCTGCCCGACCTGCTCGGTCCCGCGCCCGCCGTCGCGACCCCGACCCCGACGCCGACGCCGACCCCCGAACCGACCGCCCTCCCCGTCGGCCCGATGGAGCCCGGCGAGTACGCGTGGGACGAACTGCTCGGCGGCGAGTGCCTCGAGCCGTTCCAGAACGCGTGGCAGGAGGAGTACACGGTCGTCCCGTGCGACGAGCCCCACGGCGGACAGCTCGTCTACCGCGCGTGGTTCCCGCCCGAGGTCGTCGATCCGGAGAGCCCGCAGGTCGGCAAGCCCGACGACCCGTTCCCCGGCGCCGAGGCGCTCGCCGCGCGTATCTCCCTCCTGTGCAGCGCCCCGGGCGTCGTGAACCTCTCGGTCGCGGGTGCCTTCTCGGACGCGCAGGTCCAGGGCGCCTACCCGGTCACCGAGGAGCAGTGGGAGGCCGACCCGTCGTACTACTGCTTCTTCAGCCGCGCGTCGGGGGAGACGATGACGGTGAGCGTCGCCGTGCCGCCGCCCGCGCCGGCGACGGAGGGGTAGGTCTCGACACGCGGCCTTCGGCCGCTACTCGACCGCCGGGGAGGCGGGCCTTCGGCCGCTACTCGACCACCGAGAGGATGCGGGCATCCGGCAGCCGTCGCCGCATGATCTCGATCGCGTCGGGGTTCTCGTCGACGAGCACGAACCGCCGCCCGAGCGCCGTCGCGACCGCCCCCGTCGTGCCGGAGCCCGCGAACAGGTCGAGCACGGCATCCCCGGGGGCGCTCGAGGCCGCGACGATGCGACGCAGGATGCCCTCCGGCTTCTGCGTCGCGTACCCGGTGCGCTCCCGGCCGCTCGTCGGCACGATCGTGTGCCACCACACGTCGGTCGGGAGCTTGCCGCGCGCCGCCTTCTCGGGCGTCACGAGTCCCGGGGCCATGTAGGGCTCCCGGTCGACCTCGGCGTTGTCGAAGTAGTAGGTCTCCGGGTTCTTCACGTAGACGAGGATCGTGTCGTGCTTCGCCGGCCAGCGCCGGTTCGAGCGGCCGCCGTAGTCGTAGGCCCAGATGATCTCATTGAGGAAGCACTCGCGTCCGAAGAGGCCGTCGAGCGCGACCTTCGCGTAGTGGGCTTCGCGGTAGTCGAGGTGCAGGTACAGGGTGCCCGAGTCGTGCAGCACGCGCCTCGCCTCGACGAGCCGCGGCTCGAGGAACGCCCAGTAGTCGTCGAACCGGTCGGAGTACCGCGACACGGGCCCCGCCTCGGTCGCATACGACCTGCCCGCGAACCCGACGCGGCCACCCTCGGCATCCCGGGTCACCGTCAGCCGCTGGCGCCGCTGCGTCTTGCCCGTGTTGAACGGAGGGTCGAGGTAGACGAGCCGGAAGGAGGCGTCGGGGAGCTCCGCCGCGACGGCGAGGTTGTCGCCGTGCACGATCGTGTCGGGGTCGCCCGGCGTCCAGATGGTCACCTCGGGAGATTAACAGCGCGTCAGAGCCGACCGAGTCCCGCCTCGCGCGCGAGCACGACGGCGCCGCCCCGGTCGTCGACGCCGAGCTTCGCGAAGATCATCGACACGTGGTTGCGCACCGTCTTCGGCGACAGGTACAGCGCCTGGGCGATCTGCGGGTTGGTGCGTCCCGCGGCGAGCAGGTCGAGGATCTCCCGCTCCCGCGGGGTGAGCTGCGGGAACGGCGTCGACGAGGCGGGGGCGGCGGCGCGCGCGAAGTAGTCCGCCATCCTCGAGGCGAGGCTCGCGCCGAAGATGACGCCGCCGCCCGCGACGGATCGCACCGCCTGCGCGATGTCCTCCTGGCTCGCCGCCTTGAGGAGGTAGCCGCGGGCCCCCGCGCGCATCGCTTGGAACACGGACTCGTCGTCCTCCGACATCGTGAGCACGATGATCCCGGCGCCGGGGTCGCCGGCGAGGATGCGGCGCGTCGCCTCGATGCCGTCCATGACGGGCATCTGCACGTCCATGACGATGACGTCGGGCCGGTGCTCCGCCGCCGCCGCGACCGCCGCCGCGCCGTCGCCGGCGACCGCGACGACTTCGAAGCCGGGGATCGAGCCGAGCAGCAGCTCGAGCCCGTCGCGGTACACCGGGTGGTCGTCGACGAGCAGGATACGGATGCCGCGGGCGTCAGGCACGGGTCGCCTCCGCGACGCGCAGCCGGGGGAGGGTCGCGCGGATCGTCGTGCCTGCCGGGCCGGTCGAGACCGTGAGGTCGCCGCCGAGCTCCGCCGCGCGAGCGCGCATCGACTTGAGCCCGACGCCCGCGGGCGCCGCGTCGTCGATGCCGGCGCCGTCGTCGACGACCTCCACGACGACGGCGGGGCCGTCCTCGGCGACGGTCACCCGGATGCCGCGGGCGCCGGCGTGGCGGCGGGCGTTGGTGAGCGCTTCGCTCGCGATCCGGTACACGGCGACCTCGACGGCGGGCGGGGGCGTCTCGGTGAGGCGGTAGTCGAGCGTCACCGCGGGACCCGACCCGGCCCACGAGTCGCACGCGCGCTCGAGGGCGCTCCGCAGCCCGAGATCGTCGAGGGTCGGTGGTCGCAGGTCGTGCACGATGCGACGGATGTCGGCCACCGCATCCGTGAGCGTCTGCGAGGCGACCTCGAGGATCTCGTCGGCGCGCCTCGGATCGCGCGCGCCGACGTTGCGAGCGGCGTCGATCCGCACCTTGACGGACGCGAGCGCGGGCCCGAGTCCGTCGTGCACGTCGCGGCGGAGCCGTTGCCGCTCCTCCTCGCGGGCCGCGACGAGTTCCTCGCGACTGCGCTGGAGTTCTGCGTTGAGCCGGTTCGCGCGCACCGCCGCAGCGGCCTGGCGCACGACGTCGGCGAGCAGCCGCTCGTCGCGCCGGGAGAGCCGCGTGCGGCGCCCCGGCGCCATCTCGAGCTCGCCGATCGTCTCACCCCGGTAGGAGAGGGGAAGCGTCGCCGACTGGGTGCTCGTGTCGGGCGACGAGGCGATCATCCCGTTCACCGCGGAAGGCCGCTACCTGCTCGACTTCTACGCCCTCGACGAGCACGACAGCTTCTCCACGGTGCAGCGGCAGTGGGTGAAGCTCGACTTCACCGCGCCCGACCTCGTCTATCCGTCCGGCATCGACGGCGGCGTGTTCGAGCTCGGCGCGGTGCGCGCCCTCTGGGCGGAGTGCGGCGACGAGCTGTCGGGCGTCGACGAGTGCGGGTTCGACGAGGGCGAGTACCTCCCGACCGATCGGCCCGGCGTGTTCACGGTCACCGCACGCGCGGTGGACGAGGCCCACAACGTGGTGACGCGCACCCTCACCTACACGGTGCTCGACGCCGAGGGCCAGCTGCCGACGCAGGCGGCGGACGACGAGTCGCCCGCCGCGCCCGCGCCGGCGTCGCCCGCCGCCGCACCGCGCACCCTCGCCACCACGGGGGTCGAGTCGGCCGGGGTCGGACTGCTCGCGGTGAGCGGGTTGGTGCTCGTCGCGCTGGGGATCGGCGGCGCCGTCCTCACGCGGCGGATGCGCGCGACGGTCTAGTCGCGTGCCCGGGGAGGGAGGTGGGGCGCCACCTCCCTCCTTTCGTGCGCGACCATGGACGCATGGATTCCGAGCCCGACGACCGCGCCGACCGCGCCCCCGTCGGCGTGGGGCCGTGGCCCGGCGGTCGCGACGCGTGGCCGACCGACCCGCGCTACGACCCGGAGCTGCTCGAGCACGGCGACACCCGCAACGTCGTCGACCGTTACCGGTACTGGACGATGGAGGCGATCGTCGCCGACCTGGACACCCGGCGGCGCGGGTTCCACGTCGCCATCGAGAACTGGCAGCACGACCTCAACATCGGGTCGATCGTGCGCACCGCCAACGCCTTCCTCGCCGCCGAGGTGCACATCGTCGGCCGTCGCCGGTGGAACCGTCGCGGCGCGATGGTGACCGACCGCTACCAGCATCTCCGCGAGCATCCGTCGGTCGGCGAGCTCGTGGCCTGGGCGCGCGCCGAGGGGCTGCCGATCGTCGCCGTCGACAACGTGCCCGGGTCGGCGGACGTGCGCGTCGCCGAGATCCCGGAGCGTTGCGTGCTGCTGTTCGGGCAGGAGGGTCCGGGTCTCACGCCGGAGGCGCTCGCCGCGGCCGACCTCGTCGTCGAGATCGCGCAGGCCGGGTCGACCCGGTCGCTCAACGCGGGGGCGGCCGCCGCGATCGTCATGCACGAGTGGGTGCGCCGCTGGGCCTGACCCGGGCGTAGACGTTCCCGACCGAGAGACCCCGTCCCGTCCCGCGGCCATCCCGACCCGCCCTTTTGCCGCCGTCGTGTCGCCTGAGTTGCACATTGCTGCGTACTCCGGCGACGTTCTGCAACTGAGCATCGTCGGGCACGCACTCAGTTGCAGACTCGCACGGGACGGGGTGCCGTCCTGGCAGCTCGGCTACGGCCTGCGCCTCGTTTACAGCGGCTTCCTCGTCGTCGTCGCCGCGGTCGCCGGCTTCGGCGCCGTGCTCGCCCGATCCCGTCGCGGATCGCTCGGCTGAGCGCGAGGGTCGCCGTGGCGGGACCCCGAGGATAGGATGGGGTGTAATCCCTCCACACCTCAGGGAGTCCCGCCATGCCCGCCATCGTGATCGTCGGCGCCCAATGGGGCGATGAAGGCAAGGGCAAGGCCACCGACCTGCTCAGCAGCCGCATCGACTACGTCGTCAAGTTCAACGGCGGCAACAACGCCGGCCACACCGTCGTCGTCGGCGACGAGAAGTATGCGCTGCACCTGCTGCCATCCGGCATCCTCACCCCCGGCGTCGTGCCGGTCATCGCCAACGGCGTCGTCATCGACCTCGAGGTGCTGTTCGAGGAGCTCGACGGGCTCACCGCCCGCGGCCTCGACGTGTCGAAGCTTCTCGTGAGCGCCAACGCCCACGTCATCACCGGCTACCACCGCACGATCGACAAGGTCACGGAGCGATTCCTCGGCAAGCGACAGATCGGCACCACCGGTCGCGGCATCGGCCCCGCGTACGCCGACAAGATCAACCGGGTCGGCATCCGCATCCAGGACCTCTTCGACGAGAGCATCCTGCGCCAGAAGGTCGAGGGCGCGCTCTACCAGAAGAACCACCTCCTGGTGAAGGTGTACAACCGCCGCGCCATCGCCGTCGACGAGATCGTCGACGAGCTGCTGTCGTACGCGGAGCGCCTCCGCCCGATGGTCGCCGACACCTCCCTCGTGCTGCACCAGGCGCTCGAGGCCGGCAAGACCGTGCTCTTCGAGGGCGGCCAGGCGACGATGCTCGACGTCGACCACGGCACCTACCCGTTCGTCACGTCGTCGTCGGCGACGGCCGGCGGTGCCGCGACCGGGTCGGGCATCGGACCGGCGCGCCTCGAGCGCGTCATCGGCATCGTCAAGGCGTACACGACGCGCGTCGGCTCGGGTCCGTTCCCGACGGAGCTGTTCGACGCGAACGGCGACTTCCTCCGCGAGACCGGCCACGAGTACGGCACGACGACGGGACGCCCTCGCCGTGTGGGCTGGTACGACGCCCCCATCGCCCGCTACGCCGCCCGCATCAACGGCGTCACCGACTTCGTGCTCACCAAGCTCGACGTGCTCACCGGGCTCGAGCGCATCCCCGTGTGCGTCGCCTACGACGTCGACGGGGTGCGCTTCGACGAGCTCCCCGTCAACCAGAGCGACTTCCACCACGCGACCCCGATCTACGAGGAGTTCCCCGGCTGGACCGAGGACATCTCCGGCGCGCGCACCTTCGACGACCTCCCCGCGAACGCGCAGGCCTACGTGCTCGCCCTCGAGGCGATGTCGGGCTCCCGCATCTCGGCGATCGGCGTCGGCCCGGCGCGCGACGCCATCGTCGTCCGTCACGACCTGATCGACGGCTGACGGCTCTCGAGCTGCGTTAGTTGCACCCGCGTCGCAACTCCGGCGCGCGTGCGACTGCGGGCCGCGCGACCACCTCGCGCGAGGGCTCAGAACAGTGCGGCGAGCCGTTCGAGCTGGATGTTGTCGGCCTTCGCGACCGCCGACCGGATGACGGGGCCGAGCATCCGCATCACCCCCGAGGTCGCGACGTCGGCCACGAGGGCGATCGACGTACCNGCCCCCCCGGGCACGAGCTCGTACCGGTAGTCGGCGCGCACCCCGGGGCGCTCGCTCGTGAGGGTGATCGCACGTCCGGCCTCGAGCGCGGAGACGACCGACGTGCGCCCCGCGCCCTGGGCGGTGAAGTGCAGCACCGTCCCGACCTGCAACGGGCCGTCGGCGCGCATCGACGCGACCTCCGGCATCCACTCGGGCGCGCGTGCCCAGTCGGTCAGCGTCGCCCACACGGTCTCGGGGGGTGCGGGGACGACGGTGCGAGCGGTGAAGGCGATGGTCATGCGCGCCACGGTACGACCGGAGCCCGGCGCCGGGATTGGATATGTTCGGCGCGACCCGGGGAGGCGGCATGGAGTACGTCGAACTGCCCGCGCGGCTCGGCCTCGACGACCTCGTGCAGGGGCTGTGGGGGTCCGGACGCCGACCCCCTACCGGCACGAGCGGGTCTTCCCGACCCCGGCGCTGCACCTCGTGGTCAACGGCGGCGACGCGTAAGGTCGACGGATGCCGTGACCGGTGAGGTGACGACGGTCGCGCGGGTGTTCTGCTCGGGACTCCAGGTGTCGGCGCTCCGCAACGAGCTGCCCGCGCGCATCGACAACGTCGGCGCGCGCCTGCATCCGGACGCCGCCCGGTCGCTCGGGCTCGATCCTGTGCGACTCGCCGGTCGCGTCGTCGAGCTGTCCGCCGAGCTGCCGGAGCTCGCCGCCCGCGCCGACGAGCTGCCCGCGCTACGGCTCGAGGATGCCGTGGCTCGACTCGGCGCACTACTCACCCGGCTGCGGAGCGGGCGACCGGATGCTCGGGTGCGACGGTTCGTGGCGGCAACGCTCGCCGACCCGAACCGGCCCGTGCCCGAGCTCGCCGCGGAGGCGGGGGTCGGGCAGGACACGCTCCTCGACGCCGTGCGGCGGGAGATCAGGGTGACGCCGAAGGCGTTCGCCGACCTCGTGCGGTTCGACCGTTTCGTCGACCTCGTCGACCTCGTCGACCTCGTCGACCTCGTCGAGCGGGCGGCGGCGCGCGGCTGGGCGGCGCTCGCCGTCGAGGCGGGGTTATACGACCAGTCCCACCTCATCCGGGTGTTCCGGAAGTTCACGGGGCATCCGATTGGTCACGCTGCCCGGGGTCGCAGTCGCGCCGCGGAGTTGCGACGCGCGTGCAACTAACGCAACAGAACCCTCACCCCGACACCTTCTGCCCGATGCGGACCATGTTGCCGGCGGGGTCTCGGAAGGCGCAGTCGCGCACCCCGTAGCCCATCGCCTTGGGCTCCTGGAGCACCTCCCCGAGGCCGGTCGCGCGGGCGCGCTCGAAGGCGGCGTCGACGTCGTCGGTGTCGAACACGATCGGCCCGAAGACGCCGAGGGCGAGGAGGGATGCCAGCTGGTCGCCCTCCTGTTCGGAGCGCCCGGCGTGCGGCTGGCTGATGACGAGCTGCCCGACCGAGGATCCGGGGGAGGCGAGGGTCACCCAACTGAACTCGCCGTAGGGCACGTCGTTCACGACCTCGAGGCCGAGGGCGTCGCGGTAGAAGGCCACGGCGGCGTCGACGTCGACGGCGTGGACGGGGAAGTGGGACACGTGGATCGTCATGCCCCGAAGCTACGCGCGGGATGCCGCCGGATGCTTCTCCGATCCTGCTCGCCCGTCCGCGGCGCGCGTTCCCGGGGCTCGACTGGGTCGCATCCCGACCATGACCGTCTGCGGCGGCAGCGCCTCGAGCCCCGAGTGGTCGAGGGCGCGGTACTCGGACGGCGTCATCCCGACGATCTCGGTGAACCGCGAGCTGAACGACCCGAGCGACGTCGCGCCGACGGCGTGACAGGCCTCCGTCACCGACGCCCCCTGACGCAGGAGGTGCTGGGCGCGCTCGATCCGCCGGGTCATGAGGTACGAGTACGGGGTTTCGCCGTACGCCGCCCGGAAGCGTCGGGAGAAGTGCGCGGGCGACATGAGGGCGCGGCGGGCGAGGGCGGGCACGTCGAGCGGCTGCGCGTACTCGCGGTCCATGAGGTCGCGGGCACGGCGCAGGTGGGCGAGGTCGGCGAGCTCCTCGGGGGTCACGTCGGCCAGCGTACGCTGAGCGCCATGACGGAGCTCCCTGTGCCGCGGCTGCGGTTCGGCCGACGTGATCCCGAACGGTGTCATCCACGACTACGACGACTCGACGTGGCGGCCGCTGAGCGTCACGATCCCGCTCGCGAATCCGGAACCGGCCGAGATGCTCGGCATCACGGTCGGCAGCCGTGAGTCGCGCAGTGTCCCGCTCTACGCCCGCGTGTGCGGAGAGTGCGGGCTCACCGAGCTCTACGCGACCGATCCGCGCGGCACGTGGGCGGCCTACCGCGGCTGACCCGCCATCCCTACCCGGCGGATGCCGCGAGCGCGGCGAAGGCGGCGATCGCGAGCCACGACCCCGCGGCGACGGAGACCGCCCACAGCCCGAGGCTGATCGCCCAGTCGCGTCCCGTCGGCGCGACGGAGGAGCCGCCGGTCGGCACGAGCCCGAAGTACCGCAGCTCGCGGCCGTCGAACGAGAACCGTTCCCCCGCGAGGTTGCGCGACCCGACGAGCGTCGGCACGAGCGCCTTCGCCGACACGAAGTAGCCGACCGGCACGAGGCCCATGACGAGGAACAGAATGCCGACGCCGATGTTGACGACCCACCCCTGTCCGCCGCCCTGGCCGAGGAGGAACTGGATGCCGAGACCGACGAAGAGGATCGGCCACCCCCAGGCCGTGAGCGACACCCCGAACCCTCCCGCGAGGGCGAACGCGATGCCGAGCGCGAGGAACATCCCGAACAGGCCGAGCGGAGCGAAGAGGGCGACCGCGTCGGGGCACTCGACCCGGATCTCGTACGGCCCGCCGGTCGCGCACGCGCCGCCGAGTCCGAGCACGACCCCGAGCGCCTGGTAGAGCCCCACGAAGAAGAACGCGAACACGGTCCACGAGAGCACCGCGCCGACGAGTCGACCGAGCGGGGTGTCGAAGCGTCGCGGCATCACGCCGACCCCGCCGCGCGGAACGCGAGGACGGCGAGCCACGCGCCGAGCCCCGACCCGAGGAGCGCGAGTGCGAGGCTCAGCGCCCAGTCCTTCGGCGTCGGGTCGACGGGGTCGCCCTCGGGCCGCTTCGGGGTGAACGCCGACCGCCCGCTCGTCGCAGAGGTCGTGAACGGTCGGCCGTCGGCATCCGTCGCTCCGAGGAAGAACGGCCGGGCGCCCGTGCGGACGGTCCCGATGAGCGGAACGAGGCCCATCACGACGAACATGAGGCCGAGCAGGATGTTGGTGACGATTCCGATGCCGGCCGTCGCGCCGAGGAGGAACTGGATGCCGAGCCCGACGAAGAGGATCGGCCACGCCCACAGGTAGAGCGGCGCCCCGAGGTTGTCGGCGACTGCCATCGAGATGACGGCGGCGGCGATCATCCCGAAGATGCCGAGCGGGGCGAAGAGGATGACGCCCTCGGGGCACTGGGTCTCGATGACGTAGGGGCCGCCCGAGGCGCAGTAGCCGCCGAGACCGATGACGACGCCTGCGGACAGGAACAGGCCGGTGAAGGAGAACACGAAGAGGAGCCACGACACGAACGACCCGGCGATGCGCCAGGCGGGGGTGCGGACGCTGTGCATGGCGACACCGTAGTGGCTGCGAGGATGGGCGGGTGAGCGCTACCCGTCCCGAACGCCGCGTGCTCGAGGGCCGGTTCGTCCGGCTCGAGCCCCTCACCCGCGAGCACCTGCCCGGCCTCTGGCGGGCGATCGGGCATCCGGAGGTCTTCGCGGGCGGCTACGGGGGTGGCCCCGCGGGACTCCCCGCCGACGAGAAGGCGTTCGCGGAGTGGGTGTGGCGCAGCATGCCGCACGAGGCCGGCAACACCTACGTCGCGCGGCTCACCGCGGGTCCCGACGCGGGGGAGGTCGTCGGATCGTCGACGCTCACCGACTTCGACCTCCACCACGAGACGGCGCACATCGGCTACACGGCGTGGGATCCGCGGGTGTGGGCGAGTCCCGTCAACCCGGAGGCGAAGCTTCTCATGCTCGGCGAGGCGTTCGACCACGGCTTCGGCCGGGTGAAGCTCCAGGCGGATGCCCGCAACGAGCGGTCGCGCGCGGCGATCCTCAAGCTGGGGGCGACGTTCGAGGGGGTGCTGCGCCGCCATCGCCGACGGGCCGACGGCTCCTGGCGCGACACCGCCGTGTACTCGGTGCTCGTCGACGAGTGGCCCGCTGTGCGAGCGGCGCTCCAGGCCCGGCTCGCTGACGCCTCCCCGCCCCGGCTCGGTCGATAAACTTCGGCACATGGCGGAGATGGACGAGAGCACCCGGGCCGAGCTCGCCGAGCTGCGGCAGAGCATCGACAACATCGACGCCGCGCTCGTGCATCTGCTCGCCGAGCGCTTCAAGGCGACGCAGCGCGTCGGCCGGCTCAAGGCCGAGCGGGGGCTTCCGCCGTCGGACCCCGACCGCGAGCGCGTGCAGATCGCGCGGCTGCGGGCGCTCGCCCTCGACGCCCAGCTCGATCCCGCCTTCGCGGAGAAGTGGTTCAACTTCGTCGTCGCCGAGGTCATCCACCACCACGAGCAGATCGCGTCCACCGGCTCGGTGTCGACGCAGTCCGCCGCGCAGTGACCTGGGACCCCCGAGCCCTCCCGTCGCAGGAGGGCCGCACGATCGTCGTCACCGGCGGCTCCACGGGGATCGGCTACTGGGTGTGCGAGCAGCTCGCCGCGACGGGCGCCCGCGTCGTCATCGCCGCCCGCTACGCGCCGAAGGCGGAGGAGGCGATCGCGTCGATCCGGCGGCACGTGCCCGACTCCGACGTGGCGTTCGTGCCGTTCGACCTCGCCTCCCTCGACGCGGTCCGGGTGACGGCCGACGCGCTCGCCGGGCTCGGCGGGGTCGACGTGCTCGTCTGCAACGCCGGGCTCGTCGTCCCGTCCCGTCGTCGCCGGGAGACCGCCGAGGGCCTCGAGCTCGTCGTCGGCGGCAACTTCGTCGGGCACTTCGCGCTCACCGCCCTCGTCTTCCCGATGCTGCGCGACCGCGTCGTCGGGCTGGGGTCGCTGTCGACCCGGATGGTGCGTCCCGACCTCGACGACCTCATGTCGGAGCGGCGGTACGACGCGTTCCGGGCCTATGCGTTCTCCAAGCACGCCGTGCAGGCCTTCGGGTTCGAACTCGACCGGCGGCTGCGGGCGGCGGGGGATGCGCGGAAGTCGGTCGTCGCGCATCCCGGCTATGCGACGAACGCGCTCTCCGAGCCGCGACCCGGCGTGAGCCTCAACTCGTCGTGGTGGCAGCGCTCCGGCGGGAAGCTCACGTTCCCCGTCGGGCAGGGGAAGGATCGTGGGGCGTGGCCGATCGTGCGCGCCGCGATCGACCCCGATGCCGCATCCGGTGCGTTCTTCGGTCCGCGGAACGTCCTGGGGCTGCGCGGTGAGCCCGTCCTCCACATCCCCGCACCGTCGAGCGCGTCGCCGGAGTTCGGGTCGCGCTTGTGGACCCTCGCCGAGCAGTGGTCGGGCGTGGAGTTCCGGATTCCGACCGCGGGTTGAGTGCCCGGTGTAGCCGGGTGTATCGAAACTCGCCCGGAGTAACCCGTAAGGCGGGTTTCGATACACCGCGCTGACGCGCGGCACTCAACCCGGGGGGGGGGTCAGCGGGTGTAACCCACCACGGGACCGAAGTGCGACGCAAGGGTGCCGCGGGAGGCATCCCGCAGCTCCTCGAGCGGCACCTCGAACGCGCCCTGCACCTCGAGCGCGCCTTCCACGTCGGTGACGCCGATGCGGAGCACCGGGAAGCCGCGGCCCTCGCACAGGCGCGTGAACTTGACGTCCTCCTCGCGGGGCACCGCGACGAGGACGCGACCGGTCGACTCGGAGAACAGCGCCGTCGCGAGGTCGACGCCGTCGCGCTCGAGCAACTCGTCGAGGAACACGCGCGCACCGACGCCGAAGCGCAGGATGCCGTCGGTCAGCGCCGTCGCGAGGCCGCCGTCGGCGAGGTCGTGGGCGGCGTTGAGGAGCCCCTCGTGGGCGGCGGCGGCGAGCAGGTCGCCGAGCGCCTTCTCGCGCGCGAGGTCGACGGCCGGGGGCTTCCCGCCGAGGTGGCCGTGCACGACGCCCGCCCATGCGGAGCCGTCGAGCTCGAGCGCCGTGGTGCCGAGGAGGTAGAGGTTGTCGCCGGCGTCCTGCCAGCCCGACGGGACGCGGCGGGCGACGTCGTCGATGACGCCGAGCACGGCGACGACGGGCGTCGGGTGGATTGGCACCTCGCCGGTCTGGTTGTAGAACGACACGTTGCCGCCGGTGACGGGGATGCCGAGCTCGTGGCAGCCGTCGGCGAGACCGGTGACGGCCCGCTCGAACTGCCACATGACCTCGGGGTTCTCGGGGCTGCCGAAGTTGAGGCAGTCCGACACCGCCGCGGGCACGGCGCCCGTGACCGACACGTTGCGGTACGCCTCCGCGAGCGCGAGCTGCGCCCCCTGGTACGGGTCGAGGTAGCAGTAGCGGCCGTTGGCATCCGTCGCCACGGCGAAGCCGAGTCCCGACTGCTCGTCGACGCGCACCATGCCGCCGTCGTCGGGGTAGGAAAGCGCCGTGTTGCCGAGCACGTACTTGTCGTACTGGTTGGTGATCCACGACTTGTCGGCGAGGTTGGCGCTGCCGACGAGCTTGAGCAGCTGCGCCCGGAGCTCCGCCCCGTCGGTCGGACGGGGGAGGGAGGACGCCGAGTCGGCGGCGAGCGCGTCGATCCACGTCGGGCGGGCGATGGGCCGCTCGTANACGGGGCCGTCGACNGCGACCGTGCGGGGGTCGACNTCNACGATCGTCTCNCCGCGCCANGTGATCGTGAGGCGGCCGGAGTCGTTGACCTCGCCGAGCACGCTCGTCTCGACGTCCCACTTCNTCGTGACCGCGAGGAAGCCCTCGAGCTTCTCNGGGCGCACGACGGCCATCATGCGCTCCTGGCTCTCGCTCATGAGGATCTCCTCCGGCGTGAGCGTCTCGTCGCGCAGCAGCACCCGGTCGAGCTCGATCGCCATGCCGCCGTCGCCGTTGGAGGCGAGCTCGGAGGTGGCGCACGAGATGCCGGCGGCGCCGAGGTCCTGGATGCCCTCCACGAGGTCGCCGGCGAAGAGCTCGAGGCAGCACTCGATGAGCACCTTCTCGGCGAACGGGTCGCCCACCTGGACGGCGGGGCGCTTGCGGCCCGAGCCCTCCTCGAACGACTCCGACGCGAGGATGCTCGCCCCGCCGATCCCGTCGCCGCCGGTGCGGGCGCCGAACAGCACGACCTTGTTGCCCGCGCCGCGCGCGTTCGCGAGGTGCAGGTCTTCGTGGCGGAGCACACCCACGGCGAGGGCGTTGACGAGCGGGTTCGCCTGGTACACCGGGTCGAACCAGGTCTCCCCGCCGATGTTCGGCAGGCCGAGGCAGTTGCCGTAGAACGAGATGCCGGAGACGACGCCCGGCACGACGCGCGCGGTGTCGGGGTGGTCGATCGCGCCGAAGCGGAGCGCATCCATCACGGCCACCGGTCGCGCGCCCATCGAGATGATGTCGCGCACGATGCCGCCGACACCCGTGGCGGCTCCCTGGAACGGCTCGATGTAGGAGGGGTGGTTGTGCGACTCGATCTTGAACGTGACCGCCCAGCCCTCGCCGATGTCGACCACGCCGGCGTTCTCGCCCATGCCGACCATGAGGTTCTTCTTCATCTCCGGGCTGACCTTCTGGCCGAACTGCCGGAGGTGCACCTTCGACGACTTGTAGGAGCAGTGCTCGCTCCACATGACCGAGTACATGGCGAGCTCGCCCGACGTGGGGCGGCGGCCCAGGATGTCGCGGATGCGCTGGTACTCGTCGGGCTTGAGCCCGAGGGCGGCGTAGGGCTGCTCTCGCTCGGGAGTGGCGGCGGCGTTCTCAACCGAGTCGATCATCGACCCGAGTCTACCGAGCGCGTCAGAACGTGATGCGCACGTCCGGGGTGCCGGAGACGGGTAGAACTGGAGGGGGCATCCGCCCCACAGAGAGGACCCCATGCTCCTGATCGCCGGGATCGTCGCGACCGTGCTCTACGCCGCGATCGTCGTCTTCCAGGTCGCGCTCGCGGCCGGCGCCCCGTGGGGCCGTGCGTCCTACGGCGGCCAGCACGAGGGGGTGCTCCCGACCCACTACCGCGTGTCGAGCGCCGTCGCGGCGGTCGTGTGGACGCTCCTCGCGCTGTGCGTCGCCCGCTACGCGGGCATCCCGGTGTGGGCGCCGCTGCCCGACCCGGCCCTGCCGGTCGTCATCTGGGTCGTCGTCGGACTGACCGTCGTATCCGTCGTGCTGAACGCGGTCACGCGCAGCCGCATCGAGCGCGCGATCTGGCTGCCGGCCTCCGCGCTGCTCCTCGCGAGCGTCGTCGCCGTCGCGCTCCTCGCCCCTCCCGCGTGAGGCCTCCGACTCGAGGGGGAGGCGAGCCCTCCGGCTCCCTCAATAACGTGGGGGCATGACCCAAGGACAGACGCTCGTCTTCGACGGCGTGACGAAGAGGTTCGGAGACGTCGCCGCCGTCACCGACCTCGACTTCACTGTGCAACCCGGCCGGGTGACCGGCTTCCTCGGCCCGAACGGGGCCGGCAAGACCACGACCCTCCGGATGCTGCTCGGCCTCGTCGCGGCGACGAGCGGCACCGCGACGATCGGCGGCAAGGCGTACCGCGACCTCGAGCGCCCGATGCACGTCGTCGGGGCGTCGCTCGAGGCGGCGTTCCACCCCGGCCGCTCCGCGCGCGACCACCTCGCCGTCGTCGCGACGGGCGCCGGCATCCCGCAGTCCCGCGTCGCCGCCGTGCTCGAGCAGACCGGCATGACGACGTACGCGAACCGCCGTGTCGGCGGGTACTCGCTCGGGATGCGGCAGCGCCTCGGCCTCGCGACGGCGCTGCTCGGCGACCCCGGCGTGCTCGTGCTCGACGAGCCGATCAACGGGCTCGACCCGGAGGGCATCCGCTGGATCCGCACCTTCCTGCGGGAGCTCGCGACGCAGGGCCGCACCATCCTCGTCTCCTCGCACCTGCTCAGCGAGGTGCAGCAGACCGTCGACGACGTCGTCGTCATCGCGAACGGGCGCCTGCGCTACGCCGGCTCGCTCTCGGGACTCGAAGGCAGCACCGCGGTGCGCTCGCGCGTCGACGCGCCCGACCGTGCCGCGCTCGCCGCCGCCCTGGCCGCGGCGGGGCACCCCGTGGAGGAGAACGGCGACGGGCTCGTCGTCCCGCTCGAGGCCGCAGAGGTCGGGCGCATCGCGCTCGCCGCCGGCATCCCCCTCTCGGCGCTCGCCCCCGTCGGCGGCGGGCTCGAGGACGAGTTCCTCGCCCTCGTCACCGATACCGGCACCCCGGCGGAAGGAGGCGCACGATGAACGAGTTCGGTCGCGCCGTCGGCGCCGAGTTCCGCAAGGTCGTCACGACCCGCCTGTGGTGGGTGCTCGGCCTCATCCTGTTCGGCTACGTCACCTTCTCGGCGGTCGGCATCGGCCTCCTGCTGAGCCTCGCGCCCGAGCAGTCGAACGTCCCGATCCCCGCGGACTTCCTCGCGCCGCTGGTCTACAGCATGACGACGGCGACGGGCTTCGTGTTCCCCGTCATCTTCGGGGCGATGTCGATCACGGGCGAGGTGCGGCACCGCACGCTCGCCACCGCGTTCCTCGCGACCCCGCACCGGGCCGTCGTGCTCGCCGCGAAGGCGGTCGCCGCGTTCGTGGTCGGAGCGCTCTACGGCATCCTCGGTCTCGTCGGTTCCGCGGGGCTCGGCGCGCTCGCGCTCGCCGCGGGCGGGCAGGGGACGCTGCTCGACGACGGCGACACCTGGATGCTGTTCGGCCGCATCGTGCTCGCGATGGCGGTGTGGGGTCTCGTCGGCGTCGGGGTGGGCGTGCTCATCCCGAGCCAGATCGGGTCGATCGTCGCGATCCTCGCCTTCACGCAGTTCGTGGAGCCGATCCTGCGCACGGCGGCGGCGTTCGCCGACTGGCTCGCCGAGGTCGGCAAGTTCCTCCCGGGAGCCGCGGGCGACGCCCTCGTCGGGGCGAGCTTCTTCAGCGTGTTCGCGGGCGCGGGTGGCGCGGCACCGCTCGAGTGGTGGCAGGGCGGGCTCGTGCTCGCCGCCTACGCCGTGCTGTTCGGGGCGATCGGCGCGGCGACGACCTGGCGGCGGGATCTGACCTGACGCAGACGTCGGCATCCCGGTTTACCCTCGGCGCATGGCCATCGCGACGAAGCCCACGGATGCCGACGTCGCCGCGTTCCTCGACGCGGTGCCCGACGAGCGGCGCCGCGCCGAGGGTCACGCGGTGCGCGCCCTCATGGAGCGGGTCACCGGCGAGCCGGCCGTCATGTGGGGTCCGACGATGGTGGGCTTCGGCTCCCGCCCCTCCACGAACACCTCCGGCACCTACGACTGGTTCGTCGTCGGCTTCTCGCCGCGCAAGACCGCGCTCACGATCTACGGCGTCTACGACGGCTACGGCCCCGCCGACCCGCTGTTCGACGAGCTCGGTCCGCACACGGTCGGCAAGGGCTGCCTCTACCTCAAGCGGCTGGATGCCGTGGACGCGTCGGTCCTGGAGCGGCTCATCCGTCAGGCGTGGGAGGCCTGAGCACGAGGGTCAGTGACGCCCGCCGGGCGGGCCGATGATGAGCAGCGTCACGAAGAGGGTGACGAGCACGAGCACGAAGACGACGATGAGCACCCACGGGCGGTTGACGAACCAGCGCACGAGCCCGTCGAGGAAGGATCGGTCGGCGCCGTCGGCATCCCGCCGCCAGTCGCCCTCGAGCAGCCCGCGCTTCGCGAGCCACAGCTCGACGGGGATCGTCGCGTAGGGCACGATCGCGCTCACGACGGCGAGCACGACGAGGCCCGGCTTCCACCGGCGGTCGATGCCGACGAGGAGCGAGACGCCCCCGTAGGCGAGGAAGACGAACCCGTGCAGGCTTCCCGCGATCGTCAGGAAGTCGGGCCCCGCGACGGCGCGCGAGATGAGCGCGGCGATGAGGCCCGTCCAGGTCACCGCCTCCGCGAACGCGAGGATGCGGTAGAGCGTCTTCGGCGTCATGCGCGGGCGAGCGCGTGCTGGAGGACGCTGGTGAAGAACGTGAGCCCGTCGACGCCGGAGCGCATCGCCGCGGCGGTGTCCGGTCCGAACCCCGGCTCGACGGCGTGCTCCGGGTGCGGCATGAGGCCGACGACGTTGCCGCGCTCGTTCGTGAGCCCCGCGATGTCGTTGAGGGAGCCGTTCGGGTTGAGGCCCGTGTAGCGGAACGCGACGAGACCCTCGCCCTCGAGCCGGTTCAGCGTCTCCGCGTCGGCGATGAACCCGCCCTCGCCGTTCTTGAGCGGGACGACGATCTCCTGGCCCTGCTCGAATCCGTTCGTCCACGCCGTCGACGCGTTCTCGACGCGGAGGCCCTGGTCGCGGCAGATGAAGTCGCCGTGGTCGTTGCGGATGAGCCCGCCGGGCAGGAGGTGCGCCTCGACGAGCACCTGGAAGCCGTTGCAGATGCCGAGCACGGGCATCCCGGAGTTCGCGGCGTCGACGACTTCGCGCATGATCGGGGAGCGGGCCGCGATGGCGCCGCAGCGGAGGTAGTCGCCGTAGGAGAACCCGCCGGGCAGCACGATGGCATCGACGCCCTGAAGGTCGTGGTCGCCGTGCCAGAGGGACACCGGCTCCGCGCCGGCGATGCGGACCGCGCGCTGGGCGTCGCGGTCGTCGAGCGAGCCGGGGAAGGTGACGACGCCGATGCGCATCAGGCGACGTGCCCCTCGAGGACGCGCACCGCGACGACGTCCTCGATGACGGAGTTGCTCAGCAGCTCGTCGGCGAGCTTCTGCGCCTGCGCGAGCACGGCATCCGTCACCTCGCCCTCGACGGTGAGTTCGAAGCGCTTGCCGATGCGCACGTCGGTGAACGGGCTGTCGCCGTCGCGCCGCAGCGAGCCCGCGACGGCCTTACCGGCCGGGTCGAGCAGTTCGGCCTTGGGCATGACCTCGACGACGATCGTGGGCACGGCTCTCCTCACGGAAGGGGGTGGATGCTGCCAGCTTACGCGGGGCGCCGGGTCACGGCTCGGGGGCTGACCCCCAGATCTCCCACAGCGCGTCGGCGAGGGGGAACCGGGGCGACGCGTGGCCGTTGCACATCACGGCGATGGTCGTCTCGCGGTCGGCCGAGACGGTGAAGGTCGCGATGTACCCGCCGAAGCGTCCGTTGTGGTTGAGGTCGCCGTCGGCCTCGATGTCCATGCCGGCGGCGTAGAACTCGCCCGTGCCCTGGTCGGAGGCGCCGACGGCGAAGTCGTCCTGGATGATGTCGCCCGCGCGGTACTGGTCGCCCCAGCGGACGAGTTCGCTCGGGGTCGTGAAGATGCCGATCGCTCCGTAGGCGGTCCAGCCGGGGGGCTGGAAGTTGAGGTCGGCGTCGTAGGACAGGGCGACGTCGGCGGCGACGAGGCTCGGGGTGAGCTCCATGTCGAGTCCGAGCGGGGTGAAGATCCGCTCGTCGAGGAACTGCGGCAGCGGGATCCCGCTCACCCGGTGCACGACCTCGGCGAGCAGCACGTAGTTGGAGTTCGAGTACTCGTAGCCGACCACGCTGCTGAGCCGGGGCAGGCGCCGGATGGCGTCGAGGATGCGGGCGTGGTCGGCGGGGTCGCTGAACCCGAGCCCGTCCGCGTCGAGTACGACCCAGTAGTCGCGCACGCGACTCGTGTGGTGCATGAGCTGGTCGAGCGTGACGGTGGCTCCCCACGCGGGGAGCCCGTCGATGTAGGCGCCCACGGGGTCGGCGAGGGAGAGCGCCCCCTCGCGCTGGAGCATGAGGATCGCGGTCGCCGTGAACTGCTTCGCGACGCTCCCCATGTCGAAGCGCGTCTCGGTCGTCACGGGGATGCCGGCGCCGAGGTCGGCGAGGCCCGCCGCCCCCGCCCAGACGACCTCGCCGCGCACGCCCACCGCTCCCGAGCATCCGGGGAGGGCGGGGTCGACGATCGCGGCGAGGGCCCGGTCGCTGCGGAGCACGCGCTTGTCGACGGTGGAGACGGAGCGCATCCGGCCGTCCGGCTCCTCGAGCGTCGGGTGCGTCACGGCGCAGCCGGCGAGGAGGAGGCCGGCGGACGCGAGGGCGAGCGACCGGGCGGCGTACCGGGACGTGCGCACGGGACCACGGTAGCGGTCGGCCGGGTCCCGACACGCGCCCGGCGGGCGCTACTCGACCGCCGAGACGCGCAGCAGGTTGGCCCAGGGGTCGTCGAACTCGAGGGCTTCGCCGGTGTCTCGCGCGTCGTGGCCGTAGTGCTTCAGGCGCTCNCCGANCTCNCCGAGGTCGTCGGCGNNNGGCACGAGGATGTCGACNCGGCCGAGNCCGAGGGTCNNCTGNCGNCGNCCNGCNCCGCGCGANNNCCCACACGTTCATCGCCATGTGGTGGTGGTAGCCGCCGGCGGAGACGAAGAGCGCCTGCCCGCCGTAGTCGAGCGTCTCGTCGAAGCCGAGCCGGTGCACGTAGAACTCGCGCGCGCTCGCGACGTCGCCGACGGAGAGGTGGATGTGGCCGACNCGNGCGTCGCCGTCGATCGGGCCGGCGAGGCCCTCCTCGGTGAGGTGCTCCTGGAGGAAGCGGTTGGGGTCGAGGTAGAGGGTGCTCATCTCGACGCTCCCGTGGGTCCAGCTCCACGCGGTGCGTTCGCGGTCCCAGTAGAGCTCGACGCCGTTGCCCTCGGGGTCGTCGAAGTAGAAGGCCTGGCTCACGAGGTGGTCGCTCGAGCCGGTGAAGGTTGCGGGATGACGGCGCGCGACGGAGTAGACCGCGGCGGCGAGCGCGGCCTGCGTGTCGAACAGGATGGCCGTGTGGTACAGCCCGGCCTGTCCGGGTGAGGCGTGGCGGAGCTCGGGGGAGTGCTCGAGGACGACGACGGGGCGCTCGCCGCGGCCGAGGACGACGCGCGGCCCCTCGGCGGCGAGCTGCTGGAGCCCGACGGCGTCGCGGTAGTACGCGGTCATCCGGTCCAGGTCGGCGACGTTGAGCGTCACCGGCCCCATCGTGGTGTCCGCCGCGAGCTGGTTGGTTGTCATGACAACTAAAACCTCCGGCTCCGGTTCCCTATTCCCGTCTAGGTACCCGGCCTCCCCGGAATAGGGATCTCTGCCGATGCCCCGGGGATGCCGCCGACGGGACCATCGGTATCCATCGAAGCACCGAACAGCAGGCAGGAAATCCCCATGATGCACCTCATCCACCACGCCGAGATCGTCTGGCGAGAACAGCAGCGAGAGCTCGAGCGCGAGGCCGAATACCGCCGCCGCGCCCTCGAGGCGGCCGGCGGCGAGGCCCGTCGGCCGCTGCGCCAGCTCGTCGCACGCCTCGCGCGGCGCCTCGTCGTGCTGCGTCGCGCGCGGCGCGTGGTCGCTGCGCGCTGACTACTCCGAGATGAAGCGGTCGACCAGCTCGCGGTAGCGCGCCGCCGTGCGCTGCACGATGTCGGCGGGCAGCTCGGGCGGCTCGCCCGTCCTGTCCCAGTTCGCCGCGAGCCAGTCGCGCACGATCTGCTTGTCGAAGCTCTCCAGCCGCCCGGGTCCGCCGGCCGCGTAGCGTTCGGCATCCCAGTAGCGGCTCGAGTCGGACGTGAGCACCTCGTCGGCGAGCACCGCGGTGCCGAGCACCGGGTCGCGGCCGAACTCGAACTTCGTGTCGGCGAGGATGACGCCGCGCTCCGCCGCGACCGCCGCCGCGGTCGTGAAGATGCGCAGGCTCATCTCGCGCAGCAGCTGGGCGTCGGACGCGCCGACCAGCTCGACCATTCGCTCGAACGTGATGTTCTCGTCGTGCTCGCCGAGCGGCGCCTTGAACGCGGGCGTGAAGATCGGCTCCGGCAGCTTGTCGCCCTCGGCGAGACCGGCGGGGAGGCGGATGCCGCACACCGTCTGAGACTCCCGGTACTCGGCCCAGCCCGAGCCGACCAGGTAGCCGCGCACGACGCACTCGATGGGGAACATCTCGAGCTCGTGCACGAGCATCGCCTTCGCGGCGATGTCGTCGGGGAGGCGCTCGCCGTTCGACGGGTGCGCCGCAGCGAGGTGGGTCGGCTCGCCGAGGCGGTGGAACCACCACAGCGACAGCTGCGTGAGCATCGCGCCCTTGCCCGGGATCGCGGGCGACAGGATGTGGTCGAACGCGCTCACCCGGTCGGAGGCGATGACGAGCAGGCGTCCGGGATGCGACGACGACTCGTAGAGGTCGCGCACCTTGCCGGAGTAGCGGTGGCGCCAGCCGAGGGATTCGAGGCGCGGGTCGGCGCCGGTGCCGGGAAGCGTCATGAGACCCTCTCCGCGATGTCGCGTCGGTAGTGGGAGCCCTCGAGCCCGATGCGGCCGAGGACGTCGTAGGCGGCGGCGCGGGCCGCAGCGAACCCGTCGGCGCGGGACACGACCCCGAGCACGCGCCCGCCGGTCGCGACGAGCTTCTCTCCCGCCCGCGCGGTGGCCGCGTGAGCGATCGTCACGCCCGCCGGGAGGTCGACGGGAAGCGTGAGCTCGCGACCCGTGACCGGGTTCTCGGGGTAGCCCTCGCTCGCGAGCACGACGACGACGGCGGCCTCGGGGGAGAACTCGGGATCGGGCAGCCCGGCGAGCCCGCCGGTCGCCGCCGCGAGCAGCAGCCCCGAGAGCGGGGTGCGCAGCCGCGGGAGCACGACCTGGGTCTCCGGGTCGCCGAAGCGCGCGTTGAACTCGATGACGCGGATGCCCTTCGGGGTGAGCACGAGCCCGCAGTAGAGGAGACCGCGGAACGGGGTGCCCTCCGCCTCCATCGCCCGCACCGTCGGGAGGGCGATCGTGCGCCGCACCTCGTCGACGAAGGCGGCCTCCGAGCCGAAGTCGGCGTCGAGCCACGGGAGCGGCGAGTAGGCGCCCATCCCGCCGGTGTTGGGCCCGGCATCCCCGTCGTGGGCGCGTTTGAAGTCCTGTGCGGGCGAGAGCGGCAGCACGTCGTGGCCATCGGCGAGGAAGAACAGCGACACCTCGGGGCCCGAGAGGTACTCCTCGACGAGCACCGAGCCCTGCTGGAGGTAGTGCTCCGCGTGCGCGAGGGCGGCATCCCGGTCGTCGGTGACGAGCACGCCCTTGCCCGCGGCGAGGCCGTCGGCCTTCACGACGTGGGGCGCGCCGAACTCGTCGAGCGCCGCAGCGGTCTCCTCGAGGGTCGTCGCTCGCGTGGCCCGTCCGGTCGGCACGCCCGCGGCCTCCATGATGCGCTTCGCGAACGTCTTCGACCCCTCGAGCGCCGCGGCCGCCTTGTCGGGGCCGAACACGGGGATGCCGGTGCGGCGCACGACGTCGGCGACGCCCGCGACGAGCGGCGCCTCGGGTCCCACGACGACGAGCTCGATCCCGTTGTCCTTCGCGTACGACGCGACGAGCGGCCCGTCGGTGGGGTCGAGCGCGATCGTCTCGACGCCCGGCTCGGCGGCGATGCCGGCGTTGCCGGGCGCCGCGACGATGGCGTGGCCGGCGTCCTCCGCGAGGAGGGCCGAGACGATGGCGTGCTCGCGGGCACCGGAGCCGAGGACGAGGATGAGCACCCTTCGAGAGTACCGAGGCAGGATGGACCCGTGATCCGCGCACTCCCCGTCCTGGCGCTCGCCGTCGCCGCCTCGCTCGTCCCGACCGCCGCGCACGCCCAGGCGCCGGGCTGCGACGTCGCGTCGGCCACGCTCGAGTGGGGCTTCAAGGACGTCGTTCCGCGGCTACATCGACGGCTCGATCGCGAACGGCGAGTGGACGGTCGCCGACGGGGCGACCTACGAGACGCCGTCGTTCTCGTTCCCCGGCAGCGGGCGGCTCGACCCGCGCGACCCGAACGGCACGGTCGCATTCGGCGGCTCGGTGCGGTTCACCGGGCACGGCGGCGTGCTCGACACGACGATCTCGAACCCCGTGCTCGTCGTGCGCCCCGACGGCACCGGGATGCTGCTCCTCGACGTGAGCGGACCCACGATGGAGGGCGACCCGGTCGACGTGCGGGAGGCGCCGTTCGTGACCGTCGACCTCGCCGGGCAGAACCTGACGCCGGTCGACGGCGTCATCGAGATCGACGCGGCGCCGACGACGCTCACGGCGGAAGGGGAGGCCGCGTTCCCGAACTACCCGGAGGGCGAGGCGTTCGATCCGATCACCGTCACGATGAACGTCGGCGACTGCGACCTCACCGGGCAGCCCATCGGCACCGACACCGTCGACGGCGGGGCGCCCGGGGACTCCGCGCCGGAGAACCTGCCGCTCGTGGTCGGGCTCTTCGTGTTCTCCTGCGTGGTGGCGACCGCCGGCATCCTCGGGCTGTTCCTCTGGCGACGGGCGAGGCGGCGGGCGTGAGCATCCGCCGTCGCATCGCGCTCGACGAGGGNCGCNCCGCCGTGCGGGCCGCCCTCGCNGGNGCCGACGACCGNGCGACGCTCGCNACGGCATCCCGGTTCCTGCTCGAGCAGCTCGCCGAGGAGGCGGAGGGTCACACCGTCGAGGTGCGCGTGCCGCCGTTCGGCGCCGTGCAAGCGGTGCCCGGACCCCGGCACACGCGCGGCACCCCGCCGAACGTGGTCGAGACGGATGCCGCCACGTGGCTCGCCCTCGCGACCGGCACGCTCGCGTGGGACGAGGCTGTCTCCACCGCGCGAGTGACCGCGTCGGGGCAGCGTGCGACCCTCGCGGAGCACCTGCCGCTGCGCTGGGAGACAATGGGGGAGTGAGCGAGTCCGAGGTCAGCATCCGCCGAGCCCCGAAGATCGGTGTGTTCCTGATCGTCGGCGCGATGCTGGGCGCGCTCGTGACCCTGGTGCTCACCAGCCTCTTCGAGCCCGACCCGAATGTCGGGTTCGCGGCGTCGTACGCGTACTTCTGCCTCTACGGCATCCCGGCGGGCGTCGCCCTCGGCGCGCTCGTCGCGCTCCTGCTCGACTGGCGCTCCCGCCGTCGCTCCCGCACCGTGACCGTCGCCCACGACGAGGTCACGGACGCCGCCGACCCTTCGGGTGAGTGATCCCGAGCGCGGTAGCGCTGGGCTAGAGAGAACCCTAGGAGGCCTGGTTGGACTCGACCCAGGCGAGGTACTCGTCGGTGACGGTGCCTGTCACGTAGTCGCCCGTGAAGCACGACATCTCGAGACCCTGGATGTCGCTTCCCTCGAGGATCGCGGACTGCATGTCGGCGACCTCCTGGTAGATGAGGTAGTCGGTGCCCAGCGCCGTGGCGATCTCCGGGATCTTCTTCCCCGCCGCGACGAGCTCCGCGCGCGTCGGCATGTTGATGCCGTAGACGTGCGGATGCCGCACCGGCGGCGCCGCGGACGTGAACGTCACCGAGTTGGCGCCGGCCTGGCGGGCCATGTCGACGATCTCCTGCGACGTCGTGCCGCGCACGATCGAGTCGTCGACGATGAGCACGTTCTTGCCCTTGAACTCGCTCGACATCGCGTTGAGCTTCTGCTTGACGCTGCGCTTGCGCTGCTCCTGCCCGGGCATGATGAACGTGCGGCCGACGTAGCGGTTCTTGTAGAACCCCTCGCGGTACTCCAGCCCGAGCTTCTGGGCGACCTGCATCGCCGCGGGGCGCGAGCTGTCGGGGATCGGCATGACGACGTCGATCGCGCCGGACGGGGTGTACTTCGCGATCGTGTCGGCGAGCCGGTCGCCGAGACGGAGCCGGGCCTCGTACACCGAGATCCCGTTCATGATCGAGTCCGGACGCGCGAGGTAGACGTACTCGAACGAGCACGGGATGAGCACCGGGTTCTTCGCGCACTGGCGGCTGAACAGCTCGCCGTCTCGCGTGATGAAGACCGCCTCGCCCGGCGCGACGTCGCGCACGAACTCGTAGCCCTCCGACTCGAGCGCGACCGACTCGCTCGCGACCATCCACTCGAAGCCGACGAGGCCCTGGGGCTTGCGGCCGAGCACGAGCGGACGGATGCCGAACGGGTCGCGGAACGCGAGGAGGCCGTGGCCGGCGATGAGCGCGATCGACGCGTACGAGCCCTCCACGCGCTCGTGCAGCCGCTCGATCGCGTCGAACACCTGGTCGGGGTCGAGCGTCGTGCCGCGCACCTGCTGCTGGAGCTCGTGGGCGAGCACGTTGACGAGCAGCTCGGTGTCGGAGTTCGTGTTGAGGTGACGGCGGTCGACGCGGAACAGCTCCTCGGTGAGCTCGCGCGTGTTCGTGAGGTTGCCGTTGTGCACGAGCACGATGCCGTAGGGCGCGTTCACGTAGAACGGCTGGGCCTCCTGCTCCTTGCTGGCATCCCCGCGCGTCGCGTAGCGCACGTGACCGAGTCCCATCGTGCCGAGGAGCGCGCGCATGTCGCGCGTGCGGTAGGCCTCCCGCACCTGGCCCTTGGCCTTGTGCATGTGGATGATCGATCCCTCGGCGGTCGCGATGCCGGTGGAGTCCTGGCCACGGTGCTGGAGCAGGCCGAGGGCGTCGTAGACCTGTTGGTTGACCGGGTTCGACGAGACGATGCCGACGATGCCGCACATGGGGCGGATGACTCCCGGGAGGTTGACGCGAGGTACCGGGCGGGTACGTCTCAGTGTCGCATATGAGCCGGGGAGAACGCCCGGTCCGTCGCCGCTGACGTCCCCCGGCCGCGGGTAGCCTGAGAGCGTGGCCGCATCCTCGACCGACCCCTACGCCGCCGCCGGCGTCGACACGCACGCCGGCGACCTCGCCGTCGAGCTCATGAAGTCGGCAGTCGGCCGCACGCACGGGCCCGAGGTGCTCGGCGGCGTCGGCGGGTTCGCCGGGTTGTTCGACGTGTCGGCCCTCCGCGACTTCAAGCGCCCGCTGCTCGCGACGAGCACCGACGGCGTCGGCACGAAGATCGCGATCGCGCAGGCCCTCGACGTGCACGACACGATCGGGCAGGACCTCGTCGCGATGGTCGTCGACGACATCGTCGTGGTCGGGGCGAAGCCGCTGTTCATGACCGACTACATCGCGTGCGGCAAGGTCGTCCCTGAGCGCATCGCCGCGATCGTCACCGGCATCGCGAACGCGTGCGCCGCGACCGGCACCGCGCTCGTCGGCGGCGAGACGGCCGAGCATCCGGGACTCCTCGCCGACGACGACTACGACGTCGCGGGCGCCGCGGTCGGCGCGGTGGAGGCGGATGCCGTGCTCGGCCCCGAGCGGGTGCGTCACGGCGACGTCGTCGTCGCGATCGCGTCGAGCGGACTGCACAGCAACGGCTTCTCGCTCGTGCGCCACATCCTGAGTTCGCGCGGTGTGAGCGTCACCGACGACGCCCCCGAGTTCGGCGGCACGATCGGCGCGACGCTGCTCGAGCCGACGCGGCTCTACACCTCGCCGCTCCTGCGCGTGCTCGACGAACTGCCCGGTGCCGTGCATGCGCTGTCGCACGTCACGGGCGGCGGCATCGCGGCCAACCTGGCCCGCGTGCTCCCGACGGGGGCGTGGGTGGAGGTCGACCGCTCGACGTGGAGCCCGCAGCCAGTGTTCCGCGTGCTCGCCGACTGGGGCGGGCTGACGCTCGAGAGCTGCGAGGGCACCTGGAACCTCGGCGTCGGGTTCTTCGCCGTCGTGGCGCAGGATGCCGCGAGCGCCGTCACGCACGCGCTCACCGCCGCCGGCCTCCCGGCGTGGGTCGCCGGCCGCGTGACCGTGGGCGCGCGCGACCTCGACGGGTTCGTGCAGGGCGCCAAGGGCGTCGACGGGGGAGCCGTGCGGCTCGTCGGGTCGTACGCCGGATAGGTCTCGACACGCGCCTCCGGCGCTACTCGACCGCCGGACTCAGGAGCGACCGTCCGCCGGACTCAGGAGGGACCGCTCAGGCGGTCTTCGACTCCTGCTCGTCGTCCTCGAACTCGTCGTCGTCGTCGAGGTACTCCGACCACTTCTCGAGGTCTTCCTCGAGGCGGGGGTTCCCGCCGAGCTCCGCCTGCAGCGCACTGTAATTGGTTTCGGGGCTGAAGTACTTCAGCTCCCGGGCCACCTTGGTGTGCTTCGCCTTCTGACGGCCGCGCCCCATGCGTGACCCCCTTGATCTCAGGTTGCGAATTGGGTGAAAAGACTAACCTTCACCCTACCACGGAGCGCCTGACCGCGGCCCGGCGGCTCGTCCGGGCCCGGTAACGTGGGAGGGGTGACCGGGCCGGATATCGACACCTCGGTCGTGGTCGTGGGGGCAGGTCAAGCCGGACTCTCGGTGGCGTACTACCTGCGTCGTCTCGGCCTCGACCCGGGGAACGACTTCGTGCTGCTCGACCGCGGCCCGGGTACGGGCGGCGCGTGGCAGTTCCGCTGGGAGGCGCTGCGTCTCGGCTACGCCCACAAGGTGCACGACCTCCCCGGGATGGACGAGCTGGGCCTGAGCTTCGACACCGCCGACAAGTCGCTCCCCGCGAAGGACGTCGTCGCCGACTACTATCGGCGCTACGAGGAGCATTTCGGGCTCCAGGTCGTGCGACCCGCCGACGTCACGCGCGTCGAGATGAGCGCGGAGGGGTTCGTGGTCACCTTCGACGGCCCGTACGGCGAGCGTGAGGTGTCGAGCTCGGTGCTCGTCAACGCGACCGGCACGTGGGGCGCGCCGTTCGTGCCGTACTACCCGGGCATGAACGAGTTCGAGGGGCGCCACCTGCACACCTCGGAGTACCGCGACGCGGAGGAGTTCCGCGACCAGGACGTCGTCGTCGTGGGCGGCGGCACGAGCGCGATCGGCTTCCTCATGGAGCTCGAGGAGGTCGCGAAGTCGCTCGTCTGGGTCGCGCGACGCCCGATCGAGTTCCTCGACAGCGAGAACCTCAACATCGAGGGCGGGCAGACGGCGGTCGCCCTCCAGGACGAGGCCGCCCGCATGGGCCGCGCCCTGCCGAGCATCGTGAGCACGACGGGGGTGCCGCGCAGCCGCCGCATCCAGGCCGCCATCGATCGCGGGCTCCTGCATGCGCGGCCGATGTTCGAGCGCATCGAGCCGCGCGGCATCCGCTGGGCGAACGGGGCCACGCGCCCCGCCGACGCGATCATCTGGGCGACCGGCTTCCGGCCAGAGCTGCGCCACCTCGCGCCCCTCAAGCTGCGTGAGAAGGAGGGCGGGATCACCGTCGGCAAGAACGTGTCGTGGCGGAATCCGCGCATCTTCTTCGCCGGCTACGGCCCGACGGCGTCGACGATCGGCGCCAACCGCGCGGGCCGCTCGATCGCGCGTCAGGTCGTCGCGAGCCTGAGCGCGCTCGCCGACGAGCGCCGCACCCCGTTCGTCGAGGACGGGCCGACGACGATCGCTGACACGGCGGAGGCGCGCTTCCTCGCCGATTGACGCGCCGCGGGACCGAGCGCCCGCCGGCCGGTTTGCCGCGCCTCCGGCGCTTTGCTACATCTGTGAGGAGCGAAGCATCCGACTCAGCGTGGAGGGGCGGACCCTCCGCCCCTCTCGAGGACGAGAGGAGGAGCCGAGAGAGATGCACATCGCCCACGCCTCCCCCGAGACGGCACACCGTCCGCCCGCCGCCGGCGGTCGCCTGCGGATCGGGATGGTCGCCCCGCCCTGGTTCGAACTGCCGCCCGTCGGCTACGGCGGCACCGAGGCGGTCGTCGCGTCGCTCGTCGACGCCCTCGTCGCGCGCGGCCACCACGTGACCCTTGTCGCGAGCGGTCGGGCGAAGACCGCCGCGCAGCGGCACATCGCCGCCTACCCGGAGCCCCCGTCGCACCTCCTCGGCCACAGCCCGATGCCGGAGGTCGTCCTCGCGGCCGAGGCGGCGCGCAGCCTCGACGGCCTCGCACTCGACGTCGTCCACGACCACTCGCTCGCCGGCCCCCTGCTCGCCGGCTCGCGCTCCGCTCCGACGGTCGCGACGATGCACGGTCCCGTCGTCGGCGACAACGCCGACTACTTCCGCCGGCTCGGGCGCAGCGTCGATCTCGTCGCGATCTCCGCGGCGCAGCGCCGCCACGCGCCCGACCTCAATTGGGCCGGTGTCGTGCACAACGCGATCGACGTCGCCTCGTTCCCGTTCCGCGAGCGCAAGGATGCCGAGGTGCTGTGGATCGGGAGGTTCAGCCCCGACAAGGGCGCCCACCTCGCGATCGACGCCGCCCGCGCGGCCGGCCGCCGCATCCTGCTCGCCGGGAAGCTCAACGAGCGACCCGAGCACGCCTACTTCGACGCCGAGGTGAGGCCGAGGCTCGGCGCCGACGCGGAGTACGTCGGCGAAGCGGATGCCGCCCTCAAGCGGGAGCTGTTCGCGCGGGCCGCGTGCCTCGTCTTCCCGATCCAGTGGGAGGAGCCGTTCGGCATGGTCATGATCGAGGCGATGGCGGCCGGCACACCCGTCGTCGCCACGCGACGGGGGAGCGTGCCCGAGGTCGTCGACCACGGCCGCACGGGGTGGATCGTCGACACCCTCGACGAGCTCCCCGAGGCCATCGCGCGCGCCGGCGAGCTCGACCCGCGCGCGTGCCGCTCCCACGTGGAGTCGCGGTTCGACCTCCCCGTGATGGCCGCCGGATACGAGCGGGTCTACCGCGAGGTCATGGCGGCTCGCACGGGCGTCCTGAGAGTCGAGGGCGGACGCGCCGCCTGAGCCCGCCCCGGGGTCCCCGGGGTCCCCGCCCGGGCGTGAGGGATCCTCGCTACGATCGGCACAACGCGCCGCACCCGACGCGCGTCCCTCGAGCTCAGGGGAGAGCCCGTGAACCGTCGACTTCCGACCGCCGTCGCCGCCGTCATCGTGGCGCTTCTCATCGGGACGGGCGTCTCCGCGCCCGCCTTCGCCGACGACGACGGCGGCGACGGGGGCGGAGACGTCGCGGTCGCCCAGATCGCCGGCTTCGTCCTCGACGAGGAGACCACGCCGGTCGAGGGCGTCACGATCTCGGCGGTCAACCTCGCCGACGAGGGGGTCGTCGCGAGCGACACGACCGACGGCACCGGGCGTTACGAGCTCACGGGCCTCGTCGCCGGCACCTACGCCGTGAGCTTCACCCCGACCTACGTCGACGGGTGGCCCTACGATCCGGTCGAGGATCGCACCGTCGACGTCGACGCCGAGGACGAGACGGTCGAGAACCACTACACGCTGACCTTCAGTCCGCCTCCTCCGCCCGTGGACACGCCGTCCGGGCCGACCGGCACCGCGTCGCTCAGCGGCGTCGTGCGTCTCCACGGCGGGGACGACGTCCCGCTCGACGAGGTGCGCGTCTGGCTCTCCTACTCGTCCGACGGGGTCCCCCTCTCCCGGAACACGCAGACGGGGGCGGACGGCACCTACTCCTTCGCCGAACTCCCCCCGGCGACGGGCACGACGCCCGTGAACCTCGAGTTCTCGAAGGACGGGTACGCCACGAAGCGGGTATCGGTCAAGATCGCCGACGCCGCGGTCGAGCGCAGCACGACCCTCCAGCCGCTCCCCGTCGGCACCGGGTCGATCTCGGGAACGGTGAGCCTGCCGGGCGGCGGCGAACCCGGCTACGGCAGCGTGACGCTCATGACGGAGACCTGGACGACGCGCGGCATCGAGTACCTCAGCCCCGACGACCACGACTTCCAGTTCATCGACCTGCCCGCCGGGCGCTACCGGATCCAGGTGTCGACCGAGTGGGGGGCCCCGCAGGAGCGCACGGTCGAGGTCGCGACGACCGCGGTGACCGAGGACATCGAGCTCGTGCCGTACGACACGGGCACGGCGACCGTGACGGGCGTCCTCCGCGACACCCGCACGGGCGACCCCATCCCGGGTCACCTCGTGTACCTCTCGCCGGACTACGGCCAGAACCTCATGCACCAGTCCGTCGAGACCGACGACGCCGGCGTGTGGTCGTTCGCCGGCGTCGCGGACGGCCTCTACACCGTGTCGGCGTCGACGTGGTGGGTGCCCGCGCCCGACGGCGCCCTCGGCTGGGAGACCCTGCACGTGAGTCAGCGCATCGAGGTCGCCGGGGGAGCATCCGTCATCGACCAGGTGCTCGAGCTTCGCTCCTTCGCCGCAGGTGAGAGCATGCTGACGGGTCGCGTGCGCGACCTCTCGACCTACCTCCCCGTCGACGGGGCGACCGTCATCGTGACGCACCCGGCGAGTGGGGTCGAGGTCGCGTTCGTCGAGACGGACGCGGGCGGCACGTTCACCGCCGAGGGCCTCACGGCGGGCAACTTCGTCGTCTCGGTCTACAAGGACGGCTACACCGGGGGCACCGCGACCGTGATCGTGAGCGGCTCGACGAGCTCCGTCGTCGTGCCCCTCCGCCCGATCACCGACGCGCCGGGCGGCTTCGCGGGCGGCGCGTTGAACATCACCGTGCGCGACGTCGACGGCCACGTGGTCGACGACGCGATGGTCGACGGCGTGCTGACGGGTCTCTCGCCCGACGACTGGGCGTCGTTCTACGACGGCGTCGACGGCGACGGCCGACTCGCGGTGGACGGACTGCGCGAGGGTGCCTGGCTCGTGTCGGTGTACGCGAGCCGGCCCGACGGCGGGCCCCGGGCGTTCGCGCCCGCGCTCGTCGAGCTCTCGGCCGACAACCCCACCGCGGACCTCGTGTTCGGGGAGTCCATCCCGTCGCGCGTCACCGGTCAGGTCGACGTCAACGGCTTCACGAACCGCGATCTCATGATCGTCGCCGTCGACGAGGACGGCTTCGTCCTCGGCGCCACCCAGCCCGAGGCCGACGGCACGTACGTGCTCAGCGACCTGCCGGCGGCGGACGTGCGGGTGGGCCTCCAGGGTGCCGAGAGCGGCGGCAGCGAGGGTACGCCCGCGCTCCTGGCGATGCCCGTGTGGGCGACCGACGACGGCGCCAGCCAGACGGTCGAGCTCGCCGAGGCGCAGGTGTTCCCGCTCACGGGCGGCACATCGCTCACCGGCTTCGACTTCCGCGCGGTCGCGGGCGGCACCGTGCGCGCCGCGCTCGCGCTGTCGGCGAACGGCGAGACGGGTCCGTTCCCGAGCGCCCGGTGCTTCATGATGCGCACCTTCCACCTCGAGGGCGGCGACTGGGTCGAATACGCGCTCGGGTGGGACTTCGGATGCGGCACCGAGCCGCTTCTGGCCCGGGGCCTGCCCGCGGGGCAATACAAGTTCGAGTTCCGCGACGACTTCACGGGGAGCGAGGCCTTCCGCACGACGTACAACGGCGGCGCGTCCACGCTCGCGGCCGCGGCACCCGTCGTGGTCACCGCGGGTGAGGTCGTCGACCTCGGCACGATCGTCGCGTCGGTGCCGGAGCCGCAGGACGCGACGCTCGACGCGCTCGACCTCGACTTCCTCGCGGACGACCCCGACTTCGACCTCGACGCCTACAAGGGCCAGGTCAGCACGGGCGACGAGCTGACCGCGGGTGAGCCGACCGAGGTGCACGTCGGCGAGGAGTACGCCGGCAAGTGGGTGAACGTCTCGCTCAACTCGACGCCGGTCGTCGTCGGGGCGGCGTGGCACCAGGTCGCGCTCGACGGCATCGTCCGGGTCACGCTCCCGTCGGACATGAACGGATCGCACCGGCTCGCCGTCGGCGACACCGAGGGGCGTCTCATGGGCTGGACGGCGGTCGAGATCGCCGAGGCCGTGCCCGGCGACGGTGACGACTCCGGCGACGGTGACGGCGGCGACTCGGGCGAGTCCGGCGAGTCGGGCGAGTCCGCCGGCACGGGAGGCTCGAAGGCTTCCGGCGCGACGAGCGGGCGCGCCACGGGCTCCGGCGTCGCGACCGACGCGGCCGCCGAGGCGACGGGCGACGACACCACTGTGCCGGCGGCGCAGGCCCCCGCCCCCGCCCAGGAGTCCACCTCGACCGACGACGACGAGGCGGAGCCGACTGCGGCTCCCGACGCGGAGGTCGGCGACGGCTCCTGGATCGTCTGGACGGTCGTCGGCGGGCTCGTCGTGCTCGTCGGAGGAGCGGCGGGGCTGATCTTCGTGCGGCGACGCGCCGTCTGACCCTCAGCCGACCAGGAGACCCAGCGTCCAGCCGAGGGCGGCTGCGGCGATCCCGACGCCGACATTGAGCGCGACGGATGCCGCGGCCGCCCGCGAGCGGCCCTCGGCGACGAGCTGGATCGTCTCGACGCTCAGCGTGCTGAACGTCGTCAGGCCGCCGCAGAAGCCCGTGACGACGAGGGGCGCCGCATCGGTGTGGAACGCGAGACCGGCCACGAGCGATCCCGCGACGTTGACGAGGAGCACCGGCCACGGCCACGACGGCGGGGTCCCTTCGCGCGCCGCGACGCGCGACACCGCGTAGCGCAGGAGCGCCCCCGCGGCCCCCGCCGCGACGACGGCGAGCGCGAGCAGCGGGGTCACTCGTCCACCTCGACCGGCGGGGTGCGGCGAGCGCCCGTCGCGAGTCCCAGCAGGGCCGCGAGGAGACCGCCCGCGATCGACGCCGCCACGTACGCCGCCGCCGAGAGTCCGGCACCGGTATCCGCGAGTTCCACCGCCGACACCGCGACCGCCGAGAACGTCGTGAACGAGCCGAGCAGCCCGGGCCCGAGGCCCGCCTTGAGCCACTCGGGGAGAGCCCCCCACGCGCGCCCCACGAGCACCCCGAGCGCGAACGTGCCGACGACGTTCACGAGGAGCGTGCCGAAGGGGAACGTCGCGCCGCCGTGCGGCAGCAGGAGGTCGACGGCCAGCCGCAGGCCTGTGCCGACCGCGCCGCCGACGAGGACGGCGAGCGCCGGACGCAGACGCGAACCCGGGGCCGACACGTTGCCCGACGTTACTCCTAAGATCTGACGAGTGACGAGAGTGCGCCGCCGCCGCTGGCCCTGGATCGTCGGGGCGCTGCTCATCGTGGTCCTCGGCGTCGTCGCCGCGGTCGTCGTGCCCATCGTCACCCACCGCGACCAGGGACTGTCGAACCAGGACGAGTTGGGCGAGGAGTGGCCGCTCGAGGTCACCGCCTCAGGCGACGACGGCCGGCGTCGTCACCTCGCCGTGATCTCCCCGGAGCCCGGGGGCATTGTCGACACGTCCGCGCTGCGACCGGGTGACCGCGTCGTGGTGAGCGGCACCGGNTACGACCCCGCNCGCGGNATCTACGTCGCCATCTGCGCNATCCCCGACGANCCGGCGACGAAGCCCGGNCCGTGCCTCGGCGGCGTGCCCTCGCAGGAGGCCTCGGAGTCGGAGGCGGGTGCGATCCAGTACGCCCCGAGCAACTGGATCAACGACGACTGGGCGTGGAAGCTCTTCGGCGCCCGGTCGTACGACGATCGCGACACCGGCACCTTCACCGCCTACATCGAGGTGCCCGAGCCCGCCGACGAGGCCGTCGACTGCCGCGAGGTGCGCTGCGGGCTCTACACGCGCAACGACCACACGGCCGCGGGCGACCGCGTGCAGGACCTCTACATCCCCGTCGGCTTCGCGCGCTGACCCCGGTCAGTCCTCCGGGGTGAGCAGCCCGAGCGACGAGCAGAACTCGCGGTCGCCGCGGCGCTCGACGTTCGGGAACACCCCGAGCCGCAGGTCGGGGAGACGGCACGCCGTCGGAGCGCGGGCGTCGATCCGCTCGCGCTCGAACGCGATCGCGCACAGCAGGAGCGCCGCATCCACCTGATCCTCCGTCGTCGTGGGGGGATCGAGGTCGACCGGGAACGGCATCCCGTGCGCCACCGCGGCCGGGTCGTCCGTCTCGAAGCACACGTAGGCGCCCGCGACGACCTCGTCGGGCAGCACCGACGCGACGATGCCGGCGGTGAGCGACGCCGCGACCACCGCCGCCGTCGCCCCGAGCGCGACGCGGGCGCGACGCCGACGCCGGCGCTGCGCCTCGCGGATGAGGGCGGTGATGTTGCCCCGCATCCGCGCGATCTGCGCGCGGCTCGGCCCGAGGTCGTGCGTCATCGCTGCTCCCTCGCCGATCCGAGGGCGATCCGCAGGCCCGCGCGCAGGCGGGCGAGGCGGTTGCGCACGGCGCCGTGCGAGACGCCCATCTGGAGGGACGCCTCCTGGTAGGTGAGGCCCTCCTCGATGCAGAGCAGGTAGACCGTGTAGTCGTCGTCGCTCAGCTGGGCGAGCGCGTCGTCGATCGCCTCGCGGAGCGCGCGATGCCGCACCCGGTCTTCGACCGAGAGCGGATCCGGGGGCAGGGCGACGAGTCCGCCCGCCTGCGTGCGCGCGGCGAGCCGGGCGGCGGCGCGGCGGCGGTTGAGGCAGTGGTAGCGGGATGTCGTGAGCAGCCATGGCAGCAGCGAGCGGTCGACGATGCGCACCGACGGGAGCTTCGACCACAGCGTGACGAAGACGTCCTGGGCGACCTCCTCGGCCTCGCGTCGCGACCCGAGGAGGGAGTACGCGTGGCGGTACACGACGTGGACGTGCCGCTGGTACAGCGCGTCGAAGGCGGCGACGTCGCCCCCGACGGCCGCCTCGAGGTCGACGCGGTCGTCGACGAAGGCGGCCGGCGGGTCCGGTTCGTCCCGCGCGGCCGACGCCTCGCCTCGGCTGTCCATAGTGAAGTAGTGTCCCCCGGCCCGGGTTCGTCTCGCGAGGTCACCCCTTGCCGACTGCGCACAGCAGGGGCAGGGTGAGGCGACGATCCTCTGCTGGAGAGGATCCGGATCAGCTGGGAGATACGAAGTGATCAGGACGACCAGGTCGACGACCCGCGCCCTCGCGTTCGTCGCGACCCTCGGCGCACTCGTGCTCGGGGTCGCCGCCCCCGCGCAGGCCGGCACCGGCGACATCCACTGCATCGTGTTCGCCGACGACGGGACGGGAGTGTGCGCGGAGACGCTCGAGGCCGCCGACGCGGCGTTCACGGCCGCAACGGGGTACACGCGTGACGTCGACGCGCGCGGCGAGGCGGTGACTCGGGGTGGGGATCGTGCCGCTCGCCGTGTACTCGCTCGCGACCTTCTACCAGAACACCCTCTACGGGGGGGTCGAGCCTCACGATCACGCGCTCGACCCCGTGCAACGGGTCGACGCAGAGCGGGTTCAGCGACCTGTCGGCGTACGGGATGAACAACTCGATCAGCTCGTTCATCACCTACGGCTCGTGCCAGGCGCGCCTCTACGACGGCACGGGCTACACGGGTGGGACGTTCGGCTACACGACGACGCAGGCGAGCCTGCCGCTGTTCAACGACCTCGCCAGCTCCGTCCGGGCCCGCTGAGCCGAGCGGGGGCGTCCGGAACGACCGGGCGCCCCCGTGCTCAGGAACGCAGGTCCTGCACGAGACGGCGGCGGAACCTCGCCGAGGCCGTCGAGGAGCACCCGCACGGTCTCCCGGGACAGGCGATCCTCGCCCACCGCGAGCCGCAGTTCCTCCCGGACGTCGGCCCGGAAGTCGGTAAGCGCCGCCTCCGCCTCGTGGAGCAGCACCCGTTGCGTCGTGCGGGGGTCGTCGCCGAGGCGGGTCGTCTGGCGGGCCGCCTCCTTCGCCTCGGCGCGCGCCTCCCGGGCGGCCGCCGCGAGGTCGGCCTTGAGGGTGCGCATCGCGTCGTTGACCGACGCGCGCACCTCGTCGGCGAGGCGCCGCACGGAGTCGGTGAACTCGCTCTCGATCCCCTGGAGTTCCGGCTCGCGCGCCTCGAGCTCCGCGCGTCCGGCCTCCGTGATCGCGTACACCGACTTGCGGCCGTCGGCGGTCTTCGTGACGAGACCCTCCTCCTCGAGCTTCCCGAGCCGCGGGTAGATCGTCCCGGGGCTGGGCGCGTACGTGCCGCCGGACTGCTCGGTGAGGGCCTGGATCATCTCGTACCCGTGCATGGGCCGGTCGACCAGGAGGCGCAGGAGGTACAGCCGGAGGTGCCCGTGCGCGAAGACGGCGGGGCTCACGACGCCGGGGTCTCGGCGTCGGAGGCCGCGGCGCTCGCGTCGGCGCGTGCGAGGTGCAGCACGCTCACGTCGCCGCTCACGGTGTTGGCGCGGAAGTCCGTCCAGCGGCCCTCGAGGACGCCGTGCTTGCCGAGGTACTTGCCCCGCACGCCGCGGATCGACGAGTCGTCGAGCTGGAGCTTGCCGCTCACCGTCGAGATCGAGTACGACGTGGGCACGCCGGGCTCGAGTCGCGCGGTGACGTCGCCGCTCACCGTGTTGATCTTCACCAGGTCGGGGATGTCGAGCAGGTCGAGGAACACGTTGCCGCCGACGCCGTCGCTGGAGAACGAGATGACGGTGCCGGTCGCGGTGATGTCGCCGCTCACCGTGTGGGCGGTGATCTTGCCGTAGTGGTTGCGGGCGGTGAGTTCGCCGCTCACCGAGTTCAGCCGGAGGTCGCCGGCGATCCCGTCGGTCGTGAGGTCGCCGCTCACCGTGCTGAGGTCGGCCTCCTCCTGGAGCCCGCTCACGAACGCGCTCGCGGAGACGACGCCGAGCTTGAGGTTGACGTCGCGCGGCACCAGCACGCTCACGTCGGCGCGCGCGGCACCGGGACGGAAGTTGCGGAACACGTCGAGCCAGTTCTCCCAGGAGAGCTGCGCGTGGTCGATCTCGAGGCGGTCGCCGTCGGCGGTGATCCGCATGTCCTTGCCGCTCACGCTGTGGATCTCGATACGGACGACGGGCTCGTCGTGGGCGATGACGTCGACGTGTCCGGCGACGAGGCCGACCCGCAGGGAGCGGATGCCGTCCACCTCGATCGTCTTCGGGCCGTCGACGAGCCACTTCTGCTGACCCATGGGGGCCTCCTCTCTCGCGTTATATCGCGTCTGCACCGAGACACGTTATATCGCGTCTCGGTGGCGCGCAAGCTTCGGTGCGTTTCTCAGGAGCTTTCTCCGGATGCCGGGCCGGCATCCCTCTGGGACCGGGCGCTGTCGCGCAGAGTTCCGGAGAAACGAACCGGAGCTCCGGAGAAAAGCGCAACAACCCCGCTTGACCTTTACGCAACGTCAACTTTTACCGTGGAGCGCGTGGAGTGGAGCATCCAGGAGATCGCCCGGCTGGCGGGCACCACGAGCCGCACGCTGCGTCACTACGACGACTCGGGCCTCGTGAAGCCGAGCCGGATCGGTGCCAACGGCTACCGGTACTACGACGCCGACGCCCTCGTGCGACTGCAACGCGTGCTGCTGTTGCGCGAACTCGGGCTCGGCATCCCCGCGATCGCCGCCATGTTCGAGCGGGAACGCCTCGACGGGCGGCGGGGGGAGGTGCCTGCGCTCGAGCTCCACCTGACGTGGCTCCGCGAGGAGCAGCGTCGACTCGACCGGCAGATCGCCAGCGTCGAGACCACCATCGAGACCCTGAGAAGAGGAGAGAAACCCATGGCCGAGAACATGTTCGACGGCTTCGACCACACGCAGTACCGCGAGGAGGTCGAGGAGCGCTGGGGCAAGGACGCGTACGCGCGGTCCGACGCCTGGTGGCGCGGGCTGCCCGCCGACGAGAGGGCCGCGTTCCACGAGAGCGCGGCGCGGCTCGGCGCCGACTGGGTGGATGCCGCCACGCGCGGCGTCGACCCCGCGAGCGAGGAGGCGCAGGCCCTCGCGCAGCGCCAGTTCGAGTCGGTTGCGCGGCATCCCCGGCACGCCCGGCGGCGGCGCCGAGGGTCCGACGAAGGAGTACTTCACGGGCCTCGGCGAGATGTACGTCGCCGACCCGCGGTTCGCGAAGAACTACGGCGGCACCGAGGGTGCGACGTTCGTGCGCGACACCATGCGCGTCTACGCCGACCGCAACTTGTAGTCGCCGACACCCGGATGTCGCGTTAGTTGCACAAAGTTTCCGGACGACGGAGCAATGTGCAACTAACGCGACACTGGGGCAGGGAGTCAGTCACCCCAGGGTCGGGATGCGACGGTAGCCGTCGACGGACACCGCGTGGAGCGTGGCCACGATCGACCAGGCGGCGAGCGCGGTGAGGGAGATCACGAGCGCGATCATGCGGGCACCTCCTTCCCGGGTTCCGGCTCGGGCACCGCGCGCGGCGGCTCGGGCACGAGGAACAGGGGGAGGGTGACGTTCACCATCGGCCCGATGAGCAGGGCGAACGCGAGGGTGCCGAGCCCGACGACGCCGCCGAGGAGCCAGCCGATCGCGAGCACCGTCACCTCGATCCCGGTGCGCACGGCCCAGATCGGCCACCCGAACCGGGCGTGGATGCCGGTCATGAGTCCGTCGCGCGGCCCGGGTCCGAGGCGAGCACCGACGTAGAGGCCCGTCGCGAGGGCGAGGAGCGCGAGGCCGCCGGCGAACACGAGCCCCTGCATCCACCACTCGGTCTGCTGCGGGACGAGCCAGAGCCCGAGCTCCGCCGCGGGGCCGATGAGGAGGATGTTGAGCACCGTGCCGACGCCGGGTCGCTGCCGGATCGGGATCCAGAGCAGGAGCACGAGGGCGCCGATGAGGATGACGGTGATGCCGAACGGGATCCCGGTGACGTTCGTGACGCCCTGGCTGAGCACGTCCCACGGCGAGACGCCGATGCCGGCGCGGAGCATGACGGCGATGGCGATGCCGTAGGCGGTGAGGCCGACGAGCAACTGGACCCAGCGACGGGTCCAGAGGAGGGCGGATGACGGGGCCGGTTTCAGCACGGTGGCTACTCAACTCCCAGATTGGCCCTTGAGCAAGGTGCCAATTCTGCTACCGTGGCCGCCATGGCCTCCCTCTCGGCGCGCGCCCTGTCGGCGCTCATCGTCGGCTGGCGCGACCTCGCGCAGAGCCCCGCCTACCTCGCGCTCGCCGACCGCATCCGGCTGCTCATCCTCGACGGCCGCATCCCCCTCGGCACGCGGCTCCCCGCCGAGCGCGAGCTCGCCGCCCAGCTCGGACTGAGCCGCACGACCGTGTCCGCCGCCTATGCCGACCTCCGGGAGAGCGGCTACCTGGACAGCCTCCGCGGCTCCGGCAGCGTCGCGCGACTCCCCTCCCGCGGCGGCGTCGTGCCCGACGTCTTCGTCACCGACCAGCTCGACTTCAGCAAGGCCGTCCTGCCCGCGCATCCGGCGGTCGCCGACGCCGCCCAGCGCGCCGCCGCGAACCTCCCGTCGTTCCTCGACGAGTCGGGCTTCGACCCCGTCGGACTCCGCGTCGCGCGCCAGGCGATCGCCGACCGCTACACCGCCCGCGGCCTCCCCACCGACGCCGACGAGGTGCTCGTCACGGTCGGCGCGCAGCACGCCATCGGACTCCTCGCGTCGACGATCCTGTCGCGCGGCGACCGGGCCGTCATCGAGTCGCCCAGCTACCCGCACGCCGTCGAGGCGCTCCGCAACGCCGGCGCGCGAGTCGTCGCCGTGCCCGTGACGCCCGACGAGGGCTGGGACGAGTCGGTGCTCGAGCAGGCGTTCCAACGCACGAGCCCCGTGCTCGCGTACCTCATGCCCGACAACCACAACCCGACCGGCGCGTCGATGCCGGTGCCGCTCCGCGAGCGCCTCGTGCGGCTCGCCACGGAGCAGGGCACGACCCTCGTGATCGACGAGACGATCGGCGGCCTCGAGCTCGACGGCACCCCGTCGCACGTGCCCTTCGCGACCCTCGGCCGCGCCGTCATGATCGGCTCGCTCGGTAAGTCGGTGTGGGGCGGGCTCCGCATCGGGTGGATCCGCGCCGACCGCGAACTGATCCAGCGGGTCGCCCGGCACCGGTTCATGACCGACCTCGGCACGCCCATCCTCGACCAGCTCATCCTCGTGGAGCTCATGGGCGAGCTCGACCGCATCCTCGAGGACCGCCGCAGCTACCTGCGCGCCAGCCGCGACCACCTCGGCCGCCGCCTCGCCGAACTCCTCCCGGAGTGGCGGATGCCGCCCGTCTCCGGCGGGATCGCCGCGTGGGTCAACATCGGGCTTCCGATCTCGTCGCAGCTCGTGCTCGCCGCCCGCAACGAGGGCCTCGTCATCGCGGCCGGGTCGCGCTTCGGGGTGGAGGGACTGTTCGAGCGGTTCCTCCGCATCCCGTTCACGTATCCGCCCGAGGTCATCGACCGCGGCGTCACGGCGCTCGCCGCGGCGTGGCACACGGTGACGCGCACCCCGATGGCGGTCACGGGCGAGGAGTACGCACAGGTCGTCTGACCCCGGTTCCGGGCGGAGGGCTCGGGGCGGACGTTCATCCCCGGGGAGTACGGTCGACCGCGGCGCCCTTGCGATACTCGATGAGAGTGCACGGCGGCGTGCATCCCTCCCTTGTCACCGCTCCCGAGGAGACGTCCGTGCACCTGCTCTCGGTGTTCAGCCTGCGCAACCGCGCGCTCATCGCCCTGCTCACGATCGTCATCGGCATCTTCGGCGGCATCGCGCTCACGTCGCTCAAGCAGGAGCTGTTCCCGTCGATCTCGCTCCCGCAGCTCACGATCCTGTCGAGCTACCGGGGCGCATCGCCCGAGGTCGTCGAGAAGGACGTCTCCACGCCGATCGAGGCGGCCATCCAGGGCGTCGACGGGCTCGAGGCGACGTCGGCGGTCTCCGGTGCCGGGTTCTCGACGATCACGGCGCAGTTCACCTACGGCACCGACCTCGCCCGCGCCGAGCAGCGCATCCAGCTCGCCATCAACCGCATCGACGACCAGCTGCCCGCGTCGCTCGACACCCAGGTGTTCGCGTTCGCGCTGAGCGACCTGCCCGTCGTCGTGCTCGGCGTCACAAGCGACCTCGACCAGGACGAGCTGTCGTCGCGCCTGCGCGAACAGACGATCGTCGACCTCGCCAACCTCCCCGGCGTCGCGCAGGCGACCCTGTCGGGAGCCAGCGGTCAGCGCGTCACCATCACCCCGGACGTCGAGGCCCTGTTCGCGGTCGGGCTCAGCAACCAGTCCATCCGCGACGCCCTCGACGCGAACGGCGTGCTCATCGCGACGGGCGTCATCGACGAGGGCGACCAGGAGCTCACGGTGCAGTCGGGCTCGCGGCTCGAGTCCGCCGACGACATCGCCGCCCTCCCGTTGCTCGGAGGCTCGTCGCTCGTCACGATCGGCGACATCGCCGAGGTCGAGATCGTCTCGAACCCGGTGACGGCGATCTCCCGCGTCAACGGGGAGCCGTCGCTCACCATCTCGCTCACGAAGACGCCGGCCGCGAACACGGTCGAGGTGGCCCGCGAGATCGAGGAGGCGCTCCCGGAACTCGCCGCCGCGCTCGGGTCGGATACCGAGTTCACCGAGATCTTCAACCAGGCGCCGTTCATCGAGCAGTCGATCGAGAGCCTCACCTGGGAAGGCCTCTTCGGCCTCCTCTTCGCGGTCATCATCATCCTGATCTTCCTGTTCTCGATCCGGTCGACCCTCGTCACCGCGATCTCGATCCCCGCGTCGGTGCTCGTCACCTTCGTCGGGATGTGGGCGACCGGCTACTCGCTCAACGTGCTCACGCTCGGTGCGATCACGATCTCCATCGGCCGCGTCGTCGACGACTCGATCGTCGTCATCGAGAACATCAAGCGGCACCTCGCCCTCGGCGAGGAGAAGAAGGCCGCCATCCTCACCGCGGTGCGCGAGGTCGCGAGCGCGATCACGGCCTCCACGGCGACCACCGTCGCGGTGTTCCTGCCGATCGCGCTGGTGAGCGACGTGACCGGCGAGCTGTTCCGGCCGTTCGCGCTCACGGTGACGATCGCGCTCGCCGCCTCTCTCCTGGTGTCGCTCACCATCGTCCCGGTGCTCGCGTACTGGTTCCTGCGCGCCCCGAAGCCCGGCTCGATCGTCGAGGCGGAGGACGAGCTCGAGAAGCCGACCGCTCTCCAGCGTGCCTACCTCCCGGCGCTCTCCTGGACGATCAAGCACCCGTGGCTGACGATCGGCGCGGCCGTCGCCGTGCTCGCCGCGACCGTGAGCCTCGTCTTCTTCACGCCGACGAACTTCGTCTCCGACTCCGGCCAGAACACGATGTCGGTGCGCCAGACGCTCCCGTCGGGCTCGAACCTCGACCGCGTCGACCGCGCCGCGCGCGAGGTCGAGGACGTGCTGCGCGACATCGACGGCATCGAGACAGTGCAGGTGTCGATCGGCTCCGACGGCGCGTCCATCGCGTCGCTCCTCGGCGGCGGCGCCGACGCGACCTACTCGATCACGACCGACCCCGACGTCGACCAGGAGGCGCTCCGCCTCGAGGTGCGCGAGCGGCTCGACGAGCTCGAGGACGTCGGCGAGCTCTCCGTGGGCTCGTCCGGCGGCGGCTTCTCGAGCGCCCTCGAGATCGACATCCGCGCGGGCAGCGCCGACGCGCTCGAGCGGGCGACGGAGACCCTCCTCGCCGACGTGCGGAAGCTCGACGTCACGTCGCAGGCGGAGTCGAACCTCGGGGTGACGCAGCCGTTCCTGCAGATCGTCGTCGACCGTGCGACGGCGGCGGAGTACGGGCTCTCCGAGATCGCCGTGACGGGCATCGTCGCGAACTCGACCCTCCCGGCGGCGGTCGGCGACATCCAGATCGACGACACCGTGCTGTCGATCTACATCACCGACCCGAACGAGCCGACGACGGTGCAGGAGCTGCGCGACTTCCTCATCCCGACGGCCCGCGGTCCGGTGCCGCTGTCGGAGCTCGCGACCGTCGAGGAGGTCGAGTCGCCCGCGTCGATCTCGACGCAGCGCGGCGTGCGCACCGCGACGATCACCGTCACCCCGACGACGCCGAACCTCGCCGAGGTCACCCCGGCGCTCGAGCAGGCGATCGCCGACGCCGACCTCCCCGAGGGCGTGAGCGCCTCCGTCGGCGGCGTCGCGGCGGATCAGGCGGATGCGTTCAGCCAGCTGTTCCTCGCCCTGCTCGCCGCCGTCCTCATCGTCTACACGATCATGGTCGCGACGTTCCGGTCGCTGCGGCAGCCGCTCCTGCTGCTCGTGTCGATCCCGTTCGCGGCGACGGGCGCGCTGCTGCTGCAGATCGTGTCGGGCGAGCCGTTCGGCGTCGCGTCGATCATCGGCCTGCTCATGCTCGTCGGCATCGTCGTCACGAACGCGATCGTGCTCATCGACCTCGTCAACCAGTACCGCGAGCGCGGGATGGACGTGCGCGAGGCCTTGCGGCACGGCGGCGCGAGGCGTCTGCGTCCGATCCTCATGACGGCGCTCGCGACGATCGGCGCGCTCACCCCGATGACGATCGGCATCACGGGTCACGGCGGGTTCATCTCGCAGGCGCTCGGCATCGTCGTCATCGGCGGCCTCGTGTCGTCGACGCTCCTCACGCTCCTCGTGCTGCCGGCCCTGTACTGGCTCGTCGAGGGTGCGCGCGAGCGTCGTGAAGCCCGCCGTGTCACCCACCACGGAGCCCACGCCGCCGCCTGAGTCGAGTTCGCGCCGCCCACTTCCGCGTCTTGCGTCCGAGTACGCGCGCGGAGCGGGGGACTCGGACGCAAAACGCGGATCCCCCGGAAGGAACCCCCGCGCTAGCGAGCGGCGTCGGGGACGAGCGGGGGCGCGGACGGACCGAGGGTGCGGGCGAAGAACGCGAGGATGCGCGACTTGAGGTCGTCGTCGAGCAGCGCGATCGAGTGCAGGGTCCCCTCCGCGACGTAGTACTCGACGTCGATCCCCGCCGCCCGGAGCCGCTCCACGAAGCGGTCGGACTGCGCGAGGGGGATCTTCTCCGCGGTCGAGTGCGCGACGAGAAAGGGCGGGTCGGTGGGGTCGACGTGGGTCCCGGGCGATGCGGGCGCCGCCGTCGGGCAGTTCGCGAACGAGGCGCAGCCGAGGTACTCGAGCTGGATCGGGATGAAGTCGTCGGTGATCGCGACCCCGGTGAGGTCGATGGGTCCGCTGAGCTCCGCGACCGCGGCGACCCGCGACCCCTGTGTGAGCGCGCCGCGGCCCGTCGTGCCGAGGAGCGCGGCGAGGTTGCCGCCCGCCGAGCCGCCGAACACCCCGAGACGTTCGGGGTCGATCCCGAACCGCGCAGCCTGCTCGGGCGCCCGCAGCCACGTGCACACCGCGCGCCAGCCGACGCTGTCCTTGCGACCCTCGCGCCAGTTCCCGCCGTGGACGACGAGGATGCCCGGTCCCGCCGCCGCGGACGGATCGCGCTCGGGCGGCAGACACGCGTCGAGGAGGAGCGGCGTCCCGTCGGCGGCGCCGTACTCGAGGTCGGCGAGCACCTCGACGTCCGGATCGGTCGCGAGGTCGGTGCCGGCGGCGTCGATCCGCGGGTCGATCGGCGAGGCATCCGATCCGGTGGGACCGCAGCCCGCGAGGGCGAGGAGCGCGGCGACGGCGAACGCCGTCGGAGGGAGGGCCGCGCGCATCCGGCCACCCTAAGCGATCGGGCGCTCTAGGCGAATCGGCCGGAGTCCTGTAACGTAGGTAGGTCGGCTCTCGACACCGCGGATTGCCTCCGCGAGCTCCACTGTAGGTCGAGCGGGCCGGATCGCGACTCAATCGAGGCGCGAGGAATCCTTCAGGAAAACGGCCCCGACCAATCGTCTGCTCGGGTTCTCGAGGCGTGCTGCGCGCACGCCCCGCACTCTGAATACCCAGCACACGGAAGAACAGTCATGCCTGTCAGCAAGAAGAACACCGGCGCGCCCAAGAAGGCGCGCTGGACCACCGAGCAGCGCGCCGCGAAGGGCAAGGCCCCGGCCCGCCCGCGCGGCGGCACCGCGTCGAAGCCGCAGCGTGCGCGCTTCGAGGAGTCCGACCGCCGCAAGGACGCCGTCGAGCGCGGCCAGTCGAGCCGCCCCAACTGGGAACCGCGGTCGAAGGGTGCGCAGCGGCCTTCCGGCGAGCGTTCGTTCCAGCGTTCCGGTGAGCGCTTCGAGCGCACCGAGCGTCCCGCGCGCGGGGGCTACCAGAACCGGGATGGCGCCCCGCGTCACGAGCGCAGCGAGCGTCCGACGCGTCGGTACGAGGAGCGTCCCGCGCGTCGCTTCGACCGCGACGACCGCGCCCCGCGCCGCGACCGCGACGGTTACCAGCCGCGCGAGCGCTTCGACCGGGACCCCGACCAGCGGGCTGAGAAGCCGGCGTTCGTCGAGGACGTCGTGCTCGAGCGCCTCGAAGCGCAGGCCGTCGACGCGACCGACGTCGAGGGCACCGGCTTCGGCGAACTCGGCCTCGGGCAGAACATCGTCCGCGCCCTGCGCGAACTCGGCGCCGAGTCGCCGTTCCCCATCCAGGCGGCGACCATCCCGTCGGTGCTCGAGGGCCGCGACGTCCTCGGCCGCGGGCGCACCGGCTCGGGCAAGACGATCGCCTTCGGCGCCCCGCTCGTCGAGCGCCTCCTGCAGGCGCAGAAGGGCTCCACGGAGCGTCGCAAGCCGGGTCGCGCCCCGCGCGCGCTCATCCTCGCGCCGACGCGCGAGCTCGCGCTCCAGATCGACCGCACCGTGCAGCCGCTCGCGCAGAGCGTCGGGCTGTTCACGACGCAGATCTACGGCGGCGTCCCGTACGCCCGCCAGACGGGTGCGCTCTCGCGCGGCGTCGACATCGTCATCGGCACCCCGGGTCGCATCGGCGACCTCGTGTCGCAGGGCCGTCTCGACCTGTCGCAGGTGCTCGTGACGGTGCTCGACGAGGCCGACCACATGTGCGAGCTCGGCTTCCTCGAGCCGGTGCGCGAGCTGCTGCAGCGCACGAGCGAGGGCGGCCAGAAGCTGCTCTACTCGGCGACGCTCGACAAGGGCGTCGCGACGCTCGTCGACGAGTTCCTCGTCGACCCCGCCGTTTACGAGATCGCGGGCGAGGACCAGGCGTCGGGCGACATCCGCCACGTCGCGTTCCTCCTCGACCAGCGCGACAAGCAGGAGGTGCTCGCGGAGCTCGCCGCCGGCCCCGGCAAGAAGCTCGTCTTCGCGCGCACCCGCTCGTTCGCGGAGGAGCTCGCCGACATGCTCGACGACGCCGGCATCCGCGCCGAGTCGATCCACGGCGACCTCAACCAGTCCCGCCGGACCCGCGCGCTCGAGAAGTTCACGAACGGCCGCGTGAAGGCCCTCGTCGCGACCGACGTCGCGGCGCGCGGCATCCACGTCGACGACGTCGACCTCGTCATCCAGGCCGACGCGCCCGACGAGTACAAGTCGTACCTGCACCGCGCCGGCCGCACCGGCCGCGCCGGCAAGTCGGGCACCGTCGTGACCCTCGTGCCGCGCAACCGTCGTCGTCGCACGGAGGACCTGTTCGCCCGGGCAGAGAGTCACTGCCCCGAGTCGGATCCCAGGTGCGCCCCGGCGACGACGTCGATCGCCGACTTCGCCGGCTGACCTCCGGCACCGCCTTCTCGAGCGCTACCGAACGCAGTGAGCGCGCCCCCGCTTAGGGGCGCGCTCGGCGATCTCGGTAGCGCTCGAGGTCGTTCAAGCGGCGGAGGCCGAGGGCGGCGAGCAGGATGCCGACCGCGACCCACGCGGCGAGCGTGAGCCCGGCGGCGAGACCGCCGGCACCGCCGAAGTAGGCGACGCTCCGCACGAGGGTGCCGGTCGCGCCGGGCGGCAGCAGCTGCCCGAGCAGGCCGACACCCGCGGGCAGCCACGCGCCCGTTGTCGCGATGCCCGCGAACGGGTTGCCGAGGAACATCATCGACGCCGCGGCGATCGTGAAGCCCTTGCCGCCGAAGAGCTCCTGGAAGCCGGCGAGGGGGAGCGCGAGGCCGGCGATCCCGAGCGCCATCGCGCCCGCCACGGGCCAGAAGGCGCCCTCGATGCTGCCGAACCAGAAGCGCAGCACCGCTGCGACGATGACGCCGCCGACGACGGCGAAGCCCGCGAGCCCGGCGTACCGCCAGCCCGCGTGCCGGGGGAAGAGGGCGCGGAACGCGGCGACGGGCACGATGCCGCCGAAGACCAGTGGGAACGCGAGGCCGCCGATCCCGACGCCCGTGGGGTCGCCGGCGGGCAGCGGGACGACGTCGGTGACGGCGACGGTGGTACCGAGCGTTCCGGCGAGGGCGGTCGCGGTCGCGGTGAGGGCGCCGGAGATCGCGGTCGACCCGGCACTCGCGACGAGGGCGTCGATCCGGTCGGCGGTGGCGACGAGCCCGCCGACGACGGACCGGTCGCGGATCGCCTCCGCGAGGTCGTCTGCGGAGTCGTACGACTCGATCACCCAGGCGCCCGGGGCGGCGGCCTCGAGCGCCTGCTCGACCTTCCCGGTCGCGGCGGGGTCGCCGATGAGCCCGAGCGGGAGGTCGTGGGGGCCGCTCTTGAGCGACGGGAGGATGAAGAGCGCGAGCATGACGACGAGGATCGCGCCGAGGCCGACGAGGAGTGCGGCGAAGCGTGCGGCGGCGGGCGGGGTGCGGCGTGCGGCGGGGGTGTCCATGGACTCCGTTCTAAGTGGATGAAAAACCTCCACTTTGTATCTGGAGGACGATACTCCGCTTAGACTCGGGCTGTCAAACGTTCAGGGAAGGGCGACGACATGCGGGCGGACGCGGCGCGACGACGGGCGGCGATCCTGGATGCCGCGCGCCTCCTCGTCGCCGAGCGCGGCGCCGACGTCGCCCTCGAGACCGTCGCGGAGTCCGCCGGCGTCGGCATCGCGACGCTCTACCGCAACTTCTCCTCACGCGCCGAACTCCTCGACGCCGTCGCGCTCGGCGTCGTCGCCGACGTGCGCGTCGCCGTCCGCGAGGCTCTCGCCGCCGCACCCGCCGACGCCCGCGCGGCGTGGGAGTCGAGCATCCGCCGACTCGTCGGCCTCGGACTCGGCGCCCTCACCGCCGCCCTCGCCGAGCACGTCGCCGCGGTGCCCTCGCCCGCCGTCGCCGAGGCTCAGGCCGGAGCCGTCGCCGCGCTCGACGAGCTCCTCGCCGCCGCCCGCGCCGCCGGGGCGGTGCGCGACGACGTCACCCCCGCCGAGCTCATGGTGCTCATCGGGATGCTCACCCGCCCCCAGCCGGAGGCGGTGTCGCGTGCGGCACCCGACCTCGAGGAGCGGCTCGTCGAGTTCCTCCTGGCGGGCCTCCGCCCCGCCCCCGCCGCGGGTTGAGGAGCGGCGGG
>Ga0065721_10003832_pt1 | contig 67703 bp, 55 predicted proteins | sample Mesricmetagenome_FD_59108 | JGI IMG/M metagenome (GOLD analysis project Ga0065721, IMG submission 59108) | Mesophilic microbial community from rice straw/compost enrichment Sample: eDNA_1 v2 (version 2) | ecosystem: Engineered > Solid waste > Grass > Composting > Bioreactor | place: USA: Davis... | reverse complement strand
GCGTCGGGCGCGTATCGAAAAACTCGAGACGGCCCCAGTTGCGCGGGACGGGTTCGGTTTGGAGATCGCCGGGGGACGAATCGAGCCAGAGCGGTTCCCAGCCGGTGGTGCGGCGATGCCAGCGGAAAAGTGCGCGGCGGCGCGCGAGCGGGATGGCGGGGAGAGGCGAGCCGTCGGCGAGCGCGCGCGGGAGGTTGGCGCCGGGAGCGCCGAGGATGGCGCTGTTTTGGAGGAGGTCGGAATCGGCGGACCAGAGATAGCCGCTGGAGCCCATGAGCGCGGCGCGGCGGTCGGCGGCGAGCGCGGCCCAGATGCTCCACTGGCCGTGGCCGGCGGCCTCGTGTTCGCCGGCGTCGCCGAGATCGTCGAGCGAGATTTGATCCTGCACGTCGCCCCAGAGCGGATGGAGGCTGTAGCCGAGGATCGTGATCGTGGGATCGAGTTCGCGGGCGGCGTCGGCGATGAGTTTCGCGCAGGACCAGGCGAGGCGCTCGCCACGGAGGGCGGGATCGCGCGGTGCGCAGGCGTCGGGGCCGGGAACGCCGTAGCCGAAGTCGATTTTCAGGAGCGTGGGGCGATAGTCGCGAATGACGCGTTGGGTGCGTTCGCGGAGGAAGCGGCGGGTGTTGGGCGTGGACGGATCGATGCAGAAAAAGCGCTGGCTCGTTTCGTGCGGATCGACGGCCCAGTTGGAGCGGACGGGGATGCCATCACGGTTGAGAAGGAGGTCGTCGGTGGTGAGGCCTTCGGCGGCGGGGGCTTCGAGCCAGAGGATTGGCATCCAGATGCCGACGCCGAGTTGGCGTTCGTGTGCGTGGGCGATGTCGGCGGCGAAGGTGGGGAGGCGTTGTGGATGCGGGCGGCAACTGCCTTTCGTGACTTCCCACGGATCGTCGATGCAGATGAGGTCGGCTTCCATGCTGTCGCGGGCGCGATCGACGGCGGAGCGGAGCTCGAATTCGTTGCGGCGGAAATCGCCCCAGGTGCCCCAGAAGGATTTTTGATGTGAGGAGGGTTTCGGCGCGGTCGCGGGGAAAAGGCGGAAGTAGTCGCGGTAGGCTTCCCAGGCGGACGGAGCCCAGGTGAGCCAGAGCGGGTTTTTCCAGATGCGCGTGGCGGCGGAGGGCGGCGACCAGAGGTCTTCGCGGCAACGCCATTCGAGCGTGCCGCTGCGGGCGCGGACTTGAAAGGTGAGCGCGGCGTCGGGGACATCGCCGGCGCCGAAGCAGAGCCAGCCGAAGCGACCGCCGGCGCAGGCGGCGTAGGTGGGACGCGGATACGCGGCGGAGTAGGGCGTGCCCATGGCGGGGCCGAAACTGCCGAGGGCGATGTCGGCGTGACCGAAGTCCCAACTGCGGAAGAAACTCTGCATGGGATTGGTTTTAGCGCTGGCGACGCAGAAGCCCTCGGCGCGCCAGTTGGGCCAGAACGGACGATCGAGCGCGGGGGCGGCGGCGCGTTCCTCCGGGGTGAGCACGGCGCTGCCGAAGTAGAGGGAGAGGAGGCGGGGCGGGGTGGGTGTGCGCCAGGTGAGCGAGAGGTGTTCGAAACGGAGGTGGGTGGCGCGGAAAGTGACGCGGAGTTCGCCGTCGGCGAGATCGGGGAGTTCGAAACGGAGGCGGGCGTGGTCAGTTTGGATTTCCGACTCGGCGAGGCGAAGGACGGGCGTGAGTGCGCGCGGGGTGCCGGTGCCGGTTTGCAGCCAGAAGAGCGGGAGGAGCGAGCCGGTCCAAGCGGGTTGACCGGAGGTGTGATCAACGAGTTGGGCGCGATCGGCGGAGAGGTCCCAAGAGAAGGTGTGCGACGGCGATGCGACGACGACGGAAGGCGGGGACATGGCGAAGAGGAGGTTAGGCCGGCGCGGAGCGGTGCCGAATGCGGGAGAACTCGTGCGATTGAGCGGGAGCGAGCTTGCGGGGCGTCAGAGGAGTGGAAGGAGTGATTGGATGAAGCGATGGGCGATTCTCGGATTCGCGGCGATGTGGGCGGCGGCGGGGCTGTGCGCCGCGGAAGGAACGGTCGATTCGTATCGCGAGCGGCGGGAGCGGGTGCAGGCGCGCGATGCGACGCAGCGGCGGGTGCCGGCGATTCCGCCGAAGGAGCAGAAGATTCGCGTGATCATCGATGCGGATGCGCACAACGAGATCGACGACGTCTGGGCGATCGCGTTGGCGCTGCTGAGTCCGGAGCGGTTGCAGATCGAGGGATTCGTGGCGGCGAACTACGACAACGAGAACGAAGGCGCGGGGCCGCGGAGCATCGAAACGTCGGCGCAGACGATGCATACGTTGTTGGAGAAGGCGGGCCTGAAAGGGAAAATTCCGGTGAAGCTGGGGTCGGCGCCGATGCGGTATCAGTTCGAGCCGTCGGAGTCGGAGGGCGTGGATTTCATCATCGAGAAGGCGATGGCATCGACGCCGGAGGATCCGCTGTGGATCGTGGGGCTGGGAGCGGCGACGAACATCGCGTCGGCGTATTTGAAGGAGCCGCGGATTGCGGAGCGGGTGGTGGTATTCTGGCACGGGCGGACGCAGTGGCCGGACAAGGCGACGAATTTCAACGTGCACGGCGACGTGCGGGCGGCGCGGCGGCTGTTTCACTCGGATTTGTCGTTTGTGTTATTCGACACGGGGAGCCGGCTGTTTTGTCCGATGGAAGAGTCGGCGGAGTGGATGAAGACGGGGGAACTCGGGAAGTATCTGCACGAGTTCCGGTTCAAGGGCGGATGGTATCAGAGTCCGACGAAGGGGTTTTATGATTTGGGGGATATCGCGGCGTTGGTGGATCCGGAGTTGGGCACTTGGGAGGTGGTGGACGCGCCGGAGGTCGGGTGGGATCTCGTGTATCAGTTTAAGAATACGCGGGGGAAAATCCTGCGTTGCGCGGACATCGATCGGGACGGGACGTTTGCGTTGCTGACGCGGAAGTTGAAGGCGTCCGCGCAAGGGATGGCGAAAAACGAGGGGAGCGAGAAGGTGCGGGTGATTTTCGATACGGACGTGGGCGGGGACATCGACGATGCGGGGGCGCTGGCGATGTTGCACGCGCTGGCGGATCGCGGGGAGGTGGAGATTTTGGCGATGGGCGTGGTGAACGGGCATCCGGCGGCGGTGCCGTATGTGGATGCGTTGAACACGTGGTATGGGCGGCCCGACGTGCCGGTGGGTGTGGTGCGCGGGCGGGCGCCGTTCGAGCGGGATTTTTATATGGGGCCGATGGTGGCGGAGTATCCGCACGATNTGACGCAGGAGCGGGCGCCGGAGGTGGTGGGGCTTTATCGGAANGTGNTCGCGGCGCAGCCGGATCGAAGTGTGACGCTGATCGCGGTGGGGCCGGTGACGAANATCAGTGCGCTGCTCGATTCAGGNCCGGACGAGCACAGCGAGTTGAGCGGGGCGGAGCTCGTGCGNAGNAAGGTGAAATTCTACAGCGCGGCGGGGAATGGCGATGGGAAGCTGCCGCACGGGAAGCCGGGATTCAATTATCACATGGACATGGCGTCGGCGCGGAACGAGCTGGTGAAGTTTCCGGCGGAGGTGCCGATGGTGCAGGCGGGCGGGACGGGGTGGAATCTGCGGATCGGCTCGTGTTATTGGAATGCGGTGCCGCAGCATTTCGTGCGGAAATCGTTCGAGCTCTATTTCAAAGGCGAGCGGGAGATGGATCGGCCGACGTGGGATCAGTTGCGGGTGTTGTATGCGTGTCGTCCCGGATCGCGGGGGAAATTCGAAGTGTCGGCGGACGGGGATATGGGATTCGATGCGGAAGGATTGTTACGTTGGACGCCGCAGCCGAAACGGGGGCGGGCGTATGCTTACGTGAAGGACATGGAGGCGGTGCGGGCGGAGATGACGGAGTTGATGATGCACGAGCCGCGGTGGTGAGGGAGCGGGTTTGGAACCACGAATGGACACGAAGGGACACGAATTCGGGGACAGGGGGGATAGGACCTCAGGCGAGGTGGGCGGATTGGGCTTCCGTCACCTGGAAGAGGAGAGGTTCGCCGCGGTGCCAGCGGAGGAGTTCGTCGACCATCGCGCGGCCGAGGCGGGGAGATTCGGCGGGGCAGGTGCCGGCGATGTGCGGGGTGAGCGTGACGTTGGGCAGGTCGAAGAGCGGTGAGTCGGGGGCGGGCGGTTCGGGGTCGGTGACGTCGAGGAGCGCGTGCAAATCGGGGCGGCGGAGCAGGACGTCGATCATCTCGTTCTCGCGCACGACGGCGCCGCGAGCGGTGTTGATGAAGGTGGCGCCGTGTTTCATGGCGGAGAAGTGGGGAGCGCGGATGAGGCCTTGCGTTTCCGGAAGCAGCGGCGTGTGGAGCGAGACGATGTCGGCACGGGCGAAGGCTTCGTCGAGGGAGACGAGTTCGATATCGAGAGCGGCGGCGTCGGCCGGCGAGAGGAAGGGGTCGTGAACGATGACGCGAAGATCGAAGGGGCGGAGGCGTTCGCGGACGAGGCGGCCGACGGCGCCGAGCGAGATCAGCGCGACGGTGCTGTGGTAGGAGCCGGGCATGTCGGTTTGCCACCACAGGTGGCGGGACGTGCGAAGGGTGGACGCGTAGTGCCAGCCGCGGCGGAGGCCGAAGAGGATGGCGGCGAGGGTGTATTCGGCGACCGGGACGGCGTTGATGCGGTGGGCGGTGGAGACGACGATGTGGCGGGCCCAGAACTCGGGTGTCGTGAAATAGCGGATACTGCCGGCGGCGTGAAACACGGCGCGGAGGCGGGGCGCGAGGGAGAGGAGTTCGGCGTCGAGGCGAACCATGCCCCAGCTGGTGAGGATCACGTCGACGTCGGCCAGCAGCGCGGGATTTTCGCGGATCGACGCGGCGCTTTGGGGCGGGGCGACGAAGGTGATGCCGGCGGCGGCGAGTTCGCGATCGATGGATTCCGGATAGATGACGCGTTGGCGGACGGGATCGAGAAGGTAGAGGGCGTTGAGCATGAGGGAGGAGACGGTCAGGAAGCGATACGAGTGGATGAAGAGAGAGTCAGCGAAGGGGCGGTGTCACGAGGACTCAAGCGATTGAGCAGGGGCGCGGTTATCGGGGAAAAGTGGGTGGGCAGAATGGTTGTTTGAAAAACTGGCTGATTGCGCCGCACCTTTTCGTATCCCTCAACCATGATCGCAGTTTCACTGACTGACAAAGCGACGGCCTGGAGATTTCGCGACGCGTCGACGACGCGCTGGCGGACGGCGGTGGTGCCGGGTTGCGTGCATCGGGATTTGCTGCGGCATGGAGCGATTCCGGATCCGTTTCACGGGACGAACGAGCACGCGGTGCAGTGGGTGAGCGAGCGCGTGTGGGAGTATCGGACGGAGTTCGAGATTTCGGCGGAGATGCTGGCGGAGGAGCGGATCGATTTGGTCGCGGACGGACTCGATACGCTGGCGACGGTGAGGGTGAACGGACGCGTGGTGAGTCGGTCGGACAACATGTTCGTGGGCGTGCGGGCGTCGGTGCGGGACGCGGTGAAGCCCGGCAAGAATGTGCTGACAGTGCAGTTCGAGAGCGCGACGCGCGCCATCGAGCGGGAGCGGTTGGAGCATCGGCCGCGCGAGGTGAACGATCCGGTGGGCGGTTGCACGAGGATTCGAAAACAGCAGTGTCAGTTTGGCTGGGACTGGGCGCCGCGGCTGGTGACGGCGGGAATCTGGCGGGAGCTGCGGATCGAGGCGTGGAGCGGCGCGCGGTTAAGCGATGTGCGGGTGCGGCAGACGCACGGCGCGCGCGAGGTTGTGCTCGCCGTTGAGCCGGAGATCGAATTCGCGAGCAAGGGAACGAAGCGGGACGGCGACGTGTGGATCAAAGGCGGCGTATTTTTCGGCGGGCAGTTGGTGGGGCGGATCGAGAAGGGAGTGGCGCGGATCGAATCGCCGCAGTTGTGGTGGCCGAACGGGCAGGGCGAGCAGCCGTTGTATGAGGTGCGCGTGGAGTTGTGGCGCGGGGAGGAGCGGCTGGACACGTGGGCGCGGCGGATCGGGTTGCGGACGATCGAAGTGCGGCGGGAGAGCGATGCGTGGGGCGAGTCGTTTCAGTTTGTGGTGAACGGGCGGGCGATTTTTGCGAAAGGCGCGAGCTGGATTCCGGCGCACAGTTTCGTGGCGGGGCTCACGCGGGCGGATTACGAGCCGCTGCTGCAGTCGGCGGCGGCGGCGAACATGAACATGATTCGCGTGTGGGGCGGGGGAATTTACGAGCACGAATGTTTCTACGATTTGTGCGATGAGCTCGGGCTGCTGGTGTGGCAGGACTTCATGTTCGCGTGCACGCTGTATCCTGGTGACGCGGCGTTTCTGCGGTCGGTGAAGGCGGAGGCGGAGTATCAGGTGCGGCGGTTGCGGAATCGGACGTGTCTGGCGCTGTGGTGCGGGAACAACGAGCTGGAGTTGTTGAACGGACCGGATTTGGCGAAGCCGCGTCAGCGGAAGGCCTACGATGCGGTGTTTCGGCGGATCTTGCCGGAGGCGGTGGCGGCGTTTGATGGCGTGACGACCTACTGGCGGTCGTCGCCGTCGCAGACGGACCGGCCCGGGTTGCGCGATCCGGAGCGGAGCGGGAACACGCATTTCTGGGACGTGTGGCATCTGCTGCGGCCGGTGAAGAGCTACGAGGAAAAGGTGTTTCGGTTTGTATCCGAATTTGGGATGCAGTCGTTTCCGTCGTCCGCGACGGCGCGGACGTTTTGTCCGCCGGAGGAGCTGAATATTTTTTCGCCGGTGATGGAGAACCATCAGAAGAATCCGATGGGGAACCGGATCATTCTGGAATACATCGCGCGGCGGTATCGGTTTCCGCAGGACTATGCGTCGCTGGCGTATTTGTCGCAGCTGAATCAGGCCTACTGCATGCAGGTGGGCGTGGAGCATTATCGGCGGAATCAGCCGCGGTGTGCCGGGACGCTCTACTGGCAGTTGAACGATTGCTGGCCGGTGGCGTCGTGGAGCAGCCTGGAGTTTGGCGGAGCGTGGAAGGCGCTGCATCACGCGGCGCGGCGGTTTTATGCGCCGCTGTTGATGTCGGCTCAGGTGCCGGGCGATGAGACGATCGGAATCGGGAATCGGATGAAGAGTTCGGTGCGGATCGTGAATCTGTTCACGGTTTCGGACGCGCCGGAGGTGGTGCGCGCGGTGTTGCGGTGGGAACTGTGGCAGCTTGACGGCAAGGTGCTCGAGCGCGGGGAGAAGCGCGTGGTGCTGCGGCCGGGGGAGAGCGTGCGGCAGAAGACGCTGGATTTGGGCAAGCCGATCGAGAGGTGGGGGCGGGAGAAGATTTACCTGCGGATTGCGCTCGAAGCGGGGCAGCGCGAAGTGAGCGAGGAGACGGTGCTGTTGTGTCCGCCGCGGATGCTCACGCTGGACCGGCGGCCGGCGGAGGTGGCGTGTGAGCGTGTTTCGCCGACGGGTTGGGAGCTGCGGTTTTTGGCGCCGTGTTATCAGCATCGGGTGGCCTTCGAGTTGGCGGGGCTTCCGCTCGTCGAAGCGAGCGACAACTGGTTCGACCTTCATCCGCGGCGGGCGAAGCGGGTGCGGGTGGAGTTGGGGCGGGCGGTGGAGGAGGAGGAATTGCGAGCGGCGCTGCGCGTGCGGTCGCTGGTCGACAGCTATCGGGGCGGCGAGTGAGGGCGTGGGGCGCGGCGGGGCATTCAAGCGCTTGAATACGCTCGCGGGCGTTGGCCTTGAATCCGAGGCGGTTGACGCACGTCATCAGCGGCGATGTCCGAATCACGCGCTCTCACCTATCGCGATCTTGCGGCGCGCATCACCGATCTAGATCGGCTGATGCTGCGTCCGGCGGCGGGGGAGCGGACGGAGCTGGCGTCGAGTTACGATCGCGCGAGCCGTTATGATGCGGACAGCGATCGCTACATCGACTGGGGGGCGAATGCGGACGGAACGGGCGTGGTGCGGATGGAAGGCGAGGAGGCGGTGCTGGCGGAGATCGAGGGACCGGGATGCATCTGGCGGATCTGGTCGGCGACAGTGGGCCGCGGACACGTGCGGATTTATCTGGATGGGGCGGCGGAGCCGGCGGTGGATTTGCCGTTCGAGGCGTTGTTCGACGGGAAGCACGAGCCGTTCACGCGGCCGCAGCTGGTGTATCAGACGACGGCGATGGGGTATAACAACTACACGCCGATTCCGTTTCAGCGGTCGTGTCGGATCGTGGCGGCGAAGGACTGGGGGAAGTATTATCATTTCAACTACACGCGGTTTGCGCCCGGAACGGCGGTGCCGACCTTTCGGCGGACGTTGAGCGCGGAGGACGCGGCGGCGCTGGATGAGGCGGATCGGACGCTGGCGCGGGCGGGGGAGAATCCGGGGGCGGTGCCGGAGGAGGCGCGGGTGTTTCAGCGGGCGATGATCGCGTGGCCGGGACGGGCGACGCTGGCGGCGGATCTCGACGGGCCGCGGGTGATCCGCGCGTTGCGGGTGCGGTGCAAACTGCCGGAAGACGTGGAAGCGCAGCGGCGGGTGTTGCGCGAGGTGGCGGTGCGAATCACGTGGGACGGTGAGGCGAAGCCGGCGGTGTGGTCGCCGTTGGGCGATTTTTTTTGGCAGTTCGGCGGGAGCGGTGCCGTTTCGCACGCTGCCGGTGGGGTTGCGGGAGGACGGCACGTTTTATTGTTTTTGGCGGATGCCCTTCAAGAGCCGGGCGGAGATATTCGTGGAGAACGACGGGGCGGAGCCGGTGGAGATGACGTGGGAAATCGAGCATGCGCCGCTCGAGCACGCGATGGGTGACTGCCTGCGGTTTCATGCGAAGTGGCATGGCGATGTGTTGCCGGTGCGGGCGGACCGCGCGCCGGATTGGACGCTGGTGCAGACGAGCGGAATCGGGCGGTTTGTCGGGACGCAGTTGCACGTGTGGAATCCGCGCGGCGGCTGGTGGGGCGAGGGCGACGAGAAGTTTTTCGTCGATGGGGAAAAATTTCCGTCGACGTTTGGGACGGGGACGGAGGATTACCTCGGGTATGCGTGGAGCTCGGGGAACACGTTCGTGCAGGCGCTGCACAGCCAGCCGGTGAATCAGAACAATCGCGGGCATGTGAGCGCGAATCGGTGGCACGTGCCGGACGACGTGCCGTTCGCGAGGAGCTTCGAGGCGGTGATCGAGAAATATTTTCCGAACGAGAATCCGTGCGAGTGGGCGGCGGTGGCGTATTGGTATTTGGAAGACGGAGGAGAGGATCCGTTGGGGGCGGCGCCGGTGAGCGAGCGCGTGAAGGCGTGGACGTGGCCGGAGATCTGGCGCGAGAAGGACGTGTTCGAGGCGGAGGATCTGCCGGTGGTGAAAGAACAATGGAAGTATGCGGGATGCGTGATGGACGCGGTGGCGAGGAACATTCCGGCGGGGATGGTGAGCGGCGACCGGTTCATGATGTGGTGGGTCGACGCGGTGGGTTACCGACTGGAGCTGGGCGGATTGAAGGTGGAGCGCGCGGGGCGGTATCGCGTGTGGGCGCGGTTCATTCGCGAGCACGAGATGGGGATTTTTCGTTTCGATCTGGCGGGGCAGCCGCTGGCGCAGGCGGTGGATCTGTTTGCGCCGACGAAAGGCGGGACGCCGGTGGTCGGCGACGCGGAGATGCTGGGGGAGGTTGAGCTGACGGCGGGCGAGCACGCGCTCGGAATCGAGGTTTCAGGAAAACACGCGGAATCGAGCGGCTACCTGCTGGCGATCGATTACGTGAAACTTGTCGCAATTTCATGAATACAGCCGAACAAGCCGCGTCGGAAGAGCCGCGGATCGGGCCCGATGGGCGGAAGATCTGGACGGTCGGAACGCTGACCTACACGACGGGCGGGCTGGTGATTTTGTTCTGCTGGCTGCTCGCGGGGGATTTCGCGTGGTCGATGAAGGAGCGGTCGGTGATGTGGGTGGTGCAGCTGCTCATCAAAAAGTTCGAGGCGTCGGACATGATCTCGGGTTTTCTGATCGGCACGCTGCCGCAGGCGCTCGCGCTGGTGCTGACGCCGATCGTGAGTTATCGCTCGGACCGGCATCGCGGACGTTGGGGGCGGCGGATTCCGTTTCTGATTATTCCGACGCCGATCGCGGCGGTTTCGATGTTGGGGCTCGCTTACAGTCCGGAGATCGGGACGGGGCTGCACGCGGCGCTGGGTGGCGTTTCGCCGGGATTGAATCAGTCGATCCTGACGGTGTTCGCGTTGTTTTGGACGGTGTTCGAGGTGGCGACGGTGACGGCGAACGCGGTGTTCTTCGGGTTGATCAACGACGTGGTGCCGAAGGCGGTGCTCGGGCGGTTTTACGGAATGTTTCGCGCGATGGGGCTGATCGTGGCGATGGCGTTCAATTACTGGCTGTTTGGGAAGGCCGAGACGCATTACGCGGCGATCTTTATCGGGATCGGGATTCTGTATGGCGTCGGTTTCACGACGATGTGTTTCAAGGTGAAGGAAGGGCAGTATCCGCCTCCGCCGCCGGTGCAGCCGAGCAAGGCGGGCGGGCTTGTGGCGGCGGTGAAGACCTATTTTCGGGAGTGTTTCACGCGGCCCTACTTCCTTTGGATCTACGCCTCGATCTCGTTTTCGTGGATGGCGATGCTGACGGTGAATCTGTTCAATCTGTTCTTCGCGCAGAGCGTGGGGATGAGCATGGACACGTATGGGAAGTATCTGGCGGCGACGTTTCTGATTTCGTTTTTCATGGCGTATTTCATCGGCGCGCTGGCGGATCGCGTGCATCCGTTGCGGTTGAGTCTGGCGCTGATGGCGGTGTTCGCGGTGGTGACGCTCGCGGGCGGGTTGTTGGTGAAGGACGCGCAGAGTTTCGGGATCGCGTTGATCGCGTATGGCGTGGCGGGCGGTTCGTGGCAGACGGCGGCGGCGTCGCTGACGATGCGGCTGTTTCCGCAGGCGCGGTATGCCCAGATCGATTCGGCGAAAGGAATCGTGCAGAGTTTTGGGATGATGCTGGTCGGGCCGGTGATGGGCTACTTTTTGGATCTATCGGGGCATGATTATCGGCATGCTTATACGGCGAGCGGGATTCTGGCGGTGCTGGCGCTGCTGAGCGGTTTGGTGGTGCACGCCAAGTTCATGAAGCTGGGCGGGCCGAGGGGGTATGTGGCGCCGGAGTGAAGGGGCGCGGGCGGCGTGGGCGGGGCGTAAAGCCCTCCCGCAGCTATGGGACGAGGGGCTCGTCGGGCCAGATGTGCATCGTGGCGGTGAGGTCGCGGTAGAGTGTATCCAGTTTTTGTGACAGGGCTTTCACGCGTTCGGGTTCCTGCTGGCTGAGGTCGCGGGTTTCACCGAGATCGGAGGCGAGATTGTAGAGCGAAAAGTCGGTCAGCTTCGCCTGGCGGACGCGCGGAGCGGTGGCGGTGGTGATGTTGTCGAGCATCGGGACTTTGCCGTGATCGAGTTTGGCGAGGAGTTTCCACGGGCCATCGCGGAGGGCGACGCGCTGGTCGTTGGGGGCGTTGAAGTAGACCCAGAACAACGGGCGGGCGCGCTCGATGGGTTGGCCGTTGAGGGAGGGACGGAAGTCGGCGCCGTCGAGCGGGAGGTCGGTGGGAATGTCGGCCTGGGCGAGCGCGCAGAACGTGGGGAGCAGATCGAGGGCGCTGAACGGTTCGTCGGTGACCTGGCCGGCTTGCACGTGGCCGGGCCAGCGAAGGACGCCGGGAACGCGCGAACCGGCTTCGGTGGTCCAGAGCTTCATGCCGCGAAGCGGGCCGGGTGAACCGTAGGAGCGCGAAGTGCCGGGGTAGCGGAAGGTGGCTTCGGGTCCATTGTCGCTGGTGAAGAGAACCAGGGTGTTTTCGGCGAGTTGGAGGCGATCGAGGGTGTCGAGGAGTTGGCCGATGGCGCGGTCCATGTTTTCGACGTTGGCGAAGTATTCGGCCTGGTCGGCGTTGGCGGTGTGCGGGCGGTGGCGGGCGACGAGATCGGGCGGCGAGGCGACAGGCTCGTGCGGCTCGTGAAACGCGACGTAGAGGAAGAACGGTTTCGAAGGATCCTCGCGTTGTTGTTGGTCGAGCCAGGTGATGGCTTCGTTGGCGACGATCTGGCAGCTGTAGCCCTCGAGGCGGCCGACGGGTTGGCCGTTGCGGACGAAGTTGATGGGGTTGAGGTGCGAAGGCGCGGCGTTGTTTTGCGTGGCGAACCAGTGATCGAAGCCGGCGTCGCCGGGCTGGGGTTGCGCGGGGTCGTTGAAGCGGGAGTTGCAGTGCCATTTGCCGGACATGGCGGTGGCGTAGCCGGCGCGCTGGAGGAGGCGAGGGAGCGTGACTTCGTCGCGCCGCATGTGCACGAGGTGGCGGCTGCGCTCCTTCGCGATCCAGTCGGCGGAGGCGTTGGCGATCCACTCGTAGATGCCGGCGCGGTTGGGATTGCGGCCGGTGAGCAGGCCGACGCGGGACGGTGAGCAAACGGGTGCGGTGGAATAGCAGCTGGTGAAGCGGATGCCTTCGGTGGCGAGGCGATCGATGTGGGGCGTGCGAATGTGCGGGTGGCCGTTGGCGGAGATGTCGCCCCAGCCGAGATCGTCGGCGACGATGACGATGAAATTTGGGCGCGAGGTCGCGGGTGCGGCGGTTGCGAAGGTGACGAACGCGGAGAGGAAGAAGGCGAGGAGTGAGAGCGGAAGTTTCATGGGGAACGCGAGACGATGCGTGGGGGCGCGGAGGTGGGTGAACGTGTTAAAGGATGCCGAATTTCGCGAACGCTTCGGTCGCGCTCATGCCGCCTTCGATCGCGCGGCGGACGGTTTTTTCGCCGCGGGCTTTTTCGAGGGCGCGGGTGAGCACCTCGTCCTCGAGGGCGCGAGGCACGATGACGACGCCGTCGAGATCGCCGAAGACGAGGTCGCCGGGCTCGATCCAGACGCCGCCGATTTCGACGGGGCAGCGGAAGTTTGCGACTTGGGTCCGCACGGCGGAGTCCTGGCAGAAGCGGCCGCGGGAAAACACGGGCCAGTCCTGTGCGAGCACTTGCGGGGTGTCGCGGTGAAAACCGTCGATGACGGCGCCGGCGGCGCCACGGGTGCGAGCGGCGGCGGTCAGGAGTTCGCCCCAGTAGGCGCAGCGCATCGAGCCGCCGCCGGCGAGATACACTTCGCCGGGACGAAGATCATCGAGCGCTTCGGTGAGGAGGCCGAACGGTTTCGTCTGCGGGCCGTGGACATCGATCATGAGCACGGGCATGGCGCGGCCGACGACCTTCATCGTTTCGCGCAGCGGTTGGGTGGAGGCGGGGAGGATTTGGTGATAGCGGCCGAGAGCGTCGAGGATGTCGCCGACAACGGGGGTGTAGAGTTCGGTGCGAATCAGCGCGAAACGCGCGGGGTCATCGTGGGGCAGGGAAATCGTGGACATGGGATCAGGAAAATCGCGGAGGTGTGATGAGACCGGCGTGAACGAGATCGGCGACGAGTCGCCAGAGCAGGCCGGTGGCGTAGCTGCATTCGCCGAGCGAGGAGAGTTTGTGCGTTTCCCATCCGCCGATGCCGGCGGGACGCTGCGCGCCTTGCAGCGCGCCGTGCGGATCGATCCAGGTGAGCAACTCGTGCCAGCCGCGCAGCACGGCGTCGCGGGCGGAAGGATTGAGCCAGCCTTCGTTCAAACCGCAGGCGAGACCGGCGAGAATCATTGCGCTGCCGCTGGTTTCGAGGTGGGCGTCGGCGTGGTTGGGGATGATGCGCCAGAGGCCGCAGGGGTGTTGATGGCCCAGGAGGCCGTGAGCGAGGCGCTGGTAGGATTCGAGGAGATCGGACCAGCCGGGTTGGTCGCGCGGGCAGAGACGCAAGGTGTCGGCGAAGGCGAGGATCACCCAGCCGTTGCCACGTGCCCAGAAGGCGGCGGGGCGAGCGCCGGTGGCGGGTTCGACATCGTGATAATACAGGCCGCTGGCGGGGTCTTGGAGCCAGGCGGTGTGAAGGCGGGCTTGGCGCAGCGCTTCGTCGGCGAAGCGCGTTTCACCGGCGAGGGCGAAGGATTCGGCGAGCACGGAGGAGCTGTAGAACAGCGTGTCGACCCAGAGCGTGCGCCGGCCGTAGTCCCAACCGCCGTGCGCGAAGGCGCCGTCGGGGAAGCGTTGGGCGTAGCGTAGCAGAAGATCGCAAATCGTGCGCGCGCCGTCGACGAGCCAGGGAGCAGGACGCGCGCGGTGGAGTGCGGCGTGGACGAGCGGGCCGCCCCAGTTGCCGCAGAAATCGCCGATGACGTGGCCGGCGCGTTTTTCGTTGGTGACGATGATGGGACTCACCGGTTGTTCGACGTAGCCGGCCTCGTGATGATGGAGGGCCCAGGTTTCAGCCCAGTCGAGCAGGGCGGCGTCGCCGAGAGCGGCGCCGGCGCGGGCGAGGCCATAGGGCACGAGAACGTCTTCCCAGCCGGTGTTGAACGCGCGGGGATCCTGGGCCAGGCAACGGCCGCGGAAACGCGCGAGCGGCGGAGCGGGAGGAGCGGGGGGCATGGGCCGAGCATGCCGGAAGTGGCGAGGATTGGGGATGGATTTATGGACGGACGATTTGCATTATCCGCCGCGTGTCACGTGCGCCGGTCGATGCATTGCCCTTTGCGAGCGTTCGCCTGTCGCGGCCGGTGCGGCATTACCGTTGTCCGCGCGACTGGTCGTGGCACCAGCGGCTGGACGATCATGATCTGTGGCTTGTGCTCGCGGGGAGGGGCACGCTGAAGGTGAATGAGGGGGTGCGGCCGCTGGTCGCGCCGGTGGCGACGTTGTTGATGCCGGGGGATGTCGTGGTTGGGACGCAGGAAGCGGAGGCGCCGCTGGAGGTGATCGCTTTACATTTTACACCGGGAGAAATGCGCGTGCGGCGGCGCGGGCGCGGGAACTGGGGAGCGCGGCTGGGTTTGGTGCCGTTGCGGCCGGCGGGTTATTTTCGCGAACTGGGGGAGCAGCTGGCGATCGAGTCGGCGGCGGGAGACGCGGCGGGCGCGCAAATCGCGTCGGCGTTGGCGGTGGCGTTGCTCGGGTCGGTGTGGCGGCTGGCGCGGAGCGGGGCGGCGGAGGAGGGCGACGACCGGGTGGACGAACTGGTTCGGCGGGTGCAGCGCGAGCCGTGGAGGGAGTGGACGTTGGGGGAAATGGCGCGGCAGGCGGGAATGGGGACGACCAAGCTGAACGAGCGGATGCGGCAGCTGACGGGGTTTTCGCCGACGCGCTGGGTGATTCGTTGTCGGCTGGAGCGGGCGTGTGTGTTGCTGGCGGAAACGGAGCTCAAGCTGGCGTCGGTCGCGGACGCGTGCGGCTACCGGGACGTTTATTTTTTCGCGCGGCAGTTTCGGCAGGTATTTCGTTGTCCGCCGGCGGCGTGGAGGAAGTCGGCGCGGGAGGAGCGGAAATAGCGGCGGAGGGAGTTGAACGCCGCGCTTGACGAGCGCGCGCAAATCGAAACCGTCTTTCCTCCCGACGACGCCCTCATCGTCTATCGGTTAGGACAGGAGATTCTCAATCTTCAAAGCGGGGTTCGATTCCCCGTGGGGGCGCCAATTTTTTTACCGCGTTGCGAGGGATGAGGCTGTGGGCGGCAGAGGGGATGCGCGGAGAAATGGCTGCGGCTCAGCTCAGGGTTGGGCGAGCATTTCGGTCAGCAACGGCATCATGGCATTGGCCCAAATTTCATAGCCGAGCTCGCTGGGGTGGAGAAGATCCGGCATCACCTGGGGAGAAATCGAGCCGTCGGGCGAAAGAAACTTGTGCCCGATGTCGAGAAACCGGATGCGGTCGCCGTCGTCGCGCGTTCGCAATGCCGCGTTCACTTCCGCGACCTGCTCGCGGATGGGATCGGTTTTTTCTCCGCGAGGAAACAAGCCGAGCAGGAGAATTTTCGAAGCCGGCTGTTTGGATTGAATGAGATCGATCACCGCCATCACGCCCTCGATCGCCTCGGTCGTGGTGTTGCGAATCTTGCCACTGCGCTCGAACCCGATGTTGTTCGTCCCGATCAGAAGCACGATGACCTTGGGCGGGGGGCCCTCGAGTTCGCCTCGTGGAAGACGCCACAGGAGGTTTTGCGTGCGATCGGCACCGGTGCCGAAATTGGCGGCGCGGAGTGGCGCAAAGTATTTCTCCCACACGCGGTGTCCGGTCTTGCGCCAGTCGGCCGTGATCGAGTCGCCAATGAATAGCACGTCGATGCCGCCGGCGCGGGCGAGCGCCGCGAAGCCCTCATGCCGCGCGGTCCATTCGGCGTTTCTCTGCAGCGGCTGCACGGCGGTGTTGGCGCGGGCGGCCGTCGCCAGTGAGCAGAGCAGGGCGAGGAGCAGGGGGAGGTGTTTCATTTCAACCAATGCATCAATGGCAGGCGTTGTTCGCGGATTTGTTGGACGGCGAGCTCGGCAACCTTGGTTGCGCCAAGCTCGACGAAGTGGGTGTCGTCTTTCGCGCCTTTCGGGCGATTGCGATATGCGCCGGGCTCGAGCCACATGAAGAACTTTTTCGATTCTTCCGGTCCCGTCGCGATCAGGAGCTCGGCGGTGGCGCGCTGCAGCTCGAGCAACGGCACCTGTTGCTCCCGCGCGACGGCGCGGATGGCGTCGGGGGTAGTCACCGTGCGTGTCGACGAGATTGCCGTCGTCGTCGAAACGGCGGCGCACGACAGGCGTGGCGAGAACGGGAAACGCGCCCCGCTCGCGAGATTCGGCGATGTAGTTGCGCAGGTAGTCGCGAAAAGTGGTCGCCGGATCGGTGTGCAGCGCGGGAGCGCTTTTCTCGTCGTTATGCGAAAACTGGATGATGACCCAGTCCCCGGGCTTCAGCTCGTCGCGGACCTCTTGCCACAGGCCTTCGTCGACGAAGCTCTTCGAACTGCGCCCGTTTTTCGCGTGGTTCTTCACCATCGAGGGATCGACCAGAAATTTGCCGAGCGCCATGCCCCAGCCCCATTCGGGAATCGCCGTGCCTTTGTCGGCCATCGTGGAATCGCCGATCATGAAGATGCGTGGCGGCGATTCGCTCGCACTCGCAGGGCTCGTCGAGAACAACGCGGCGAGCGCGGCGATCCCCATGAAAACATAATGCAATAGGGTGAAGTGACGCGCGGCCGTGTGACCTGGGATCGGGAGATGGAACGGGCGGAAGTTCATAGGCGATGAAAGGGCGGTGCGGCTCATCGTGGGCTGAGCAGTTTCGAGGAGGGCACGAAGATGAGTTCATTCAGAACCAAGATAACCGGGATCGGGCGTGCCTTGGGTGAGCACGATCCGGTCGATGACCACGCCCGCGTCGACGCCCAGGATCTGCAGGGTATGCGTTCCGGGGTGTGCGATGTGGAGCTTGGCGTGACCGAGGAGCGTTGCATTCAACACGCCTTGCGCCCATTCCGCAGAGCCGTCTTTGACGGGGACGACCACCTCCTGCGGCGTGCCGTTGTCGAGGGCGATCGCGAAGCGCAAACCGCGTCCCACCTCGATCGGATGGGTTGGGACGAGATATACATGCACGTCGCGCTCGCCGGCGGTCGAGAACTGGAGCGTGTATTCGAGTTTCGGTGACGACGACGGGTCGAGCCTCTGCGCCGTCGTGGGATAGATCGCGACCGAACCACGGCCGCTGCGCCCGAGACCGGGAATGATTTTCCACGCGAAGCCGGCGTGGTCGACCTTGCGGGTGAAGTCCTCCGCTTCCACGGCGACGATTTCGCTTCGGCTCGCGGCATCACGTTGTGCAGCGCGAAAAACCGGCGGACGCCACGATTCGATTTGGAACTGCGGCCACTCGTCCTCCGCGACGTCGAGTTGCATGAAATGCTTCCACTTGCCGCCCGAGATCTCGTCGTTGAAACGGGCGGTTTCGCGACGGAGTTCCTCGTCGGCGCGTTGGGCGCGGGCAAGCCTAGAGGCGGAATCCTTCGGGTCCCCGATCGCGGCGAGCTCGCCGTAGAAGTAGCGTTCGTTCGCCAAGGCGGATCCGATCACGGGATACGTGACGAGTTGATAGAAGGCGTCGCGGCGGTTGGCGGGGATGGCGGAGGCGAGTCGCTCCACGCGTTCGCGAAGCTCGGCGAATGAGACGAGGCGTGCTTCCACTTCTTTCTTGGTGAGCGGACTGGGCTGGGGTGTGGTTTGGGGCAACCACCACTGCAGGTGCTCCGGTTTGCGCTGGAAGTTGAGCTGGTAGTAATCGCCCAGGATGGACGCGATCTCGCTGGCGTGTGCGAGTCCGAACTCGCGCGCCGCCCATTGCGGCAGAAATTGTGGCAACGTTTCCGGCGTCCATGTATTCACGTCCCACGCGAGACGAAGAAAAAACTCGATCCCGATCTCCGCGGGTTTGATGTCGCCGGCGTTGGCGATCCAGATCGTGCGGGCGCCGTGTTCGTAGGCTTTGTGCATCTCCTCCCAGATGAGCGCCGGAGGGATCGTGCCGAGCCAGAGATACGACATCGGGGCGCCGAGGTAGGAGAGGTGGTAGTAGACGCCCGCGCCACCCGAGCGTCGTTGCTCCTCCGCGCTGGCAAAGTTGCGAATGTATCCATGATTGTCGTCCGGCCAGACGATGGTGACGTCGTCGGGCACGCGAAGGCCGGCGCGATAGAGGTCCAATACTTCTTTATAGGCGCAGAAAATTTGCGGGATCTTTTCGACCTCGGGGCTGACGTGTTGGGCGAGGAGCGCACGCTGATCGGCGAAGATTTGTTCGAGCAGCTTTATGCGGTCGGCCTGGCCGAGGCTGCCTTGCATGCCGCTGTCGTGGATGCCACGCATGCCGAGTGTATAGATGTTTTCGAAAGCGCCGTTTTCTTGCACGCGCTGTTCCCAGTAGCGCAGGACCCCGTCGCGATTTTCGATGTAATTGTAATGCTCGGGCGGCTCCTTCCATTCGCCGACATTATTACGGAGCATCGGCTCCGCGTGCGATGAGCCCATGACGATGCCATAACGTCGCGCCGTTTCCTTGTTGTCGGGAAAGTCGTTGAATGCACGGGTGGACGGGTGCATCGCCGGCCAGAGCGTGTTGGCTTTGAGACGGAGCAATAGCTCGAACACCTTTGCATAGGTCTTGGGGCCGATGTCGTCCGTTTGGGGATCGAAGGTTTTCGCGGCCCAAGGCTGGAGTCCCCAGTCCTCGTCATTGATGAATATACCGCGATATGTCACGGAAGGCGGTCCGAACCGTCGCGTGTCCGAAGCAATGAACAACTCGGGTTTTTTATCGGGATGGACGTCGGCCCACCAGTGCCAGGGAGAGACGCCGATCGCTTCCGATATTTCGTAACATCCGTAGATGGCTCCACGATTGTCGCTGCCCGCTATCACCAACGCTTTGCGCACGTTGGGGAAGGGATCGTCAACGACGGCGATGATATAGCTTTCCCAGGCATTGGACAGCGGACGGAGATCGATTTTTCCCGCATCGCTGAGCTGCTGAAGCAGGTTGGATTTTCCCGCGACTCCGATAATTACGACGGCTTCGCGGTTGGAGGATGGCTCGTTGGCGCGCAGATCGGGCAGCTGGTTCGTCACTGAGTGAATATCGCGACGCAAGTCTTCCGCCGCTCGTGCGACCGAATAATCGGTCGTCGATTCGATGAGAATCGTGGCGGTCGCGCGTTTGGTCACGAGCGGGAAATTGTCGCCGTCTGCTCTGGCGAGAAGGCCGTTAGGCATCGAAAAGGCGACCATGGGAAAGAACATCGAGCCGGCAGCGACGAAAAGCGGGGGAAGTTTCATTGATGTGATCGGAGGAGGCGCATGACGCGCAGCCAGAAATGGCGATGGGGGAAATGAACACGGCCCGGTCTGGAGGACGCTATGCCTATACAAATCGATCCAGACCGCTCGCTCATCGTTCGCACGAGCGGCGGCGCGAGCAATACAGAGGGGTTTCCCAATAGATGCATTGAGTATTCAAAACCGCTCCTTTTCGATTTCGCCTAGCCAGCCGGTGATTTTTTCCATAACAGCCGCATGCCCCATGCTTCGCTACGTTGGTCTTGGTAAACGTCATTACGGAGAGCACCCCATGCCTCCACACCCGCGGCTGAACTGGGAGTTCATGGCCGTGACGGAAGGGAAGGTCTGTCCGATCGAGGAGAGTGATTCGCAGGGCAAACCGGTGGGAAACACCCTTTGGTTATATCCGCCGGGCGTGGTTCACGGTTGGATGGGTGAACGCGGCAAAAGCTGTGAACTGGTCGTTCTTCACTACAGCGCGCTGCCGCCGGCGGTGGAGAAACTCACCAAGAAATACGGACGGCTCGAGATCAAGCTGGGGAACCGGGAGCAAGCGAAGTTGCGCCGGATCGGTCAGACGATGAAGACGCACTACTGGCATCCGACGCTCGAGAGCGAGATTTTCGCCCAACGTGCGTTGATGGACCTGTGTCTGCTGATTCTTCGTCCTTACAAGGAAAGGCACCAGCCCCAGTCGATCGGAGGCAGTTACGAACGCGTGGTGGAAGCCGAAGAGTGGTTGAAGTCCCGGCTTTCGGAAAGTCCCTCGGTCAAAGATGCGGCACGTGCGGTGGGGCTCTCCGTGAGCCACCTTTATCGTTTGTTTCAGCGCATCCGCAGGGAAAGTCCCCAAGAAACGCTGACGCGAATCCGCATCGAGCACGCGATGACGCTTCTCGGGAGCAGCAACGCGAAGCTGCAAAAGGTCGCGGCGGAATGCGGTTTCTCGAGTGCGAGCAACCTCTGCCGGGCGTTCCGAGCCGTAAAGGGCCGGACCCCGTCCGACTGGCGCCGTGAAACGTTCATTCAATATAAGCGGGCGAGCAAAGACGCTGCGTCCGACCATACGCAACACGGTCGCCGGCGGCGCGACGTGCTTTGAGCGACCTTCATCTGCTCGGTCCAACCGGTGGAATACGACTCTCCAGCATTTGGCGTCCAAACCGAAAGTCATCCAGTTCCTGGAGTCAGGACGAGGGTAGTCGATGGCAGGGCCCTTCGCTCGCCGCTGAGGACGACTTCGACAAGTTGATCGCGGACGCGAATGCAATTCGGTGGCCTCCATTTCTGGGACTACGTCGTCCTTGCCGCGTATCTGGTTTGCGTGCTCTGGATCGGTCGTCGGGCCAAGGCCACGGCCCAGGACGAAGAAGGATTCTTTCTAGCCGGTCGGAAACTCGGACGATTCTATCAGTTTTTTCTCAACTGCGGCAATGCGACGGAGCCGCAGGGAGCGATCAGCACCGCCAGTTTCGTTTACCAGCAAGGCGGGCCGGGGGCGTGGCTTTCGTTCCAGACCGTGTTCACCAATCCGTATCTGTGGTTCATGATGGTTTGGTTCAGGCGGGCTCGCCTCACGACCGTTTCAGACCTCTTTGAAGAACGGTTCGGGAGCAAGGGGCTCGGTGTCTTCTATGCGATCTTCCAAGTGTTGGTGGTCGCGATCTTCCTCGGGTTCGGAAACTTCACGACCTATAAAATCGTTGCTACGCTGGCGCAGAAAAGCGAAGCGCAGTGGACGGTGGATGAGCGGCGCTCGGTGCAGGCTTACCGGGAACTGCAACAACTCAAGGAACTGGGACGGGAGGCGCCGTTGAGTGCGGCGCAGGTCGCCCGTCTGCAGCAACTGACCGAGAAAGAACTCCGCGGCGAACTGCGTGCTTCGTTTCCTCTGATCAGCGCGTGGACGTTCTACATGGGAATCTCGCTCGTGATTGGAACCTATATCATCATGGGCGGGCTGGCGGCCGCGGCGGCGAAAGATGTGATCCAGAGTGCTCTGATGGTTTTGTTTTCGGTGCTACTGATTCCGCCGGGGCTCGCGGCCATTGGCGGGATTTCGGGACTCGCGGAAAAAGTGCCGAAGGAAATGCTGCGCTTGGTCGGCAGCGATGGCCTGCACCAGTTCACGGTTCTCAATGTGATCGGTATTGTGCTGGTGAGCATCGTTCAGAACACGGGACAGGCCCACAACATGGTGATCAGTGGAGGGGCGAAGACCGAGCTCGCTGTTCGCTGGGGCGTGGCGGGCACCTACCTGAAGCGAATTATGATTATGATGTGGTCGTTCGTCGGGCTGATCGGCGTGGCAATCTTCGGCGTCGGTCGTGTTGATGACCCCGATTCGATTTGGGGTGCGATGTCTCACCAGTTGCTCGGCCCGGGGTTCATGGGATTGATGCTGGCAGGGGTCATGGCCGGCGCGATGTCGACGCATGCGGCGAAAGTAATGGCGATAGCGTCGCTCCTGGTTCGAAACATCTTTCGGCAGCTTCGTCCCGATTTCTCCGAACGGCAGGGGGTGCTGTATGCGCGAGCCTCGATTGCAGGCATTCTCATTTTGGGTCGCCGTTTTTCGCCAGCCTCATGGATAATTTTTTATGACGTCGTGATCATGGTGCTCACGATCAATCTGCCTTTCGGAGCGGTGATCATGCTCATGTTCTTTTGGCGGCGTCTCACCGCGCCTGCGGTAGGGTGGGGAGTAGCGATTTCCACCGTTGTTATCATTTTAGTTCCCTGGACTGCCTCACGTTTCGATGTGGTCGCGCGAGATCCCGAGATTGCCCGTATGAGCACGGTGCCTGGGGCGGGGGTCTATTTTGCAAGAGTGGTGCATTCGGATCCGTCAAATCCCTCGAGCCCCCTTGTGGCGGCGCCTGTGCGAACCAATCGATTTAATTTTGAAGCGTGGTTGGTCGGGAAGGCCGGGTTCGACGTCGCGTCGCTTACCCCGGCTCAACGATATAGCATCCAGTATTTCTTCGATGCCACTTTCCCTTTCGTGGTTCTCATCGTCGTCAGTTTATTGACGCGCCCTAGCGACTCCGGTGCGCCTTGCTCGATTCTACGGCAAACAAAAAACGCCCGTGGGCGCGACGCCCGAGCTGGAGGCGGCGTCGATGGACGAGACGAATAAACATCCGGCGCGCTTCGACCACACCAAGCTCTTTCCCCGCAGCGATTGGGAGTTCTGTCGGTGGGATAGAGTGGATACGTTCGGTTTCGTGATTTCTGTCGCGCTCTCCGCGACCATCATCGGCCTATTCAGTTTCGCTCTCTGGGGGCTTGCTTCCCGTTGATTGTAGTTCGGGTGCGCCCCTCGCTCGAAGATCACGGGACGCGGAATCAAGGCGGGTGCGCGATTTTGAATACATCGTGCATCCGCGTGAATCCGAGGACGCGTTGCCAAGAGACGGCAAAGCACCTTTCGTCGCTTCGCTAACCCATCGCCTGATCTACTCAACAGAGAGCAGGCGTATCCGCGTAAAAACTACTGTAATACCCCCACCTCATGATATCTTTATCCCGGACCTTGGTCGCTGGCTGCCTGGCGCTCCTGACCATCAAAAGTTCATTGATCGCTGCTCAAGGGAAGCCCAACCGGCAACGTTGTGTCCCACGTGGACACCAGTCTGAAGGGATCGCAGAAGTTTACGCTGCGGGTGGACGGGAAGCCGTTCTACATGACGAACGTCCAGGTCCGGCTGGACAAACTGAGGTATGCCTGGGGATGGGATGCCGCTGCCCGTGAGGCGATTCTTGCGCGGGCGGCTGCCGACGGATTCAACACCGTTTCATTGCCGATACACTGGTATGAAGTCGAACCCTCGAAGGATGAGTTCCGGTGGGATATTTTGGACGAATATCTGAGCGTGGCGCAGAAGCATGGCTTGAAAGTCGAACTGCTCTGGTTCGGGCAAAACAGTGGCGGTCATGCTCAATGGCTGGGCGATCCCAAAACCGATCCGGTGCATCTTCGCACTCCGGACTACGTGCTGTATTCACCCGGACCCGGCTCCAAGGAGACGACCAGCGACTACACGATTCGACGAGAGATGTCGGCCTACAGTCTGGATTTGGCCGACGAGAGGATGAAGGAGCGCGAGGCTTATGTGTTGGGCAAGGTCATGGATCATGTCGCCGACTGGGATGCTGCGAATGGCTCGAAACGCACCGTGATCGGAGTGCAACTGGGCAACGAGGTGGCCGGCATCAAAGTGCAATTCCCGGACTCGTTGGTCATTTCTTATATGAGCCATGTCGGCGAGGCGGTGAAAAAATCCCGCTACTCGACGTGGACGCGCATGAATTGCGTTTACTCGCACGTCGTGACGCGGGTGATGGCCAACGAAACCCTTCGAGCGAATGGCGGAACGAACATCGATTTCGTCGGAATCGACACCTATCGTCATCATTTCCGCACGGACCGGCAGTTCATCGAGAGCATGCGGACAAACGTTCCGGAGACCGGGAAGAACTACAAGATGGTGATGGAAGCGAATGGATCCATTCCGGTTTCGGCGATCCTTCCCGTCGCCGCGCTTTCTGGAAACTCGACGTTCGCTTTTTATGAAATGATCGGACCGGATAACTACGGGCTGTATGAGCGCGAGGGCGACATGGGTTTCAAGCCCCGGGGAAGTTATATTGAGGACGTGAGGACGGTAAATCGTCTCTTTGTGGGGGCGATGACGGACCTCGCTCTCAACGCATCGGGTGCGGGTCTGTTTGTTCACAATTGGACCGGTGACACGAACACGCCCACCGTCAGCGCTGACGGAATCGCCTTCACGCCGGCCTCGCGGGATTCGCAGGCGATCAGCATCAAGCGCAGCAAAGACGAGATCGTTTTGCTCAACAGCAAGGGCGGGCGTTTCGATCTACCCGAATCGCTCAAGATAAAACGTGTTTCGAAGGGATATTTCGATAAGGACAACGTGTGGGTCGACCAAGGTGAGGTTCCTTTTACGAAATCGGGCATCTCGCCGCCGGCTGGAACGATCGTGCGTCTGACCCTTTGAGTTTCGCCAGCGGAGAACGGCCAACCGCACACAGCCGCGAAACGAGACCAAACAAAAGGAAGCTCGATCGCGGCTTATCCCGTCACCGGCGATTCTCGCGAACTTCGCCGCTACGGAAGGAGGGGAGGGACACGCGGGGATCGGACGGTCTGTGTCGCAGACCGGGCAGTCGTAACCCCCAAGGGCTCACTCTGAGTTCAGTTGCGGTTTTCCCGTGGGAGGCGGAGCGTGGTCGACCTCCGCCGGAGGGCCCAGTAATTCGAGCAGCAGCGGTTTCAGCGCCTCTCCCCAAATCCGATAACCAGTAAGCGTGAGGTGTAACTTGTCGGTTGTGACCTCGTCGTGGAGCCTCCCCGTCGGGTCGGCGAGCAGGTGATTGATATCCAGGAAGCGAATCCTATCGCCGTCCGCGAACTTCGCGATCCGGATGTTGAGGTCTTGGATGGTGGCATTCGCGGGGGCAATGTCGTTCCGGGGAAACACCGCCATCAATATAATGCGAGCGTGGGGGGCCTTTGTTTGGATAATGTCCAAAATCTTGCGCACTCCGGCCGCGATCTCCCCGGCGGTGCCCGCGTGCGGATTTCGCCCGATGTTGTTGGTCCCCGCAAGGAGCACGACAACCTTCGGGTTTACTCCGTCCAATTCGCCGTTCTCCAGCCGCCAAATGATGTTCTGGGTCTTGTCGCCGCCCCAGCCGAAATTCGCCGCGTTCCAGCCAAAGAAGGTTTCGTTCCAGTGGGCGAGGAGTTCCGGGTAGTCAATAGCTCCCCACCGCCGGGTGATCGAGTCTCCAAGAAAATAAAGATCCACCCGGCCTTGGCGGGCTTTAGCCAGCAGTTGTTGGTGCGCAATCTTCGCTTCCGGATCGGTGCGCTCAATGGATTGGTCTGCCTGTGCTCGCGCGTAACTGCCAGTGGAGGTGCCCAGCAAAACGGCCGATAGTCCGAAGAGAAATGGCACTGGGTTGATCATTCCCCTGCCTCTGTCAATGGAGCGGAGTCCGAGGACTGAGCTGAGTCGAGTCGTCGGACGCGGAGAATATCATCCCGATCACTGTGGCGTATAAATCGATGGATCGGGGAAATGCTCATACGTCGCTCCAGTCGCCCTCGTGCAGCCAGAAAACTGAGAAACGCCGGGAGCTTGTCTAGAACAAACTCCCGGTCGGCTGTATTAGTAAGTGCCCTTCACGCCAAACGTAAACTGTGCGCCGAAGCGTTCGATCTTGCGCACGGCGTTGTAGGACGGGGATCCCTGGCCGTATCGATCGTTATACTGGGCTTCGTTGAAAACATTGCGACCGTTTACGAACAGTGAAAGGTGCCGGGTGAGGCGAAGGTTCGCGTTTATGTCCACATAGCGACGGGGCATGTAATAATCGTAGGCATCGGGCGCGAACGTCTGTGCGCCGAGGCGCTGACGGCCGCGATAGTTCAACTTCACGTTGCCGGAGAATCTCCGGCTTTCGAAGATCAAGCCCACGCTGCCTTGCTCGCTGATGTATCCATTGAAGTCGCCGAGGCCGTTGTCTTTCAGGTCCGACTTGGACCCGTTGGCGAAGACCGAGAAATTCGAAGTCCAGGTCGGCAGGAACGAGAATTTCAATGAACGCCGGAAATCGACCTCGACGCCCTGGATTCGCGCATCGCCGATGTTTTGCCGATAGGCGAAGTCCCAACCGAGATACTGCTCCGGATCGGTGATACCATATTCTTGAAGGAGTTCCAGGGTGGCGGGAACGATGGCCGCGCCACTGGCATCCGACATGTCCTTGTAATAAAAACTCACCGACGCGAGACCGATGGGTTCGAAATAATATTCCAAGGCCACGTCATACGAATTGGTCTGCATGGGCTTGAGCGCGGTATTTATGACCGTTACGCGCGGAGAGGCGACCGAGGCGTCGGTGATGGTCGAGCCCGGGATGATGAAAGGAAGATCCTGGCGTCCAATCGACCGGGCATACGCGCCGCGGAGAATCAGATTCGGTGTGATAGAATAGGACGCGTCCAAGCTCGGGTAGAACCCGTGATATGATTTGGTCACCTTCGTGCCCCGTTTCGTGTATTGCGCCTGGGCGATGACAACGGGATCAGTCGAAATGCGAATGCGCTGGCCGGCGGGGTTCAGAATGTAGTTACCGTTGGCGTCCTTCTGATACGTAGTTGTTCGGATCGTTGAGCACGCCTTCACCGTAGTCCTTGGTGTGCTCGAAACGAACACCGCCAACGACGCGCAATTTACCTTCGAAGAGCTTTGCGTCGCCCATGATATAAGCGGCGGAGATCGTCTCCTCGAGATACTTGGACAAGTTGGCGGAGTTGATGATCGGGTTCGCGGCGTTCTGCGGCACGAACCAGCTCGGGTGCTCCAGGTAGAGTTGATAAACCTTGGCGTGGTCGGCATAGACCGGTCTGGAAACGATCCCGCCGAACGGAGAAGGTATGGACATGTAGGCGGTGTCGGCGATGTCGTAGAGGCCGGCCATGTCATCCGCCGTGTTGGCTCGGCCATCGGGGCCGACGAAGTTCATGGCGCCCGGCCGGTCCTGCGTGATGTCGCGCGACTGCCGCTGCACCTGGGCGCCGGTTTTCAATTTGAAAGGAATCGGACCGTTGAAAGCCCGCGATGCATTCAGCCGGGCGGTCATAAACTCATCGATGCCAGGTCCGTCTTCGCGAGTCTCCACTTGGACAAGTCTATAGTTGGAGATATCGGAGTAGTCGACTGGAGCCGTGCCGGCGGCGTTGAGAACCTCGATGCGACCCGGGGCTTGCCAGCCGGTTTTATCGAGGTCGTAGAAATTCACGGTGACATTGCTCATCCGAAGGAGGACATTGTTGAAGTAGCCGCTGTGGGCGTCCTCGAATTGATTTTTGGAACTCGAAGTGGCGAGTGATGCGTCGATCAGCCAAACGGGGCCGCGGTGCTCGTAGGAGAGATTGAAGCTGACGGTTTCACCGTATTTGCGCCGCCAGGCGGAGAGATTGCCCGCGTCCACGGTGCCACGACCGAGCGCCCCCTCGGTAAACGTCGACGAGGAATCGCGTGGCGCCACCGTGCCAACATCAAAGCGCATGAACCGTTGGGCTCCCGGTCGATCGAAACGATTATATTGGGTTTTGAACGAGATGGTATCATTAGGCGTAAACTTCCAGTCGATCGTTCCGCTGACGGATTCACGCGTCACATTTTGAGGACCGTCCTGATATTCCCAACGGGCCATAATCGGGTTCTCGATACTCGAGGTGGGAAGGGAGATCGAGTTGGGCGCGTAGTAAGGCTGGGTGCGATCCTGCGGGTAGTAATTTTCCGAGTGCAGGCCGCTCAAGGTGAATCCCAACGTTTTGCTGAGCGGATAGATGAGGCTGAAATCCGCGCCCGGTTGCACCTTGCGGGTGGCCACGTTTTGCGGGCCGGGGGTCTTGCCGAAGGAGCGAGCCTGCGAATTCATGTTGAGGTAGGCCTTGTAGACAAAGATGGGCTTCGATCGCTCGAAGGCGGATTTGCTCACCATGTTGACCGAGCCGCCCAGCGCGTCGGCGGGGAGATCGGGCGTGCGGGACTTCACGACCTCGACGCGGGACACGTTATTCATCGAGACCTGCTCCAATTCGAAGGAGCGCGTGGTGTTTCCCGACGCGGCGCTCGCCATGCGGGCACCGTCCACGGTCACCGAGGTGAAATTCGGCGCTATTCCGCGGAGCGAGATGGCGCGCGCTTCGGGCACGAATTCGAGATTCACGCCGGGAAGAAATTTGAGGGAGTCGCCGATGTTCCCGTCCGGGCTGTCACCGAAAGTGTCCGCGGCCATCACGCTTTTTATATTCGCGGCGTTGCGCTGCTCGTTGATGGCGATCGCCGCGGCGGTGAGTTCTCGTGCGGCGGCCACCGTGAAGGTATCCAGGACGACGACTCCTGACTGGTCGGACGCAGCATTCCGGGCGCTCAGCGAAAAATCCAAGGTCACCGTTTGCCCCCCTTGAGCCATCACTTGCGATTCCCGAGAGGGGAGACCGGTGTAAGCGACGACCACGGTTACTGGTCCTGACGGAACGTCGGTCAGTCGGTATTCGCCAGCTGAATTCGTGAATGCCTCCAAGGTTGTGCCGATGATGGCAACGCGTGCATTATTCAGGTAGGTGCCATTGTCAGCGTTCGATATACGTCCCTCGATTATAGCCGGTGGGCTGGCGGTCTGCGTCATTGCGATCGTCGCGAGGACGCAGAAGGCAAACGCCTGAAAAAATATGCTACGAGTTAGGGTTACGTTCATGCGGCTTCTTCCACTTGGGTTTGGGGTTATGGGGTCGGTCATGGGAACAAAGTGTTCTTTATTGGTGAGGGCTGAAATTCCCGGGGCGGGAGGGAATTTACCCAGGGCGCTGAGAAATAGGGTTCCGATGCGGCCAGACAAGGGGGAGCGTCATTCGCTACAAAGCGTTGTGTATTCAAAATCGCTCATCGCCCACCGAAGGCGCGCGGCCGCTTGCGGCGCGTTTCGCTGCACCGGATACGAGAGCGACAGGCGAAGCGCTTCCAGCGGCTCACGCCGTCTTTTTTATACAACGTCCGGCCATGTCGCGGCGCTCGGCCTGGCGTGGGGAGACGACATGGGTTCTGCGCGCAGGCGGCGTCTGCTCGCTCGGAGTCCAAGCGCAATCATTCGGCGGAATCGGGCGGGAATTTGTTTCACGTCACCCAATTGTTTCTCGTCTCGTTGGCAGCGCTTCCGGGCGCATCGTGCTGCAGACGGATCAGCGGTTTGGGCTGGACGGTTCAAAGCGATTGACAGCGGAGCGGGTCTGGCCGGGTGTTGGGCGTTCTGCGCGTATGGCGGATTTTCCCAACTACTTCGATGCGGTGCCTTCGGCGCAGAATGCGCTGGATTTGTTCAAGGGCGAATGGTCGTGCCGGTTGCCGGACGAGACCGGGCTCGTGGCGAGCACGGGGCCGGTGCGGGCGTTCGAGGATTATCGGATCGAATGGTTTTCGCGCGCGATCGGGGGCTTCAAGGGCAGGCGCGTGCTGGAACTCGGGCCGCTCGAGGCGGCGCACACTTACATGGTCGAGCGGGCGGGGGCGGCGGAGATCGTTTCGATCGAGGCGAATTCACGGGCGTATTTGAAATGCCTCGTGATCAAGGAAGTCTTCGGGCTGCACCGGGCGAAATTCGAGCTGGGCGATTTTATTCCTTATCTCAGCAACACGACGGCGGCGTTCGACATCGCGATCGCGAGCGGCGTGCTGTATCACCAAAAGAATCCGGTCGAGCTGCTGTCTTTGTTGGCGAAACGTTGCGAGACGCTGCTGATCTGGACGCATTTCTACGAGCGGGAGGCGATTGCGGCGCGGGCGGCGATCGCGGGGTATTTCGATCCGGAGCCGGCGATCGCGACGGTGGCGGGTTACCGGCATGCGTTGTATCGGAAGCGCTATGGCGAGGCGCTGGAGTGGAAGGGGTTTTGCGGGGGCGGGGCGATCGATTCGTGCTGGCTGCCAAAGGCGGACATCGTCGGCGCGGTGGAGCATTTTGGTTTTCGCGTGATCGATCTCAGGGAGGAGACGAATCCGCACGGGCCGGCGCTGTTGCTGGCGGCGCAGCGGCGTTGACGGCCGTGCGAGGCGTCACTGCAGGTGCTGGATGATCGAGACGATCGGCAGGAAGAGCGCGATCACGATGGTGCCGACGAGCAGGGCGAGGAAGACGATCATCAGCGGTTCGATGAGCGAGGTGAGGCTCGCGACGGCGTTGTCGACTTCCTCGTCGTAGACGTCGGCGATGCGGCCGAGCATTTCGGGGAGCGCGCCGGTTTCCTCGCCGACTTCGATCATGCTTGCGACGGTGGGAGGGAAGACGCGGGTGGCGGCGAGCGGAGTGGCGACGCTTTCGCCCTCCTTCACGCGGTCGTGAACGGTGGTGATGGCGTCGGCGAGATGGACGTTGCCGCTGGTTTCGCGGGTGATCGCGAGCGCGGGAAGAATCGGCACGCCGCTCGCGAGCAGCGTGCCGAAGGTGCGGGTGAAGCGGGCGATGGCGACTTTCAAGAAGAGTTCGCCGAGAACGGGGGCGTGGATCGCGAATCCGTCGAGGGCGCGCCGGCCGGGGCGTGTTTTGCGAAAGACAGCGAAGGCTGCGAGGCACGCGGCGAGGGCGGCGAGGCAGAGGAGAATGTTATGTTGGAAGAATCGGCTGAAACCGAGGACGGCTTGCGTGAGCGCGGGGAGCGGCTGGCCTTTCAGCATGCCGGAGAAGATCTGCTCGAAACGCGGCACGACAAAGACCATGAGCGCGGAGACGATTCCGATCGCGAGGGCGATGACGATGAACGGATACGTCATCGCGGCCTTCACTTTTCCGCGGATGCGATCGGCTTTTTCNCGAAAGAGTGCGACGCGTTCGAGCACGGTTTCGAGCGAGCCGCCGGCCTCGCCGGCTTTGGCCATGTTGAGGTAGAGGCGGTCGAAGATCTTGGGATGGCGCTGGAGNCCGTCGGAGAANCTGCCGCCGGTGCGCACGGTTTCGGCGACGGTTTCGATCACGCGGCGAAACGCCNCGGATTTTTCCTGGCGCGCGAGCACCTCGAGGGCGCGGAGGAGCGGCATGCCGGCCTTGGCGAGGGTGGCGAGCTGGCGGGTGAAGATCGTGACGGCTTTCGCGTTGGCGGGGCGGCCGAGCGTGATTTGCCGGAACGTTCGGCGGTGGGATGAGGGCGGCGAGGAGGTTTTCTTTTGCGTGCGCGGCGAGGGGGAAAACGGGGCGCGGGTGGTGCTGGCGCGGGCGAGCGAGGTGGGCGCGAGGCCTTGGCCCTTGAGTTGGTTGGTGGCCTGTTCCGCGGTGTCGGCATCGATGGCACCGCGGCGTTCGCGTCCGGTTTTCGCTTCGATCGCGGTGTAGGCGAAGGTTGCCATGACGTGAAGAAGCGGGCGCGCGTTGGTCAGGTGTATTTCAAGACCTCGTCGATCGTGGTTGCTCCGGCGAGGGCGGCGCGCAGGGCGTCGTCGCGGAGTGTGCGCATGCCTTGGGCGAGCGCGGTTTCGCGGATCGCGGAAGTTGGCGCGCGACGGGTGACGAGTTCGCGGATCGACTCGGTCATCGGCAGCCATTCGAAGATGCCGAGGCGACCGCGGTAGCCGGTGTGGGAGCAGTGCGGACAGCCGCGACCGCGGAAGAATTTTCGTGCGGGCGAGCCGGCGGGCGGAGGGCCGAGGGCGTGAAGCGCTTCGGGGGAAGGTTGGCAGGCTTCGCGGCAGGTGGGGCAGATGCGTCGCAAGAGGCGTTGGGCGAGGACGGCTTCGAGCGTGGAGGCGATGAGGAAAGGCTCGATGCCCATGTCGATGAGTCGGGTGACGGCGCCGGGGGCGTCGTTGGTGTGGAGGGTGGAGAGGACGAGGTGGCCGGTGAGGGCGGCCTGGATGGCGACCTGCGCGGTTTCGACGTCGCGCACTTCGCCGACCATGATCAGGTCGGGATCCTGACGCAGAAACGAGCGGAGGGCGGAGGCGAAGGTGAGTCCGACCTGCGGGTTGACGGGGACCTGCACCACGCCTTCGAGCTCGTATTCGACGGGGTCTTCGGCGGTGAGCACCTTCAGTTCCGGTGTATTGATGGAACGGAGACCGCTGTAGAGCGTGGTGGTTTTGCCGGAGCCGGTCGGGCCGGTGACGATGAAGATGCCGTTGGGACGGCGGAGGATTTCGGCGACGCCGGGCAACACGTCGGCGGGGAGACCGATTTGCGTGAGATCGAGCTGCACGGCGGATTGGTCGAGGACGCGGAGCACGACGCTTTCGCCGAATTGGGTGGGCAACGTTGAAACGCGCAAATCGACGGCGCGGCCGGCGAGGGTGACCTGGATGCGTCCGTCTTGCGGGAGGCGGCGTTCGGCGATGTTGAGATTGGCGAGGACCTTGATGCGCGAAGTGATCGGGAGCGCGAGCGCCTTGGGCGGCGGAGTCATCTCGTAGAGCGCGCCGTCGATGCGATAGCGGATCTTGAATTCGTGCTCGAAGGGTTCGAAGTGGATGTCGCTCGCGTGATCGCGGACGGCCTGGGCCAGCACGAGATTCACGAAGCGGACGATGGGTGTTTGACCGGCGAGCGCTTCGAGGTCGTGGGCGGAGAGGTCGGCGGATTCGGAGGTCGCGAAAGAGGTCGGGTCGAATTCGTCGAGCAGCGTTTCGAGGGACGCGTCTTCCTCGCCGTAGTGTTGTTTTACCAGCGATTCGATGCGGGCGGGGTCGCCGACGATGAGGCGCACGTCGCGATCGAGGGCGAAGGTGAGGTCGTCGACGGCCTGGCTGTTGAACGGATCGACGGTCAACACGTCGACGGTGCGGCGGTCGGCGCGGAGGGCGATCGCGCCGTAGTTGCGCGCGAGTTGAGCGGGAACGAGCGCGATGGATTCGGGCGAAAGCGACGGTGGGAGTTCGTCGACGAAGTCGCAGCGGAGCGAGGCGGCGACGGCCCGGAGGAGGCGCGGGCGGTCGATCACGCCGAAGTCGAGGAGGAGATCGGCGAGCGGTTTGCCGGAGGCGAGATGTTCGTCGCGAATCGCGTCGAGCTGTTCGGGACTCACGAGCCGGCGGTCGCGGACCAGTTCGTAGATGGCCTGGCTGTGGCTCTCGAACATGGCGGGCGACGCGGCGGTGGCACTTAGAGTTCTTGCAGCTTCACGCCCGTCGCGAGGAGCTTCTCGCGCATCAAGGTGGGGTCCTGCGCTTTTTCGACGGCTTCGTCGGGCGTGATGAGCTCGCGGTTCACGAGGCTCATCAGGTGCGTATCCATCGTGATCATACCGAGGTTCGCGCCGGTTTGGATGTCGGACGGGATGCGGAAGGTTTTGTTTTCGCGGATGAGCGAGGCGATCGAGGTGGTCGTGACCATGATCTCGTAGCCGGCGATGCGGCCGCCGCCGATTTTCTTGCAGAGGACCTGGGAGATGACGGCCTGCACGGAGGACGCGAGCTGCGTGCGGATCATGTCCTTCATGTTGGCGGGAAACGCGTCGACGATGCGGTCGATGGTTTTCGCGGCGCTGTTGGTGTGGAGCGTGCCGAAGACGAGGTGCCCGGTTTCGGCGGCGCTGATGGCGGCCTCGATGGTTTCGAGGTCGCGCATTTCGCCGACGAGGATGATATCGGGGTCCTGGCGGAGGGCGCGGCGGATGGCTTCGGCGAAGCTGGGGACGTCGGAACCGATTTCGCGTTGGGTGACGACGCAGCGCTTGTGGTTGTGGTAATATTCGATGGGGTCCTCGATGGTGATGATGTGGCCGTCGCGGTGCTCGTTGATGTAATTGATCATCGACGCGAGCGTGGTCGATTTGCCGGAGCCGGTGGGGCCGGTGACGAGAATGAGGCCGCGCGGGCGATAGAGGAGTTCGCGGATCTTGTCGGGCAGGCCAATGTCGCGCAGGCCGAACATTTTGTAGGGGATCTGGCGCAGCACCAAGCCGTAGTTGCCCTTGGCCTTGAGGACGGAGACGCGGAAGCGGGCTTTGTCGGCGAAAGCGAAGCCGAAGTCGGAGCCGCCGTTGAGCTTCACGTTGCTGATGTGGCTGTCGGGCGTGATCGACAGCATGAGTTTCTCGGTGTCGGCGGGGGTGAGGTTCGGGCCTTCGATGGGCGTCATGCTGCCGCTGATACGCAAGGTGGGCGGCTGGCCGACCTGGAGGTGAAGATCGGAGGCGTTTTGCTCGACGACGAGGTCGAGCAGTTCGTTCATTTCGTAACTCATGGCTGGAAAAGGCAGGATGGGCTCCAGGTCGTTTGGATGGTGGTGGCCTGAAACGTCCTAGCTGGGATCGCCGAGCGTGATGGAGACGACTTCGTCGATGGTGGTCAAACCAGCGCTGGCTTTGCGCAGGCCGTCTTCGCGCATCGTGCGCATGCCGCGCGAACGCGCGTGCGAGCGCAATTGGGCGGCGCTCGCGCCGGCGTGGATCATGCGCTGGATGTCGTCGTCGATCTGGAAAATTTCAAAAATGCCCGTCCGTCCGCGATAACCGCTGCCGTGGCAGGACGCGCAACCGGTGCCGCGGGCGAAATGGGCGGCGGCGATTTGGGCGGGCGTGAGGTGGGTGAGCGCCAATTCGCGGGTGGTGGGCGGGTGGGGCGCGCGGCAGTTTTCACAGATTTTTCGGACGAGCCGCTGGGCCATCGTCGCGCGCAGCGAGGTGGCGACGAGGAAAGGTTTCACGCCGATGTCGAGGAGCCGCGTGACGGCGCCGGGAGCGTCGTTGGTGTGGAGCGTGGAGAAGACCATGTGGCCGGTGAGCGAGGCGTTGATGGCGATCTCGGCGGTTTCGCGGTCCCGGATTTCGCCGACCATGACGACATTCGGGGCCTGGCGAAGCATCGCGCGGAGGGCGGAGGCGAAGGTCATGCCGATCTCGGGACGGACGGGGACTTGGTTGATGCCGGTGAGCTGGTATTCGACGGGATCTTCGACGGTGATGATCTTGCGATCGGTTTTGTTCAGGTGGTGGAGGCAGCTGTAGAGCGTGGTGGTTTTGCCGGAGCCGGTGGGGCCGGTGACGAGCACGATGCCGTCGGGCAGCGAGATCAGGCGCTCGAACGTGGCTTGGTCGTCGGGCGCGAAGCCGAGTTCGGGGAGGCCGAGTTGGAGGCCCTCTTTGTCGAGGATGCGCATGACAATGCTCTCGCCGTGAGCGGTGGGCAGCGAGGACACGCGGAGGTCGAGCGAGCGGCCATCGATGGTGATCTGGATGCGTCCGTCCTGTGGCACGCGTTTCTCGGCGATGGAGATGTTCGCCATGATCTTCACGCGCGAGATGGTGGCGAGTTGGAGGCGTTTCGGCGGGTTGTCCGCTTCGACGAGGACGCCGTCGATGCGATAGCGGACGCGGAAGCGGCGCGGGAGCGGTTCGAGGTGGATGTCGGAGGCGCGACGGCGGACGGCTTCGGCGATGATCGAGTGAACGAGCTTGATGATCGGGGCATCGGAATCGGTTTCGAGCGGCGTCGAGGGGGCGGGTGGCGGCGCGGAGGGAGGAGAGATTGAGGCGGTGGTGGGGACGTGAGCGGGGTCGTCGGTGAAGGACGTTTGCTCGGGACCGTAGAAGCGGTCGAGGGCTTCGGCGACGTCGTGCGGAGGGGCGGCGACGGGGGTGATTTGGAGGCCGGTGAGATGCGCGAGGAGATCGATGCCGTCGGCGTCGAGCGGATCGGCGAGAGCGACGCGGAGTTGTTTTCCGTCGTGGGCGAGAGGGATGAGCCGGTGGCGTCGGGCGAACGCGGGCGGCACGAGGGCGAGCACGGGGCCGGGGACGCGCAGTTCGCGAAGTTCGGCGAACTCCATGTGAAAGGCCTCGGCGAGGAAACGCGTCATCGTGCGCTCGTCGATCGCGCCGTTTTGGCGGAGCACGTCGACGAGGGTGGGTGGCGGTTGCGCGGGGTCGGAGTGCGCGGCGACGACCGCGCGGGCGGCTGTCAGCTGTTCTTCTCGCAACTCGCCGCGGGTGAGGGCGAGTTGCAGCACGAATTCGTCGGCTGAAGTGGACACGGAAGCGACCGGCCGAGTATCGGCGTCGCTTTGTTGCATTCAACTAACAATTGCCGTGATGCGTGTCAGCAGACGCGGGTGACGAAGGCGCGGTGAGGCACCGCGCCTCGGGGGCCGGGCCCTTATGTGCGGCTGAGGCCGAGGAGGAATTCGGCGTTCGATTTGGTCTTTTTGAGACGCGTGATGAGCATCTCCATCGACTCGATCGGGCCGAGACCCTGCATCGCGCGGCGGAGGCCGTAGATGCGCTGGAGTTCCTCGGGGTGGTAGATGAGCTCTTCCTTGCGGGTGCCGGAGCGGTCGATGTTGATCGCCGGGAAAATGCGGCGTTCGACGAGACCGCGGTCGAGGTGGAGCTCGCAATTGCCGGTGCCCTTGAACTCCTCGAAGATGATTTCGTCCATGCGGCTGCCGGTGTCGATTAGCGCACTGGCGATGATCGTGAGGCTGCCGCCGCCCTCGATGTTACGGGCGGAGCCGAAGAAGCGCTTGGGTTTTTGGAGCGCGTTGGACTCGAGGCCGCCGGACATCGTCTTGCCGCCGGTCGTGAGCGCGTTGTAGGCGCGGGCGAGGCGGGTGATGGAGTCGAGGAGGATGACGACGTGCTCGCCGAGCTCGACGCGACGGCGGGCGTTTTCGATCACCATCTCGGCGCAGTGAACGTGGCTCTCGGGCGTTTCGTCGAAGGTGGAGGAAACGACCTCGCCCTTCGTGTGGCGGCGGAAATCGGTGACCTCTTCCGGACGCTCGTCGATGAGCAGGAGGATGAGTTTGGCGTGCGGGCTGTTCGCGGTGATGGAGTTCGCGATGTTTTGCAGCAGCACGGTTTTGCCGGTGCGGGGCGGCGCGACGATGAGCGCACGCTGACCGAAGCCGATCGGCGTGAGGATATCGACGGCGCGCATCGAGACGTCCTTCTGCGTTTCCTCGGATTCGAGGAGGATGCGTTGCAGCGGATAATACGGGACGAGTTCCTCGAACGGCGTGATCTTCGAAATATCGGCGGGGGGCATGCCCATGACCGATTCGATGCGCACGACGGCGGGGCAGCGCTCCCCGGGCTGCGGGGCCTGCACGAAGGCTTCGACGCGGTGGCCGCGCTTGAGGCCGTAGAGCCGGACGAGGCTATCGGGCAGGTAGGGATCTTCCGGATACAGCCGGTAATTGACGTGTTCGTGCACGATGAACGCGCCGCGATCCGTCAGGTCGATGTAGCCGCGATCCTTCAGCGGAGTCTTTCGCTCGGCGGCGAGGGCGAGGATGGCGGTGAGCAGTTGCTTCTTGTTGGGCGCGCCGTCGACGGGGACGCCGAGTTCGCGGGCGAACGCGGTCAGCTCGGACAGCGATTTCGCGTAGATTTCGTTGATGTAGATGGGTGTGCCGCCACCGGACGAAATTTCGTCGGCGGTTTTTTCGAGGGCGGCGAGGTCCTCGAAGCGGGCGGGATTGGGCAGCTCGCCGATGACGGGAGCGGCGCTGGGAGGAGGAGGTTGTTGCGGATGCTGTTCGCGGGGCTGGCCGCCGCCGCCTTGCCAATGTCCGCCGCCGCCGCCGTGACGGCCGCGTTTGCGTTTGTTGCGCTTCCAGAAATCGCGACCGCCGCGTTCGCCACGATCGCCGCCGCGGTCTCCACGATCGCCGCCGCGGTCTCCACCGCGATCTCCGCGTTCGCCACCGCCGCGCTCCTGCCATTCGTTTTGGGAAGGTTGCGGGCGACTTGGGGCGGCTTCGGCAGGCTGGTCCGCGGGAGGCGCGGTTTCGGTTTGAGCGGGGCCCTCGTCGCGACTGTCGGCGCGTGGTTCGAACGTGCGTTCTTCCGGGGCGGGTTTGGGGGCCGGCTCGGGCTCGCGCGGCGGAGGCTCGGGTTTCGCTCGGGGAGCGGGGGGCGGCGGCTCGGGGGCCGGAGGAGGTTCGGGCGGCGGCGCGGTGAGTTCGAGTTGCGCGGGCGCCGCGCTTTCCGCCTTCGCTGCGCGGCTGGTGCGGCCGCGGGTCAGGCGCGACGTGGTTTTACGCCGGGTGGGCTTCTTCTTTTCGGTGGTTTCTGCACCGTCGCTGGGTTTGGCGTTTTCGTCGTCGTTTTTCGAAGGCATGTCGGTCGTAACAAGTTGAAGACCCCCGGAAGGGGGAAAGTGAGGCGAACCGCTGTCCGGTTTCTCAGCGGGTCACCGGCAGGGTCGCGAGGAGCCGGTCGATCTGCGCTTCGAGAAATTCGGGCGTGCCGTCGTTCCACAGAACGAAATCGGCCGATTCAATTTTATGCGCCAATGGCAGTTGCTTGGAAATTCGTTGCTCGGCGAGCGCGCGTGGGAGGCCGCGCTGCTCCAGTCGGGCGAGTTGCTGGGGCGCAGAAGAGGCCACGCATACGGTGAAATCAAACCAATTTTCCAAAGCTTTCTCGAAAAGCAGCGGCACCTCCACGATCCAGTCGGCACCCGGTTCCGCGGCGAACGCCGACCGCCACAGTCCGAACAACACGGGATGAGTAAGTTCCTCGAGCCATCGCCGCTCTTCGTCATGGGGAAACACCCGCGCGGCGAGGGCGGCGCGATCGACGGAACCGTCGGAGCGAAACACGGCGTCGCCGTGACGTTGTCGGAGGGCGGCGACGACGGGCGCGGAGGGAAGCACTTCTTCGCGGATCAAGGCGTCGGAGTCGAGCAGGCGAAAACCGCGGCGCACGAAGATGGCCGCTGCCGTGGTTTTTCCGCATCCGATCCCGCCCGTGAGGCCCAGAGTCATGTTGTGGATGCGGGGGAGGTTTCGACTTGCTCGCGGATTTCGCAAATCCTTAATGGATCCGCCTCGCCCGGCTTCCCGCCCGGGCGGGGTTTTCCACTTCAACTTTCATGCTTCCGCGCGTCGACACGAAGAGCGCCCCGGCTGTCGCGGCCTGGGTTCTGGAGAAGTTTACCGGACTCTATCCGCGCGAAAAAAACAACTGGCTGCCGCGGCTCTTCCGTGAGGTCGCCGATCTGTTCGAGGGGCGCCATCCGGATTACCAGCGGATCGATATCGGCTATCACGATCTCGAACATACGTTGCAGGCGACGGTGTGTCTGGCGGAGTTGCTCGGGGCGCGGGAGCGGAGCGGGGCGGCGCCGCGGCTGACGGGGCGGGAGTTTCAACTCGCGATGGCGGCCGCGCTGTTGCACGACGCGGGTTATCTGAAGCTCCGGCACGACACGCAGGGCACGGGAGCGAAGTATACGTTTTGCCACGTGCTGCGCAGCTGCGCGTTTGCGGCGTCGTATCTGCCGAGTTTTGGAGCGACCGAAGGGGAGGTGGGCGGCGTGCTCGGTGCGATCAGCTGCACCGGGCCGACGAAGCAGATCAGCCGGTTGAAGTTCGACAATCCGCTCCAACGCTTCATCGGCTGCGCGCTGGCCTCGGCGGATTATTTGTCGCAGATGGCGGCGCCCGACTACCCGGACGAACTCGAGATTCTCTACGCCGAGTTCACCGAGTCGGACGACTACCTGAACGTTCCGGTGTCGAACCGGATGTTCAAGTCCGCGGCGGATTTGACGGTGCGGACACCGGCGTTCTGGCGGGAGGTGGTGCGGCCGAAGCTGCAAAGCGATTTCGAAGGGGCGTATTTGTTTCTTGGAGACGCAGCGTCGGGGGCGAACGCCTACGTCGCCGCGGTCGAGCGAAACATCGCGATCATCGAACGGCGGTGCGCGCCTTTCGCCGCGGCGAGCTGAGCGGTTTCGCGTTTTCGGTTCCCATGCTGTCCACGATCGTATCCGCCGCATTGCAAGGTATTGACGCCGAGCTGGTGCATGTGGAGGTGAATGCGGGCGAGGCGGGGGACCCGAAGCTGATCTTGGTGGGGCTGCCGGATGCGGCGGTGAAGGAGTCGGACGACCGCGTGTTTTCGGCGCTGAGCAACAGCGGGTTCAAGCCGCCGCGCACGCGGACGACGATCAATCTCGCGCCGGGACATCTGCGGAAGGAAGGGCCGTTCTACGATCTGCCGATCGCGCTCGGGATCCTGGCGGCGACGCGGCAGCTGCACGCGGAATCGATGGGGGATTGGATGATCGCGGGCGAGCTGAGTTTGTCGGGCGCGACGCGGCCGGTGCGCGGGGCGTTAGCGATGGCGCGGCTGGCGCGGAAGCTCGGCAAACGCGGGCTGCTGCTGCCGGGAGTTTCGGCGGAGGAAGCGGCGTGCGTGGAAGGCGTGGAGGTGATTCGCGTCGATTCGCTCGACGGCGCGGCGCGTTTTTTGTCGGGCGAAAAGAAGCTGGCGCCGCTTCCGGCGCGGCCGATTTCGACGCGCGCGACGACGCCGGAGGGTGCGGCGGATTTTGCGGAAGTGAAAGGGCAGCACGCGCTTCGCCGGGCGGTCGAAGTGGCGGTGGCGGGCGGGCATAATCTTCTGATGATCGGGCCGCCGGGCGCGGGGAAATCGATGGTGGCGAAACGCGTGCCGTCGATCATGCCGGCGCCGGGACTCGAGGAGCAGTTGGAGATCGTGAGCATTCACTCGGCGGCGGGGCGGACGTTGTGCGGCGAGCTGGCGTGGGGCTCGCGGCCGTTTCGGAGCCCGCATCACACGATTTCGGATGTGGGTTTGTTGGGCGGCGGTTCGATTCCGGGGCCGGGCGAAATCTCGCTGGCGCACAATGGCGTGTTGTTTTTGGACGAGTTGCCGGAGTTCAAGCGTTCGGCGTTGGAGGTGTTGCGGCAGCCGATTGAAGATGGGGAAGTGACGATTTCACGCAGTGCGGGGAAGGTGACGCTGCCGTGCGCGTTCATGCTGGTGGCCGCGATGAATCCGTGTCCGTGCGGGTATCTCGGAGATTCGCGGCACGAGTGTCGGTGTTCGCCGACGCAGATTCAGCGGTATCGTTCGCGGATCAGCGGGCCGTTGCTGGATCGCATCGACATTCACATCGAGGCTCCGGCGCTTTCGCTGGCGGAGTTGCGCTCGGAGAAAGCGGGTGAGAGTTCCGCGGCGATTCGTGGGCGGGTGGAGGCGGCGCGGGAGCGGCAGCGGGCGAGGTTTTCGGCGTCGCGAACGACGGCAAACGCGCGGATGACGCAGGCGCAGATCCGGAAACATTGCGCGATCGACGCGTCGTTGGGGGACTTACTGCAGCATGCGATGGAGCAGCTGAGCCTGTCGGCGCGCGCGTATGATCGGATTCTGAAAGTGGCGCGGACGATTGCCGATCTGGCGGGATCGGAGCGGATCGAGTCGCCGCATCTGCTCGAAGCGATCCAGTATCGGAGTCTGGATCGCGCGCAGTTTTATTGAAGCGGGAGCGAGAGCGGGATCTCGCGGGCGGGGAGTTTTTTGACGAGCACGGGCGAGCTGAGACCGGGGAGGCGTTCGGAGAATTCGTCGTCGTCGCCGGCTTGGCGGAGGGCGCGTTGCACCATGCCCATGCGGGCGTCGAGATTGTCGATCATGGAAACGAAGACCGCTTCCGGCGTGGCGGCGTAGACGGCGGCGCCCCACTCGGGTTCGCCCTGGTGCGAGAGAATGATGTGTTCGAGGCGCTCGAGCAGTTCGGCGTCGAGCTTCGATTTCATCGCGGCCTTGCGGGCGAGTTGATAGCCGAGGACGACGTGGCCTTGGAGGATGCCGCGGCGGCTGCGCTTGGTGGCGAGGGTGCCCTCGTATTCGATGGTTTTGCCTGTATCGTGAAGAAGGATACCGGCCATCGCGAGGTCGGGATCGACTTCGGTGTAGAGCGGAAGGAGGGCCTTGCAGGCGCGGGCCATGTGGAGCGTGTGCTCGAGGAGGCCGTGGCGGTAGGCGTGGTGCATCGCGACGGCGGCGGGCGACCAGCGGAAGGTTTCGCCGATGTCGTCGAAGACGGAGCGGACGGTGGCGCGGAGTTCGGGGTGCGCGATCGAGTCGATGAACGTGTTGAACTCGGCCCACATCGCGTCGGCGTTTTCCGGCGCGGTTTCGATGAGGTTGTCGAGGAGGCCGGGGGCGCCGAGTTCGGCTTCGGAGAGGACGGTGATGCGTCCGAGTTTGGGCGAAAGGCGGCCCTGGTAGAAATCGATCTTGCCCTCGACGCGGACGACGGCGCCCTCGCCGGCGTTGCGGAGTGTTTCGAAAACGGGGCTGTCGCTGAAAACGGTGCAGGTGCAGGAGCCGGTGCGGTCGCCGAGTTCGACGCTGAAGAACGGGTTTCCGTTGGAGGCGGTTTTGGCGAGGAGCTTTTTGACGACGAGCAGGCTGTTGAAAGGGCGGCCGCTTCCTGTGCCTTCGAAGGATTTGAGTTCGCGGATGCAGGAGAGCGGGAGTTCTTCGGACATGCTGGAGATTTGGCGGAGGCGTTGAGGAGCGACAAGCCTCGGCTCTGCGCTGAAAAATGTAGGCGAAAGTGTCATACATAATATGACACTTTGCCCGGGAGAATTCAGGAGAGGGCGTGCTGCTTCACGAGCTGCGTGAATGCGCGGAAGAAGGGGTGGTGGACGTCGCGGAGGAGGGAGTAGAAGACGGTTTCGCTGGGGAGGAGGTGGGCGCCGGCGCGGGTGAGCGCGTCGAGACAAACGCGGGCGTCGTCGGGGCGGCGGGCGCCGAGGCAATCGGAGAGGAGCGTGACTTCGAGGCCGGCGGCGCGGGCGTCGAGGGTGGTTTGATAAACGCAGACGGGTGTTTCGAGGCCGCAGAGGAGAAGATGTTCGGTGGGGCGGGATTCGATGGCGGTGCGGATTGCGGAGTCGCCGAAGGCGGAAAAGGTGGTTTTCGGAAGAACGACGGGGGCGGGAAGGAGAGAAAGAAGTTCGGGTGCGGTGGGGCCGAGTTTTTCGGGGACTTGTTCGGTGAAGAGGATGTCGATGCCGAGGCCGGCGGCGGCTTGGACCGCAAAAGCGCAGCGACGCTGGAGGGCGTCGGGCGATTGCATCGCTTTCAGGAAGACGGGTTGGAGGTCGAGGCAGAGAAGGAGGAGAGTCGGATGGGCGGACATAGACGGAGGAGTCGAAACGGGAGTCGGGGCGTAAAGCCCGTCGCACCGTGGGTCAGGTTTTGAAGTAGGTTTGGCGGGCTTTGACTTGGACGATTTTTTTCTCGGGGAGAATGCAGGCGGTGAGGCGGCCGCCCATGGCGCAGGCGGTGTCGATGCCGAGCGACCATTTCAGGCGGTGGATCTTGGGGCGGGACGTGTGACCGTAGACGACGAAGGGCGGGCCTTTCCAGAGGGAGGACCAATGAGGGGAGTTGGGCGCTTCGGAGCGTTTGCGCGGGTTGCCGTTCTTATCGATATTTTGGATACGCGTGACGATACGCGCGGGTTGGCCGCGCCAAGGCTCGTGGGGAAGGAAGCCGCCGTGAACGAGGACGATGTTGTGTTCGCGATCGTGATACGTGAGTGGCATGGCGTTCATGTAGGCCCAGTCGTGGCGGGTGAGTTGTTTGAGCGTGTCGTAGTCGTTCTTCTTGAGATGGGTGGGATCGCGCGTCTTGCGGTAGTTGAGGAGGCGAAGCTCGTGATTGCCGAGGAGCGAGAGGTGCGCGTGCTGGCGGGCGAGGGCGATGACTTTGGAGCTGTCGGGGCCGCGGTTGACGAGATCGCCGAGCAGNANGACGCGGTCGTGNCGCTCGAGTTGGAGTTTCTCGAGCAGGTCTTCGAATTCGNGGTGGCAACCGTGGATGTCGCCGATGGCGATGAGGCGTCCCTTCATCGGGTGGGATTTTGACTAGCGTTCGATTTTTCGGGGGCTAAACACAAGGCGCAATGGAACTGACGCTGCACTCTTTGGGGAAGAACTGCCGGGTGACTGGCCGGGAATTTGTGGAAGGCGAGCGGGTGGTGTCGTTTCTGGTGCGCGAGGCGAACAACGAGATCGCGCGGCACGATCTGCTCGCGACGGAAGTGGAGCGTTATGAGCGGCCGGCGTTTGTGTTTTGCTCGTGGACGCTGGCCTACAAGGCGAAGCGGACGGAGGAGAATCCGGACCGCGCGATGAAGCTGACGGCGGAGAATCTGTTCGTGACGCTGGCGGATCCTTTGGCCGAGCCGAACGACGAGAACACGCCGTTGCTGCAGTTTTTGGCGCTGATGCTTGAACGGAAGAAGGTGTTGAAGCCGCGCGGGCTGAACGCGGACAAGACGAAGCAAGTGTATGAACATGCCAAGACGCGGCTGACGTATGAGATTCCGGCGGGCGTGTTGGATGAAGCGTTCTTCGTGAAGATTCAGGGGCAGCTGGATTTGCTGGTGGGCGGTCCGAAGAAGAAGGCCGCGGAGGCGAAGAGCGAACCGGAGGCGCCGGTGCAGACGAATGCGGAAGCGGCGATGGAGGAGCCGAAAAAGGAAGAAGAGGCGAAGGTGGAGGGAGAAAAAGTCGAGCCGCAGGCGGGGGAGGCGGTGGAGAAGCAGGAAGGCGCGGGCTGAAGCGCCGCGCTACTTTAACCGGCGGCGGCGGAGGGAGGGCTGCCGCGGAGGAGGGCGGCGGCCATGAAGAAGCGTTGGGCGGCGAAGGACGGTTCGTTGGCGGCGCGAGGGATCGGCGTGTAGGTGCTGTTGGGCTGGAGTTCGCGGGCGTCTTCGTTGTCGCGGAGTTCGGAGGCGAGGATTTCGTCGACGAGGCGTTTCTTGAATTCGGGATCGTCGACGGGGAAGAGCGCTTCGACGCGGCGGAAGAAGTTGCGCGACATCCAGTCGGCGCTGCCGCAGTAGACGAGCGGCTCGCCGGCGTTTTCGAAGTAGTAGATGCGGGCGTGTTCGAGGAAGCGGCCGACGATGCTGCGAAGGCGGATGTTTTCGCTGAGGCCTTTCACACCGGGAACGAGGCAGCAGGTGGCGCGGACGATGAGGTCGATTTTCACGCCGGCTTGGGAGGCGGCGTAGAGGTTGTCGATGGTGACCTGATCGACGAGCTTGTTCATCTTGGCGATGATGCGCGCGGGTTTGCCGGCGGCGGCGTTGGCGGCTTCGCGCGCGATGAGCTCCTGGATGCGGGCGTGGAGATTGAAGGGGGCGACGAGGAGACGCTTGAACTCGGGTGTGCGGCCGGCGCCGGTGAGGGTGTTGAAAAGTTGCGCGACTTCTTCGGCGAGCGATTCGTTGGCGGTGAGGAAGGAAAGGTCGGTGTAGAGACGCGCGGTTTTGGGATTGTAGTTGCCGGTGCCGAGGTGGACGTAGCGCTTCATCGCGCCGTTTTCGCGGCGGACGACGAGGCAGCATTTGCAATGGGTTTTGTGGCCGATGAGGCCGTAGACGACGTGGACGCCGGCTTCCTCCATCTGGCGCGCCCAGTGGATGTTGTTGGCTTCGTCGAAGCGGGCTTTCAGTTCGACGAGCGCGGTGACCTGTTTGCCGTTGAGCGACGCGTCCATGAGCGCGCGGACGATGGGTGAGTCGCCGCTGGTGCGGTAGAGGGTTTGCTTGATGGCGAAGACCTCGGGATCGCGGGCGGCCTGCTCGACAAAGTCCACGACGGGCGTGAAGGCGTCGTAAGGATGGTGGAGGAGGATTTCGCGTTCACGGATGGCGTCGAAAATCGAGACGTGCGTGCGGAGGCGGGGAACGTCGGCGGGGGCGAAAGGCGGGTATTTGAGGTCGGGGCGATCGATGATGTCGTAGAGACTCATCAAACGCAGGAGGTTGATCGGTGACGGAACGCGGAAGGCGAATTCGCGCGGGAGTTGGAGGTGTCCGCAGAGGAGCGTGAAAAGGTCTTCGTCGACACCGTCCTCGATCTCGAGGCGGACGGTGGCGCCGCGGCGGAGATTGCGGAGCTCTTCCTCGATTTTTTTGAGAAGGTTTTCGGCTTCCTCCTCGTCGATGTAGAGGTCGCTGTTGCGTGTGATACGAAAAGCGTGCGCGCTGTGGATCCTGTATCCAGGAAACAACGACACGGCGAAGCGTTTGATGATTTCGCTGAGGAAAATGTAGCGGTCGGGGCCGTCGGAGTCGGGATCGAGCTGGACGATGCGCGGGAGGATTCGCGGGACGGGGAGGATGACGATGGTCTTTTCGATCTCGGGGGTCTCGGGATCGTCGGAGGGCGAGAAGGACGTTGAGGGTTTTGTTGACGATCTGGGGGAACGGATGGGCCTGATCGACGGCGAGCGGGGTGAGGACGGGCGAGACTTGGGTGTGGAAGTAGTTTTGGGCCCAGGCAGCTTCGGCTTCGGTGAGCTGGGTGGCGGAGCGGAAGTGGATGTTTTGTTTCGCGAGGAGGGGAACGAGTTGCTTGTGCCAGCAGCGGTATTGGTCGTTGACGAGGTCGTTGGCGGCGGTGCGGACGCGTTTGAGTTGCTCGCGAGGCGAGAGGCCGTCGAGGCTGAGATCGGCGGCACCGGCGTCGGCTTGCTGGATGAGGCCGGCGATGCGGATCTCGAAGAATTCGTCGAGATTAGAGCTGACGATCGCGAGGAATTTGACGCGCTCGAGGAGGGGATTGGCGTCGCTTTGGGCCTGCTCGAGGACGCGACGGTTGAAGTTGAGCCAGCTTTGCTCGCGGTTGGCGTAGAGGGGGCGGTTTTCGGCTGTGGCGGTGCGCGCGATGGATTTGCCGGTGGTTCCGGTGATGCGCGGCTTGCGAGGGCGTTTCGCGGGGGATTGGGCCATGCGAAGAAGCGATGTTGCTCGAAGCCAAGGGCTGCGAGCGGATTAGCGGGCGTAACGGAAACGTTACACGACGCTAGGGAATCGCAACGCAGGGCGGGCGTTGAAGGTGTGCGGCAGGGAGCGAAACGCTCACGCGTTCCGCTACGTGACGGAGGTTAGAGGCGGACGGGGACGCCGCGGGAGCCGAGGAAGGTTTTTGCCTGGGAAATCGTATAGGTGCCGAAGTGAAAGATGCTCGCGGCGAGGACGGCGCTGGCGTGGCCTTCGTCGAGGACTTCTGCGAGGTGGTCGAGCGTGCCGGCGCCGCCGCTGGCGATCACAGGGACGGTGACGGCGTCGCTCACGGCGCGGGTGAGAGCGGTGTCGTAGCCATCGCCGGTGCCGTCGCGGTCCATCGAGGTGAGGAGGATTTCACCGGCACCCAGATCGACGGCGCGTTTGGCCCAGGCGACGGCGTCGAGTTCGGTGAGATTGCGTCCGCCGTGCGTGTAAACGCGCCAGGATTTGCCGTCGGGTTCGCGTTTGGCGTCGATGGCGACGACGATGCATTGGGCGCCGAAGCGGTTGGAGGCGTCGGCGATGAGCTGGGGATTTTTGATCGCGGCGGTGTTGAGCGAAACCTTGTCGGCGCCGGCTTTGAGCATCGTTTCGATATCGGCGACGGTGCGCAGGCCTCCGCCGACGGTGAGCGGCATGAAGCATTGCTCGGCGGTCGCGGCGACGACGTCGTGCATGATTTTGCGTTCGTCGCTGGAGGCGGTGATATCGAGGAAGATGAGCTCGTCGGCACCTTGGGCGTCGTAGGCGCGAGCGCAGGCGACGGGATCGCCGGCGTCGCGGAGCTGCTGGAACTTCACGCCCTTGACGACGCGGCCGGCGTTGACGTCGAGGCAGGGAATGATGCGGCGGCTGAGCATGGAAATGAGGGGAAGTATCAAGTAACAAGTGACAAGTAACAAGAAAGGGGACCGACGCCCCTGTATCTTGATACCTGATACTTGTTGCTTCCCACTTGCAGCGCGTGCGCCGCTTTAGGCGTCGAGCAGGGCTACGTCGGGATCGAAATTGACGATCAGGCGGTAGACGTGGCCGGGGCGCATGATCAGCGGGTGATCGCGGACGAGATACTGGAGGTAGTGAATCTTGCCGTAGTTCGTGCGATACGTCGGATCCTCGCTGACGACTTCGGTCTCGCGCCACGTGCCTTGGAAGTCGTCCTTCGCCACGGTGCAACGGTGGCCTTGCTGGCCGAGCGTGAGCGAGCCGGGGAGGCGATACTTCGAGTGCGGGGCGGCGATCGCGAGAACGTAGCGGAATTTATCCAACGTGACCTGCTGCTTCACCGTGTAGGCGAANTCGGCGGAGATCTTGTTGCCGGCGAACGTCCANTGGACCTTCACGCTGCCGAGGTTCTTGACCGTCTCTTCCTTGATGTTNATCAGGTCGGGNTGCTCGTAGCGGAAGTAGAAGCTGTTGCGNAGGCCGAGGCCGGTGACGCAGTTCTTGCCGTAGAACGCGGGGAGCGTGACCTGTTCGCCGAAGGTGAGTTCGGGGAGCATGATCGGCGCGTAGACGTTGTTGGGCCAGTCGAAGACGCCCGGGCAGTGAGGGAAGGGCAGCGAGTCGGACGTGAGCCGGCTGCCGGAGCTGATGAGCGGGATTTGCGCGTGAAGGCCGCTCTCGGCGTCGCGATAGAGGAAGAGGCCCTGCTCCTTGCGGTTGGATTTGTCGAAGATGACGAAACGGCCGCTGGTGCGGGTGGGCTCGATCTTCGGGATGCCGGCGGGCATCGCGACGGTTTTCGCGAGACGCGACCACTGGCACAGGTAGCGCGCGGCGTCGAAGTTGGCCATGCGCGTGGTGTGTTTCTCGTAGGCGGTGCGCTCGGTGTCGCGGAGATCGAGGAAGCCGTGTTCCTGATCGAGGTAGGTGCCGTAGAAGAAGAGGAACAGGCGGCGAAGGATATCGAAATACTTCACCTTCTGGTCGTCGGGGATCCAGCCGTCGCGGAGACCTTGGAGGATCAAGCTGATCGGGTGCATCTGCCCGTAGGCGCCGCCGGCGCGACCAAACGCCCAGCCGAGGCCGTCGGCGCGGACGAGGTCGGGCATCATCTTGATGTATTTCTCGGCGTAGGTGCGGAGCGTGGGGAGCTTGCGATCGCGCACGCCGGAGTTGGCGTGGAGCTGGAGCGCGGAGCGGGTGAAGACGAAGAGCCAGACGCCGTAGAGATTGAAATTGCCGCCGAGGCCGGTGGTGGCGTCGTCGAAGAAACCGGCGGAGCTGGTCTGTGCGAGGCGATCGACCATGCGCTCGATGAGGCGCGAGGTTTCGTCTTTCTTGGAGAGACCGAAGGAGAAACGAGCGACGGCCTTGGCGATGTTGAACGCCTGCCAGTGGTTGTCGTAGTCGCTGCGGTGGAGGAGGGCTTTGTCGATGCGCTCCTGGGTTTCGGGCACGAGGCGTTCCCAGACGGGATTGCGCTCTTTCGAGGGGCCGAAGCAGAGGAGGCCGAGCGCGGCGTAGGCGAGACCGTTTTCGGTCGCGGGCTCGGTGAACATCTGCGCCGTGATGCAGCGGGCGGCGAGATCGATGAGATCGTGGCCCTTGAGGGTGGTTTCTCCGGTGGCGCGATAGAATTCGCCCAGCGCGAAGGCGACGTGGCCCGGCTCGTCAGCGCGGGAGTGTTCACCAGTTACGGGAGAGAGGGTGCCGTCAGGTTGGATCGAGTCCAGGTTGTGGGCCAGCATCGATCTGGCCATGTCGAGACATTGCTCGGAGAAACTATGCATGCGGTGAGTTGGCGTGATGTCGAAGACCCGACGCGGGGCGCGGGAAGCGGATGAATCTCAGGAGAATCAGAGGGGGAGCAAGAGGGAAGTTGGAGCGAATGCCCGGAAAAGCAGTAGGGCGGGTTTGTAAACCCGCCCTACAAGGAAATCAGCGTGCGATAAGTTTGAGGAATTCGGCGTTGGTTTTCGTTTTCGAGAGCCGGGCGATCATGGTCTCGGTCGCCTCCTCGATCTTTTGCTGCACGAGGGCACGGCGGAAGAAGTGGATGCCCTCGAGGGTCTTTTCGTCGATGAGGAGCTCCTCCTTGCGGGTGCCGGAGGCGGCGATGTTGATCGCGGGCCAGAGGCGCATCTCGGCGCATTTGCGGTCGAGGACGAGCTCCATGTTGCCGGTGCCTTTGAATTCCTGGAAAATCACGTCGTCCATGCGGCTGCCGGTTTCGACGAGCACGCTGGCGATGATGGTGAGCGAGCCGGCCTCTTCGGTGCGGCGGGCGGTGGCGAACATCTGGCGCGGCTTCTCGAGCGCGCGGACATCGAGACCGCCGGAGCCGGTGCGACCGGAGTTGCGGGCGGTGTTGTGGGCGCGGGAGAGCCGCGTGATGGAATCGACGAAAAGGACGACATCGCGGCCGACCTCGACGAGGCGCTTGGCGCGCTCGATGCAGAGGTCGGCGATGCGGATGTGGTTTTCGATCTGCTCGTCGTTGGACGAGGCCCAGATCTCGGCGGGGACGCTGCGTTTGAAATCGGTGACTTCCTCGGGGCGCTCGTCGACGAGGAGGATCATGACGAAGCACTCGGGATTGTTTTCGATCACGCCGAGCGCCATGTCGCGGAGCAGGGTGGTCTTGCCGGTGCGCGGCGGAGCGACGATGAGGCCGCGGGTGCCTTTGCCGATGGGGCAGAAGAGATCGACGGCGCGCGTGGTCATGCGACCGTCCTTCATTTCCATCTTCAGATGCTGATTCGGCGAGATGGTGGTGAGCGTGGTGAACTCGAACTTCGAGCGACGCTCTTCGAGGGGGACGCCGTCGACGGTTTCGATGAAACGCATCTTGGGGTTCGGGAAGCGGCCCTCGGGCGGGAATGCGGTGCCGCCGATGATGGACCCCGCGCGGAGCTTGAAGCGGCGGATGAGTTCCTTGGGGACGAAAGGATCGGTGGGCCGGCGTTTGCCGCCCTTGCTGATGTCGATCAGCTGACCGTTGCCGCCGCGCTGGAGATCGATGTCGAGGATGCCTTCGACGCGAATCGTCTCGACCTGCGGTTGGGAGCCGACGGCAGCGGGCGCGCCTGCTTCAGAAGAAGCCGCGGCGGAGGGATTGGCCGGCGAGGGCGCGTTGGAGTCCGCGGGGGCGGACGCTGATTTCTTTTCCATACGTTAAATGAATCTGGGGCTGGCCCGCACTTGACGCTTTAAACTCATGTCGGGATAAGAGCCGCGTTTTGCGTCCTTAAACCCCCCATCCGCCACTAACGTGACAGAACAGACGATTACCTCAGTTTCCCGGGAACACCGGTTGTTCAGGCCTTCGGCCGAGTTCAAAGCCCAAGCTAATCTTGGGAGCGATGCCGTTTACAAAAGATTGTATGCGGAGTCTGTCAACTCCCCAGAAAAATTCTGGGAGCGGCAGGCGAAGGAGCATCTTGTATGGCGCAAGCCGTTTCGCAAGGTGCTCGATTGGAAGCCGCCGCATGCGAAGTGGTTCGTGGGCGGCAGGCTGAATGTTTCGGAAAACTGCCTCGACCGACATCTCGGCACGTCGCGTGAGAACAAGGCGGCGCTGATTTTCGAGGGCGAGCCGGGCGACGTGCGGACGATCACGTATAAGCAGCTGCATTTCCATGTGTGCCGGCTGGCACATATTTTCGAGAATATGGGAATCGGCGCGGGCGACCGCGTGGCGATCTATATGCCGATGATTCCCGAGGCCGTGATGGCGATGCTTGCCTGCGCGCGCGTGGGAGCGATTCACACGGTGGTGTTTGGCGGATTCAGTCCGGAGGCGTTGAAGGACCGCATCAACGACTGTCAGGCGAAACTCGTGATCACGGCCGATGGCGGCTGGCGGCGCGGGAAGATCATCGAGCTGAAGAAGAACGTCGACAAGGCGCTCGAAGGCGCGCCGACCGTGCATACGGTGATGGTCGTGAAACGTTGCGGTAATCCGGTCGAGATGGTCGACGGTCGGGACGTGTGGTGGAAGGAAGCGTGGGAGGGCGCGCCGAATACGCACAAGGCGAAGGCGTTCGATTCCGAGCATCCGCTCTTCATTCTCTACACGAGCGGTTCGACGGGAAAACCGAAGGGCGTGCTGCACACGAGCGCGGGCTATCTGCTCGGTTGCAAGCTGAGCTCGCACTACATCTTCGACCTGAAGGAAAACGACCGCTATTTCTGCTCGGCGGACATCGGCTGGATCACCGGGCACAGCTACGTGGTTTACGGGCTGATGGCGAATGGCGCGACGATCTTCATCTATGAAGGCGCGCCGAATCAGCCGGAGCCGGACCGGTTCTGGCAGATGATCGACCGGCACGGTATCACGATTTTGTATACGGCGCCGACGGCGATCCGCGCGTTCATGCGCTGGGGCGACAACTACGTGCTGCGTCACCGGCTGGATTCGTTGCGACTGCTTGGGTCGGTCGGCGAGCCGATCAACCCGGAGGCATGGATGTGGTATTACAAGATGATCGGCAAAAAGCGTTGTCCGATCGTCGACACGTGGTGGCAGACGGAGACCGGTTCGATCATGATCGCGCCGCTGCCGGGAATCACGCCGTTGAAACCGGGTTCGGGCACGCGGCCGTTCTTCGGGGTGGTGCCGAAGGTGGTCGATGAACGCGGCAAGGAAGTGCCGCGGAACTCCGGCGGAAAGCTGGTGATCACGAAACCGTGGCCGTCGATGCTGCGGACGCTGTGGGGCGACGATGAGCGCTTCGAGAAGGCGTATTGGAGCGAGTATCCCGGGATCTATTTCACGGGCGACGGGGCGCGTCAGGACAAGGACGGCTACTTCTGGATCGTCGGTCGCATCGACGACGTGTTGAACATTTCCGGTCACCGGATCGGCACGGCGGAAGTGGAGAGCGCGCTGGTGTCGCATCCTGCGGTCGCGGAAGCGGCGGCGGTGGGGCGGCCGGACGAGTTGAAGGGCCAGGCGCTGGTCGTGTTCGTGTCGCTGAAAACCGGATACGAGGCGAGCGATGCGCTGAAGGAGGAGCTGCGCAACCACGTGGGCAAGGAGATCGGCTCGCTGGCGAAACCGGATGTGATTCGGTTCGCGGCGGGCCTGCCGAAGACCCGCAGCGGAAAAATCATGCGCCGCATCCTGAAGGAGATCGCCACCGGTGGCACGGTGAAGGGCGATACGACGACGCTGGAGGATTTCAGCGTGGTCGCGAGTTTGCAGAACGAAGAGTAAGCTACGGCGCGGCGGGCGGGTTTTTGGACCTGCCCGCTTCGCGGTTAGCTTGTGAACGAGAAAAGGGCGGGTGAAAACCCGCCCTGTTTTTTTGTGACGGGGAAACGGGTTGAAGTGAGGTGGTGAATTGCCATTTGTTGGCAACATGTCCGGCTCCGGCTCGTTGTTAGATGCGCGGGATGGTTCGCGCGTGGCGTGTGGCTTCACGTTGATTGAGCTGCTCGCGGCGCTCGCGATCGTGGGGATTCTGGCGGGGATCGTGTTGGGGGGAGGAAAACGGGCGGGTGAGGCGGGCAAGGTGGCGAAGGCGAAGGCGGAGATCGCGGCGCTGGCGGGGGCGCTGGAAGCGTATCGGCGGGAGCATGGCGATTATCCGCGGACGGGTGACGCGGCGGAGATGGTGCAGGCGTTGATCGGCCGGCGCGGGGTGAAAGGGGAGGCGCCGGGAGGGCGGGCGCGGATCGACGTGGCGCAGTTTACGATCGAGGGCGGCGGCGATGTTTTTGCGGATGCGGCGGCGCGGTTGGTCGATCCTTGGGGGCGGCCGTATTTCTATTTCTACAAGACGGGCGCGCCCGGAGCGTGGAAGGCGCCGGCGTTCGTGTTGTATTCGGCGGGGCCGAATGGCGTGCATGTGCCGCCGAGCGACACCGGAGTGGTCGACGTGCTGCACATCGACAATGCCGACAATCTTTACGCCGGATTATGAGCAGGCGAGACAGGCGGGCGGCGATTCGGGGTTTTACGTTGGTGGAGTTGCTGACGGTGCTCGCGGTGATCGGGATTCTGGCGGGGATCCTGATTCCGACGGTGAGTGGCGCGCGCAATTCCGCGAGACGCGCGGAGACCAAAGTGCGTTTCGGACAGTGGGCGGCGGCGATGGAGCAGTTTCGCCAGGAGTATGGTTACTATCCTGCGGTGGCGGTGAGCGGGGTGATCGAAACGGATTCTTTTTTGGGGGCGCTCACGGGGCGCGATGTTCTGGGCGGGGCGCTCACGGGAAGTGCGCTTCACGGCAACACGAAGGGCGTGATGTTCTACACCGTGGCCGAATCCGAACTGGTGAAGGATGCCGCCGGCGCGGCGATCAACGAGCTGTGCGACGCGTTTGGGAACAGTGAGATCGTGATGCTGGTGGANGCGGATGGGAACGGTGTCATCGCGGGAGGAGAACTCGTGCGACGCGCGGTGCGGNCGGGCAATTCGCGGAGCGGATTTGGCGGAGCGGTGATGCCGCCGGCGGAGAATTTTCCCGCGACGGGGATTCGTGCGGCGATGGTGTTTTATTCGGCGGGGGCGGGGCGGGATGAAAGCGACATCGTTTATAGCTGGAGGTGATGCGGTGCGACGAGGCGAGCGGGCGTTTACGCTGATCGAACTGCTGGTGGTGGTGGCGTTGATCGCGGGGCTGTCGATTTTTCTGATCGCGGGTTGGCGCGACAACAAGGCGGCGGCGCTGCAGTCGTCGCAGACGGTGGTGGGCAATTTGCTGAGTGCGGCGCGGATGCGCGCGGTGGCGAGCGGGCAAGGCGCGAGGCTGTTGTTTCATATCGATGCGGAGAGTCCGTGGGCGGCGCGGCGTTATCTGCGCTACGTGGTGTTGCAGGTTTCCGATGGGGCGGAGTGGACGACGGTGTCGGAGGCGTATTTGGCGCCGGATGTTTACGTCGTGCCGCGTGATCCGACGGCGATGGAGGGATTGTTGCCGGAAGGGGTGGCTTGGACGCGGCCGTCGGATGGAGGGACACTTCGCTCGACGGCGCTGAGAGCGACGGACGAAGTTACGTTGGAAATAGGCGCCGCGACGGTGGAGCGTTGGGCGGGGATCGGGTTTTCGGAACGTGGATCGACGGCGAGTTCAGGAGACGTTGTGCTCGCGGTGGGCAGGAAGAATGCGGGTGGGGCGATAGCGGTGGTGCTGGAGAGTCCGGAGTTGGTCAGAGGATTTGCGCTCAGCCGTTATGGAATTGCGACGGAGGTCTCGGGGCGCGCGGGGTTTTGATGAAGACGAGGCGAAAGAGTGCGGCGTTTTCGATGGTCGAAGTGGTGATTGCGACGGGAGTTTTCGCGTTCGCCGTGGCGGGCGTGCTGATGTTGATGCCGCAACTCACGCGGCAGGCGACGGCGGCGAACGAGGCGATGTCGGCGCAGCAGCTGGGTGACGGGATTCGGGTGGAGATGCGACGACTGGCGGGAGCGGGTTTCGATGCGTTTGCGCAACGTGTGCCGCTGGCCGGCGCGATGGAGGGATATCGACTCGTGGCGACGCGGGAGGGGGCACGGGTGTCGGTGGAGGCGAGCGGCGGAACGGTGTCGGCGGACGAGGCATTTTTCCTGGTGGAGTTGTGGCGGTTTGCGGAGGGGCCGCTGGCGTTTGTGCCGGGGCAGAGTGGAGCGCTGGCGGTGGAGGTGCGGGTGTCGTGGCCGTATCGACGAACGGGAGCGTTGGAGGAAGTCGCTCTCGCGGACCGGGAATCGGTCAGCTTCGCGGTGGCGATCAACCGATGAGAGCGACGCGGGCGTTTACGTTGGTGGAGGTGTTGGTCGCGGCGAGCCTCACGCTGGTGTTGGCGGGCATCATGCTCGGCGTGATTGGGAGCGCGCTGGAAGGATGGAGGCGAACGCAGGACAGCTACACGACGCGGAGCCAGGCGGCGATGGTGCTGGATCAGATCGAGCGGGATTTGCAGAGCGCGGTGTTTCGAGCGGACGGGAAAACGTGGCTGGCGATCGATGTGGACTACGCGCTGACGGGGCATGGATGGCAGACATCGGGCACGCTCAAGCCGTCGCGGCTGGAACTGCTGCCGGAGCGGGGCGGAATGTTGCGAATCGATGAGGCGAAGTTTGGCCGGACGGGTGCGTGGTTGCGGTTGATCACGGCGGATGTGAGGACGACCGGCGCTGCCACGCTGCCGATCGCGGTGAGTTATCAGGTGGTGCGGCGGTCGACTTCGAGCGGGACGCCGGTGAATCGCGAAACGATCCGGTATCTGTTGTTTCGGTCGGTTGAGGATGGAGGAGCGGTGTTGGAGCGAGGAAACGACGTCACGCTCCACGACGCGGAGTTCGATGGACCGTCGCTGCCGGATGTGTTTGCGACGCAGGTCATCGATTTTGGCGTGTGGCTTTATCGGCGGGAGACTTCGGGGACGCTGACGCGTATTTTTCCGGCAACTACAGACGATCGCTCGCATGTGGCGAATGGGGCGGCGTCGGCGCCGGATGTGGCCGATGTGATGGTGCGAATATTGACGGATCAGGGCGCGACGATGATCGCGGCGATCGAGCAAGGGCGGCTGGCGCCGCCGGCGGGAATTTCGATGGACGAGTGGTGGTGGCGGATCGCGGCGGAGCATTCGCACACGTATGTGCGGCGGATTGCGATGCAGGGAGGGGCGCGATGAGACGGCGGGGGAAGCGCGATGGCTCGTCGGGCTTTGCCTTGATCCTGACGATTGTGCTCCTGGCTTTTCTCGTGCTGGCCGTCTACGGGCTCAGTGTGATCACGCGGGTGGGCGTGCAGACAAGTGCGAGCGTGGGGCAGCAAACGGTGGCGCGGCAAAATGCGTTGCTGGGGTTGTCGCTGGCGATCGGAGAACTGCAGCGGACGGCGGGAGACGATTCACGGATCACGGGGATGGCGGGCATCGCGGGTGTCGGAGCGGGGGCGAACAATGTGACGAGATATTGGTGCGGCGTGTGGGAAAGTGACGGCGAGTTCGTGACGTGGCTCGCGTCGGGCGCGGTGGGTTCGACGGCGGTTTCGGGCGAGGCGGTGGAGTTGGTTTCGAATGGTTCGGTGGGGACTGCGTCGGGGGCGTCTTCGAGTTTGGACAAAGAGCGTGTGATTGTGGGCAAGGTGCCGGTTGTCGTGGCGCGGGGCGGGGCGGACGCGAGAGCGATTGGGCACTATGCGTATGTGGTGGTGGACGAAGGGGTGAAGGTGAGCGCTTATGCGCCGGAGTCGGAGCGAATGAGTGGGGAGTTGGTGCCGGTGATCGGCGATGCAATGCCGGGAGGGACGTCCGCGCTGAAACTCGCGATTCAGAATAATCCAGCGAAGCTCGAGCAGTTGGTGAGTTTCGAGCAGCTGGCGTTGCTGCCGCCAAAGCCGTCGGTGCAGGACACGTTTCACTTTGTCACGCTGACGGCGCGGGCGATCGTCGGGAATGAGCTGCGGACCGGCGTCATCAACATCAACACGGCGTCGGCGCTGACGTGGCGGTGTTTGCTGGATACCTATAACGTGGCGGGTGCGGATCCGATCGGCGACGTGGAGGCGAAGGGAAATTCGATCGCGGCGATGCTGGCGGGATCAATGACGGGAAAGGGGGCGAATCGTCCGTTCACGTCGGTGGCGGGGCTGGGAGCGTTTCTCGAATCGGAGGGGCTGTTTCCGGCGACGGGAACGCCCACGGGCGCGCAGATCGCGGCGTTGTTGGAGCCGGTGCTGGTGGTGCGCTCGGATACCTTTCGCGTGCGGGCGTATGGCGATGCGATCGAGCCCGTGGACGGGACGGTGGAGGCGAAGGCGTATTGCGAGGCGATCGTGCAGCGAATGCCGGAGGAGATTGGCGGAGGTTTCGGGCGGCGGTTGGTGGTGATTTATTTTCGCTGGCTGGCGCGAGCGGATATTTGATCGAAGGCGTTGAGCGTTTACTGGCCGGGCAGATACGGCATGCTCTCGGTGTTCTGCGAGGCAATGATGAGCCACTGGCCGTTTCTCTTCTCGACGACCCAGGTGAAGATGCCGTTGCGCGGTTCGCCGTGTTTCACGTGGCGAACGCGGTCGCCGGTGGTCGACCAGAGCACGCGCTGAATCGCTAGATCGGGGCGGATGAATTTCACGTGTGTTTCGTTGGTGGTCCAATGGCTGTCGGTGAACAGCGTGCGGAACATTCGCGCATGGGCCTCGTGGAATTGGGCGTGGCCTTTCATCCAGCCTCGGGGGCCGAGGACCGTGACGAAATCGACGTCCTCGGCGAGGAGGGCGGTGAGCGCGTCGGCGTCCCGCTTGTTCCAGGCGTCCTGCCATCGCCGGCCGAGGTCTTTGATGGCGGCTTCGTCGGCCGCGCGGTCGGCGGGGTTGGCGGCGGCGAATGACGCTCCCGTGATCAAAGCTGCCAGCAGCGCGGGAGCGAACGCCCGATGAAGAGTCCTCATGTTGGTGCTCCTGTGGTTTGGCGGGCTGGACGTCCGACGGTTGGCAGGCGCGGACGCGCGGAGCAATGTTGCAATGCGCTCACGATTTCCCGCGGGGCCCGTGCGTGGCGTCGGCGAATCCCCTGCGGCGCGTAAAGATCGGGGCGGGGTTGGTGCCAGAGGCCGGGATTGAACCGGCGACCAAAGGCTTATGAGTCCTCTGCTCTACCACTGAGCTACTCTGGCGTGGCGCGGGCGGTAAGGTGCAAAGTCTGGCGGCAAAATCCAACCAAAATTTCCGCGAGGTTATGAAGCCGGGTTCCTTGCCATTCGGGCGGAGGAACGCAGAACGATGGGAGTGACTGCTTCCTCTCCAACTTCCGCGCCGCTTGCGCCCCAGGCGGATGTGCGCAATCCGGATGCGGCGCTGGAGCGCTTCATCGAGACGATGGCGGCGCGCGGGCTGGAACTCTATGGGGAGCAGGAAGAGGCGATTCTGGAGCTGTTTGCCGGGCGCAATGTGATTTTGAATACGCCGACGGGATCGGGGAAATCGCTCGTGGCGGCGGCGTTTCACTACAAGGCGCTGAGTGCGGGCGAGCGGATCGGTTTATACGTGTCCGATCAAGGCGCTGGTGAACGAGAAGTTTCTCGCGCTGTGCCGGGACTTCGGGCCGGACAACGTCGGAATGATGACGGGCGACGCGAGCGTGAATCCGCAGGCGCCGGTGCTGTGTTGCACGGCGGAGATCCTGGCGAACATCGCGCTGCATCGCGGGGATCGGAGCGATATTCGCGCGGTGATCATGGACGAGTTTCACTACTACTCGGATCCAGAACGTGGATACGCGTGGCAGGTGCCGCTGCTGACGATGCCGAAGGCGAGGTTTTTGTTGATGTCGGCGACGCTCGGAGGGACGGAGTTTTTCGAGAAAGAGTTGGAGAAGTTGACGGGCGTGCCGGCGGTGACGGTGCGGAGCGACCGGCGGCCGGTGCCGTTGGAGTTCGAGTATTCGGAAATGCCGCTGGCGGAGCGCGTGGCGGAGTTGCTGCAGATGAAGCGGGCGCCGGTGTATCTGGTGTATTTCACGCAGCGGGCGGCGGCGGAGGCGGCGCAGGACCTGATGAGTTTGAACGTGTGTTCGAAGGAGGAGAAGGCGGCGCTGGCGGAGGCGTTGGAAGGCGTGAAGTTCAACAGCCCGTATGGAAAAGACATGAAGCGCTGGCTGCGTCACGGCATCGGCGTGCACCACGCGGGCCTGCTGCCGAAGTATCGCATCGTGGTGGAGCAGCTCGCGCAGAAAGGGCTGCTCAAACTGATTTGTGGCACGGATACGCTCGGCGTGGGGATCAACGTGCCGATTCGGACGGTGGTGTTCACGCAACTGTGGAAATACGACGGAGCGAAAGCGGCGGTGTTGAGCGTGCGGGATTTTCGGCAGATCGCGGGACGCGCGGGACGGAAAGGCTTCGATGACAAGGGCTATGTCATCGCGCAGGCGCCGGAGTGGATCATTGCGAACAAACGCGCGGAGGAGAAAGCGGCGGGAGATCCGAAGAAGCAGAAGAAGCTAGTGAAGCAGCGGGCACCGGAGGGAAGCGTGGGGTGGGATGCGAAAACTTTCGAACGATTGCAAACGGCGCCGGCGGAGGCGTTGACGTCGAAGTTCGATGTGACGCACGGCATGCTGCTGCTGGTGTTGAGTCGCGAGACGGATGGGTGTCGGGCGATGCAGAAGATCATCGCGGCTTCGCATGAAACCGCGGCGAAGAAAAAGGCGTTGCGGCGGCGGGCGTGGCAGTTGTTTCGCGCGCTGGTGGAACGAGGGATCGTGGAGATTCTGCCGAAGGGAGAACGCGGGCCGGAGGGACGAAAGGTGCGGGTGAACGTGGAGCTGCAGGAAGATTTTTCGCTGCATCAGGCGCTGTCGCTTTATTTGATCGATACGCTGCCGCTGTTGGAGCGGGAGTCGCCGGATTATGCGTTCGACGTGCTGACGTTGTGCGAATCGATCGTGGAGGATCCGGAGCAGATTTTGCGGCGGCAGGTGGACAAGTTGAAGACGGAGAAACTGGCGGAGATGAAGGCGGCGGACGTGCCGTATGAAGAGCGGATGGAGAAGCTCGAGCAGATCGAGCATCCGAAACCGCGGCGGGAATTTATCTACGACACCTTCAACGCGTGGGCGGCGAAGCATCCGTGGGTCGGGCAGGAGAACGTGCGGCCGAAGTCGATCGCGCGGGAGATGTTCGAGAGATATATGTCGTTTGCGGAGTATGTGCGCGAATATGGGCTCGAGCGATCGGAAGGATTGTTGCTGCGGCATCTCTCGCAGACGTGGAAAGTGCTGAGCCAGACCGTGCCGGAGAGCGCGAAGACGGAGCCGGTGGTCGAGATGGAGGAGTATTTCCGCGAACTGATTCGCGGGATCGATGCGAGTCTGCTGGAGGAGTGGGAGCGGTTGAAGGATCCGAATTTTGTCGCGGCGGAACAAGGCGGGGCGGAGAAGCCGGCGCGGCCGGCGACGTTCGATGTGACGCGAGATCGCGACGGATTCCGACGGTTGGTGCGCGCGGCGGTGTTGGGATTTTTGCAGGACGTCGCGGCGCGGGACTGGGAGGCGGCGGGGGCGCGGTTGGCAGACACGGACGAGAAGACGGCGCGCAGGATCGAAGATGCGTTTCGCGGGTATCTGGAGGAGCGCGGGCGGTTTCGGTTGGATCCGGAAGGGCGCTCGGCGAAGCACACGCACTGGAGCGAAGACGGGGCGAATGGAACGTGGGAGGTCGCGCAGGTGTTGGTAGACCGCGAGGAGATGAACGACGTGGAAGCGGCGTTTACGGTGGACTTGGCGGAGTCGCGTGGGCGGGCGGCGGTGGCGTTGCGATTCGAAGGGGTGCGGGCGATCGGCTAAAGGAGTTGTTGCACGGTTTCGGAAGGGGCGTCGCTGACGAGGACGTAGTGGTTTTGTTCGTCAGACCAGGCGGCGACGGTATGGCCGTGGCGATCGGTGGGCGCGAGGGCGCGGAGGGTGGACGGCGCGAGGTCTTCGCGGCGGGCGACGAAGATGTGGAATTCGCGGCCGTCGCGCTCGAAACAGAGGAGCGAGACGTCGTGGCCTTTGAAATCGAGTGTGCGACAGCCGAGGGCGCGGAGGTCGGCGAAGGCGGAAGGAAGTTGGCGAGGGAGTGGACCGCCGCGGGCGGCGAGCCAGTGACGGAGTTCGTCGACGTCGGCGGTGCGTTTTTGGAGGAAGAAACGATGTTCGACGAAATTGAGGGCGAATTCGTCGAGGGTGTGGCCGCGGATGGGGGCGAAGGACCACCAGGCGGCGATGGCGGACAACACGAAGAGGGCGGCGGCGGACGCGAGCCAGAGCGGGCGCGACCAGCGGGACGTGCGACGCGGCGGGGTGAGGGAGGCGCGGGTGCCGGCGAGGATGGCTTCGCGGAGGCCGGGAGGCGGCGGGAGAGCTGCGAGTTTTCGAGCGACGGCGGCGTTGAAGGCCTGGTCGCGTTCGAACCAGCGGGCGAGATCGGGATCGCGGCGCATTTGTTCGAGAGCGGGCGCGAGTGCGGGATCGGCGAGGTCCTGTCCGCCAGGCCGGCAGGCGTGAAGGAGGAAGCGGGCTTCTGCGTTGTTCATGAGGACTTCGTTCGGCTGGAAGGTTCGAACGGCACGATCTTGGCGTCGGCGGACGCCGAAGGTTCGGCGAGGAGGCGGCGAAGCTGGGCTTTGCCGCGCGAAAGGCGGGACATCACGGTGCCGATGGGGATGTCGAGCGTGTGGGCGATTTCCTGATACGAGAGGCTCTCGAGGTAGAAAAGCGTGAGGGGCGCGCGGTAGGTGTCGGGGATGGATTGCAGCGCGGTTATAACTTGAGACGCGTCAAGGCGGCGGACGCGGTCGATGTCTTCGCTGGCGATTTCGTCCTGGTTGGCGGGGAGATCTTCGAGCGAGGTGGCGCGGGCGTCGTGGCGGCGGAGGCGAAGGAACTCGCGATAGAGCGTGGTGAAGAGCCAAGTGCGGGCCTTGGAGGTGTCGCGGAGCATGCCGCCCTTGTGGCCCCAGATGAAGAACGTTTGTTGCACGAGGTCGGAAGCGTCGGCGGTGTTGCGCGCGAGGCTGAGCGCGAAACGGTAGAGCGCCGCGTAGTGCGAATCGACGAGTTGAGTGAACGCCGGATCGGGCATCGGGGGTGAGAGGCGTCGGGGACGGATTTATTCCGTGGGATCGGCGCTGATAAGGAAAAACGCGGGGGCGCGGAATAGTGGGCAGGGACGGAGGCTCCCATCGGAGTGGCAGCCGGACGTGGGCAGAGTTTGGTGCGAGATTTCGATGTTGTGGGCGCGACCGAAGTGGGTGCCGAGGAGGGATGCGGAGAAACGGCGCGGCGGTTGTTCGAGCTGTTGGCGGCGGCGCTGGGAGGAAAACTTCGGGTGGTGGTGACGGCGGAGGCGATGGCGGAAGGCGAGGCGGCGGTTTTTCGGGTGAGTTTTGAGGCGAAGGAGACGGACGGACGCGAGGATGGCGGGGAAACGTGGGGAAAGTTGAGCGTGTGCGAGCGCGACGTGGCGCGGTTGGTGGCGCAAGGGTGCAGCAATGACGAAGTGGCGCGGACGCTGGGGAAGAGCGTGATGACGGTGAAGAAACAGTTGCGCGCGATTTATCGGAAGCTGGGCGTGCCGACGCGGGGGCGGTTGGGTGCGATGCTGGGGTGGCGGGAGGACGGCGGATACTCCGAAAGAGTGAGGTAGGACCACGGGACGCGCGGGCTGAAGCCCGCCCGATGGTGCAAGCGCGGGGCGGCGAGTAGAGTTTGGGAGAGCCCGGTCGCCGGCGCGCGAACGAAAACGGCGCGGCGCCAGGGCGCATAACCTCAATGGAGATTCCGACATGAAAAAATGGATACGCATGGCCGGTTCGCTGGCGCTGGCTTTGGGCGCGACGGCGAGTGGTCCGGCGCAGATGATTCGGGTAACGGTCCAAAACCTCGCTCCGTCGTCACCGACGGGGCTTTATCACTCGCCGGTCTGGCTGGGGTTTCACGATGGGAGCTTCGATCTTTTCGATCCGGGCGCGGCGGCGGGGGCGGGAATCGAGGCGCTGGCGGAGTTGGGGGACAGCAGCGGGATCGATGCGGCGTTCAAGGCGGCGCAGCCGTCAGGTTTCAGCACGGTGGTGACGAATCCGGGCGGGCCGGGGCCGGGGATTTTTGCGCCGGGGACGAGCAGTTCGGTGGTGGTGAGCGTGGATGCGTTGACGCGGGGTTATCTGAGTTTTGGCGCGATGGTTGTGCCGTCGAACGACACGTTCATCGCGAACGCGAATCCGCTGAGCCTGGCGCTGTTCGATTTGTCGGGGAGTTTTCTGGGGGCGCAGAGCTGGACGATCACGGGCTCGAATGCGTGGGATGCGGGCACGGAAGTGAATTCGCCGCTGGAGGGCGCGGCGTTCGTGGCGGGCGTGGACGCGATGCTCGGTGCGGTGGAAGGAGGCGTGATTCACGGACAGCCGCTCGACGGGCTGGACAATGTGATCGGACTCATGACGCCGGCGGGCACGATGATCGGACGCGGGCTGACGGGCGATCCGTTGGTGCGGATCTCGATCACGCCGGTGCCGGAGCCGAGCACGTATGGATTGATCGCGGCGGCGGGGCTGGCGGCGGTGGTGGTTTGGCGACGGCGGTGCGCGGGTCGGGGCGTGAAACAATTCCTACAGCCTTTCAGCGGAGGGCGTGGAGGACTTGGAATTTTTGGCCGAGGTGGGCGGGGTGGAGAAGTTGGAGAAGCGAGAGCTTCTTCTGGCTGAAACCGGCGGCGTGCGCGGTGGAGGTTTGGGCGATGTAGTCGACGGCGCGGCGGACGAAGAAGGATTCCTGCGACTCCAGCGTGGGTTGCGGGAATCCGTTTTCGCGGAGCGCGGTTTCAATCCAATCCCAGCAAATGTGGCAGGTGAGGTCTTGTTCGCCGGGCTGGGCGAGGAGGTCGTTGGACTGACGGTGACGGTGGTAGGAGCGGGCCGTGCCGGCGGGGGTGTTTTCGATGAGCTCGAGCCAGGTTTTGCCGTAGTCGAAAGCGACGAAGAGGCCGCGCCAGGGTTGCGCGGCGAGGTCGCGGGCGAGCGCGGCGGCGGCGAGGGGGGCGTCGAGAATGTATCCGTCAGGGGCGGACGCGGGGAGTTCGGCGGGCGGATCGATGAGCGGGAGCTCGATTTCGGAAAGTTGGTCGTCGTGAAGGCGGACGCCGAGTTCGCGCCAGGCGTTTTCGCGGAAGACGAATCGGCGGAAAGGTTGGGCGTCGAAGAGCTCGTTGGAGAAGACGACGCAGTCGCTGGAGAGCGAGAGCGGTTGGCCGACGCGGAGCGTGCGGACGGCGGCGAAAGGATGGGCGACGCCGGCGAGAATGCCGGCGGGCGTCTCGGCGCCGATTTCGACGAAGGTGTGATGGCGGGCGGCGTCGGGGCCGCCGAGGAGTTGTGTGCAGGCGGCGGCGACGAGTTCGCCGAAGACGGGGCCGCTGGTGCTGGCGGTGAAGAAGTCGGTGCCCGGGGCGTATCCAACGCGTTGACGCGGGCGGCGGTAGTATCCAAATTCTGGATCGTAGAGCGCGAGGGCCATGAAGCGGTCGAAGGGCATGGCGCCGTCGCGGTCGGCCTGGGCGGCAAACCGGTGTCGAAAAGCTTCGGAGAGAGGCGGGCGCGCGGACATGGAGGGAGGCGAGGAGAAGGCGGGCGGGGAAGGTTGTCGAGCGGCGCGGCGATGAACCCATTTACAAGCGGCGGGCGATCCGCACAGTCGGCGGGATGCTCAAACGGATTCCGCTGATCGCCGCCGGCCTGGCGACAGGCATCGCCCTGACGCTCGGGGCGGGGCGGATCTCGAACGCGTGGAGCCTGTGGTCGAGTCGGGAGCTGAATCGGTCGGTCGGCGAGCTGAAGGACGTGTTGCGGCTGGTGAACGAGCACTACGTGGAGGCGGCGGAGGTGCCTTATGAGCGGCTGACGAAATCGGCGTTGCACGGGATGGTGGAGTCGCTCGATCCGTATTCGGAATTTTTGGAGCCGCGGGAAATGGAGGATCTCGAGGAGCAGTTGAGCGGGAATTTCAGCGGCGTGGGGATTCAGGTGGAGATTCGCGAAGGGCGGGTGCTGGTGATCGCGCCGATCGCGAATTCGCCGGCGGAGCGGGCGGGGATCGAGCGGGGGGACGAGATTTTGGGCGTGGATGGCAAGGGGTTCGATCAGGATGTGACGATCGACGACATCGTGGACCGGCTGCGGGGGCGGCCGCGGTCGAAGGTGACGATGGATTTGCTGCGGGCGCGCGAGGGAAAGCGGTTTCAGGTGACGTTGCAGCGGGAGACGATCGAGCTGGAGTCGGTGCGGGCGGTGGAGGTGTTGTCGGGAAAGATTGGATACATCTTGCTGAGCGAGTTTTCGGATCACACGGCGCGGGATTTCGGCCGGGCGATCGACCGGCTGGCGCGCGAGGGAATCGAGAGCCTGATCATCGATTTACGGAACAACCCGGGCGGGCTGCTGGAGTCGGCGGTGGCGGTGGCGGAGCCGTTTTTCGAGCGGGGCGAGGAGATCGTGTCGACGCGCGGGCGGAAGCCGGAGGACACGACGGTGTATCGCGCGCAGCAGGCGGCGGCGCCGCGGCGGTGGCGGCTGGCGGTGTTGATCAACGGGAACACGGCGAGCGCGGCGGAGGTGTTGACGGGGGCGTTGAAGGACACGGGACGCGCGGTCGTGGTGGGCGAGCGGTCGTTTGGGAAGGGTTCGGTGCAGACGATTTTTCCGCTGGGGAACGGCGGCGGCGTGCGGTTGACGACGGCGCGGTATTTCACGCCGTCGGGCGTGAGCATTCACGAGACCGGGATCGCGCCGCAGGTGGAGGTGGCGTTGAGCGAGGACGAGGCGAGCAAGCTGACGGTGCAGCTGGCGCGGACGGATGTGTCGGACCCGCACGAGTTCAAGGAGCGGTTTGGATTCGAGCCGATCGAGGACCGGCAGCTGGAGGCGGCGCTGCAGGTGTTGCGCGGGGCGGAGATGATCGCGGCGCGGAGCGGCGTCGCCGTGGGGAAATGACTATGAACGCGGAACGAATTTTGGCGCTGGAGAGTTCATGCGACGAGACGGCGGTCGCGATCTTCGATCCGGCGAAAGGTTTTTTGGGCGAGTGGGTGCACAGCCAGATCGCGTTGCACGAGAAGCACGGCGGCGTGGTGCCGGATCTGGCGACGCGCGAGCATTTGCGAAACTACGGACCGCTGTTGGCGCGGGCGTCGACGGAGGTCGGTTTCGAGGGCGTGGGCACGATTGCGGTGACGCATGGGCCGGGGCTGGCGGCGTGTCTGGCGATTGGCGTGGGGGCGGCGAAGTCGCTGGCGCTGGCGTGGGGCGTGCCGGTGGTGGGCGTGAATCATTTGCGCGGGCATGCGTGGTCGCCGTTTGTGGCGGTGCACGAGGAGGCGCCGGAGGAATTCGGGCGGGCGGTGGCGGGGTTGTTGCCGCATCTGGGGTTGATCGTGTCGGGGGGAAACACGCTGCTGTTCGAGCTGGATGAGGCGCGGAGGATTTCGGTGTTGTCNTCGACGCGCGACGACGCGGCGGGCGAGGCGCTGGACAAAGGNGCGAAGCTGCTGGGGCTGGGNTATCCGGGCGGGCCGTTGATCGANAAGCTGGCGAANNNCGGGCGGNNGGATGCGTATGATTTTCCGCGCGGGATCGGGCGGCGGGATGAGTTGGATTTCAGTTTCTCNGGNCTGAAGACGAGCCTGCGGTATTTGATCGAGAAGATGACGCCGGAGGACGTGGTGGCGCGGCGGGAGGATTTGTGCGCGAGCTATCAGCAGGCGGTGATCGACGCGCTGGTGCGGAAAACGAAGGCGGCGCTGCGGCAGGGGGACGGAAAGTATCGCAGCGTGGGGTTGTCGGGCGGCGTGGCGAACAACGCGACATTGCGAGCGGCGCTGGAGGAGCTGGCGCGGCGGGAGCGAGTGAGGTTTCTCGCGGCGAAGACGCGGCACACGGGCGACAACGCGGGGATGATCGCGTTTGCGGCGTGGGCGGATCGCGATGGAACGGAGCGCGCGGCGGGGATGGGGTTGGGAGTGGCGCCGAGCTTGGGGATGTGAGGGGGCGCGGCGAGCGCCCGAGCTTCGGACGAAACGCTTACGCGTTCCCCTACTTGTAGTCGCGGCGGAGGTTGCTCGGGAGGATGCCGAGCTCTTCGCGGTATTTGGCGACGGTGCGGCGGGCGAGGGTGAGGCCTTTTTCCTGCAGCTTGGCGACGAGTTCCTGGTCGCTGAGCGGAGCGGATTTGTCCTCGAGGGCGACGAGGTCGGCGAGCATCTCCTTGACGCTGGTGTTGGAGACGGCCGCGCCGCTTTCGGCCTGATAGCCGGTCGTGAAGAAGAACTTGAATTCGAAGACGCCGTGCGGGGTCTTCATGTATTTGTTGGCGATGGCGCGGCTGACGGTGGTCTCGTGGACGCCGACGATGTCGGCGATCTGCGTCATCGTGAGCGGGCGAAGGTGCGCGACGCCGTGTTCGA
>Ga0065721_10003830_pt1 | contig 67737 bp, 59 predicted proteins | sample Mesricmetagenome_FD_59108 | JGI IMG/M metagenome (GOLD analysis project Ga0065721, IMG submission 59108) | Mesophilic microbial community from rice straw/compost enrichment Sample: eDNA_1 v2 (version 2) | ecosystem: Engineered > Solid waste > Grass > Composting > Bioreactor | place: USA: Davis... | reverse complement strand
CTCGATCCGCCGCAGATCGCGCTCGCTCATCGCTATCAATCCCATCTGCAATCTCCCAGGCATCATTCAGACCCGGGGAGTGTGACATTCCAACTTTGCAGAAACAGGACATTCCAACTTTGCGGCTACAATCCGAACATCAGATAAGATAGATTATGGAACATAAGGCAACAACGGAAACGAGCGCCTAGAGATCCAGTTCGACCTCATAGGTCATGCCATCGAATGCCGGCTCCACATGCGCAGGCGTTTCGGCCATTACCGTGTCGTAGTCCAGCGGAATGTGCATATGCGTCAGCACGGCACGTTTGGGCTTGAACTGCTCGATCCAGTTCAGTGACTGCTCAAGCGACAGATGGCTCGGGTGGAACCGGTACTGCAGCGTGTCGATAATCAGCAGATCGAGGCTCTGGAGCTTCGGGATGGTCTCAGCCGGAAAATCGCTGACATCGCTGCAATAAGCCACATCGCCGATCCTGAAGCCGAGCGAATGGATCTCGCCATGCACCTGGTCATGCGGCAGGAATTCGATCGAGCCGCCGGGCCCATCCACCGTTATCGTCGCATCCATGTCCTCGATGAGAAACGGCCGTGCGATCGGCGGATAGTTGCCGCCGGGCGGCGTCTCGAGGCAATAGCCGAAACCCTGGCGGATTCGCTCCATGGTCACCGGATCGGCATAAACCGGGATCCGATGGCGCTGCAGGATGAAATAAGTCCGCAGGTCATCGATGCCGTGCAGGTGGTCCGCATGGGCATGGGTATAAAGTACCGCGTCGACGCGCCGGACGTTGTTGGCGACCATCTGCTGCCGAAAATCCGGTCCCGTATCGACGATGACCACCGTGCTTTCGCCATCCGGACCGATCTGCTCGACCATGAATGCCGCGCGCGTTCGCTGGTTCTTCGGGTTTTGCGGGTCGCAGGCACCCCAGTCACCATTGGGTCGCGGAACGCCGGGTGACGACGCGCATCCAAGGATCGTGAATCGCCGCAGGTACCGCGCCACGGTTCAGAGCCTCGGCATCTTGGAAAAGCAGCGGAACGCGTTTTCGGTGGTGATCTCCGCCATCTCAGCGTAGCTCAAGCCCAAGCACTCCGCCAGAACCTCCGCCGTATTCACCACATAGGACGGTTCGTTGCGCTTACCGCGCCAGCGTTTCGGCGCAAGATATGGCGCATCCGTTTCCACCAGCAGCCGATCCAGCGGCACGTTCTTGGCGATCTCGCGAAGCTCTTGCGACTTCGGGAATGTCAGGATGCCGGAGAAGGAGATGAAGCCGCCCAGTTCCACGCCAACTCGGGCAAGTTCTGCACCTGAGGAGAAGCAGTGCAGGATGAAAGGGAAGGCCCCCTTCCCGCTTTCCGTCTGCAGGATCTCGATCATGTCCTCGTCGGCGCTGCGGCTGTGGATCACAAGCGGCAGCTTGGTTTCACGCGCTGCGGCGATGTGGCGGATCAACCCCGTCTTCTGGTCGGCAGGCTTCTGGGTGTCATAGAAGTAGTCCAGCCCCGCCTCGCCGATCGCCACGATTTTCTCATGCGCATTCGCCAGCCGGACAAGATCCTCGGCCTGGATGTCGAGTTCATCGCCTGCATTGTTAGGATGCGTGCCCACCGAGCAGAAGACCGACGGATAACGCTCCGTGATCGCGAGCAGGCCCTCGATCTTGCGAACCCGTGTCGAGATGGTCACCATCTGTTTGACGCCGGCCTCATGAGCGCGCGCGATGATATCGTCGCGCTCCTCGTCGAAGTCGGCAAAGTCGAGGTGGCAATGGGTGTCGATCAACATGACGAAGCCTTACGCTTCCGGAGCCACGTAGCGTGGGAACACGGGGGTCGGCGCCTCCAGCACGATGCCCGGCTTCAGCCGACCGGCTTCGCCGAGCGCCGTGAAGTCGCGCGCATCGGCCGGAGCCTTAACGAGATCCAGCAGCTTGGCCGACGACTGCGGCATGAACGGCTGCAGCAGGATGGCGATCTGCCGAACCACTTCCGCCGTCACGTAAAGCACGGTGCCCATGCGAGCCGGATCCGTTTTCTTCAGCACCCACGGCGCCTGCGCGGCAAAATAGCGGTCCGTTTCAGAGACCACGGCGATTACCGCAGCGAGAGCCTTATGGATCGCCTGGCGGTCCATTTCCTCGCGGCAGTTTGCCAGCATCGCGTCGGCCTGTGCCAGTAGTGCCTTATCTTCCTCGGTCAGTTCGCCCGGCTGGGGAACAACGCCGTCGCAGTTCTTGACGATCATCGACAGCGAGCGGCTGGCCAGGTTGCCGATGCCGTTGGCGAGGTCGGCATTCACGCGCGTCGCGATCAGCTGCTCGTTGCAGTTGCCGTCCTGGCCGAAGGAGATCTCGCGGCACAGGTAATAGCGCACGTAGTCCAGCCCAAAGGTCTCGATGATATCGAAGGGATCGACCACGTTGCCGAGAGACTTCGACATTTTCTCGCCGTTGTTGAGCACGAAGCCATGGGCGAAAACCCGCTTCGGGAGCGCCAGGCCTGCCGACATCAGGAAGGCCGGCCAGTAGACCGCGTGGAAGCGGATGATGTCCTTGCCGATGATGTGCACGTCCGCGGGCCAATATTTGGCGCGAGGTCCGTGCTGGTCGCTGAGGTATCCTGTGGCGGTGATGTAGTTGGTCAGAGCGTCGACCCAGACATACATCACGTGATCCGGATCATCCGGCACCTTGATACCCCAGTCGAAGGTGGTGCGGGAAACCGACAGATCGCGCAGGCCCGACTTCACGAAAGAGATGACCTCGTTGCGGCGCTCATTCGGGCCGATGAAGTCCGGATTTTCCTCGTAGTGTTTCAGCAGCTTGTCGCCATAGGCCGAGAGCTTGAAGAAGTAGCTGGACTCCTCCACCCACTCGACCGGCGTGCCCTGTGGTCCGTAGCGAACGCCATCGCGGACCTGCGTCTCGTCTTCGGCATAATACGCTTCGTCGCGAACCGAGTACCAACCGGCGTAGCTGTCCTTGTAGATGTCGCCATTGGCCGCCATGCGCTTCCAGATGGCTTGCGACGCCTCATGGTGCCGCTGCTCGGTGGTGCGGATAAAATCGTCGTTGGAGGCGTTGAGCAGCTTGCCCATCGCCAGGAACTCGCCGGAGTTGCGCTCCGCCAGCGCTTCCGGCTTGATGCCTTCGGCGCGCGCCGTCTGCTGCATCTTCTGTCCGTGCTCGTCCGTGCCGGTCAGGAAGAATACGTCCTTCCCGTCNAGGCGCTGGAAGCGCGCCATGGCGTCCGTCGCAATCANTTCGTAGGCATGACCGATATGCGGCTTGCCGTTCGGATAGGAGATTGCGGTCGTGATGTAATATGGCGTCTTGTTGGACATGTCGCACTCGGTACTTGCAGGGAGGTCTTCCGCACAGAAATGTGCTGTGCGCTCTTAGCGCATGTTTGGAAGATGCGAAACCCAAACTTCCTCGTGATGTTCCCATGGCACCCGCGCGACGACCAAAGTCAGGCGCGCGCAGCTTCCAGGATCGACAGGATCGTCTGCTTGCGGTCGAGGTTATAGGCCTGGGAAACCGTGATCTTCTCGTTGATCTCTGTAACGAGCTTTGCCTGCCGGTCGGCAGTTGCGATATCACCTGCCAAGGCTGCCGCCCTCGCCCGTGCTACCAGATGGTCGCTCAGGTGTTCCATGAAGAATCCGAAGATCACCTCACCATCCTTGCCGGACAGCACGTCGGCTAGCCGATGCATGGCCTTGCGCGCCTTTGGTCCTTCAGAGGAGAGGATTCCGTCGAACGCGGCGATGATCTCAGTGCCGCCGTAGTTCAACAGCTTCAGCGCCTGCGCCACACTGCCCTTCGACATCGACAGGACCATCTCCTCGGTCTTGCCACCGTCAAGCGCGAGCCCAAGTGCTCCCAGCGCCTGCGAAAGGTCCCTGTCATTGAGCGGTGACAGGCGCAGCGGCTGGCAGCGAGAGCGGATCGTCGGCAGCAGCTTGCCGGGCGCATGCGACAACACGAGGAACATCGCCCGTTTCGGCGGCTCCTCCAATATCTTCAGGATGGCATTGGCGGCGTTGCGGTTGAGATCGTCAGCCGGATCGATGATGACGATGCGCCAGCTTCCCGTGCCGGAGGTCTGCGAGAAGAAATGCCCGGCCCGCCGCACCTCATCCACGGTGATGGCACTTTTCACCCTGCCCGTCTTGTCATCGACCGGGCGCGAAAGGTGCAGCAGGTTGTGGGAGGCACCCGAGGCGATTTGCCGGCTCACCGCCGAATCTGGATCCGGTTCCGTCAGGTATGGCGGTGCCGCAGCAGGATCGGGATGCGACAAGACATGGTTGGCGAAGCGGAATGCGAGCGTTGCCTTGCCGATACCCTCAGGACCCTCGATCAGGATCGCATGGTGCGCCTTGCCGGAGCGGTAGGCGCGCGCCAGGAACTCTTCGGCAGCCTGGTGCCCGAACAGGTTCGTATTGCGTGCCGGCGGCTGTGCGCCGTCGAGCAGTCCTGCGACGTCTTCGCTCATTCGGCATTTTCCGTCTCGGTCGGTTCCGGCGCGCCCGACCGATTGATCAGCGGTTCGATGATCGCATAGACCTCGTCTGCGATCTTGTCTTCGGCGCGTTCGGCATTGACCACGCGGCAGCGCTGCGGCTCTGTCTCGGCAATCTCCAGGTATGCTTCACGACGCTTTTCATGCGTCTCGATTTCTTCGCGCTCGAACCGGTCCGGCGCAGCATCGGCTGCTCTCCGACGCGCACGCCCGAGGCCCGTCTCCGCAGGCAGATCGAGGATCAGCGTACAGTCAGGCACGACGCCATCGATCGCCACCCGCTGCAGAGCCTCGATGAAATCCGTCTCCAGGTTGCCCGTCACGCCTTGGTAGACCCGCGAGGAATCGATAAACCGGTCGCAGAGCACGATCGCGCCACTTTCCAGTGCCGGGCGAATGACTTCCTCGACATGATCGTTGCGGGCGGCGGCAAACAGCATGGCCTCCATGCGTACGCCAAACTCCTCGGCGGCTCCTGACAGCAGAACATGGCGAACCGCCTCTGCGCCCGGGGATCCGCCTGGCTCGCGCGTAACGAGAACATCATGGCCGGCCCGGCGCAATCGATCCGCAAGACGGCGAATCTGGGTGGATTTGCCTGCCCCCTCGCCCCCTTCGAATGTCACAAACAATCCGGGATGTTCTGCCACGCGTATTTCCGCACTTCCTGTTTTATCGGCTTATAGCGCAGATGGATGCGCTGCGAAACCGCGCATCAGAGCCAGAAGAACATCAGTTCCAGAAGTGCGTCGGTCGCCCGGCTTGCAAGCGTGCCGGTACCGATTGCCTGGTTCGTCACCAGCGGCACTTCCCGAATCACGCGGTCCCCGGCGGAAATTCGCAGCACGCCAACATCCTGCCCTGCCTCCACCGGTGCTCTGAGCGGCCAGCGATAGACGATACGGGCCGACAGGCGGTCGGGATTGTTGGTCGGCAGGTAGATGTCGACAGGCTCCTTGGCGACGAGATCCACATAACGCGACGTACCACCGTAGACGCTCGCCTGGCCGATCACCTCGTCCTGCTTGAACAAAACCTTGGTCTGGAAGGCAGAAAGCCCCCATTCAAAAACCTTGCGTGCTTCCTCCAGCCGCTCCTTGTCGCTGGCGAGACCGCCCATGGCGAGGAACAGCCGCGTGCCGTTGCGTTCGACGGACGCTGCAAGGGCAAAGCCCGCGCCTTCCGCATAACCGGCGCCTAGGCCATCGACGCCGAGGTTGAGCGACATCAGCGGGTTCTTGTTGCGCTGGAAGATCTTGTTCCACTCAAAATCCGGCTGCGAGTAGATGGGGTAATATTCCGGGTACTCGCGATGGATATGACGCGACAGCTCGACAAGATCGCGCACCGTCGTATGGCTTTCAGCACTCGGCAGGCCCGTGGCGTTACCGAATGTTGAACGACCGAGACCTAAGTCCTTTGCGCGTGCCGTCATGCGGGCGGCGAATTCGCTCTCCGAGCCCGATATACCTTCAGCGAGGATGATGCATGCGTCATTGCCGTTCTGGACGATCACGCCTCTGACCAAGTCCTCGACCCGAACCTGGGAATTCAGCGCCGCAAACATAGTCGTCGTGCCGGATGGCGCCCCACCGGTGCGCCAGGCATTCTGGGAGACAGTATAGGTCGTGTCAGGGGTGATCTCGCCGCGCTTCAGGGCGCTGAAAACGACCTCCATCGTCATCAGCTTGGCGAGCGACGCCGGTGGCAAATCCTGGTTCTCGTTCATCGCGAGAAGAACGGTACCGGTCTTGGACTCGACCAGATAAGCCTGCTTTGCCTTGGTGGCAAAGGGCGGTGGGGTTTCCTGTGCGTTCGCGGTTGCACATGATGCCGACGTTCCAAGGAACGTCAGCAAGAGTAGAAGCAAGACACGCCGCATCATCACCCTCGTGAGCCAGTCACGTCTGGCCTAGCAGTGGCCAGTTGCGCATGCAACCGCAAGTGCGCCTAACGCACGGGCTTTTGACCGGGCGCGGGGTTCTGGAGGATCATGTTGCCGAACATGACGATCGGTTCCTTCGCCCGCGGCTCACCGGCGTAAGCGGTCGCCGACGTCTGAGGCTGGCGCACCACCTGCTCTGCCGGGCGAGCATTGGAGGCGACCTGTACCGGCTGGGGCGCTGGAGCCTGCTTCACCTGCCGCTGCTGCTTTTCGGCTGGATTTGGCGCCACCTTTGCCGGCTGCCGAGCTTCGGCGACAAGCGGACGCGGTGCAGGAACGGCGAGAGCTGCAACATTGACCGGATCTGGCCGCGCTGCGGGCGCCGCCGAACGCCCAACAGGAGCGGCCGTACGACGTTCGGACGAACCGTAGCTCTGAAGTTGGTCGCCCAGCGACTGATTGGAGGCAACCATTACGCCAGTCGCAATCTGGCCTTCCGGCTGGATCGACGGCAGTCGGTCACCCTTGCGGGTATAGGACGCCATCAGCATCGGCATGTCGTTCCCGTCCATCTGGGCACGACCGACATATTGCACATTGACGCGGCCGGTACCGGAGCGCTTGAAATCAAGCAGTTCCGCAGTCTTTTCCGACACATCCAGGATGCGGCCCGGATGATAGGGGCCGCGATCGTTCACACGCACAATGACTGAGGAGCCGGTATCGACATTGGTCACCCGCGCATAACTCGGAAGCGGGAATGTCGGGTGGGCCGCAGACAGGTGGTCGCTGTCGTAGACTTCGCCATTCGCAGTCAGCCGACCGTGGAACGCCGAGCCGTACCAGGACGCAAGCCCCGTCTTGTTATAGTTCGGGTCTTCCTTGGGAACGTAGGTCTTGCCTTTGACCTGATAGGGCTGGCCGACCATGAACCGGCCGCCGCCCTTCGGCACGGCCTGCCCCTCGCCCACCACGCGTGGGCTTGCCTTCACGCCATATTCCTTCTCGGAGAAGTATTCCTTGCTCCGAGGCTTCGGCTTGTTCTTCGGTGTCTCGGTCGTTGCGCAGGACGCCATGCCCGCACAAATCAAGGTGATCCCAATCCACTTCGCGCCGCGCGAAAGCTTGCCGCCACTCAAACTCAACGTGTTCGTCCCATGCCGCCGTGGCAGAACAGACAGGCGGCGACGCCGCAAGCTTGCACTGCCATTGAACCAGTTCGACGCATACCCCTATGCCCCGAATGTATAGCAGTGAACTTTTGCCGCCAAAGTGGCTAAAATGCGAACACAATTGGATCGATGCGGAGCGTTTTGCTTTCTATGGTTAATCAATTGCTAACGCACTGGCGCATGATCTGCTCGCCAACATTACATGCTTTCGCTTCATGGACCTGTCGGCGACGGATCTCCTGCAGATAATTGCTTGTCCGTCAGTTCCCGTTGTGCCTGGTGCCAGTGGGCGTCGTGAGATCCCTCCGGACGGCCCTGCTCTTCCCATATGGCGTAAGCCCTCTCCCGGATATTACTCTCATCCGCGCCGCCTTGCGTTCCCGCCTCGATGCCTTCGCGAACCGGATCGCCGATCCGAGTTGCAGCTTCGACATTCTCTTTGATCGCCATGATGATCCTCCTTGGTCGTGAGGATCTAACCGGGGGGCACAAGCAAGGTTCCGGTGGGGCTGGATTGGAAATCGCTAGCCGCCCGCGGGCCGACGCGACGGCGATCAACATCATCTATTTGCAGGAAAATGGCGGAAGAGGTGGGATTCGAACCCACGGTACGGTTTCCCGCACGCCGGTTTTCAAGACCGGTTCCTTAAACCACTCGGACACTCTTCCACGCGCATCGCTTTAGCGCCTTCAACTGGCAAACGTCAACCGCACGGACATGTCTCTTTTTGGCACATACGGCTGAACCATTTGCTGCTATTGGCGTTCCCTTCGCGACGAAGGGGTGGCGGGCACAAGGCTCAAGCTTTGCGCAAGCATCGCGCCCTAGCGTCGCCCTCACCCGGAATGAGTCCGGTCAAGCCTGGGGACAATGACATGTCGAACGAACACAGCAACTTCAACCAGCCATCGGAACAGGCGATCGCACTCTTCCTGCAGGAAAACGACGGCGACAAGCTCACGGATATACTGGTCGAAGCGCTCTACGAAGCCTTCCGCATCATGGAAGATGACCTGAACCCCGGCACGCTGCACTAGGCCGTGCCATCAGTTGCTCTGCGGCTCTCCATGGAATTGGCCGAAATAGCCGGCGAGCGCCGGCAAGGCCTCCGCAAGCTCTCTCGAAAGTACTCGTTGGGCGTTCACATCGCCCCCGTATTTCGCCGTCAGGAACTGCTGGTGACGCTCGATCACCGCAGGATCCGGCTTCTGGCGAAGCACGGTAAACACCGGCGATTGTTCGGTCTTTCCCTTCACCGTGATCCGATCAAGTTCGAGCACCATGAAAGTTCCAAAGGCAGCGTGCGCCGTTGCCTCGCCGACCAGCAGCGAGACATTGTAGGGCTTCGACGCCCCCTCCAGGCGGGCTGCGAGATTAACCGCGTCGCCCAGCGCCGAATAATCGAACCGGCTGCTGGACCCCATATTGCCCACCACGCATTCGCCGGTATTGAGGCCGACGCCGATCTTCAGCGGATAGTGGATGCGTCCGGACGCTTCCGCTTCTGCCTTGAGTTCGGCGTTCAGCCCGTCCATCGAATCAAGCATGTCGAGTGCCGCTGAAACGGCATGCCTGGCGTGGTCGGGATCATCCAGCGGCGCATTCCAGAAGGCCATCAGGCAATCGCCGATATACTTGTCGATCGTCCCGCCGTGTGACAGCACGATCTCCGAGAGCGGCGTCAGCAACCGGTTGATCAGCGTCGTTAATTGTTGCGGATCATCCTTCAACTGCTCGGAAATGGTGGTGAATCCGCGCACATCGCAGAACAGGATCGACAGTTCCCGCTTTTCGCCGCCAAGTTTCAGTTTGGACGGGTCACGCGCGAGCTCCTCCACGAGGGCCGGCGCCAGATATTGAGAGAAGGCGCGGGTGATCTGGCGGCGGTTCTTGCGCTCCTGCGCATAATCAAGCCCTGCCTGCGCCACGGCAATGCCGATGAAAGCGAGAGACGGAGCCATGGGCGAGGCAAACACTCGGCCGAACCGCAGCGTCAGATAGCTTCCGGCCAAGAGCATGAAAAGCGCAGCCGCCCCAAAGACGACCGCCTTCCAGCCGGTGCCGCGCCAGACTAATAAGGCAGCGAATGCAACGGCGACCAGAAGCACCGCTTGGCGGATCGGCAGGCTCGCCTCCGTCACATATCGGCTAAGCCTCAGATTATCGAGGATCGTCGCCTGGATCTCTGCGCCGGCGGTGAGCTTTCCGGTATGGACAGTAGAGGAGGTTGCAAATGCATCCGCGCCGCCGGCTTCGATCGAGGGGGCATTCTGGAGGCTCAAACCCACGATCACCATGCGATCCTTGAACAACCCGGGCGGCAGGAAGTTTTCGGGATCCAGCGCCTGGTAATAGGAAACGGTAGGATAGGTTCTCGGGCCACCAAAGGTCTGGATCAGGCTGCCTGGCGGCGGGTTCTCCGCCGCCACCCCTGCCCCGGCAGCGATCATCGCGGCAAAACCGTCGCTGTAGACCGGCATCTCGCGTAATACGCCGTCCCGGTGAAGCCCGATCGAGGCAATACCCGTCATCGCGAGCTTGTCGGTGAAGATCTGCAGCGGCGTCACCCGGATGAACTGGTCGGCTTGCGCCGACGTCACTAAGGTCTCGTCGCCTGCGAGCACGACATCCGGGCCAAGGGACGCCGCCAGGGCGTCGTCTTCACCGGGCAGTGACGGTTCGGAAAAAATGATATCGATACCGATTACCTTGGCGCCCGCGGCGCGCAAGGCAGAAATCAATCGAGCATGCAGGCTGCGCGGCCATGGCCACTGGACATTGATCTCGGCGAGCGACGGCTCGTCGATCGCCACGATAATCGGCCCGTCATCCGGCAACGGTTCTGCGCCGATTGTCGAAAGATAATCGAAGGCGCGATAGTCGATGAGCGGCCACGCCGGCAACCGGGAAACCAGCGCGACCGCGGCAAACATGAACAGGCTCAAGGTCAGGACCTGCACGCGCCGCGAAGCAAACGGCCGCCGCCTTGTGATGGAACTGACTGCTGGCCCGATCATCAGAAGCGGACTTTGAGCGTGCCCTTGAAGGACCGACCCCAGCCGGGCGTGCCGGTATCCACCTCGAAGTCTTCGTCGAGCAGGTTATAGGCCGCCAGGTTCAACTCCATCCGGTCGTCAAACGGCTCCCAGGTCAGCGTTGCGTCGAGGGTCCAGTAGTCACCCAGCCGCGTACTGTCATCGCTGATCCGCTCGCCGACATAATTTGCGGCGAGCGTTGCGCGGATATTGGCCTCGTTCACCCAAGTCAGAGCCACCTGCCCGGCCCATTCCGGGATGAACGGAAGGGGGCCGTTGTAACGCCGCGAGGTCGGGTCCTCATCCTTCGAGTCAGTGTAAACGACTGTCGACGAAAGGCCAAAACCATGACCCAGAAGAAGGTTGGCGGTCAGGCTGCCCCGGTCGATGCGGCCGCGACCGGTTGAAAATGGCGTCACCGAAAGCGCGATCGGAATCGTCGGGTCGTGGAGCTCCTGATGCTGGAACTCTGCCGACGTGAAGAAATCTGGCGTCCATTCCGCATCCCAGCGCAGCGCGTAGGTATCGACATAACCTTCGGCGCCAACCGATATCTGGTTCGGCTGGAGGCCGACGATCCCCACGGGCGACAGGGTGGGCGTTGAGACGTCAATGCTGCTGCGCATGAAGCCAGCACGGAACAACTGCCCGTTCATCGGTGTCCAGGCCAAACCGATACGTGGTTCCAGACGTGACACATCACCGTTGTCGCTGTCTACATAACTTCCAAACAGCGCGTACTCGGCTTTCAAGCTCGGAGAGATTTCATGAAGCAGATCGACATAGGCCCTGCCGACCGTGCTGGTGTCAGAGGTGGTAACATCGAACGTTGGACCAGACGGCAGGAGGTCGAAGAACGGCGCGAACAGAGTAATCGGCACCCGGTCTTCGTAGCTGATCCCCGTTTCCTCCCGGCTCCAACCACCTTCGACCCCATAACGCCAAGTCAGATCGCCTGAGGCGATCGTGTGGTTCAAGGCGAGGATATAGGTTTCCTGATCCAGTGCCGCGGAGGTTACACCAACTGGAATCGGCAGGCCGAAAAAGTCGAACTCGAGGTAGGAGCGTGTACGCGATTCTGTCCTGCTGTAGAGGAACGCTGCGTTGACGTTGTTCTTGTAGCCAATCGTATGGCTCCACCCGAGGCCGCCGTTGACCGCCCTCGTGGATATGTCGCGTTCTCTCAGGAGGGGCACTTCGCCAACGACGGGGAAGGGAAAGAGTGCCGCCGGGCTGTCTTCCGTTATCACATCCTGCGAAAAATCGGCGCTGGCGTCGTTGTAGTAGAGGATCAGCCGGTCATAGGGGGTAACATCCGCGCTCAAGAAAACGCTTCCGCCCACGACCTCACTCTCGCTATTGAGGTCGCTCAAAGCGCCAATATCCCGGCTATCCGGCGTCTGCTGCCATTGCAGCGTACCGCTGAAGCTGATCGGGATCGGCAGGTTGGTATACCCCTGCACGCTGGCTTCCGCTTCATACCCCACCTCGCCGCCGGCGGTATTGAAACCACCTTCCAATGATGTCTCGAAAAAGGGCGTGGTAAAGAGGTGGGTGCCGATCGATTGCGACGCGATCAGGTGCGGTTCAAGCAGCAGGCCCTGGAAGAGCGAAGAGAATGCCTGACTGTTGCCGGTGTTGTTGATGATGTCGGTGCCGTAGGTGTAGCTGTTGGCAAACGGGTTCGCGCTGCCGCGGATCGCCTGGTCGATATAGGCTGTACCCGCGAACGGATCGAACACGGCGTCGCTATAATATTCGGCCCAGGAGTTCAGGCCCTGGAAACGGAAGGCAGAGTTCAGCGTCGAGCCTGCCTGCTGGTTGGCGCCGAGCGTGCTGTAGTCGCCGCCCCGCGCCAGTGACCGTTTCACATAATCCTGCGCGTGACGGATCGCGCCTTCGGAATCATAGTCTTCAATGGCAAGCGCGGTGCGCGCGGCGGCGATGACCGGATCATTGTCATCAAGACGATCGGCGTTATCGAGCGCCTGTTCTGCCGCGACACGATCGCCCTTCTCCAGATGCGCTGCCGCAAGCACCGTCTGGCCGGCAGAATAGGCGGGGTTGGCAACCGTGCCCGCCAGCACATCCTCAAGCCCCTCGTCGACCTGTCCCGCCTGGATCTTGTAGCGGCCGCGGAAGATCAGGGCGAGATCAAAGCCTGGATCCAGTTCCAGAGCCTTGTCTATCAGCGTCCTCGCCTCTTCCACGCGGTTCTGGTCCATGTAGATGTTGGCGAGATTGGCGTAACCGAGCGGATCGAGCGGATCGAGGTCGATCGACTTCTTCAGCGCCGCTTCTGCCGCGCGTTCGTCACCGCGCTCATATTGCAGGTTCCCGAGGGCGTTCCAGATCGTGGTGGAGCCCGGTGCCACCTTCAACGCAGCCTGCAGATCCGCAAGCGCGCCATCCAGGTCGCTCTTGAAGTCGGCGCGGTAATTGGCGCGTGCTTCCAGGGCCGTCGGCTCGTTCGGGTCAAGCGCCAGCGACCGTGCAATCGCCTCCTCGATCTGCGGCCGGTCGTTGACCAGGATTGCCAGTTGGGCGCGTGCGGCGGGCAGCATCGGATCCTGCGGGAACTTGCGTTCCGCATCGCGTATGACTTCGATGGCCGCAGGAATGTCCTTGAGGAAGCCCGTGGCATAGGCTTTCAGGAGAGCGCTGTAAGCGCTGTTGACGGATGATGGCGGCTGCACAACCCGGTTCGGATCGCCGAGCGAGCGGGCATAATAGTTGCCGTATTCGGCAACGTTGCGTCGTTTTGCATCAAGGCCGGGGGTTGCAAGCTTGAACAGCTTGACGGCCTCGTCGTAGCGCCTGTTGCTCGCCGCCGTGATGGCCTTGACGAGGTTCAGCCTGGCGCGCTGTGCCGGTGACAGCTTTCGCGATTCCAGAAGCGCGAGCGTTTCCAGCATCGTCTGGCGGCCCTCGAGCGAAAGCTGGGTTTCCGCCAGGACCAGAAGGTCTTCCGTGCTGCGGCTGCCGGGCGGGATGGCGGAGATGCGATCGACCTCACGGCGCATGTTGGCGACCGGCAGCGGCGAAGCGGCCATGAAGCCGAAGGCGTTGCGGGGCGCGAGGAAATACAGCATCTGCTCGCGGTCGTCGGAATCGACGATGACGATCTTGCGAGGCGCCTGGCCGATCGAAGCCACCGCCCCCTCGCCCTGACGCACATCAACGCTGCCCTGCGGATTGCTGAACTGCACCAGCCCTTCAAGCACGGTCAGCGACGTTTGGCTGCCCTTCACGGTCATCGTCCAGTCCGTGCCACGGATGGCGGCGGCAGCGGCTGGCGTCTGCACCTGCACGCCCGGACCACCGCGTTCTGCACGCGCCCAGATCGTTCCGGATTGCAATTGCAGCACGGTGTCGGCACTGGTGCCGGCAGTAATCTGCTTCACGACAAGCGTGGAATTGCGCCCAAGCCGCACCTGGGTGCGGTCGGAGAACAGGATCGCCAGTTGCCCGGTTTCATTGGTGCGCAGCACGTCGCCGGTCAGGAGATCCTGCTTCAGATCCACAAAACGCCAGTTCGAGACGTCAATGAAGCGGACTTCCTCGCCAGCCTTGCGCGCGATGACGGCACCGGCCGCAGGTCCGCTCCGCGCCACCGGCTCCGCGAATGCAGTCACGGAAAGCCCGGCGACGACCACCGGCAACGCAACGGCCGCAAGTAATAATCGATTGAATGTCCCCAGCATGTGCAACCAGTGGCTACTTACTTGCGAACTGTCAAGATAGCCTAAACCGCCGCTACTTGCTTTCTAAGTAGAGTGTATTAACAGAGCTACAGTGAGATAAAGGGGAATATTCACGTGAGTGACTTTGAAACGGCACCGACCGAGATGCTCGAAATGCCGATGGCGACGGGCGAGATAACCGAGGAATATATCAACCATATCCGTAAGATAAACGATATCTATTACGATCAGATCAAGATATCTGATCAGAAGGCGGCCTACATCTTTACTTTCATGCTTGCCTTTCTGGTGTCGTCGTCGGAAGGTCGCGGCGTCTTTAGCTGGATCCGGTACACGCAGGGAGACTGGCCACAGATTTTCGTCTCGGCCGCGCTCGCGCTTGCTTCTGTCGCCTCGATTCTGTGCGCCATCCTCGTGGTCCTGCCGCGCCGCGTCGACAAGTCTACCTCGCTGTTCTGGGGCACCTGGCCGATGCACCGGCCACTGTTCGAGCAGGCCGCGCGGCACAGCGACGTCAGCTATCTGTTCAACCAGTACCTCGACAATGCTGATGTGCTCTCGCTCATCGCGCGACAGAAATACAAGTTCGTCTCCTATGCCTTCCGCGGCCTGATGTTGACGGTCATGGCTTATGTGCTGCTTTTGATTGTCACGCAGGGGCAGTGAGCGCTAGAGGATCACATCCTGCCCAGTCGGCTGGCGCAGGCATCACAGTCCCTGGGATTATCCGTCATGTCTTTCTCTTCCGTCCCCTTCGTCACGATCGGGCTCCTGATCCTGTCCAACGTCTTCATGACCTTTGCCTGGTATGGGCACCTGAAGTTCGAGAACAAGCCGCTCTACCTGGTGATCCTGGTTAGCTGGGGTATCGCGCTGTTTGAGTATTGTGCCCAGGTTCCGGCAAACCGGATCGGCTACGGCTATTTCAACGCAGCACAGCTGAAGACCATCCAGGAAATCATCACCCTGTCGGTCTTCGTCATCTTCTCGGTCTTTTATCTCGGCGAGGCGATCAGTTGGAAGCAGATCATCGGGTTCGCGTTCATCGCGCTTGGAGCCTTCTTCATCTTCACAAAGTAGGCCGACGGAACTTCATCTGCTCCATCCTGTTCACCCGGCAATGGAGGTGCAGGATGAAGCAGCGTATCGGTGATGTCCGAATCGGGATCTCCGGCTGGACCTACAAGCCGTGGCGTGGTGTCTTTTATCCAAAGGGTCTGCCGCAAAGGCAGGAGCTGAGCTTTGCGGCCAACAGCTTCCGCTCCATCGAGATCAACGGCACCTTCTACGGTCTGCAGCGTCCGGAGAGCTTCGCAGCCTGGCATGCCGCTACGCCGGATGATTTTATCTTCACCATCAAAGGCCCGCGCTTCATCACCCATATGAAGCGCCTCATCGATGTGGAAACGCCGGTGGCGAACTTCCTCGCCTCCGGCGTGCTGCGCCTCGAACAGAAGCTTGGCCCCATCTTGTGGCAGTTTCCGCCGCAGATGAAGTTTGACCCGGCACGGTTCGAAACCTTTCTGCAGTTACTCCCGCGCGACACGGAGCAGGCACTGCAGTTGGCTTCCAAACACGATGCTCGGCTGAACGGCCGCTCCCACCTCGAGATCGACAGGCAGCGTCCGATGCGTCACGCCTTCGAGATCCGCCATGACAGTTTCCGTTCGCAGGCGTTCATCGACCTTCTGCGCCAGTACCACGTGGGCTTGGTTGTGGCCGATACGGTCGACTGGCCGCTGCTCATGGATATCACCGCCGACTTCATCTACTGCCGCCTGCATGGGTCCGAGCAACTGTATGTCAGCGGCTACGATGATGCCGCGCTCGATCACTGGGCGCAACTGATCGGCGAATGGCGGCGCGGCAAGGATCCACAGTCCGCGCCAAGGGTAGGACCGCCGTCGCCGCCGCAGATGCGCGGGCTGGATGTCTATGTGTACTTCGACAACGACGCGAAGGTGCGCGCACCGTTCGATGCAGCAGCCCTTGCCGCAAAGCTCGGCGTGATAGCCGAACCGCAGGTCGAACGAGCATAAGCCAGATGTGAACGCGCCCCGGCGGTTTTCATTGCACCCACCTTCATTTCCGCGTCGCTTTGATTTAGAGACAGTGCTCAATCCGCCTCGTTCGGGCGGCTATCGCTGTTTGCAAGGTAATTGAACGATGCTTGATTCCCTCCGAAATGCCGCCCGCTCTTGGGTTGCGAAGGCTCTGCTCCTCCTTTTGGTTGCCTCCTTCGCCATTTGGGGCATTTCAAGCACGGTCTTTACCTCCGGCGGCAACACCGTCATGACGGTCGGCGACCAGCAGGTCTCGCCGGAAGAGTTCCGTCTCGCCTACCAGCGCCAGATCGCGAGCCTCAGCCGCCAGTTCGGCACCCAGCTGACGCCGGACCAGGCCCGTGCCTTCGGCCTGCAGAACCAGGTGTTCGCGCAGCTCGCTGCCGGCGCCGCGCTCGATCAGCTTGCTGACGATATGAACCTCGGCCTCTCGGAAGATCGCCTGGCCAGTCTCATCGCGGAAGACCCAGCCTTCAAGGCCACCAACGGCCAGTTTGACCGTAACCTCTTCACCGCGCGTCTTCGCAATGCCGGCATCCGCGAAGACGACTATATCAAGGAACGCAGCAAGGTCGCGGTGCGCAGCCAGATCGTTGAGGCCGTTTCGGATGGCTTCAAGCCGCCGCAGGCACTTGTTGATGCGCTGAAGCAGTACCGCGATGAAGTGCGCAACGTTGACTACGTCCTCCTGACGAACGCGACGATTGATCCGGTCAAGGCGCCGGCTGACGACGTGCTCGCCGCCTGGTTCGAAGGCGTCAAGGGCCGCTACCGCGCACCGGAATACCGCACCTTCGCCTATGTCAAGATGCAGCCTGCCGATATCGCTGATGTATCGTCTGTATCGGATGACGAGGTTCGCGCCGAGTACGAAAAGCGCAAGGACAGCTACAAGACCCACGAGACCCGGACGATCGAACAGCTCCCCTTCCCGAACAAGGAAATGGCAGAGGCTGCGGCGACCCAACTGAAGGAAGGCAATGTGACCTTCGATCAGCTCGTCAAGGATCAGGGCAAGTCGCCGGAAGACGTGCTGCTCGGCGCCTTCACGCGCGAAACCATGCCTGATCCGACTTTTGTCGATCCCGCCTTCAAGGTTGCTGCCGCCGGCGGCACGACTTCGGTCGTGGATGGCACCTTTGGCCCGGTCATCCTCCGTGTGACGGACATCCAGCCGGAAACCACCCGTTCCTTCGAGGACGTGAAGGAAGAGCTGCGCAAGCAGATGTCGCTGGCCTCGGCTTCCCAGGAAGTGCAGGCCGCACACGACCGCTTCGAGGACCTTCGTAGCAGCGGCACGCCGCTCGAAGACGCGGCCAAGGAAATGAACCTCAAGGCCGTGACCGTCACCAGCGACGCTTCAGGCCGCGACCAGCAGGAACAGCGGATCGCCGACCTGCCCGCAGCGACCAATCTCGTTGCCGAAGTCTTCCGCACCGAACCCGGCGCCGACACCCTTCCCGTCAGCCTCGGCAACGATGGTTATGTCTGGTTCGAAGTNCGCAACATCGTCCCGGAACGTGAACGNCCGCTGACGGAAGTGCGNGAAAAGGTCGTTGCTGACTGGACGGCGGACCAGCAGCGCCAGGCACTNGCCGCCAAGGCGACTGAGCTGAAGGGTCGCATCGACGGCGGTGANGAACTGTCCGCCATCGCAGCCGAATTTGGTCTTGCTGTGGAAACGAAGCAGGGTCTGCGCCGTGGCGCGGAAGACGCCATCTTCGGCAACGAAGCGATCACGGCGGCCTTCAGCGGTCCCGTCAACACCACCGCAAGCGCGCTGGGCGCCGATGGCGAAAGCCGGCTTCTCCTGAAGGTCACGGCCGTGGATCAGGCGACCTCCGACGCCCTGTCCAGCGACCAGCAGCTTCAGCAGATGGCGGAATCGGCAGGCGACGACATGCTGGACCAGATGGTCAACAGTCTGAAGGATAGCTACGGCGTGTCGGTCAACCAGAGTGCGGCCGATCAGGTCGTGCTTCAGTAGCGGGAGCGGCGAATGGCAGACCTGAAACCGCTCATAGCCAGGGTCGCGAACGGCGAAAGCCTATCGCGCGAAGAGGCACAAGCCGCCTTCGATATCCTGATGTCGGGCGAAGCAACGCCATCGCAGATCGGTGGCTTCCTGATGGCCCTGCGGGTGCGCGGCGAAACAGTCGCGGAACTGACCGGCGCTGTCGCCACCATGCGCGCGAAGATGTTGCCCGTTGATGCGCCGGCCGATGCCATCGACATCGTCGGCACCGGCGGCGACGGCCTCGGCACCTACAATATCTCGACGCTCGCTTCGTTGATCGTCGCAGGCTGCAAGGTTCCGGTTGCCAAGCATGGCAATCGGGCACTGAGCTCCAAATCCGGGACCGCGGACACACTGTCCGTGCTCGGCGTCAACCTGGAGATCGGCCCGCAACTGATCTCACGCTGCATTCGCGAAGCCGGCATCGGCTTCATGTTTGCCTCTATGCACCATGCCGCCATGCGCCATGTCGGCCCGAGCCGCGTCGAGCTCGGCACACGCACGATCTTCAACCTGCTCGGCCCTCTGTCGAACCCGGCCGGCGCCAAGCGACAGTTGCTCGGCGTCTTCTCGCCACGGTGGCTGGAGCCGATCGCCGAGGTGTTGCGCGATCTTGGTTCGGAGAACGTCTGGGTCGTGCATGGCGACGGCATGGATGAAATCACCACGACCGGCATCACCCAGGTGACTGCTCTCGAGAATGGCCGCATCCGCTCCTTCGAGCTGACACCGATGGATTTTGGCGTACAGGCCGCGTCGATGGATGAACTCAAGGGTGGCGACGGAACGGCCAATGCCGCCGCACTGCGGGCCGTCCTTGCTGGTGCCCGCAATGCCTATCGTGACATTTCGCTTTGCAACGCCGCGGCTTCGCTCGTGGTCGCCGGCAAGGCGGAAACCATCATGGACGGAATGACGCTCGCGGCGCAATCCCTCGACAGCGGCCAGGCGGCCGCTGCGCTGGATCGCCTCGTAGCCGTTTCCAATGACAGGGACTGAGCGGATGGCGGACATCCTCAAGAAGATCGAAGCCTACAAGCGCGAAGAGATCGCAGCCGCCAAGGCGAGTGTGCCGCTTTCAGAACTCAAGGCACGGATTGCCGATCAGTCTGAACCGCGCGGTTTTCGCCGCGCGCTGGAAGCCAGGAAAAAGGCCGGCACGTTCGGCCTGATCGCCGAAATCAAGAAGGCGAGCCCATCCAAGGGCCTGATCCGTCCGGATTTCGATCCGCCGGCGCTGGCCGCGGCTTATGACGCGGGCGGTGCCGCATGTCTGTCGGTACTCACCGACACCCCAAGCTTTCAGGGCGCGCCTGAATTCCTGACAGCCGCCCGTACCGCCTGCTCGCTACCGGCGCTACGCAAGGACTTCATGTTCGAGCCGTACCAGGTTTACGAAGCACGCGCCTGGGGCGCCGATTGCATCCTAGTCATCATGGCATCCCTGTCGGACGACGAGGCACTTAGCCTCATCGAGACCACGGCGGAACTCGACATGGACGCGCTCATCGAAGTCCATGACGAAGAAGAGACTGAACGCGCGTTGAAGCTGCCGGACTCGATGATTGGCATCAATAACCGCAACCTGCGTACCTTCGAACTCAACCTCGAAACCAGCGAACGTCTGGCCCCCATGGTGCCCGCCGACCGTCTCCTTGTCGGTGAAAGCGGCATCTTCACGCATTCAGACTGCCTGCGGCTGAAGAAGGTCGGTATCGAAACCTTCCTCGTTGGCGAAAGCCTGATGCGCCAGGACGACGTGGCCGCTGCCACGCGCCTGCTGCTGGAAGGTGCTCCCGCGAGCGCGGCGGCGGAATAGATGGCGGAGCTCTCTCATCTCGGCGCCTCAGGTGAGGCGAACATGGTTGATGTCGGCGGCAAGGCCGACACCAGTCGTTCGGCGACGGCCGAAGGTTTCGTCCGGATGCGGCCCGAGACGCTCGCGCTGATCCGCGAGGGGAATGCCAAGAAAGGCGACGTGATCGGCACGGCGCGGCTTGCCGGCATCATGGCGGCCAAGAAGACGTCGGATCTCATCCCGCTCTGTCATCCGCTGATGCTGACCAAAGTCGCTGTCGAGATCGCCGAGGATGAGGCGCTTCCGGGTCTGCGTGTGACCGCCACCGCAAAACTCTCCGGCAAGACAGGCGTTGAGATGGAAGCGCTGACCGCCGTCTCCGTCGCCTGCCTGACAATCTACGACATGGCGAAAGCCGCGGACAAGGCCATGGAGATCGGCGGCATCCGCCTGCGTGAAAAGACCGGCGGCAAATCCGGTACCTACCGGCTCGAGGACTGAACCATGGCGCTCCTCCCCGTTCCAGACGCGAAGGCCCGGCTGCTTGATCGGGCACGGCCCCTGGAGCGGACGGAGGTCATCCCCCTCGCCGAGGCCAATGGTCGCGTTCTTGCCGTCGATCTTGCAGCCAGGCTCACCCAGCCGCCGTTTCATGCGTCCGCCATGGATGGTTATGCCTTGCGTGCCACCGATGCCCCCGAGATCGGTTCCGAACTGACGGTTATCGGGACGGCGTCCGCCGGACACGCCTTTGACGGCGTGGTTGGAGAAAAACAGGCCGTACGGATTTTCACCGGCGCACCGCTGCCGGACGGCGCGGACTCGATCCTCATCCAGGAAGATGCCGAGGTGCTCGACGGCGGCCGCATCCGCACCAGGTTCGAGGTGACCGTTGGCCGCCACGTGCGGCCGCGTGGCCAGGATTTTGCCGAAGGCGAAGTCGTCCTGCCGGCGGGGACCGTGATGGACTTTTCGCACATGACGGTTGCCGCCGCCATGAACCACCCGACGCTTTCCGTCTACGGTCGCCCGCGCGTCGCTGTTCTCGCCACTGGCGACGAACTCCTGCCGCCGGGAGCCAATCCGGGTCCGTCTCAGATCATTGCCTCCAACACTTTCGGCATCTCTGCGCTTGTTCGCGACAATGGCGGCGAGATTGTCGACCTCGGCATTGTGAAGGATCGGCAGGAAGACATCGCGGCCGCAATCGAGAAGGCGCGTGCCGCCGGCGTTGATGTGCTCGTCACGCTGGGCGGAGCCTCGGTTGGTGACCACGATCTGGTGCAAGCAACGCTGAAAGCAGCCGGTATGGAACTCGATTTCTGGCGCATCGCAATGCGCCCCGGCAAGCCGCTGATGGTTGGTTCCTTAGGCGACATGCATGTGCTGGGCCTGCCCGGCAATCCGGTCGCAAGCCTCGTGACGGGCATGCTGTTCCTGGAGCCGCTGGTGCGCCAGCTCGCCCGCCTGCCAGAGCGGCAGAGGCTCGCCTCCGGCCTCACTGCTAATCCGCTCTCCGCCAACGACCAGCGACAGGATTACCTGCGAGCCAAACTTCGGCGCGATGAAGCTGGCGCCCTTGTCGCAGAAGCTTTCACCAAGCAGGATTCGTCGATGATGAAGATCTTTTCGCAGGCTGATGCATTGATCGTCCGGCCGCCGCATGCACCGGAGCTGCCGGCCGGTGCGCCCTGCCAGCTACTGCTGATTCGGCCCTTCGTCCAAACCTGACCGCACCGGACAGCGATCCAGTCCACCAGTGGAGTTGCCGCTTGAACGCCCGTCCCGCAATTCTCTGGTTCCGGAAAGACCTGCGCATTGATGACAATTCTGCGCTTCAGGCCGCGCTGGAGGCCGGCGGGCCGGTCGTCCCGATCTATATCCGCGAGCCGGCGCATGTGAACGTCGGGCCGCTGGGTGTCGCTCAGTCCTGGTGGCTCCATCACTCGCTCATCTCCCTCCGCACCTCACTCAAGTCGCTTGGTAGCGACCTCGTCCTACGTGCGGGGCCGGCGGAGGACGTCCTGCTGGAGCTTACGCGGCACACGGGCGCCACTACCGTCTTCGTCAACCGCGCCTATGAGCGAAATGATCTTGATCGGGAGATCGCGGTTGCCCTGAAGGCCGGCGGCATCGCCATCCAGGCGTTCCATGGACAGTTGCTCCATGAGCCCGGCTCCATCCGCACCGGATCGGGCAGTGCCTTCAAGGTCTTCACGCCCTTCTGGAACGCGATGCAAAAGCGCGGGGAACCCCGCGAACCGGTTCCAGCGCCGAGCGCCATACCGTCGCCAGCCTCGCTCCCCAAGTCGGACAATCTCGATGACTGGGACCTGTTGCCCAAAGCGCCGAACTGGGCTGCCACCTTCAGCGAACTCTGGACGCCCGGAGAGGCCGGAGCCCGTGCCAAGCTGGAAGAGTTCATCGGGCGCGAGCTGCACGACTACAAAAGAGGCCGCGACTTCCCGGCGGAAACGGTAACTTCTCTCCTGTCAGCACATCTCACTCACGGCGAGATATCCCCGGCGCGGCTCTGGCAGGCCACGCGCGACCTGCCGCAGACAGCATCCACGGAGATCACGCACTTCCGCCGCGAGCTTGCCTGGCGGGACTTCTGCTACAGCCTGCTGCGTGAGCTTCCGGCGCTCCACGAAGAGAACTGGGACAGCAAGTTCGACCGCTTTCCGTGGCTCTATGATGAGGCTGACTTCACTCGCTGGACGAAGGGCGAGACCGGCTACCCGATCGTTGATGCCGGAATGCGCCAGCTCTGGCGCCACGGCTTCATGCACAACCGCGTGCGGATGATCACCGCGTCTTTCCTGATCAAGGACCTGATGATCGACTGGCGCAAGGGTGAGCGCTGGTTCCGCGACACCCTCGTCGATGCTGATCCGGCCAACAACAGCGCCAACTGGCAGTGGGTCGCCGGTTCTGGCGCCGATGCGTCACCCTTCTTCCGGATCTTCAATCCCGTCCTGCAGGGCGAAAAGTTCGATCCGGATGGCGATTACGTCCGCACGCATGTGCCGGAACTCGCAAAGCTCAGCCGCAAATACATCCACAGGCCGTTCGAAGCGCCGGAATCGGTCCTGCAAGAAGCCGGCATCGAACTCGGCAAGACCTACCCGAAGCCGATGATCGACCATGGCTTTGCGCGCGACCGGGCCCTCAGTGCCTATCGAAGCATCCGCTGACGCCTACGTCGCGCTCCCATTCCTCGGCTCCGCTTCGATCAACACCCAGGCGTGACCGGCGGGATCAAAGATCGTTGCCACCTGCCGGCCCTGCAGGTCGGTCTGGATGTTGTCGCGCAACATGCCGCCTGCCTTGAAAGCCGCATCCACCACCGCCTCCACATCCGGCACCGTCAACTGAAACATGGCGCTGACCGCTCCGTCCGTTTTCGGGTGGAACGGCCCTTGGTATGACGGCGCTCTTTCACGTTTCGGGTCAGATCCGCAGACCACGAGGCCAATCGGCCCAAGCTGCAGCTCGATCATCATCAGGTGCAGCATCTCGTAGGAATTCGTTTCTTCAGCCCCGAACACCGACTTGTAGAAATCGGCGGTCTGGCGCTCGCGTCCCTGCGCCACGAACAGGCTGAGGCTCAGGCTGAAATCATTTCCGAACATGCGTCTTGTCCATTCTCAACGTGCGGCGGAAGATAGGCGAGAATGGCCCGAAGAGCTACGGCGTGAGCCCACGGTTTCAACATCTTGTTCGTCCGCGCCGGCATATCGGGCTCGCGGCCGGATCAGTTCCCCGCTTTCCACCTGCTCCATGGCATGAGCAAGCCACCCCGTGGTGCGCGCCATCGCAAAAATCACCAGCGGCGCCTCAGGCGGCAGTTCGAAGGCGACCGCTAAGCTCGCCAACGCGAAATCGATATTGATCGGCTCGCCCAGAAGCTCCTCGCCCACCTCCGCAAGATCGCGGTAAAGCTTTGGCGCCTCGAACTCTGCCATCAACGCCTTTGCACGGGGATCGCCTTGCGGATAAAGCCGATGCCCGAAGGCACGCAGCAACCCTTCCGATGACAGACCGGTCGAGATTGCCTCACGCACCCCATGGGCCTTCGCCTGCGCCGCCAGCATCGTGACATCGCGCCAGGCTCCGCCATGGCGGGGGCCCGTCAACGTCGCGAGCCCGGAGAGCACTGCGGCCGACAGGGCAGCACCCGATGACGCCGTCACGCGCGCCGCGAAGGCGGAGACATTCAGTTCATGCTCGGCCGTCAGGACCAGTGCCTTGCGAATCGGCTCGGCGGCTTCCGGCTTTTCCCAACCTTTCGCGAGGCGCTGGTGCAACGGATCCCGCCAGTCACCTCCTGGTGCCAGCGCTCCCGCAACAGTTGACAGGATCTTGGCCGCTTCGGATCGAAGCACCGCCGGACGACGCCCGAGCGCCGGCAGATCGGTGGCCGCCCGTTTGGCCAGGGCGACAAGCGCCTCCGTCACGCGCGACGCGTTTCTGCTTGCCTCTGAAGCACCCTCTGTCAGTTTTGCTGGCGCCGTGTCCCACAACAGACCCGCCGTCTCTTCCAGTGTCAGATGTTGCGCAAGTTCGAGCGCGTCGCGGCCGCGGTAATAAAGCCGCCCGTTCTCGATGGCGGAGATCGTCGTCGGCAGCAGCGGCTCGCCCCAGCGAATTGTCTCCGTGGCCACGGCAGCCGAAGCGCGCTGGCCGGAATGCCGCTCCGCAAGCCGCGCCACGTCTTCCACCTGATACAGGCTGCGCCGCGAATCCGCCGGATCGGCTTTGGCGCGAATGCGACCGCGGCTGACGTTGGCATAAAGCGTTTGCGGCTTGGTGCCTAGCCGCTTCAAAGCTTCCTCTGCGGTGATCCACCCACTCTTCATATTGATCTATCTCATCAAGATTGACGTCAACATTGATAGCCTTGATCATGTTCCCGGTAAAGGAGAACGTGATGATGAAGAATGGTTTGGAAGATGTCGTTGCTGCCGAAACGGTGCTCTCGGATGTTGATGGTGAGGCCGGTCGGCTGATCATCCGCGGCGCCTCGCTGGATGACCTCGCGGGATCTGCGACCTTTGAAGATACGGCCTTGCGCTTATGGGACGGGTTCTTCGAAGAACCAATGTCTGCCGCGACGCTCAAGACGGCACTGGGTCGAGCGCGCGCTGAAGTCTTTGCGCATATTGGCGCTGTGGACGAGGCAATATTGAGCCTGCCACCCGTGGACGCTCTGCGCGCACTCCTCGCAAGGCTGCCGGATGGCGATGATCTGCGAACGGCCGTACGTCTTGCCGCGGCAACGGCGGTGTTCCTCCCTGCACTCTTGAGGCTTCAGCAGAACCGGCTCCCCATCGCACCGGATGCGACGCTTTCACAAGCTGCCGATACGCTGAGGATGCTGACGGGCACCACGCCCTCCCCGGCCCAGATCGCCGCGCTCGATGCCTATCTCGTGACGATCTGCGACCACGGGCTGAATGCCTCCACCTTCACGTCGCGCGTCGTCGCATCCACCGGAGCCGGGCTTGCTTCGTCCGTATTGGCTGCGCTCAGTGCCCTCAAGGGACCACTTCACGGCGGAGCACCCGGACCTGTACTCGATATGCTGGATGAGATCGGGACGGAGTCGAGTGCCGAAACCTGGCTGCGCGAGACGCTCGGTCGCGGCGAGCGGCTGATGGGATTCGGCCACCGGATTTATAAGGTGCGCGACCCACGCGCCGATGCGCTGAAAGCCGCGCTGCAGCGACTGGCAGAAGAAGGCACGGTCACTCTTTCGCGGGTGAAGCTGGCAGAGGTCGTGGAACGGGTGGCGGTCGCGATCCTCAGGGAGCGCAAGCCGGATCGGCGCCTCGACGTCAATGTCGAGTTCTATACGGCGCTGCTTCTCGATGCGCTCGGCTTTCCGCGCGAAAGCTTCACCGGAGTGTTTGCGCTTGGCCGCACGGTCGGCTGGATTGCGCACGCCCGCGAACAGGCAATGAACGGTCGGCTGATCCGCCCCCGTTCGGTCTATGTCGGCCCGCAGCCCGACCAGCAACGCTCGCTCCAGCGAGCGGTCTAGAGCCGCCTCGGCCTGGAGCACGAACTGCAGGATAAACGAAAGGCACGGTTTCCCGTGCCTCTAAACTCATGCCATGCTGGGACGATCACTCGTCCCGGTAAACCTTCTCGCGCCGTTCATGACGCTCCTGCGCCTCGATCGACAGGGTTGCGATCGGACGGGCATCCAGGCGCTTGAGGCCGATGGGTTCGCCCGTTTCTTCGCAGTAACCGTAGGTACCTTCCTCGATACGCTGTAGCGCGGCATCGATTTTCGAAATCAGTTTCCGCTGTCTGTCGCGGGCGCGAAGTTCGATAGCCCTGTCTGTTTCGGAGGAGGCCCGGTCGGCGAGATCGGGATGGTTAGCGCTTTCTTCAGCCAGATGGTCCAGCGTTTCGCGCGCTTCTCTCAGTATGTCATTCTTCCAAGCAATCAGCTTCGCCCGAAAGTACGCCTTCTGATTTGCATTCATGAACTCTTCGTCTTCCGAGAGCACATAATTGCTAAGATCGATCTTCTCACTCAACGCGATTCTCCTGAAGAACATCTCATGCGGCGCCTCTATATCGCATTCGGCCATCGCGATTCAAGCCGTGCACAAACTATTGAGCGCAATTTAAAACTGTCACAAAAATGGGCTAAATGGTGAATTTTTCAGCTTTATTCTTAACGCCTGAACTATAGCACGGCCTGACGCGCCGATCCGCGTCCACTGCCGGTTGACGCCGGGTGGGGCCGTAGCTACCTCTGCCTCAGACATTCCTTCCGACTTGGCGCATCACCTATGACCTCCCCTTCTCCGTCCCGTCTCTACCTGTTGCGCCATGCCAAATCCGGGTGGGCGGAGCCCGGACAGAAGGATTTCGACCGCCAGCTCGACGCCCAGGGTTTTGCTGAAGCCGAGCTTGTTGCGGATAAGGCAGCCGACCTTGGTTACCGGCCAGACCGGGTGCTCTGCTCCACCGCCACTCGCTGCCGCCAGACGGCAGATGCCATCCGCCGCGCAACGGACGAGACGATCGAGCCGACCTTTGTCGATGAACTCTACAACGGCTCGTTGTCCACCTATCTGTCCCTGATCGAAAGCCAGCAGGACGCAGGCTCGGTCATGATCATCGGCCATAACCCGACGATGGAAGAACTGCTCGAGGCGCTTGTGGGTCCGACCCAGATGCTGGCGGCAGTTCCCTCGAGTTATCCGCCCGCGGGACTGGCGGTCCTGGATCGGAATACGCAAACATCAGGCGCAGGCGCGGACTGGATCCTCACCGATTTCGTCACCCCTTGAGGCACACGGCGTCTTTGCCTCCGGCTCCGGCGATACCTATATTGCCCCCAACACGGAAACCGGAACCTCACCTTGCCGCCTTCGCTCACCAGCTTCACCGACGACGCCCGAATAGCGCTTGATAACCTGACCGATCGTGCAAGCGGGCTGATCCACCCGACGATCAGGCTCGGCGTGACCGGCCTGTCGCGTGCCGGCAAGACCGTCTTCATCTCCTCGCTCGTCCACAATCTGCTGAACGCCGGGCGCCTGCCGCTGCTCGAAGCTTATCGATCGGGCCGCGTGTCCAACGTGAGGCTGGAGCCGCAGCCGGATGATGCGATCCCGCGCTTCCAGTATGAGGATCACATCAACGCGTTGGTCAATGACCGCATCTGGCCCGATTCCACCCGCGCCATCTCCGAGTTGCGCATCACGCTGGACTACGAAAGCGCCAGCGGCTGGGGCCGGATGTTTTCGCGCGGCAAGCTGTCGATCGATATTGTTGATTATCCCGGCGAATGGCTGCTCGACTTGCCACTGCTTGGGCAGGATTTTCGCCAGTTCAGTGAAAGCACCGTCTCGCTCGCCCAGACCGGCATCCGACAGGAACTGTCGCGGGATTGGCTGCAACTGGCGCAGAGCATCGACCAGGACGCGCCGGCCGACGAGATGACGGCGCGGCGACTTGCGGAAACTTTCGCCGCCTATCTGAAAGCCTGCAAATCGGACGAGCGCTCGCTCTCCACCCTGCCGCCCGGACGTTTCCTGATGCCAGGGGATCTGGAAGGCTCGCCGGCACTCACTTTCGCGCCGCTGCCGAACATGCCTGAAACCAAGGCGCCAAAGGGCTCTTTGCGGGCGATGATGGAGCGCCGCTACGACGCCTACAAGAACATCGTCGTGAAGCCGTTCTTCCGCGAGCACTTTGCACGACTGGACCGTCAGATCGTGTTGATCGATGCGCTGCAGGCGATCAACCGAGGCCCGGAAGCGGTGCAGGACCTCGAGCGCGCACTGACGGACGTTCTCGCGTGCTTCCGTCCCGGCAGCAACAGCATCCTGTCCGCACTCCTCGGCCGCCGCATCGACAAGGTGCTGGTCGCCGCAACCAAGGCCGACCATCTTCACCACGAAAGCCATGACCGGCTGGAAAAGCTTGCTGGAAGGCTGGTGGATCGCGCCATCGAACGGATCGGCATGGCCGGAGCCGGTATCGAAGTGATGGCGATCGCTTCGGTACGCGCCACCCGCGAGGCGACGGTGAAGGAGGACGGCCAACTACTCCCCGTCATCGTCGGCACGCCGATGGCCGGCGAGACAATCAACGGCGAGCGCTTCGACGGAGAGAGGAAGACGGCCGTCTTTCCGGGAGACCTGCCGGAAGATCCCGAAACGCTGTTCCGCGGCATGGACGCGGCGAGCAATGACCTGCCGGAGGTCAACATCGTGCGCTTCAGGCCGCCGCTCCTGGAGAGAACGGCCACCGGAGCCAAACTGTCGATCCCGCATATCCGGCTCGATCGCGCCCTGCAGTTCCTTCTGGGAGACCGGCTTGCATGAGACCTCCTGAGTCGCAGAACAACAGGCGGCGCCCCGCGTCATTCGCCGTCGAGGAAGAAGCAACCGCCACCCGCGCGGTCAATGTCCCGGCACGCCGCAGCCCTCGCAGCTTCGATGACGGCATGGTTGCGGTGACGCCGGACGAGGAGGATCCGTTCCTTTCCCCGCCGGAACTGGATACGGACGCCATACCGGTCGCCGAGCCCCGCCGACGCAGGAAGTTTTCCTTCGTCAATCTCGCGCTGGCCGCTTTTGGCACCTTCCTGTCGCTCGCATTCGGCCTGTGGGCAGACAGCGTCATCCGTGACCTCTTCGCCCGCGCGGACTGGCTGGGTTACGCAGCACTGGCAGCGCTTGGTATCGGCTTGATCGCCGTATTCGTGCTGGTGGCGCGCGAAGTGCTTGGCATCATGCGGCTTTCCGCCGTGCAGACATTGAAGACGCAGGCTGAAGATGCCTTGCTGTCGCCTCGCCCCGCGGCAGCCCGTTCGGTCGTTTCGAGCCTTTATACGATCCTCAGTCACCGCCCGGAGACAGCAAAGGGACGCGCCACGCTCGACGCAACCAAGGACGACATCATTGACGCCCCGCAACTGATCGATCTGGTAGAGCGGGAACTGCTTTCACCGCTCGACCGCAAGGCACGCGCACTCATCCTGGCATCCTCCAAGCGCGTGTCCATCGTCACTGCCGTCAGCCCGCGCGCCATCGTGGATCTCGCCTATGTGCTGTTTGAAGTCACGCGGCTTGTTCGCGCCATGGCGGAGCTTTACGGCGGCCGTCCCGGCACGCTCGGCCTGATGCGGCTGCTGCGCGACGTGATCGCGCATCTGGCCGTGACCGGCTCGATAGCGGTTGGCGACGGGCTTGCCCAGCAGGTGCTCGGCCATGGGCTTGCATCGAAACTTTCGAAGCGACTCGGCGAGGGCGTAATCAATGGATTGCTGACCGCCCGGATCGGCATTGCCGCCATGGATCTTTGCCGTCCGCTGCCGTTCCGCGCCGTAAAAAGGCCCGGCATCGGCGATTTTCTGTCCGATATTGCCTCCGTTGGAGGCCGCTCCGGCGAGCGATAGTTCACTCCGCATTAACCATTCGCGCGTAAATTTAGCGGCAGTTAAAGTTGCCGCTCGTCTGAGGAAAGTTTATGTTTACGCGCTTCTTTTCGCTTCTCGGCGGTATCGCCGTTCTTACCGCTGCGGCACCTTCGGCCATCACCTCGCAGGCTGAGGCCGCACCGCGCGACAAGGCGTTTTTCCAGTCCGTAGCGGGTGTCTGGAAGGGTCCGGGCGAGATCGTTGCCGGCAAATACAAGGGCACGAAATTCAGCTGCAACCTCATCGGTGCTCCGCCGGTCGCTGGCGACGTTGGAATCAAGCTCGACGGCACCTGCCGGGTTGGCGTTTTCCAGCAGCCGATGTCGGCCACGATCACCCAGAGCGGCAAGGGTTACACCGGCAAGTTCCTCGATGGCGCCGAAGGCAAGGGGCTCGACATCATCTCCGGCTCCGTCAATGGCGACAAGGTCGTCATGGGCATCAACCGCAAGCAGTTGAACGGCGCAATGGTCGCTAGCCTCCGCGGCGAGAACAAGATGAACATCACCATCTCCGTGAAGGTCGACGAGCAGATGATCCCGGTCATCGGCCTGTCGCTCGACCGCGACATGGACTCGATCGCCGTCGGCTCGATCAAGCCTTGAGCTTGAAGAGGAGCGTCAAGCGCTCCTCCACCAGTCAGGATCGTTTTCAGCGACCCTGATTCCCGTCACGTCAACCTCTTGCAGCCAAGTGCCGACCGCCCGGCCGTTCAACACCAACTCCGGAGCGATATCAGCGAGAGGCTTGATCACGAAACCGCGCTCCGTCATCCGCGGATGCGGCAGTTCAAGCGTTTGCGTCTTCTGCTCCCGGTTGCCATAGGTCAGGACATCGATATCGATCGTGCGCGGGCCCCAGCGCTCCACGCGGACACGTTTCATGTTCCTCTCGATGGAAAGGCAAAGCTGCAGCAGCGCCTCCGGCTCCAGCACCGTTTCCACCAACGCGCAGCAATTGAAGAAGTCGGCCTGGTCAAGCTTGCCCCATGGCGGCGTTGAATACAGCTTGGAAACCCTGACCACCCGGCAATCGTCGCTACGGTCGATCTGCCGCAGGGCCTCGGCCATGGCCGTTGGCGGGTCGCCAATATTGCCTCCGAGACCGAGCGCCGCGACTTCCCANGTCCGGTCAGGCAACGTGCTCAACCCGAACCTCCGCATAATCGAGGATGCCGGCGATCGGCACGCTNGGCTTGCGCACCGCAACTTCGACCCGCCTGATCTGNGGNGACCAGNCACACAGCGCCTTGCCGATGTCCTTCGCCAAGGTCTCGATCAGGTTTCGGCGCGTCCCTGTGACAATCTGCTCAACGATGGCATAAGCCTCGCCATAGTGGACCGTGCTTTCGACGCTGTCATTGGTGAGCGCGTCTTCGGCCTCGACCATCATCACCACATCGACAAAAAACCGCTGGCCGAGCCGCGCCTCTTCGTCCAGCACGCCGTGACGCCCAAAGAAGGCACAGTTCTTGAGGGTGATCGTGTAGGTGCCCATCAGTTGCCATCCCCCTTCCCAGTTCCTGCGCCTGCCGCAAGCACCGCATCGGCCATCCGCAGCGCGTCGCGGCTTGATGCAACGTCATGAACCCGGAAAATCGCCGCACCCGCGAGCCGCAAGATCGCCGTGGTTGCCGCCGTGCCGACATCCCGCTCGTCCGCTTTCTCCCGCCCGGTGACCGCGCCGATGAAGCGCTTCCGCGAAGTCCCGGCCAGCAGCGGGAAACCGAGCTCATGCAATTCGGCAAACCGCGCCATCAGGACCAGGTCGTCGTTACCGTCCTTGGCAAAGCCAAAGCCGGGATCGAGAATGATCGCTTCTTCTTCGATACCGGCGCCCCGCGCGATCTCGAGCGATTGCCGCAGGAAGAAGTGTTGGTCTTCAATGTGATCAGCGAGTTTTTCGCGACCGCGACCGGTATGCATGATGCAGACCCCTGCCCCGGCCTTGGCTGCCACATCAGCAATCTCCGGCTCGCGCTGCAAACCATGGACGTCATTGACGATGTGAGCACCGGCAGCGACCGCAAGCCGCGCGGTCTCGGCGCGATAGGTGTCGATCGAGATCAAGGCGTCCGTCTCGGCGACGAGCTTTTCGATCACGGGGAGAACACGGTCTTGCTCCTCGGCAGCCGAAACCTCGACAGCGCCGGGCCGTGTCGATTCACCGCCTATGTCCAAAATGGCAGCGCCTTCGCGCGCGCAATAGAGCGCATGCGCGACCGCCGTATCGCGTCCGGCATGGCGTCCGCCATCGGAAAACGAGTCTGGCGTGACGTTGATGATGGCCATGAGATGCCCCACCGGCCCAAGCTCCAGGCTGCGCCCGTGCGCGAGCTTCCAGAGCCGCGGATGCAAGGGGCTGTTGCTTCCGGATACCACAGGCAGACCATCTTTCATTAGGTAACGCAAAATTTGACGCCTTCGAGTTGCGCTCTGGCTGGCTATGCCCCAAGGTCATCCCAAGTTCAACGTCGCAGGCATTAGAATGTTCTTCAGCCGTAAGGTTCGCCGAGTTTTCGGCACGGTTCTTTTTTCCTGCTTCGTATCCTCAACGGCCCTTGCAGCTCCCGTCATCACCAAGACCTATTCCTACTTCAATGTCGGCGGCCTGACTGCTGACGACCTGGACAAGGAACTAGAAAAGCGCGGGCCTTTGACGCGATCGACCGGCCACCGGCATCCCGGCGCCACCGAGATCAAGTTCGGCGGCGATGTCACCTATGTCGAGAAGAACGGACGCTGCACGGTCGGCGGCACCCGCGTCACGCTTCGCACCCACATCATCCTGCCGCGCTGGACGAACCGCAAGAAGGCACCTGCTGATCTCGGCTTCATCTGGGATACGCTGTCGTCCGATATCAAGCGCCATGAAGAACGCCATGCGGAGATAGCCCGCACCTATGCCCGCCGCCTCGAGCGCGAATTGCTGGGCCTCAAGCCGACACGGACCTGCAATGCGCTGGAAACTGACGTCGCAGACGTCACGCGCCGCGTTCTCGCCAATCACGACCGCGACCAGCAGCGTTTCGACCAGGTCGAGTCGGCCAACTTCGACGAGCGCATGATGCGGCTGCTGCAATACCGCCTGAAGAGCAAACGTCGCTAACCGCCGCCAGCCGGTTTACCGCCAATACCGTCGAAGCTTGTGCCAGGCTGACCTGCAGCCTCGTGAATGATGGGTAATATATGGTGATGGGCTAATTCACCGTTTTCAGATACAAGCTGAGGCATGGGAAGCGCCCTGAACCGCCGATGTGGCGAAGGCGCAATTGGTGAGTTCGAGCGCAAGCGCTGGAGCTTCCAGACCCTGACGAGATCGGTAGCTTAGCATACGCGTAAGAACTCAGTTTGCCGTGTTCTCCCGGCGTGTCCTTGAACCGCAGGTGCCTCCTCCCTTGGCCTGTGGTGATGCGCCCGACTTGCCTCGCTAGCAGCTTAAGCGCAGCGAGGCTTTTTTTTGGACAATCACATCAGACGCGAGAGCCGATCAGGCCTGACGCTCCGGCACATGCACCACGAGCCCATCGAGCTCCGGCTTCACCTTGATCTGACAGGACAGCCGCGATGTCGGCTTCACCTCGAATGCGAAGTCGAGCATGTCTTCTTCCATCGGCGCCGGCGGGCCAACCTGTTCGGTCCAGGCGTCATCGACGTAAACATGACAGGTTGCACAAGCGCAGGCCCCGCCGCATTCGGCTTCGATGCCCGGCACGGAGTTGCGCACGGCATTCTCCATCACGGTGGTGCCAGGCTCTGCCTCGAGTTCGAAGCGCGTTCCGTCGAAGGCAACGATTGTCAGTTTCGTCATGTTTCACATCCGGGATATTGAAGATTGCGACCAGAAAATCCGGCGCTGTCTTCCGATATATGCCCGGTGCAGTCAATCATCGAGGGCGTCTTCTGCTATTCCGCTGACGCCGTTGTTATCGAGCCTAGCGATAAAGCTTCTTGATGAAGTTTTCGGCCTCCACCACGGCAGCACTTACGGCAGCCCTCCGTGCGGCGTCGGACGCATCGAACTCCACGCCTTGCGCCGCCGCTGAAACGCGAAAGGCACCGACCGCATTCGCGGCACCCTTCAGGCGATGCGCGGCCGCAACAACGGCGTCGGCATCAGGTGTTGCCATGTCGTGCAGCGCGCGACGCGCCTGGCGCGCAAACATCTGGAGGACCTCTATCTCGAGTGCCCGGTCACCCATGGTTTGAGTCGCGAGATGCACGAGATCGATCGGGCGCGTCTGCGAGGGACAGGCGCCTCGCCCGTGCTCGGATGCTGATTGTGATGCTTCGAACGCGATACCTGCGGCTGCCATTGCCATAACCCTCTTCCCCGTTGTTATTGTTGGCGTTGTGCAGATTATGCGCAACGGGGCAGTTATCCCGTTAAATTCCGGCACAACCGCGTCCGCAATCTTTCCATATGGTTAATTTTTGTTAAGTTGCGGGGAAGTTACGGCTTTTGTGTCTCAGCTTGGTTTAAATCCTGTTAACAAAGCGCGCGCAGGCCGGGCGCCTTAATGAGTGTTAATTGTACGAGATGGCCGAATGTGCCACTACAGTACGACTACGGTGGCGGCAAATCACGTGCTTCCGTCACCCAGGACAGGCCGGTAAGCTTTCATTATCATCCGTTTGAAAGAACGGCCGTCCGAACTGAAAGTAAATGGAAATCCCAAACCGCCAGTGTCGGCGGCGGATTTCCGGCAGGCAGTTTTCCACCTTCGGTCTGCGGGCGGCAGAGCGTCTCGTGGAGCGGCCGGGCGAGTATGTAGCGAGGCGTAACCGCATGGCGAAGAATCCCAGCAGCGAGTCGATCGACGAAACGGCTTTCCAGGCTCTGGAAGATGCGTTGAAGATCAACTTCAACGACGACCAATCCCGCAACAGCAAGCCATCGCCGCAGCCCTCGGACCAGAGAGCACGCGAAACGGCAAGCTCACGCGCATCCGCCTATCAGGAGGATGCGGCGGAGACCTATCGTCCGTCAGCCCAGGAAACTGCACCGAAAGCACCCGCCTTCCAGCCAGCCAACGACTCCGGCCGCCGCAGCAGCGCCGCCATCATGCGCACGCTTGAAAGCGGCGCGATGCGCTCCTCGGTTCGCAACGCCGTCGTCCTTTCCGTTATCTGGGCCGTCGCGGGCTTCGCTCTCGGTTACCTGATCTACGGCAACCAGTTGTGGCAGGTCACCTCGGTTGAAGGCGTGCTGGCAGCGCCGGGCATCGTGGCGCTCGCCATCGGCATCGTCGTGCCGATCATGCTCTTCTTCGCCTTCGCCGTGATGATGGCCCGCGCGCAGGACCTGCGCAACGCCGCCCGTTCCATGGCCGAAGTTGCGCTGCGTCTGTCGGAGCCGGAAACCGTCGCTTCCGACCGCATCATGAGCGTCGGCCAGGCCGTTCGCCGCGAAGTTTCTGCCATGAACGAGGGCATTGAGCGCACCATCGCCCGTGCCGCCGAACTCGAAACGCTCGTCCATTCAGAAGTGAACGCGCTGGAGCGCAGCTTCACCGACAACGAGTTGCGCGTTCGTGGCCTCGTCCATGAACTGGGTGCCGAGCGCGACGCGATCGTCAACCATGCAGAACGCATCCGTTCCTCGATTATCGGTGCGCATGACCAGTTGAAGGAAGAGCTTTCGCTCGCAACCGAAGAAATCTCGATCCGCCTTGCCACGTCCGGCGAGGCTTTTGCTTCGTTGATCGAGACCCGCGGCGCGGCGCTGATGGAGAAATCCGACGCTGCCGGCGACGCGCTCGCGACCCTGCTCACGACCAAGACCGAAAACCTGCTCGAAGCGCTGAATTCCTCTGGCTTTGCGCTGGCCCATGACTTCGACAACCGTATCGAAGAAATCCAGTCGGTTCTGTCGACCCGCGGACAGGCGCTACTGGCCGAATTCGAGACCCGCGCTTCGTCGCTTGATGCCAATACCGAGAAGCTGAATGCCGCGCTCGCCGATCGCACGCGCCAGCTGAACGAGACCCTGCTTGCCCGCACGCGTGAAATTACCGAAGGCCTGAGCGAAGGCGAAAGAAGCATCACGACCTCGCTTGACGCGGTGCTTTCGTCCCTCAACAGCTCGCTTGCCGAAAAGAGTGCCGCCTTCCGCGATACGCTGCAGAACACCGTCGAAGACGTGGTCATGGATCTCGACATGCGCTCCGGCTTCTTCGAGGAGCGCCTGCAGGCGACCGTTGGCCAGTTGAGCACGACTTTCGACGAAAGCGTTGCGCAGTTCACCTCCGCCTTCGACCAGCGCGCCGGCTCGCTTGACAGCAAGCTGATGGACAGCCTCGCCCGCATCAACGAGACGGTGTCCTCCGGCTCGGAAGCAATGGAAAACATCCTGAGCTCCAGCATCGAGCGCATCAGTTCGTCGTTGACGGATCAGTCGCTGGCGCTCGCCACCACCCTTGGCACAGGCCAGGAAGTGCTCGACTCGATGCTGGAGGGTCGCGCGAACGATATCGCCGAAGTCATTTCCAGCCGTGGCAGCGCGCTGCAGGACGCACTTGCTGCGCGTACCGGCGAGTTCCAGGACGCCCTTACCGCCCGCACCACCGAATTCCAGGAAGCCTTTGCTGCCCGCAGCGGTGAGATCCAGGAAACGCTCGCGAGCCGTACCTCCGAGCTGGAAGGCACGCTGGCCAGCCGCACGACCGAAATCCAGGACGTTCTGGCCGCTCGCACGAACGAAATTCAGGATGTGCTGGCAACGCGTTCGGCCGAGATCCAGCAGAACCTGTCGTCCGCTCGCGAAGATCTCGACGGCACGCTTTCGTCGCGCAGCATCGAGATCGGCGATCTCCTTGCCTCCCGTGGCGCCGAAATCCGCGGCGGCCTTGCCGATGCGCACCAGCAGCTCTCCGATACGCTGGCTACCGGCAGCAGCACGCTCTTGAGCGGCCTGTCCGAGAACCAGACGCGCTTCGAGCAGGGCCTAGCGATCCGCTCCGGCGCGATCATTGCCGCGCTCTCGAGCAGCCATGATCACCTGACGGACGTCCTGACCCAGAAGACGAGCTCCATCGAGAACCTGATGGCCAGCGCGCCCGAGCGCCTGTCCGGCATGTTCGACGAGAAGGCGGAGCACATCGCCCGCACCATGTCGGAAAGCGAGCAGCGCATCAGCGACGACCTTGGCCGCCATGCGACGAGCATGCAGTCCTCCCTCGAGGCTAACCGCGAGCGCATCTCCGAGATCCTCGAAGACAAGTCGATGGAAATTGCGACGTCCTTCGCGCTCGGCGAAGATCGCCTCACCGGAATGCTCGACGAGAAGTCGGAGGCGATTGCCAAGGCCCTGTCGGAAACGGAAGCCCGGATGTCGAGCGACCTCGGCCGCCGCACCACCGAGATCCACGAAGCGCTAAGCACCAACCGCGATCGTTTGGCCGGCATCCTCGACGACAAGTCGATGGAAATCGCTACCTCCTTCGCGCTCGGCGAAGATCGCCTTGCCGGCATGCTCGACGAGCGGACAACGGCGCTCACCACGGTCCTTACCGAGGCAGACACGCGCATCGAGCAGTCTTTCGCCGAACGCGCCGAAGCGATCCGCAATGCTTACCTCACAAGCCAGCTCAACCTCGAAACCACGCTCGACACCCGCACGGAGGAACTGACCCGCGCTCTCGAAAGTGGCAGCGAGCGCGTGGCCCAGGTGGTCGACGGCGTGACGGAGAAGGTCGAAACGACGCTGTCCACCGGCTCGCAGCGCCTGCATGACAGCCTGTCGGAAGGTCTGGACCAGTTCGGCAACCTGCTCGGCTCCAACCAGGAGCGAATCGCGGCTACCATCGGCCTTGGTCACCAGCAGATGGCGGAAACGCTCGGCTCCGGTCAGCAGCAGCTGTCCGAGACCCTGAGCGCCAGCCACGAACAGATCGCTGCGACGCTGAGCGACAACCATCTCCAGCTGGCAACGACCTTGTCTTCGAGCCACGACATGATGGCCGATACGCTCGGCTCCAGCCAGCGCCGCATGGCCGAAACGCTCGAAGCCGGTCAGCACGGGATGCGCGATACGCTCGACCAGTCGGCCGGTCAGCTGTCCTCTACCCTTACCCAGGCCGAACAGAGCATTGGCGACCTGCTGCGCGACGGCACGACCTCGCTCGGCACCACCGTTGCTGCAAGCGCGGGCATGCTGGAAATGTCGCTTGAAAGCCAGCAGGGTGCGCTCCGCGAAGCAATCGACACCGCAAGCCAGTCGCTTGAAGAGCGCCTGCGCGAGAATGTCGGAACGCTCGCTGTGCGTCTCTCCGACGCCGCCGGCGAGATCGGCCGCTCGGCCGACGCCTTCTCCAACCGCATCCGCCACACGGTTGGCGGCGTGCAGACGGCGCTCGAAGAAACCGGCACCCGCATCGAGACGACCTTCGGTGGCCTGGAAGGCCGTATCCGCGGCGAGATTCTTGAAGCGGCGCAGCTCATGGACGAGGCAGGCAACAACCTGTCTACAACGCTGGTGAACCGCACCGCTGACCTCGAGCGGACTGCATCGGAAGCGACCGATCGCATCACCGAAACCATGGACGGCCGCACGGCACGCATCGAAGAACGCCTCGGCACGATCGACCGCGCCCTCACCGTCGGCCTCGACAACGTCACCAAGACGATCGAAAGCAAGGCTGTTGGTCTCGCTTCAACGCTGCGTGAGGCTGTCAGTGCAGCTGCCCAGAGCATGGACAGCGAAGCCAGCCGTTCGGCCGAAGTGCTTGCTCGTGCGGGCGCCGAGTTCACGGAAGAACTCAACGCTCGCAACGAGGAGTTCACCAAAGCGATTGAAGAGCGATCGACGCAGATCGTTGGCCGCATCTCCGAGACGCAGAACCGCCTCGCAGGCCAGGCAGCCACCGTTGCTCACGCCTTCTCGGAAGCCGGCAACGCGATCGTCCACAAGGTGGCCGAAGCCGACAACCTGGTGAAGCGCCAGGTGACTGCAATTTCCGAGGCGCTGGACGAGGCCCAGAAGGCACTTGGCGAGCGCGGCAGCGACATCCGCTCGACGCTGGCCGAAACCGCAAGCCAGCTCGACGACGCGATGGATGCCGTCGACCGGGCACTTGCCGCCCGCGGCGACGCGATCCGCGACGCGCTCGACAACCGTGCCCGTGACCTCAACTCGATGCTTGCAAGCCGCTCTGCAGAACTGGCTCGCCTCATCGACGAGCGCGCCCGGCCGATGGTCGAGCAGTATGCGGATGCCGGCCGCCTCGCTGCCGAGCAGATTGCCGTTGCGGCAGAACAGAGCGCCGAGCGCCTGACGAATACGGCGGAAGAAACCACCTCGCGTATCCGCACCGAGAACTCGGCGCTGATCGATGCAATCGCCGCACGCACCAACGACACGCTTTCGGCGATCAGCCAGCGCACGGAAGATGCAGCCGGTACGCTGCGTTACGTCGAGCAGGGCCTGTCCTCGAGCGTCAACGCGCTCATCGACCGCCTCGCGGAAAGCAACTCGAACATCGCGGCAACCGTCGAACAGGCCGGCGCCCAGATCAGCAGCACGGCCGAAAACGTCGCTCAGCAGATGTCGGAAGCTGATCGTCGCCTCGGCTCCACCGCCGGTCGCTTCGCGCAGTCGGCGTCGCAGGTTGCCGAAGTCGTTGCCGGCTCGACCCGCCAGCTCGAAAACAATATCGCGCAGATGACCGAAGCCTTCGGCCAGACGCTCGAGCAGGTTGGCGGCATTGTCGGTCGCTTCGACGAACACTCCCGCGTCCTGGCGGAGGCGTCCGACCTCCTCAACGCCGCTCAGTCGAGCCTCATGACGACGTTGGAAGATCGCCAGCATGCCCTGCGGACGCTGGCAAGCGGCCTCGTGGCCCGCTCGGAGGAAATCCAGTCCACCATGCAGGGCCTCGCCGGCCTCGTCGACAGCGCCTTCGAACGCGCCGAGGAGCGGTCGCTCCAGGTAGGTACGCATCTGCGCGAAAGCCTGCATGCCTCGTTTGCCGATATCGGACGGACGCTCGGTGAAACCCAGCACCGCGCCGAAGTCACCGCCGATGCGATGCGCCACGCGCTGGTCAATGCCGGAGCAGAAGCCAACCAGGCAATCGAGACGACGCTTTCGGAAGCCGAGAAGCGCACCCGCGAACTGTCCGATCGCATGCGCGGAAGCATGTCGCAGTCGCTCACCGAAGTGGAACGTCTGCTCAGCGATGCCACGACCCGTTCCGGCACGGCAGCCGAACAGCTTCGCGAAACCCTGCGTGGGTCGGTCGAAGAAGCGATCTCCCGCTTCTCCGGTGCGACCCAGGAAATCCGCCAGTCGGCGCAGGACATCCGCCGCGAACTCGACACCACCCGCTCGGAACTGAAGCGTGGCGCGTTCGACCTGCCGGAAGAAGCCAAGGAAAGCGCTGCCGCCATGCGTCGCGCCGTGGCCGAACAGATCCGCGCCCTGCAGGACATCTCTGCCTTGGTCGGTCGTTCGACGCAGAACCTTGAGGTCTCCGAGGCACCGTCCAACCCGCGTCCGGCTCCGCAGCCTGCCGCACCGCGCCCGCAGGCCCCGATTGCTGCCGCCATGGCGCCGCAGCAGCCGGCACAGCTTCCGCCGGCTCCGCGCGAAGCCCCTGCCGCCGCAGGCCTTCGCGGCAGCCTCCCGCTTGACCGTCCCGCGCCCGCTCCCCGCGCGCCGGAACCGGCACGTGGCGGCAATAGCGACGACGGCTGGATCAGCAACCTGCTCCGTGGTGCATCCCGTGACGAATATGCCGAGCCTGCGGCGCAGCGCCAGCCGCAGCCGGTCCGTCCTGCCGAGCCATCTCCGGCGCCCCGGGCCGCTGGCGACAACCGCAACCCGCGCCACATGGTCGAATCGCTGAACTCGCTCTCGGTGGATATCGCCCGCGCCATCGACCACGATGCGTCGGTCGAGCTCTGGCGCCGTTACCAGCGCGGCGAGCGCGACGTCTTTACCCGTCGCCTCTACACGCTGAAGGGCCAGCAGACCTTTGACGAGATCCAGCGCAAGTACGAGCGGGAGCCGGAATTCCGCACCGCCGTCGACCGCTATATCGCCGACTTCGAGAAACTGCTGGCGGATGTTGCTCGCACCGACCGCGACAAGACGGTGACGCAAAGCTACCTCACCTCCGATACCGGCAAGGTCTATACGATGCTTGCCCATGCGGCGGGACGCTTCAACTAAGCCTCGCACAAACAACGGAAAGGCCGCCATCGAGGCGGCCTTTTTTTGTGTCTGCTGTTTCGCGATAGCGTGAACGACGGGCGCAAGCGGCCTCTACGGGCAAGGAGGTCCGCCCATATCAAAAGAGGCCCCGCAGGACCTCTTCACACAGCTTCAAAAGCAACTTGCATGGTGACGCCTGAAGCAGGGCGTCGCACCGGCTACATGGCCTTCAGCGACCACTCTACGATTTCAGAACCGACCTTGGCAAAGGCACGGTCGAGCGCCTCGATGAACTTGCGGTTCTTGGCGCCGGAGATCGGTGACGAGGCCTTGAACACGTTCTGGGCGCGCACCGTACCGTTACGGTCGTTGAGGATCTTCACGGAGATCTCCACCGTCGCGATCCGCGGGCTGCCAGCGCTCACTTCGAAGGCACGGATATCGGTAACGATCTGGTAGTCGATCGCCAGTCCCTGCCCTGGCTTGCCGACGCCGCCAAGCCGCCGGGAGTTCTCGAACGCTTCCACGAGCTTGGACTGCACCAGCACCGGCAGTCGATCGCTCCAGCGCGAGTCGGCCAGATACTGGATCTCCGACTGCGACACGCGCACGACCACCTGCTCGCTGTTGAGCGACTTGATGGCTGTCGGCTCCGGCACGAGGATTTGGCGGCTGCGGGCAGACGCACCATCGCTTGCGGGCGTGATCGAGAGGTCGAACGTATCGTTGTTCGCCTTGCTGCCGCAGCCTGCCACAAGGGCTGCGATCATCGGCAGAGCAAGCAGGATCGGGCGGCTGGTTACGCGTCGCATCGTCTCATACGAACCGGTCATTAAATTTCTCATCTCCGCCGCTTATCGCCGTGTCCGGCCGTCATATTCCTTGACCGTCTCGCCGCCGAAAATCAAACGCTGCGGGTTCTGGTCGAAATTGTTGATCGTCTGGTCGAGCGACTGCACGGTGCGCCGCGCGTCGTTGACCAGCACCTGGATGTCCCGCAATCCGGTTGCGGAAAAGCGCGTCAGGTTGTCCGCGATCGGACCCACCCGCGCGTTGATATTGTCCGCCACGTTGCGGATGGAAAGAAGCGTCTTCTGTGCTTCGGCAAACAGACCGTCCGAGTCGGCGCCGGAGACCATTCCGTCCACCTTGGCGAGGATGCCGTCGACCCGGTTTGATGCCTGGTTCAGCTTGCTGGCGAGTTCGGTGAAGTCGCGTACCGCATTGTCGATGTCCTGGCGGCGGTTCGCGAAACTGTCGACGACACTGCGGGCAGAACTCAGCGTCTGGCGGGCATCTTCCGAGGCCGCGGCGACATTGCCGATCGTGGTACGGATCTGGTCGGGGCTTACCGACGCCATGACGCTGTCGATCCGCCGCAGCACGCTCTGCGCCTGCGTCCCCGCCTGCTCAAAGTTGGCGGCAGCATTGCGCACGTTGACGATGAGATCTGGGAAGTTGTCCGACGCATTGGCGATGTTGCGCGACGCGCGTTCGGTATTGGCCACCACGGCATTGATGCGGTCGGCGTCGATCGCGCTCACCAGCCGTTCGGCGGCTTGCAGCGTGGAATTGAGCGTACCGGAAACACGGTCGATGGTGCCCGAAAGGGTCGAGAGGCTGTTCAGGAACTTGTCGATGCTGTCGGAATTCTGGGCGAGCGCCGAGGTGAAGGTCTCGACGTTGCGGATCGTCTGGGTCAGCGGTCCGCGCGCATCGGCCACGAAGCCCTGGATGTCACCGATCGCCGAGTCGGCGCGATCAAGGATCTTGTCGGCTGTCGCCAAAAGGTTGGTGACGCTCGACTGCTCGGCGATCAGGACCGCCGGACGGTCTTCCTCCATCGCCTTCTGCAGGATGTTCTCTTCGCCCTTGGCGCCGCCGGAAAGCTCGATATAGGCCGCACCCGTAAGGCCCTGCACTTCGAGGGCTGCCTTGGTGGACTGATAAACTGGCGCATCCGCCCGAACTTCCGTCAGTGCAATGGAATAACGCGGATCATCGGGGTCGATCGAGAGCCTGCGGACCGAACCAACCGCGATACCGTTAAAGCGCACGGGAGAGCCCACCGAAAGGCCGTTCGCAGACCCGGGAATTCGGATCGCAAGCTCGGCGGACGGACCGCCGCGGCCCGATTGCGCCATCCAATAGACGAATCCGAAGGCAGCCGCGATGACCAACAGCGTGAAGAAGCCAACGAGTGCGTAATTCGCTCTGGTTTCCATGATTTCAAGTCTTCTCTACTTCTGCAGCCAACGGCTCTTCTTGGATTACGACTGACCGTGCCCGCTTGCCGCGGAAATAGGACTGAACCCATGGATCGTCATGCGCAAACATATCTTCCAAGGTACCTTCAACCAATACCCGTTTCTGGCCAAGCACGGCAATACGGTCACAGACCGAAAACAGGCTGTCGAGGTCATGGGTGACCATGTAGACGGTCAAGCCAAGCGTGTCGCGGAGCTTGGCGATCAGGGCGTCAAAGTCGGCAGCACCGATTGGGTCGAGGCCTGAGGTGGGCTCGTCGAGGAACACCAGGTCCGGATCGAGCGCCAGCGCGCGCGCCAGTGCCGCGCGCTTGATCATGCCGCCCGAAAGCTCGGAGGGATATTTGTCGGCCGCATCCGGCGGCAGACCCACCATCTCGATCTTGAGATAAGCAAGCTCGTCCATCAACTCCTGCGGAAGATCGAGATATTCCCGCATCGGCAACTGGATGTTTTCCTTCACCGTCAGCGCGGAGAACAGCGCTCCATGCTGGAAAAGCACGCCGAGCCGCATGTCGACCGTCATCCGCTCTTCTTCAGACGCGTTGTCATAGTCGACGCCGAGTATCTTGATCGTTCCGGAGCGATGCTGCAGCAGCCCGAGAACGGTTCGCATCAGCACCGACTTGCCGGTACCGGATGCGCCGACGAAGCCAAGGATCTCGCCGCGGTAGATGTCGAGGTTCAGCTTGTCGAGGACGATCTTGTTGCCGAAACCGACCGTCACGTCGCGCACGGACAGCACAACCTGCCGGTCGTCCGGTTTCTCCGTGGCCATGTCCGCCTGCCTCGTTTCCACATCCCCCTCCATCAGAAATCGATCGCGGAGTAGAAGATTGCAAACAACGCATCCATGAGGATGACGACGAAGATCGCTTTGACCACCGAAGCCGTCACGTGCTGGCCAAGTGACTCGGCGCTTCCGCCGACCTTCATGCCTTCGACTGCCGCGACGATGCCGATGCAGAGTGCCATGAACGGCGCCTTGATCATGCCTGATGCGACGGAAGTGTGATCGACCGCCTCATGCAGGCGGGAAAGGTAGGTGTCGAGTGTAATGCCGGAATAAGCCCAGGCAACAACGGCCGCACCTGTCAGTGCCGCAAAGTTCGCGACGATCGTCAGCAGGGGAAGAGCCACCGTCAGCGCCACAAGTCGGGGGAAAATCAGCACGCCGACCGGGTTGAGGCCGATGACCGTCAGCGCGTCGATCTCCTCGCGCATCTTCATCGAGCCGATTTCGGCGGTGATCGCACTTCCCGATCGTCCGGCGATCATGATTGCCGTCAAGAGCACGCCGATCTCGCGAAGCTGCAGGATGCCGACCAGATCGACCACGAAGATTTCCGCGCCGAAATAGCGCAGCTGGAACGCACCCTGCTGCGCGATGATCGCGCCGATCAGGAAGGACATCAGCACGATGATCGGAACCGCGCGAACACCCATCCGGTCAATATGCGTCACCACGGACGCCGGAGACACACCCGCTCCTCGGCCGAACTTCATTTGCGCACCGCGCACGGCCGAACCGAGGATATGCATGGCCGCGTAGAAATCCGCCCCCAGCGCGACCATCACCTCGCCAACGGGTTCAAACGTGCGCTGGAACAGGTTGCCTTGTCGGCCCTGGTCGCGCGGTGGTGCTGGTGCCTTCTCAGGTAGAACGCCCACCAGTTCCTGGATCGGGCCTTCGCCACCAACGAGAACCGCCTCGCGCCCCTGCTCCGACTTCGCCGTGAGGAGCCGCCGGATCAGCCAGGCGCCGGCTGTGTCGATTCCTTCCACGCTGGTGAGGTCGATTTCGACCCGACCTTGTCCGCCCTGTTTTTCAAGCCGCTCGAAGTCGCTCAGGACTGAAGAAATTGTCGTGCCGCGCCATTCGCCGGCCAGCACATATCGCTCCCCGCCGCCGCCTGACATATCCTCGGCGTTGATTTGAGCTGCCTTCGACGTCACTGAGTTCTTTCACCAACGATTCAAGGAAACGGATGCGACAGGTTGATCGCATTTTCGGTAGGCGCAATATAGCCGCCTCGCCAGCTTTTACCATAACAGGACGCGTCGAAAACCATGGGCCGTAACCTCGAAGCCACAATCGAAACCTTCCCGATCGCAGGCACGTTCACGATCTCGCGAGGGTCGAAGACTGAAGCCGAAGTTATCGTTTGCACCATCATGGACGGCGCGCACTCCGGGCGCGGCGAATGCGTGCCCTACAAGCGTTATGGCGAAAGCCTCGAAGGTGTGCTTGCCGATATCCAGGCGATAGCTCGAAAGATCGAAGACGGCCTTTCCCGCGAGGACCTTCAGCGCGCGATGAAGCCGGGCGCTGCCCGCAACGCCGTCGACTGTGCGCTCTGGGATCTGGAGGCGAAACGCTCCGGCCTCTCGGTCAGCGAGTCGATGGGCGTGACCGGCGCCAGACCGCTTGCCACCGCCTTCACCCTTTCCCTCGGTGAGCCCGAAACCATGGCGGTGGAAGCGGCAAAGAATGCCCATCGCCCGCTCCTGAAGGTCAAGCTTGGCACCGAGAATGACGAAGCGCGGCTGCGCGCGATCCGCCAGGCGGCGCCCAACGCAAAGCTTATCGTCGATGCCAACGAAGGTTGGACGGAAGAAAACCTCGCGCACCACATCGCGATTGCGGCGGAGCTCGGCGTGTCTCTCATCGAGCAGCCTTTACCCGCGGGCCGGGATCACGCGCTCGCGGGCATTGCCCGCCCCGTCAGCATCTGTGCCGATGAAAGCGTCCACGCAACGAAGGATCTTGCGACCCTGCGCGACCGTTATGATGCGGTCAACATCAAGCTCGACAAGACCGGCGGCCTGACCGAGGCACTAGCAATGAAGGCGGAAGCCCAACGGCTTGGCTTCCAGATCATGGTTGGCTGCATGGTCGGCTCGTCGCTTGCCATGGCGCCCGCGGTGCTGCTGGCGCATGACGCCGACTATGTCGATCTCGATGGCCCGCTGCTCCTGGCGCGCGATCGCGTGCCCGCCTTGCGCTACGAAGGTTCGCTTATTTACCCGCCGGAGGCTGCGCTCTGGGGCTGAATGCGTGCGGCGAGCGCTATGATGCCCAGTCCGATCAGCGCCAGCAGCGCCATCGCCACATAGCTCGCCGCACCGAACTGGTGGTAGAGCACGCCGGACAGCAAGGTGGAGAGCGCCAGGAACACGCCGTTGTAGAACACATAGGCGCCCTGCACGGACGACTCCTGGTCCTCCCGCACCGAGTCGACCAGCCTGTTCTGCATGCCGATATGGATGAAGGCGAAGGTGAAAGCGTGAAGCGCCTGCAACGCCGCAAAACCCCAGACGCCGAAATCCAGCGGGAACAGCGTCCAGCGGATCAACGCCACCGCGCATCCTACCCGCATCAGCGTCCACGACGAGACGCGCCTCACGAGCCATCCGGAGATGAAGAAAACCACGATCTCGCAGATCACGGAGATGCTCCACAAGATCCCGATCGTCCCGCTTGAGAACCCCATCGCCTGCCACTGGATCGCGCCGAAAGTGTAGAACATGCCATGACCGGCCTGCGCCACCGAGGCCCCGATCATCAGCAGGTGCAGGTCCTTGCGCTTCAGCGAGCTCGGTTTCAGCACGCCGCTGGCGTCCGGCTGGACGATCGATCGCCCGAGACGCGGCGCCGCAAAGGCAACCAGGATCGTGAACAGGAAGCCCAGCGCCATGATGGCGGGAATGGCGTTGAGCCCCCAGAGCCCGCGCGCCTCCCCGGCAAGCAGCGTTACGGTCACAAAACCGATGGAGCCCCAGACCCGCATCGAGCCATAGTGGAAGCCCCACCGGCGCACACCCGAGACCGCAATCGACTCGACGATCGGCGCATAGGGCGCAAAGACCGTTGCCTGCACTGCGATCACCAGCAGCACGGCGAGGAAGTTGTCCGTGAAGAACATGGCGAGCGCGGTAACGAAGGAAAGCCCGCCCGACCACGCGAGCATGGTGGTCTTTTCGTCCAGCCGGTCGGCCAGCAGGCCAGCCACGGGTGCCGCCAGCAGGCGCAGCACAAGCTGCATCGCCAGCACCAGGCCGATCTGGTAGTCGGAGAACGCCAGTCCAGAAAGCCAGACGGGAAGGAAGGGCAATACGACGCCGTTCACTCCCAACGGCGCAGCATAGGCGAGCGAGCAGCGGAGCTGGAAGAACGGCGGCGCGGCAGGCGCCTGTGCTTGGGGAATCACGGGTGACACGCGACAGTTGGAGAGACTTTGCAGGTCGTAGCACAGGCCCTGAACGCCGCCTATGCCAAGTTGTGGCAGAGCGGTACGCTCGTGCGTGGCTTCGGCATTCCTGTGAGCGCGACGATACGCCCTTTGCAATGTTCCAATTTCCGCCATCACTGCAAATTACCGGCTGTCGTGGCGGGTTGATTGATGTAATGAGGAGGCCTCCCGCCCAATCAGAAAAGACGAACGAAAAGCCCAGGAGCGAACAATGAACGCGCAGGACAAACCGAAGTCGCCCGCAACCGCGGTCAGCGGTGATCTCGACGAACAGGCGCTGTTCTTCCACCGCTATCCGCGCCCGGGCAAGCTCGAGATCCACCCGACCAAGCCGCTCGGCAACCAGCGCGACCTCGCGCTCGCCTATTCCCCCGGCGTTGCAGCGCCGTGCCTGGCGATCCGCGACAACCCGGAAATGGCAGCCGATTACACGGCACGCTCCAATCTCGTCGCCGTTATTTCCAACGGCACCGCCGTTCTCGGCCTCGGCAACATCGGCCCGCTGGCCTCCAAGCCCGTGATGGAAGGCAAGGCGGTCCTCTTCAAGAAGTTCGCAGGCATCGACGTCTTCGACATCGAGATCGATGCAGCCAGCATCGACTCCATGGTCTCCACCATTTCGGCGCTCGAGCCGACCTTCGGCGGCATCAACTTGGAAGACATCAAGTCTCCGGAATGTTTCGAGGTCGAGCGTCGCCTGCGCGAAAAGATGAACATTCCGGTCTTCCACGACGACCAGCATGGCACGGCCATCATCGTCGCGGCCGCAATCCTCAACGGCCTTGAGCTCGCCGGCAAGAAGATCTCCGACGTCAAGATCGTCACCTCCGGCGCCGGTGCCGCAGCGCTCGCCTGCCTCCACCTCCTCGTTTCGCTCGGCGCCAGGAAGGAGAACATCTGGGTCCACGACATCGAGGGCCTGGTTTATGACGGCCGCAACACGCTCATGGACGAGTGGAAGGAAGTGTACGCCCACAAGTCCGACAAGCGGGTGCTCGCCGAAAGCATCGACGACGCAGACGTCTTCCTCGGCCTGTCTGCCGCCGGTGTTCTGAAGCCGGAACTTCTGGCCCGCATGGCGCCGAACCCGCTGATCATGGCGCTCGCCAATCCGACGCCTGAGATCATGCCGGAACTTGCCCGTGCGGCGCGCCCGGATGCGATGATCTGCACCGGTCGGTCGGACTTCCCGAACCAGGTCAACAACGTTCTCTGTTTCCCGTATATCTTCCGCGGCGCGCTCGATTGCGGCGCGACGACGATTAACGAAGAAATGAAGATGGCGGCCGTGAAGGCGATTGCCGCGCTGGCCCGCGAAGAAGTCTCAGACGTCGCCGCGCGCGCCTATTCCGGAGAAACGCCTATCTTCGGTCCAGATTACCTCATTCCCTCGCCGTTTGACCCGCGCCTCATCCTGCGCATCGCGCCGGCCGTCGCCCGCGCCGCAGCCGAGACCGGCGTTGCATCGCGTCCGATCCAGGATTTTGACGCTTACCTCGACCAGTTGAACCGCTTTGTCTGGCGTTCCGGCTTCGTCATGAAGCCGATCTTTGCCGCCGCCAAGGATGCCGAAAAGAAGCGGGTGATCTTTGCCGAAGGCGAAGATGAGCGCGTTCTCCGTGCAGCCCAGGTTCTGCTCGAAGAAAAGACCGCGACGCCGATCCTCATCGGCCGTCCTTCGGTCATCGAGGCGCGGCTGAAGCGCTTCGGCATTCGCATCCGACCGGAAACCGATTTCGCCGTCGTCAATCCGGAAGACGATCCGCGTTACCGTGAATATGTCGACGAGTATTTCTCGCTCGTCGGCCGCAACGGGATCAACCCGGAGGCTGCACGCACCATCGTGCGCACCAACACCACTGTCATCGGGGCACTTGCCGTGAAGCGTGGCGATGCCGATGCGCTGATCTGCGGCGTCGAAGGCCGCTACGACAAACATCTTGCCGATGTCCGCCAGATCATCGGCCGGCGCGAAGGTGTCTGCGCCTTTTCGGGCCTCAGCCTCATCATCTCTCAGCGCGGCGCGATCTTCTTCACGGACACCTTCGTGAACTACAACCCCTCCGCCCAGGAGATTGCCGAAATCACGGTTCTTGCGGCCGAGGAAATTCGCCGCTTCGGCATCACGCCAAAGGCAGCACTCATCTGCCATTCCAACTTCGGATCGCGCGATTCGGAAAGCGCCCAGAAGATGCGCGCGGCCCTGAAGCTGGTGCGCCAGCGTGCGCCGGATCTCGAAGTCGACGGTGAGATGCAGGGTGGCTCGGCGCTGTCCGAAACGCTGCGCAAGCGCGCCATGCCGAACAGCACGCTGACGGGCGAAGCGAACCTCCTGGTGTTCCCAAACCTCGACGCCGCCAATATCTCGCTTGGCATCGTTCGCAACATGACGGACGCCCTGCATGTCGGGCCGATCCTGCTCGGCGCAGCCATGCCGGCCCACATCCTGTCGCCGTCGGTCACGTCGCGTGGCGTCGTCAACATGGCGGCACTTGCCGTGGTCGAAGCCTCACCGCCGGTCGGCCGCGTCGTGCCTTAACTCCATCATACGGCCGCGGCACCAGTGCCGCGGTCCCGCGTTAGAGTATTATCAACCGGCGCAGGCCATGCTGCCGGTGCCCTGAACATCCTGCCGGACATCCCAATGCCCGCTCGCGCCATGCTCGCCGCTCTTCTTCTCCTCGCGCCCGCTGCGGCGTCTGCGAGGGACATTGCGACCTGCGCGGCGCTCTACAAACAGTTGAACAATACCCGGCAAGTCATTGGGAATACCGCTGAACGACGCCGGTATGCCCAAGAGCTTTCGTTGCTCGGCAGCCAGATCCGCACGCTGCGCATCGAGATGCGACGCACGCATTGCGCCGGCGGCAGCATCGTCGTGATCGGTGGGAACCGCGCGGCAGACTGCAAGGACAAGGAAGACCAGCTTCGGGCACTGGAAGCAGAACGCCAACGGATCACCACCGAACGGGACGAGGCGCGGCTGAAACCACCGTCGGAGCGGGAAGCGCTGCTGGTATCGATCCGCGAAAACGCCTGCATTCCATCCGACCTGGAGGCGGTGGAGCGGGAGCGGCGCAAGCTGCAGGGCATCGCGCTTCCGAAGGAAGATGCATATTCGGCGATCACTGATCTCCGCACGACGACGCCGGTCGAAGCCGTCTCGGCCGCCGAGACAGTCAATCTTCCCGGCCCGGAGCGGCCGTATGATCCGAGCAAAAAGGTTCGCATGGTCGGGCCGATCTTCCTGCCTGAACAACAGATAGACCTCGCTAGTCCTCGCCTTGGCGGCCCGCAGCCGCTGCAATAACCCTTGTTGTAGGTCAGACGGGAAAGTAACGGACGTACGCAAACTCGTCGCCAGCCGGTGACCAGTTCGGCGAGTTCATCGTGCCCTGCCCGCCAAACAGCTCGAACAGCGTCTCGACATTGCCGCCGTCCATATCCATCAGCCGGACCTCGATCTGCTGGTCCCGCGGATGATCAAAGACGTCCGGCTTGTAGGAGATGAACACCACCTTGTCGCCCTTCGGTGACGGATGCGGAAACCAGTCGCCGCTATTGCTGTTGGTGATCCGCTCGGCGCCACCACCTTCTGCCGGAACGCGCCAGATCTGCATCAAGCCCGTCCTGCTCGAGTTGAAATAGATCCACGTGCCGTCCGGCGAATAGTCTGGTCCGTCGTTTCGACCCTCGCCAAAGGTCAGGCGCTTTTCCTCGCCGCCGTTGATGCCGATCGTGTAGATATCGAACTCGTCGTTGCGAATGCCGCAATAAGCGAAGCTTCGGCCATCCGGCGACCAGCCATGCCAGTAAGATGGCAAGTTCTCTGTCACCACTTTCGGCACACCACCGATGGACGGCAACACATAGATCGCGGACTTTCCGAACTCGACCTTGTCGGAGATGGCGATCAGGCTTCCGTCCGGCGAAATGCCATGGTCGTTGTTGCATTGGGTGGCAAAGCCCGTATCGACCTTTGTGGGCACCGGATCACCCGAAAGCGCCAACCGGTAAATCAGCCCCTCGCTGTTCAGCATCAGGTACTTGCCGTTAGGCGACCAGCTCGGCGCCTCGAACAGCGCCTCCGTCTGCCAGACCACCCGCTGCTCGCGCGTGCGGATGTTGAAGATCCCGATCGAGCTGCGGAGCGCGGCCATGCCTCTACCTGTCGCGGAAGCGGTTGGTGATCGGGTAACGGCGGTCACGCCCGAAGTTCTTGCGAGTGATCTTCACACCCGGCGCCGATTGCCGCCGCTTGTATTCGGCAAGGTAAAGCAGATGCTCGATCCGTTGCACGGTCGCCACGTCATGCCCGCGCGCCACGATCTCCTCCGTGCTCATCTCAAGCTCCACCAGGCATTCGAGGATGTCATCGAGCACCGGATAAGGCGGCAGCGAATCCTGGTCAGTCTGGTTGGGACGAAGCTCGGCGGAGGGTGCCTTGCCGAGGATGTTCTTCGGGATCACCTCGCCCGACGGCCCCAGCGCCGTCGGCGGCACATGCTCGTTGCGCCAGGCCGCCAAGGCATAGACCTGCATCTTGTAGAGGTCCTTGATCGGATTGAAGCCGCCGTTCATGTCGCCATAAAGCGTGGCGTAGCCCACCGACATCTCGGACTTATTGCCGGTGGTGACCACCATCGAGCCGAACTTGTTCGAGATCGCCATCAGGATGGTGCCGCGGGCGCGGCTCTGGAGGTTCTCCTCGGTAATGCCTTCCTCGGTGCCTTCGAAGAGGTCCGCAAGCGACGAGGAGAAGCCGTCGACCGGCTCGGCGATCTGCACGATGTCATAGCGGCAGCCGAGTGCCTTTGCGCAGTCGGCCGCGTCCTTCAGCGACTCCTGGGAGGTGTAGCGGTACGGCAGCATCACAGTACGTACCCGCTCCTCGCCGAGCGCATCCACGGCAATCGCCGCGCAAATGGCGGAATCGATTCCGCCCGAGAGACCGAGCACCACGCTCTTGAAGCCGTTCTTGTTGACATAGTCGCGGAAGCCGAGCAGGCAGGCGCGATAATCCGCCTCTTCCTTCTCCGGGATGCGTGACATTGGCCCGCGGGCGCACTGCCAGCTGTCGCCGGAGCGGCGCCATTCCGTCACCGTCACGGCTGGTTCGAACTGGCTCATCTGGAAAGCCAGCGTCTTGTCGGCGTTGAAGGCAAAACTCGCACCATCGAAAACCAGTTCATCCTGGCCGCCGAGCTGCGCCGCATAGATCAGCGGCAGGCCGGTCTCGATCACCTGCTTCAGCACCACCTGATGCCGTATATCGACCTTGCCGCGGTAATAGGGCGAGCCGTTCGGCACCAAGAGGATTTCGGCGCCACTTTCCGAGAGCGTTTCGCACACACCGAGTTCGCCCCAGATGTCCTCGCAGATCGGGATTCCGAGCCGCACGCCACGGTAGTTGACCGGCCCCGGCATGTCGCCGGCAATGAACACGCGCTTCTCGTCGAACTCGCCATAGTTCGGAAGATCGACCTTGTCGCGGATCGCGATGATCTTGCCACCGTCGAGCACCGCGACAGAATTGAAGCGGCCCTTCTCGTCCTGGCGGGGAAAACCGATGATGACGCCCGGACCGCCATCAGCCGTGTCCGCGGCCAGCACCTGCACAGCGTCAAAGCACCGCTTGATGAAGGCCGGTTTCAGCACCAGGTCTTCCGGCGGATAGCCCGAAATAAACAACTCGGTGAAGAGAACGATATCCGCCCCTTCCCGTGCCGCATCGCGCCGGGCTTCGCGCGCGAGCGCCAGATTGCCGGCGATATCGCCGACCGTCGGGTTGAGTTGAGCAATGGCGATACGGAAGGTCTGGGCGATGTCCTGAGTCATGCTTCCGGTGTAGCGCCCTCATAAAAAACGGGCAATGTGGTCGCGCAGATTCTTCGCGTCACCGAATGGAGACCCGAGCAGGAGGCATGAAAAAAGGCCGGCGTTTCCGCCAGCCTTTGTGTCGCCGTTGATGCCTCGGGCCTTAGCCGTTGACGACCATCCGCTTTTCATCGCGGCCGCTCTTCATCCGCTCGGCGAGCAGGAAGGCCAGTTCAAGCGCCTGATCGGCGTTGAGGCGCGGGTCGCAATGCGTGTGGTAACGGTCGTGCAGGTCGTCGGCGCTGACGGCGCGTGCGCCACCGGTGCATTCCGTCACGTCCTTGCCGGTCATCTCGATATGGATGCCGCCCGGATGCGTGCCTTCAGCGCGGTGGATCTGGAAAAAGCTTTCGACTTCCGACAGCACCCGCTCGAACGGACGCGTCTTGTAGCTGTTGAGCGTGATCGTGTTGCCGTGCATCGGGTCGCAGGACCAGACCACCTTCTTGCCCTCGCGCTCGACGGCGCGGATCAGCTTCGGCAGGTTGTCGGCCACCTTGTCGTAACCGAAACGGCAAATCAGCGTCAGGCGCCCGGCTTCGTTGGTCGGGTTCAGCGTGTCGATCAACTCGATCAGGTTGTCCGGCTGCAGCGATGGACCGCACTTCAGGCCGATCGGGTTCTTGATGCCGCGGAAATATTCGACATGCGCATGATCGAGCTGGCGGGTACGGTCGCCGATCCAGATCATGTGGCCCGAAGTCGCGTACCAGTCGCCCGAGGTCGAGTCGACGCGGGTCAGCGCTTCTTCATAACCCAGCAGCAGCGCTTCGTGGCTGGTGAAGAAGTCGGTCTCGCGCAGGCTCGGCTGGTTTTCCGCCGTAATGCCGATCGCATGCATGAAGTCCATCGTCTCGCTGATGCGATCAGCGAGCTTACGGTAGCGTTCCGCCTGCGGGCTATCCTTCACGAAGCCGAGCATCCACTTGTGGACGTTCTCAAGGTTCGCGTAGCCACCCATGGCGAAGGCGCGCAGCAGGTTCAGCGTTGCCGCAGACTGGCGATACGCCATCATCTGCCGTTCGGGATCCGGGATGCGCGACTCCGGCGTGAAGTCGATGCCGTTGATGATGTCACCACGGTAGGACGGCAGTTCGACGCCGCCCTGCACCTCGACATTCGACGAGCGCGGCTTGGCGAACTGTCCGGCAATGCGGCCGACCTTTACGACAGGAAGCTGCGCACCATAGGTCAGCACGACCGCCATCTGCAGGAAGGAGCGGAAGAAGTCGCGGATATTGTCCGCGCCATGCTCGGCAAAGCTCTCGGCGCAATCGCCGCCCTGCAGAAGGAAGGCATTGCCTTCCGCGACATTGGCAAGCTGCTTCTTCAGGCGGCGGGCTTCACCGGCAAAAACCAGCGGCGGAAACGTTGCGAGTTGCGCTTCCGTCGCGGCCAGCGCCGCTGCATCCGGATATTCCGGGACCTGCTGGATCGGCTTCTGCCGCCAACTGCTCGGGGTCCAGTTCTGTGCCATCTCACTCACCTAGTTCCGCCGCGGCGTAAAGCGCCGAGGTCGCCTTCCTCGAAATTGAGGCGGCTTATAAACCTTAACGACTCGTTTGCCTAGACGCTGCGGACTGTCAGTGCGTGCTGGATAAACGTTAGACGCGCTCGCCGTTCTTCACCCGATAGGACGGGCTATACATGGTGACGAACTCCTCCGCTGCCGTCGGGTGAACGGCCATTGTGCGGTCGAAATCATCCTTGGTGACGCCGGCCTTCAACGAGATGCCGAGCAACTGCGCCATCTCGCCAGCGTCGTGGCCGAGCACATGGGCGCCGAGTACCTTCCGGCTTGCGGCATCCACGACCAGCTTCATGATCATCTTTTCCGCACGGCCCGAAAGCGTCGCCTTCATCGGCCGGAACTCGGCGCGGTAGATCTCAAGCTCCTCGTAACGCTTGGCAGCTTCTTCCTCGGAAAGCCCAACGGTGCCGATTTCCGGCTGCGAGAAAACCGCTGTTGCGATGAGGTCGTGGTCGGGTGCCGTCGGATTGCCGCGATACTCGGTCTCGATGAAGCACATTGCCTCATGGATTGCGACCGGCGTCAACTGTACCCGATCGGTGACGTCGCCGAGCGCGTAGATATGCGGCACGCTGGTGCGGGAATATTTGTCGACGACGATCGCGCCGCGTTCGTTCACCTCGACCCCTGCTGCCTCAAGGCCCAGCCCTTGCGTGTTCGGATCGCGACCAAGCGCCAGCATCACGACATCGGCATTGATCGTCGCGCCACACAAGGTGCGCGCGCTCAAACCGCCTTCAGGCGCCTTGGAAACCTCTTCGATGACATCGGTGAGCACAATCTTGATGCCCTTCTCCACCATCGCCTTGTGCAGTCCCTGGCGCATGTCCTGGTCGAAACGCGAGAGGATTTCCTTGCCGCGATAGATCAGCGTCGTNTCGACCCCGAGCCCGTGGAAGATATTGGCGAACTCGACGGCGATATAACCGCCGCCGGCGATCAGGATCGAGCGCGGCAGTTCCGGCAGATGGAAGGCTTCGTTGGAGGAGATGCAAAGCTCGTGGCCCGGCAGCGCCGCATGCGGATTGGGCGTGCCCCCTGTCGCGATCACGATCCTGTCGGCGGTCACCGTCTGGCCGGTACTGACGATGCGGATGGTATGCGCGTCCACGAGTTCGGCGCGGCTCTCGAAGATCTCCGCCTTGTTGTTCTCCAGACCCTTGCGATAGAGGCCTTCTAGCCGGGTGATTTCCTTGTCCTTGGCCTCGATCAGCTTCTTCCAGTCGAAGCTGCTCTCGCCCACATGCCAGCCATAACCGGCGGCATCCTCAAAATGCTCGTGATACTGCGAGGCATAAACGAAAAGCTTCTTGGGCACGCAGCCTCGGATGACGCATGTGCCGCCGAAGCGATATTCTTCGGCGATCGCAACCCGCTTGCCGAGCGAAGCAGCCACGCGGCCTGCCCGCACCCCTCCGGACCCGCCCCCAATCACAAACAGATCGTAGTCATAGGCGGTCATCGGATTCTCCTTCAACGGCGCACGGAACGGCGGAGCCCATATAGCGATCCACCGGCAAAAAGCAAAATGGCTGGTCAGTTGCGGGCGAGTTCGCTCTCGTCGTATCGCTGCCGCGCGGCCCTGACCGAGGCGTGATTTTGTTCAGCCCACAGAAGGACCTGGGCGAGCGGCTGAAACAGCGAGTGCCCAAGCTCGGTCATCCTGTATTCGACACTTGGCGGCTTTGTCGGGAACACCTGCCGGTCGATATATCCATCGCGCTGCAGGTCGCGAAGCGTCTGCGTCAGCATGCGCTGGGAAATATCCGGCACGAGACGCCGCAGTTCGCCGAAGCGATAAGGCCGCTGCGCCAGCGCCTCCAGAAGCAGTGTTGACCACTTGCCCGCAATCCGGTCCATCACGTCCCGCACCGGGCAATTGCTCATGTCGGAGGCGCTGTTGCCGCACGCCCCAGCCGTCGGTGACTCCGCCTGAAGTAGCTTGGTGGACAAGGCCGGTGGTTCCCTTGAGGTAACGATGTGCCGGAAACCTGCCTCCTTTACGGAAGTCGGTCAATCACTATTGTAGTGCTGGTCTCTTTTTGAGAGCATCTTCAAGGTTCAATCCTTCCACCAGAGGAATTCATATGCCCAAGCTTCTCGTCACCGGTGCCGCTGGCCATCTTGGCCGCGCCGTCATTCACCACCTGCTGGAAACGGAACAGGTTGCGCCTGCCGATCTGATTGCCGGCAGCCGCCATCTGTCCAAGCTTTCAGAGCTTGCGGCAAAGGGCGTCGAGACACGCAGGGTGGACTTCAACGACGCCGAGGGTCTGGCCTCGGCTTTTGCCGGCGTGGAGCGCGTGCTGCTGATTTCGACCGATGATCTTGCAACGCCTGGCGGGCGCCTGAAGCAGCACCAGGCCGCAGTATCCGCCGCCGCCAGCGCGGGCGTCAGGCACCTTGTGTACACCTCGATGCCGAACCCCGACCGATCGCTCGTCAGTTTCGCACCCGATCATCTTGGCACCGAAAAGGCGATCCAGCAGAGCGGCCTTGCCTATACCATCCTGCGTAACGCCTGGTACCACGACAACTACCTGATGAGCATGCCGCACAACCTCCAGACCGGAAAGTGGTTCACCGCCATGGGCGACGGCCGCATCACCAACATTTCGCGCGACGACTGCGCCCGTGCTGCAGCCGCAGCGCTCGCCAGACCCGCCGCGGAAAACCGGATCCTCAGCCTCACCGGCTTGCAGTCTTTGAATGCTCACGAGATCGCATCGCTTGTGACAGAAGCAACGGGAAAGCCGCTTGAGGTCGTGCCTGTGAGCGATGAACAACTGGCGCAGGGGCTGGCGGGCGCGGGCCTCCCCGACTTCGTCGTGAAGATGCTGGTCTCCGCCGATGCAAATGTCCGTGCCGGCTATTTTGATCTCGTCACCAACGACTTCAACGCCTTGACCGGCAGAGAGCCGCAGTCACTCAGGGACTTCCTGGCGGCCCACCGGGATGCGCTGGCCGCCGGACACTAGCGACAGGATTGCTTTTCCAATCTGAAAGCGATAATTAGACAACCATTCTAATTTCGCTTTCATTTGGAGAACATATGCGTCGCATCGGCTTGATTGGCGGAATGAGCTTTGAAAGCACCGCAGTCTATTACCGCCTGATCAACGAGATGGTGCGGGACCGCCTCGGCGGCCTCGCCTCAGCCGATATCCTGCTGCATTCCGTGAACTTTTCGGAGGTCGTTGAACTGCAGAAGGCAGGCCGATGGGATCTCGCCGCGGCGCATCTTGCAGCGAGCGCCGGTAAGCTTGCCCAGGCCGGCGCCGACTGCGTGCTCATCTGCACCAACACGATGCATTTGATCGCCGATGAGGTCCAGGCGGCCGTCGACGTTCCGCTCATCAACATCATCGACGAGACGGCCGAGGCTCTCCAGGCGCGCGAACTGAAGCGACCGCTCCTGCTCGCGACCCGCTACACGATGGAGCACGGCTTCTATACCGATGGCATGCGCAAGCATGGTATCGAGATCATGGTGCCCGACGAGCAAGACCGAGCAGCGATGCACGACATCATTTTCGGGGAACTCTGCGCTGGCACCGTCAGCGATACCTCCCGCGCCAGAGCGCTGGCGATGATCGAGAAGGCGAAGGCGCAAGGCGCCGACAGCGTCATTCTCGGCTGCACGGAAATCTGCCTGCTGCTCGATCCCGAAAGCCTGCCGCTGCCGGGGCTCGACTCAACCGCGGTCCATGCCTGCGCCGCCGTCCGGTTCGCGCTTGCCGACCACGAAGGTGCACGCGTCGCCGCCTGAGTCCGTGAGCCTGGCTGAGACGATCAGACGTCCTGGCCGCAGGCGCGCCTGAAACGCCGCACGGTTTCGGCCATCCCGTATTCCAGCGCGTCCGCCGTCAGGCCGTGTCCGATCGACACTTCCGCCAGATAGGGGATACGGCGCACGAGCGCCGGAAGGTTGGCGACCGTCAGGTCGTGCCCGGCATTCACCTCCAGCCCTTCGTCACGCGCGGCATCCGCCGTGGCACCGAGGTCGCGAAGAATGGGTTGCGCCCTCTCCTCGTCATCAAAGCAGCCGCCATAGGGTCCGGTGTAAAGCTCGATCCGGTCCGCACCAGTCGCCTTCGCCAGCTTCACCGCTTCAACATCACCATCCCCATCGGCAAACAGCGAAACCCGCATGCCGCCCCTGTTCAGGCGCGCCACGATCGGCTTCAGCATCGCGCCGCTCGCGCGGAAGTCGAAGCCGTGGTCAGAGGTTGCCTGGCTCGGATCATCCGGCACCAGCGTCACCTGTTCCGGCTGCGTCCTTTCGCACAGTTGCAGGAAGTCTTCGCTCGGATAACCCTCGATGTTGAACTCGGCCTGCGGAAACTCGTCATCGATCAGTGCACGCAGCACCGGAAGATCGCTGAACCGGATATGCCGCTGGTCCGGTCGCGGATGAACCGTCAGCCCTGACGCGCCGGCCTCTAAAGCAATCCGCCCGATATTCTCCACGCTGGGCCANGGCANGTCGCGTCGATTGCGCAGCATNGCGATGGCATTGAGATTGACGGAAAGCTTGGTTGGCATCGNGATCACCCTCTTTAGGCGCATTNGGGAGTGTTCTAGATCAAGCTTTNGCCCGGCGCCATTCGCCTGCGTGAATTACACTCATAAAGAGTTTTTACAGGCGAGAATTCAGGTTAACGAAGACCTACCAATCGGAACAATTTTCTGTAAGTTGCCAATAACAGAATTCGCTGTTGAAGCCATTGGCGGCGGGACGGCGGATACGGCGAATTCTGTTGCTTTTTCTGCAGCACAAGGCACCGCGACCCATTCCCACGGATCTTGCACCACGACAACCTGTGGATGCACCAGATTCCGCTGCATCCGCCCTTCCGGCCCGTTCTCATTGAAGAATCAGCGAACCACCGTCAGCGTATCGGCCGCACGGGTGATCGCCGTATAGAGCCAGCGTTCGCGGGTATCGCGGAAGGCCCAGCTTTCATCAAACAGGACCACGTTGTTCCACTGCGAGCCCTGCGCCTTGTGCACCGTCAGCGCATAGCCGTAGTCGAACTCGTCATAACGCTTGCGCGTCGTCCACGGAATCTCTTCATCGGTCTCGAAGGCCTGCTTCAGGAGCTTGATCTTGGCCGCACCACGATCCATGTCGTCGTCTTCCGGGCGGATCATCAGGTTGATGCCGGGCTTCACCGTCTCGCGCGACGAACTCATCACCTGCCACAGCGAGCCGTTCAACAGCCCCTTCACCTGATCGTTGCGCAGGCAGACCAGTTTGTCGCCTGACTGCGGATAATCCGCGGTAAAGCCCTTCAGCTCGCGAAGACGCTGGTTGTACCGCTTGCGGGTCTTGTTGGTGCCCACCAGAACCTGGTCCGCTTCCAGCACCAGTTGCTGCGTCACCTCGTTGCGCGAGATCACCTGCGCCTTGCCGTAGTCGCCATACATAATCTCCTTGCCCTCGCGCACATTCATGGCGAGCTGGATGATCGGGTTGTCGCGGGCCTGGCGGTGAATATCAGTGAGAAGGTAGTCCGGCTCCTGCTCGGTAAAGAACCCGCCGCCGGTAACCGGCGGAAGCTGGCCCGGATCGCCAAGCACCAGGATCGGCGTCCCAAAGCTCATCAGGTCCTTGCCCAGCGCCTCGTCCACCATCGAACATTCGTCGATGATGATCAGCGCCGCCTTGGCGAGCGGGCTCTGCCGGTTGATCGAGAACATCGGCGAGATGGACGTCTTGCCGGTTTCCTCGTCCTCGACCGCCTCCTCGCCGCGTGGGCGATAGATCAGCGAGTGGATCGTCTTGGCATTACGGGCGCCACGCGACCGCAGCACCTGTGCCGCCTTGCCCGTAAAGGCCGCGAACAGCACCTCGCCATCCACATGCTCGGCAAAGTGCTTGGCAAGCGTCGTCTTGCCCGTGCCGGCATAACCGAACAAGCGAAAAACCTGGCTGCGGCCATCCTTCAGCCAGCGTGAAACGGCCTTGAGAGCCTCATCCTGTTGGGGAGCAAATTGCATGGCCGGACTTGGCAGGATTCGGACGCGAATCGCAACCAAAAAAGAACGAAAGCGGAATCAAGCTTGTTGAGATGCAAGCAGCGGATCGTTGGCGAGTTCAATCGGCCTGCCATGCGGCGTCGCCTCCGCAGCCCGCTGCCAGCTGTGCTGCAGGGCAAGTATAGTCTCCTCATCCGCCAGCCCCTTGGCAGCCAGAAGACCCGAAAGTGCGGCAACCCAGCAGTCAAAGTAGTCGCTTCCATCCTCGGCGCGGCCCGGTCGGTGCACCTCGGTCGACAGCGCCTCGGCCCATTCGCTCCAGTTGAACAGGCCCCGTTCGTGCAGATGCACGGTCATGGCAAAGGCCTCGGCCGCCCATGGCTCGGGAAAGACCGGCGCACCTTCCGGTGACTTCGGCAGCCCGACGGACTGAACAAGCGGTGACGTGGTTTCACAGGTGCTCAAGATAACTCTCCCAGGCATCGATGGAGACGGTCAGCGTCGGATCGGCGCCCTCGCCCCAGATTTCACCGGCATCGAACACCACGGTATAAACCCATTGCGGGTTTTCGCCCTTCCCATGAGCGTTGTCGTCCGGGAAAACGAAGGAGCCCTGAACCGCCTCGACCACACCGCACTTGGCGCGCGCGTATCGCGGCAGCCGGGTATCGGTCTCAGGGTTGAAGTTCCTCGTGCGTACCTTGTCGCCCGGCCGGAACAGAGGTTGCGTCTCCACCGGCCGATCGCACGGTCCGCCCTTGGCCAATACCGCCGGCACCATGTCCGCCTTCAGGATGCGCTTCGGCGTCGCCGCCTCGGTCAGCTTGACGCTGGCATCGATCTCGGAGCGCGTCGCAAAGCCGTGGCGCTCCAGAAGCTCCTCAAGAGCACGCGTCCAGATCTCGTAGTAGCTGGCGGACAGGTATTCGGCCGGTGGGATCCTTTCACGCGCATGCCGGCTTTCATCAATCGACCAGGCACCGAAGGCTCCACAGGAGAGCGTGATCCCAAGTGCCCTCTTTTCCCACTCGGCGTGGAAATACGGCTCGTTCTTTTCCGGCGCAACAGGTCCAAAGCCCATCTGACCGCCAAGGTCATGCGGGCCGTTCATTGCGGTGCTCCGGCAACCGCGGTACCGATCATCGAGTCGCGGCTGACGAGTACGGCCAGTTCCTCTTCGCTCAGCGCCTCGGTGCCGTCCGGGCGCTCCGGAATGACGAGGTAGCGAAGCTCGGCCGTGGAATCCCAGACCCGGATCTTCTTGGTCTCCGGCAGCCTCAGGCCGAACTCCTCAAGCACGCCGCGCGGATCGATGACCGCACGCGACCGATAGGCCGGCGCCTTGTACCAGACGGGCGGCAGGCCAAGCACGGACCATGGATAACAGGAGCAGAGCGTGCAGACGACGAGATTGTGCGTCTCCGGCGTGTTGAACACGGCGCGCATATGTTCGCCCTGGCGACCGGTATAACCAAGGCTGGCGATTGCGGCTGTCGCATCTTCCTTCAGCCACTGCGCGAAGGTTTCATCCGTCCAGGCCTTGGCGACGACGCGGGCGCCGTTGCGCGGACCAATCTTGGTCTCGTAGGTCTCGACAATGGCGTCGATCGCCGCCGGATCAATCAGACCCTTCTGCACCAGCACCGTTTCCAGTGCCTTCACCCGCGCCTCCATGTCGCTGTAGCGGTTGTCGTGATGATGGTCGTGCCCGTGGGAGTGACCATGTTCGTGATCATGGTGATGATCATGGTGATGATCATGGTGATGATCATGATCGTGGGAATGATGATGGTCACCCGACATAGGACGTTCCTTCACTTCAGCATGGGCCAGAGGCTCGCAACCAGCAGCACGGCCATGGTGATGTTAAACCATTTCAGGCGTGCCGGAACAGAGAGCCATTCGCGCAAAGCCGAGCCGAACCCGGCCCAGGTCGAAACACTCGGCACGTTGACGAGTGCAAAGGCGACGCCGACCAGCAGCACCGTCATCCAGTAGGCGTCCGGATTGGTATAGGTCGCCATGGCGGTTACGGCCATCACCCATGCCTTCGGGTTGACCCACTGGAAGGCTGCAGCCGCAAGGAAGCTCATCGGCTGCGCGCCGGCCTTGCCGTCGGAGAGCGTGCGGGAACTGCCGATCTTCCAGGCGATCCACAAGAGATACGCACCGCCAGCGAATTTCAGGATCGTGTAGACGATCGGCACCGTCTGCAGCAGGGCGCCGAGCCCGAAGCCCACGCCGATCAGCAGCGTAAAGAACCCGACGCCGATGCCCAGCATATGCGGCACCGTGCGGGCGAAACCGAAATTTACGCCTGATGCAAAAAGCATCATGTTGTTCGGCCCTGGCGTGATGGATGTCGTGAAGGCAAACAGGACGAGGGCCAGAAATGTTTCCAGCGGCATGCATACTCCTTCGATGCCAAGGGTCCCGTTGTTCCTGCCATCTCGTTTGGCGGATGGCCGTGCTGCGTCATAGGATTGTTGCCGGCGCTGTTCAAGAAGAACTTGGAAGCGCTTGGCAATGCGTTATGTCTTGACCAATGCGCCACCCATAAAAAAACGAGTTCCATCATGGCTGAGATTCCGACTGTTGCACTACCCGGCGGCGCCACCGTTCCCGCCCTTGGGCTCGGCACCTGGATGATGGGAGAGGATCCCGCCAAGGCCCAGATCGAGATCGAAAGCCTGCGGCGCGGGCTCGATCTGGGCATGACGCTGATCGACACGGCCGAGATGTATGGCGAAGGCGGCGCCGAAAAGATTACCGGCGCTGCGATCGAGGGCCGCCGCGACGAAGTCTTCCTCGTCAGCAAGGTCTATCCTTGGAACGCCAGCCGCCAGGGCGTGGTCGAAGCCTGCGAACGCAGCCTCAAGCGTCTCAAGACCGATCGTCTTGATCTTTACCTCCTGCATTGGCGCGGCGAGCATCCGCTGGCGGAAACGGTTGCCGGCTTCGAGGCGCTTCGCCAATCCGGCAAGATCGGCGCCTGGGGCGTATCGAACTTCCACCTCGACGACATGCAGGAACTGACGGCCGTGCCCGGCGGCGAGAATTGTGCGGCAAACCAGGTGCTCTTCAACCTGTCGCGGCGCGGCATCGAATACGACCTCCTCCCTTGGTGCCAGGAACGCGGCATCCCGGTCATGGCCTATTCGCCGATCGAACAGGGCCGGCTTGCCAAAAGCCCAGAACTGATCCGCATCGCCAAGGCTTACCAGGCAACGCCGGCGCAGGTGGCGCTTGCCTTCCTGCTCGAGAGAGACGGCGTGATCGCCATTCCGAAGTCGGCCAGTCCACACCGCGTCGAGGAAAATGCAGAGGCGGCAGAGCTTGATCTGAGCGACGATGACTGGTTGGCGCTCGATGCAGCTTTCCCGCCGCCAGAGCGCAAGACGCCGCTGGAAATGATCTAGTCGAGGTTCATCTGGCGGCGCTCTGCGGCCAGTGTTTCGATCGCCGTGAACACGTCGATTTCCCGCCAGCCGTTGGTATCGCGGTAGCACGGGTAGAGGCTGAAAGCGGCGGCCACCAATTGGTCGATGGAAGGCCTCGCCCTGCGCCGCCTCGCCACGACCCGTGATTTCCCTTCGAAGTGGTCGTCGGTCAGGCCCCACCCGGCGTAGGATGGCGCCGCATAACACCGCACCGGTGTCCCGCGGATCAACGCATCGAGGCCCATCTGGCTTGAAACCGTCCACACCTCGTCGATCACCTCGAGCATCGACGCAACGGAGACGGGCTCGGCAGTCACCACGACACCCGGCGTCCGGCGCGCCTGTTCCGTCAGGTAACCCTTGCGGAAACCCGCCATCACATCCGGATGGGTGCGCACCACGCATTGCATGTCGCTGGCAACCGCGTCCTGCAGCATGCGCTCGAAACTCGCCGCCGAGCCGCCAGCCATCGGCACGGAAACATCGCCGTAGACCTGGTCCACCAGCAGCACGCGGCGGCGGGTGGTGGCTTCAAGCTTTGGCGAGCGGTGCGGCAGGTTGTTGTATTTGGAAAGCTTCTCGCGGATCAGCGCCGCCCGGATTTCGGAGCCAAGTCCTCCGAAATTCATGCCCGCAGAGGCAGCAATCAACACCTCCAGACGTGACGGCCGCGACGCATCGACAGGCATGCCAAGGTCATCGATCTGGATGGAAATCGGCAAGGTATTTTCCTTGCCGAGCCCGACCGACCGAAGGAACCCGTCCTCCAGGTACCAGGACGGCAACCCGCGCAGCTTCGCAATGGCGCGCGCCGTCTTTGCGGGAATGCGTCCGCCCCATAATACGACCCCGCCGATGCCGGGCGCCAGGGTCGCGTCAAGCCGGTCGATGCCGAAATAGTGGCTCAGCCATGGCTGGGACCGGCGAACATAGAATGTGGCGCCAAGGCGCGTTCCAGGCTGAGGAAGCCAGTCTTTGTCCATCTGCCGTCCTCAGCCTGACGCGCGTTACATTCCCTGTTGCCCGCGGTTCATCGCTGCGATCCCCGTGCGGCAGACTTCGATCAGCCCGAGCGGCTTCAGCACCGCCACGAACTGGTCGATCTTTGACGACTTGCCGGTGATCTCCAGGATGAAGTGCTCCACGGTGGCATCCACCACCTTCGCATGGAAGGCGTCGGCCAGGCGCAGCGTTTCGGCGCGGCGTTCACCGGTGCCGACAACCTTCAGCAATGCCACTTCGCGTTCGATCGGGCGCTCCTGGCCCTGTTCACGCGCGCGCACCGTCAGGTCCACCACCCGGTGAACCGGCACGAGGCGATCGAGTTGGGCCTTGATCTGCTCGAGCACCGAAGGTGTGCCACGGGTGACGATGGTGATGCGCGACAGATGCGCCTCATGCTCCGTCTCCGAGACGGTCAGGCTTTCGATGTTGTAGCCACGGCCGGAAAACAGGCCGATGACGCGGGCAAGCACACCCGGCTCGTTGTTGACGAGAACGGAAAGCGTGTGGCTCTCGGCTTTGGCTGTTTCCGGCGCGATGAAATATGCTGATCCCGTCGGTTGCTGATGCGCATTCATGATGTTGGATCCGGTTCCTCAGTATCTGGTTGAAGAGCGACAAGCCCGTCCTTAGACGAGCTGGCGACCCTTGGCATCGATGGCCGTGGCAACGGCTTCATCCGTCGCCTCGTCCGGCAACAGCATTTCGTTATGCGCTTTACCCGATGGGATCATGGGGAAGCAATTGGCAAGGTTCGCGACGCGGCAATCGAAGATCACCGGCTTCTTGACCGCAATCATCTCTTCGATCTTGCCGTCCAGTTCCTTCGGATCATCGCAATACATGCCGACCGCGCCATAGGCTTCCGCCAGCTTGACGAAGTCCGGCATGGCTTCCGTGTAGGAGTTCGACAGGCGGTTGCCGTGCAAGAGCTGCTGCCACTGGCGCACCATGCCCATGTACTGGTTGTTCAGGATGAAGATCTTGACCGGCAGATTGTACTGGATTGCGGTCGACATTTCCTGGATGCACATCTGGATCGAAGCGTCACCGGCAACGTCGATGACCAGCGCATCCGGATGCGCGACCTGCACGCCGAGTGCAGCCGGGAAGCCGTAGCCCATCGTGCCGAGACCGCCCGAGGTCATCCAGCGGTTCGGCTCGTCGAACTCGATGAACTGTGCCGCCCACATCTGGTGCTGGCCGACTTCGGTCGTGATGAAGGTATTGCGTCCGCGCGACAGCGCATTCAGCCGCTCAAGCGCATATTGCGGCATGATGACGTCGGTNGAATGCTTGTAGGAGAAGCTCTTGCGNGCGCGCCANCGCTCGATGTCGCTACGCCATTCTTCCGTCTGNGCCTTGGCCGGCTTTGCNGTGCGGGCACGCCAGACGCGGACCATGTCTTCCAGAACAGTGCCGACATCACCGATGATCGGGATATCGACATGGACGTTCTTGTTGATCGACGACGGGTCGATGTCGATGTGGACCTTGCGGGAGTTGGGCGAGAAGGCATTCAGGCGACCGGTGATGCGGTCATCGAAACGTGCACCAATGCAGACCATGACGTCACAGCTGTGCATCGCCATATTCGCTTCGTAGGAGCCGTGCATGCCGAGCATGCCGAGCCAGTTGGGACCAGACGCCGGATAGGCGCCGAGGCCCATCAGCGTGGAGGTGATCGGGAAGTCGGTCAGTTCAACCAGTTCACGCAGCAACTTGGACGCTTCCGGACCGGAGTTGATGACGCCACCGCCGGTATAGAGGATCGGCCGGCGTGCGGTCGCCATCAGTTCAACGGCCGCCTGGATGGCTTCGAGGTCACCCTTTGTCTTCGGCTGGTAGCTGATATTGGCCGCCGTTTCCGGCTTTGGCGTATAGGTGCCGGTCGCGAACTGAATGTCCTTCGGGATATCGACGACAACCGGGCCCGGGCGGCCGGTCTGAGCGATACGGAAGGCCTCGTGGATGATGCCGGCGAGTTCGTTGACGTCCTTGACCAGCCAGTTGTGCTTCGTGCACGGGCGGGTGATGCCAACCGTGTCGCATTCCTGGAAGGCATCCG
>Ga0065721_10003845_pt1 | contig 67795 bp, 67 predicted proteins | sample Mesricmetagenome_FD_59108 | JGI IMG/M metagenome (GOLD analysis project Ga0065721, IMG submission 59108) | Mesophilic microbial community from rice straw/compost enrichment Sample: eDNA_1 v2 (version 2) | ecosystem: Engineered > Solid waste > Grass > Composting > Bioreactor | place: USA: Davis... | reverse complement strand
CTCAACGACCGGCTGGAGCCCCCGCCGCTCTACGGATTGTTTGAACGGTCCCATGCCTTCTTCTGGCGGAGTTCGTGGGACTTTGCCGCCTCGGGTCTTTGGTTGCGGGGCGGGGACCGGGCCGATTTTCACGACCATGCGGACCGGGGCCATCTCAATCTCATCCAGCACGGCAAGGCGGTTTTGATCGAGGCGGGCACGCCGGGATATTCGAATCCCAAGAAGGCGTTGCATTACGATTCCGTGGCGGGTCACAACGTGCTGCAGGTGGGCGACACGCCGTCATCGACCAAGGGCGCGGCCGCGATTCAGGTCGATCAGGTGAGCCCGGAGGGGGGCGTGATCCGCGTTTCCGCCGGGGCCTCCCACCCCCAGCTTTCATCCTGGAATCGCACGGTCAACTGGAATGTCGGCGAAGCGAAGATTGTTGATGAGGTCAAAGTCTCGGAAGGAAAACAGAAGCTGCTCTTCCGGTGGCATCTGGGGACGACCGAGGCGGCGGAGATTTCGGGGAGCGGCGGGGAATACCGCATCAAGGTGCCCGCCGGCCGCATGGAATTTCCCGGCTGGATCGGATCGTGGAACCGCCGCGGCACCCCTCCCTCGGAACCGGACATCGTGGAAACACCGGAGATCGTCCTGAACATCACGTCGGACCGCCCCGTCCGCGTTTCCCAGGAACAGGGGCTGGATCACCTCTTCAAATTCCGCATCCAGGAACACCGCCATACCACCATCGTCGTCGAGGTGGAGGAGCCCGCCGACTCATGGCGGGTGGAAACGGGGGTCACCTCCGTGTCGCCCTCTCCCGCTCCGTGAGAGGGCGGCGGCGCGCCGGTCGGATTCCGGACCGGCGCCGCAACGTCACTTCCATTTGATGGAACAGCCGATGCTCGGCTTCTGGACGGCGGGGGCGCCCAGTCCGGCGAGCACGGCGTCGAGGGCGGACCGCATTTCGCGTCCGGTGACGGGCAGTTTGTTGCCCGGGGTGCTTTCGTCGAGGCGTCCGCGGTAGGCCAGCCGGCGCCGGGAATCGAAGAGGAAAAAGTCCGGCGTGCACTGCGCATCATAGGCCCTCGCCACCTCCTGGCTTTCGTCGTAAAGGAGCGGGAAGGGGAACCGGTGTTCGACGGCCATTTCCCTCAGTTTGTCGGGCGCGTCGTCCGGATAGGCGGCCGCGTTGTTGGAGCAGATGGCCACAATCTGAAGGCCCTTGGGCTGATAATCCCGGGCGATGCGCAGGATTTCCTCGCGCACGTGGACGACGTAGGGGCAGTGACGGCAGATGAACATGACCAGCAGGGCTTTGGACGGAGGCAGCTCCGCCAGCGAGACCGTCTTTCCGGTGACGACGTCGGGAAGCGAAAAGTCGGGAGCGGGAGAGCCGAGAGGCGTGGAATTTTGAACTTCTGTAGCCATGGGCGCATGTTGGCGGCGCGGGGCGGGCTTGGCAATAGTCTCGCGTGGCAAAGGCGGAGTTGACCGTGGAAAGAACTTTCGTGCAGCTTGCTGGACGATGAGCAAGATTCACATCGCACGCGACAGGCAGTTGCTCGGGCATTTTTATCCTGCCGAGGTGGCGCTTGGATTGCGGACGGGGAGATTCTTGCCCACGGACCTGGGGTGGCAGGATCCGATGGAAACCTGGAAGCCGCTGTCCGAATTTGCGGACCTGCCGGTGGTCGAATCCTCCGGACCACCACCGCTACCGCAGGAGGAGCCCGCTCCTGTGGAGGTGGAGGAACCCGCCTGGGAGCGGCGTCAGACCGAGGGGATGGTCTCGTCTTTTCTCAAAACGATCAGCCAGGTCTTCTCCCAGCCGGTGACCACGTTCCGAGCCCTCCAACCCGGGAAACCCGGAGGGGCCGCGCTGGCCTATTTTCTCCTCCTGGCGACGGGCGCGACCTGGGTCATGCTCGCCTACCAACTGGTCTTTCTCCTGATGGTTCCCGATGTCCTCAAGGCCCAGTGGGGAGGGCGGGTGACGCTCCCGATGCTGGTTGCCGCGACGGTGTTCAACATGCTCTTCACCCCGTTTTTCCTGGCGGGGCTGGCCATGATCTTTTCCGGGATCGCGCATCTGCTGCTCACGCTGCTCGGCGTCGTGCGACCGGCATTCGCCATGACGTTGCGCGCGTTCTGTTACGCCGTCGGCACGGCCTACATCTGCCTGCTGGTGCCCATTTGCGGACCGCTGGTGTTTGTGCCCTGCGCGGTGGTTTATCTGGTGATCGCGCTGAAGGAGGCGCACCGGATCGATGCGTTTCGCTCCCTGGCCGCCGTGATGATCCCGGTCGTGCTGCTGGCCGTGGGTTATCTGGTTCTGCTCGCGCAGGCCGGAATGCTCAAAAACTGATCCGCAGCGCCGCGCCGGTCTGGTCGGGGGCCGCGCAGCAGATGGAAGCACCGTGGCCGTTGAGGGCGCGGCTGACGCAGTCGAGCGCCAGTTCCGGCGAATTGCAGTCCCGGCTGAGATGCCCGAGGATCACATGATGCAGCGGCGCCTCGAGTTCGGTGAGCACCCCGGCGGCGGCGGCGTTGGAAAGATGCCCGTGGCGGGAGAGGATGCGTTGTTTGACCGACCACGGACGGCGGGGATCCCGTTGCAGCAGGTCCTCGTCGTGGTTCGTTTCAATCAGAAGGGCCTTCACCCCCCGCAGGGCTTCGAACACGACCTTCGTGGCATAACCGAGATCGGTCAGGACGCCAAAACAACCGTCCGCCGAGGAAATCCGGAAACCGACCGGATCGGCCGCGTCGTGGGGCACGGAAAAGGCCCGCACCGTGAAATTTCCCAGGGAAAATTCCGCGCCATTCTGAAACAGACGCCAGTTGGCGTGCTGCAGTCCGCCATCCTGCAGCGCGCGGGCGGTCATGGCATTGCAGTACACCGGCAGGTCGTAGCGCCCGAGAAGCACCCGCAGGGAACTGGTGTGGTCGCTGTGCTCGTGCGTGATCAGGATGCCGGCGAGTTGGTCGGGAGTCACCCCGCAGGCGGCCAGGCGCTCGCTGAGCTTTTTGGCGCTCAGACCGGCGTCGACCAGGATGGACGTGGAACCGTCCCGGACGAGGGCGGCGTTGCCGGAGCTGCCGCTGGCCAGCGTGATGATTTCGAGCATCCGTCCATTATGGCTCCGCGACGTTTTCTTCGCGACAAGGAATTGCAGCCGGACCGCAAATCATGGACCGTATCGTCCACCTATGCAGCAATACCACCGCCTGCTTCGCCTCGTGCTGGAACACGGCCGTCCAAAATCCGATCGCACCGGCACGGGCACCTATTCCGTCTTTGGCGCCCAGGAGCGTTTTGACCTGCGCGAAACGTTTCCCCTGCTCACCACCAAGAAGCTGCACCTGCGTTCGATCATTTACGAGCTGCTCTGGTTTTTGCGGGGCGACACCAATGTGCGCTACCTCCAGGAGAACAGGGTGACCATCTGGGACGAATGGGCGGATGAAAACGGCGACCTGGGGCGCGTGTACGGCGCGCAGTGGCGCGACTGGCGGAAGCCCGACGGCGGCCGTGTGGACCAGATTGCGCGGCTTGTGGAGGACCTCAAAAAAAATCCCGACAGCCGGCGCCATATCGTCAGCGCCTGGAATCCCGGCGAACTCGACCAAATGGCGCTCGCGCCCTGTCATGCGCTCTTCCAGTTTTATGTGCAGGACGGCGAGCTCAGTTGTCAGCTCTACCAGCGCAGCGCGGATCTCTTTCTCGGCGTGCCCTTCAACATCGCGTCCTACGCGCTCCTCACCCTGATGGTCGCCCAGGTGTGCGGTCTGCGTCCGGGCGAGTTCATTCACACCTTCGGCGACCTCCACCTTTACTCCAACCATCTCGAACAGGCCCGGGAGCAGCTCCGCCGAGACCTCCGTCCGCTGCCGCGGATGCGGCTGAACCCGGAGGTGAAAAACCTGGAGGATTTCCGCTTCGAGGATTTTGTCCTCGAGGGATACGACCCGCATCCCGCCATCAAGGCACCCATTTCCGTATGAAGGCCATCGTGGCCATGTCCCGAAACCGCGTGATCGGTGCGGACGGCAAAATTCCCTGGCACCTTCCGGAGGATCTGAAGTTCTTCAAGCGGACGACCCTGGGGCATGTCGTTCTCATGGGACGAAAAACCTACGAGTCCATCGGCCGTCCGCTCCCCGGCCGCGAGAACTGGGTGGTGAGCCGCTCGGCGGATTTTCCCGGCGTGCGCATGATTCGCGACCTGGCGGACCTGAGGGAGCCGGAGGATGGGCGCGAACTCTTCCTGATCGGTGGCGCGGAGCTTTACCGGGCCTTGCTGCCGCGGTGTTCCGAGGTGATTCTCACCCTCGTCCCGCGGGAGGTCGAGGGGGACGCGTTTTTCCCCGCCTTCGAGTCGGATTTTGTCGAGGCGGAAACCCTGCTGGAAACGCCGGAAATGCTGGTGCGCCGTTTTGTGCGCCGGGAGATCCCGACCGGGGCGGCCTGAAGGGAGGCCGCGGACGGGATGATCGCCCCTTCGGGCCGGTTACGGGGCCGGCGCGCCTCTGGCGCCCGGCGGGGTCGGACTGACGCCCGGCCGGGATTAGCTGAACGTCAGATTCTTGACCCCCGCGGCGGCCGCGGCGTTGAGCACGTCAATGATGCGCTCGTGGCGTGTCTGGGGATCGGGTCGGATGATGACGGGATCCTTGTCGCCGAATTTGTTGATGGTGTCCTTCAACCACGCGCGCAGCTCCTGGAGCTCCCTGCTGTTCGGCGTGTCGTACACCTTGTTGTTCATCTGCACCGTTCCGTCCGGAAAGATGTCGATGATGATCGGTGTGGGCGGCGGGCCCGGCTGGGAGGACGACCGGCCGCTCGGGAGGTTGATGGTCAGTTCCTTGGCAATGATCTGCGACCCGGCCGAAGCCATGAAAAAGAGAAGGAGGACGAATACCACGTCCACCATCGGTGCGATCTGAAAGCCTACGTCGCCGTCTTCGTTTGTTCCACCGCCTGCCATGGGATGTTAAATGGTTCGGGTTAAGATTGGGTTTGCTTGTTGCCTTCCTTGTCCACCACGGAAAAGGTGACGTCACCGACCCCCGCCTGGCCGATGGCCTCCAGAAGGCTGCGCAGAAACTCGTAGCGGACATTCTTGTCGGCCCGCATGAGCACACGCATTTGGGGATTCCGGGCCACCTTGTCCCGCAGAATGGCGGTCAGTTCCGGAAGGCTGAGGATGCGTTCGTCAACCTCGATGGCCGTCGTGTTGGTGGTCAGGGTGTAAAGGACGTTCACAATCACCTGGCCGCCGGTATCCTTTTTGGGATCCTTGGCGTCCCTCGCGACCGGAAGATCGACGTTGCGGCTTTGCTGCAGCACTTCCGTCGAGCTGATGGACATGAAGAAGACCAGCAGCACGAGCAGAATATCGATCATCGGAGCGATCTGAAACTCCGGATCGGCCTCGGGGTCCGGCTTGCGGTGCTTTTTCTTTCCCGGGAGGGGACGTCCTTCTTCAGACATGGGAGGAGAATTGCGGATTGCAAATTGCGGATTGCGGAACGGAACGGAACCCGAAGGCGGCCGGGAGGAACCCCCGGCTCCTGGACGATTCCGAATTCCCCAATCCCGAATTCATCAGGCCCACTCGAGGGTGGCTCCGCAATGCGGACAGGGATTCAGGCCGGGCTGAATCGCGCCATTGCACACGGGGCAGTTGGTGGTGAGGGTCATGGACACCTTGCGGGAACGTCCGGCTCCACTGATCGGAGCGCCGGCACCGGCGTCGAAGTTTTCGCCGATCTTGATGCCGGCGATTTCGTCGAACGGAATGTCCTGCACAAGGCGGTTGAGCTTGTCGTCCGCGTTCACCACAACGATCGTGGCCCGGTTGCGGAAGTAGTAGTAGAAAATGAACGCCGGGATGGCGATGAAGAGACCGCTGGCCGTCGCCATGAGCACTTCACCGATGCGGAGGGCCAGCTGGCGCGGGTCGGAGACACCGGACTGACCCAGAACGGCGAAGGCGCCCATCATGCCGATGACCGTACCGAGCAGACCGATCATCGGTGCGATAACCCCGATGACGGAGAGGTAGCTGTTCTTGGTCTTGATTTCCTGGGCCTCCCGCATGCCGTGCTCGATGAGCGCGGTTTCGACGGCTTCCTTGCCGCGGCCGAGGCGTTCCAGCGCGCCGCGGAGCACCTTGGCAATGTAGGCCTTGTTGGCACGGCAGATTTCCCAGGCTTCCTGGTAGTTGCCGGCCTGGATGGTGGTGCGAAGGGATTCCTCGAGGGCCTTGGGCGCCAGCTGTTCGTCACGAAGGTTGATGAAGAGCTGGATGATGAAGGTCACCATGACGATGGAGGTGGCCAGGATGGCCAACCAGATCATGATGATGAGCGGTCCGCCGTGGAGAATCGTCTCCAGGATGCTCATGGACTTCGGTGCGCCGGCCCCTTCACCCTCCGCCGCCCACAGCGCGGCAGGACTTGCAGTGAGCAACAGCAGGCAGGTCAGGAATCGGTGAAGGATGGGGTGGGATTTCTTCATAACAATTGGCGGAGAATGGATGGGTGGGAATTTAAGGTACGATGACTTTCTGTTCGATGAGAACATTGGCGCGTTCCTGGGCCTTGGCAACGATGGCTTTGTCCTCGTGGAACAAGGTGACCGCGCTCAGGTAGTCGCGCAGGGCCTCGGGAAGGAGTCCCTCGGATTCGCGAACCATTCCCATCAAATAGAAAGCCTGTCCGTAGGCGGCGCTTTTGCCCGCCGGGGCGATGACGACGTTCTCCGCTTCGGCGACGATCGGGGCCAGCTTGGCCTTGGCCGTCGCGTAGTCCTTCTTGTTGACGGCGAGGCGGGCGAGGCCGATGTCGGCGACGGCCCCGGCGTTCGGATACGCCTTCTGGAAGGCGGCAAAGGCGGCTTCGGCGGCCGGAATCTGGTCCAAGGCGAGATAAACCTCTCCGAGCATCGCGCTGGCGCGCTCGGCCCACGGGGTGGGCAGTCCGCGGAAGGTGTCCACCACGGACTTGATCAGGGGAAGCGTACGGTTGGCATCGCCGGACTGCCAGGCCGCCAAGGCGTCCTCATAGGCCTTGGGCGGGGCCTTGATCACGCTGGCCACGTTCGACATCGGAATACCGGTTTCGGCGGGGCCGACCTTGATTTTCAGGGTGCCGTCCGTGACAGAGAGAATCTGCCCTTCCCGCCGCTGGTTGTCCTTTTGAATGACGACATCCTGCGTCCACGCAGGGTTCGCAAAAAGGAGACCGGCGCAAAGACTCAGGAGGAATGCGGGGGACGCGCTTGATTTCATTTTCTATCTGCTTTAATCACAACAGCCCCGCAAATCAACAGTTTCGGAGCCCTTTTTCAATGATCAATATATTCCGCCTCCACCAGAAGAAGCTCTTGCTGGTGATCACCATCCTCACCATCATCGCCTTCATCTGGCTGTACAACCCCTCCAATCTTAAGGAGATCAACGCCAACGAGGTATACACGGCGTATGGGAAGGAGTTGACGCAGGTGGACATCCAGCGGCAGGTGAACCGGTTTTTCCTCGCCCGGGACCTGCAACAGCTTGAGTTGATCGCCGAACTGGGAGGGATGGCGCAGACCGAGCAGCAGATGCTCGATTCCTTTGTTTGGAACCTTTTTGTCCTTCAGCACGAATGCGAACGCCTGGGGATCGCACCCACCGACGCCCAGGTGGCGGAGCGCATCCGGGCGCTTCCCGTTTTCCAGACCAACGGGCAGTTCGACTACGCCAAATACGCCAAATTTGTGGAGGACAAACTCGGGCCGAGGGGCTTTACCGAGGTGCAGCTCGAGGGGGTCATCCGGGATTCGCTGCGTCTGGAGACCCTGCTCAAGGTCATCGGCTCCCCGGTGGCGGTGTCCGAGGCTGAGGTTGCGGAAACCGCCCGCCTGTTTCGCAAGGTGGACGTCCAGACGGTGAATTTCCCTCTGGAGGCCGCCCTGGCCACGGTGACGGTGACCGAGGACGAAATGCGGAATTTCTACAACCAGTACCAAAACTCCCCCTATCTCGTCCTGCCGGAAACCCGGGTGGTCGAGGTGGTGGAATTCAGGTTGCCGGAGGGGGCGGAGTCCGCCGGGGGCAACAAGATCGAGGCGCTGCAGAAGCTGGCCGAGGAGGCGGTGGACTTTGCCGCCAAGGCGTCCGCGGGGGATTTTGCCCAGGTGGCGTCCGCGGCGGGCCGGACCGTGACGACATCGCCGGAGTTTGACCGTCAGGGCAGGGTGCGTTCGGGAAGCGATGCCGGCGGACTGGACTTTTCGGCGCTTGCGCCTGCGGCCTTCCTGCTTTCCTCTGATCGTCCCGTCAGCGACCCCATTCAGGTCGGCGAGGAGAAATTTTACGTGGCCCGGCTGGTGACGGCCAATCCGATGCGTCCCATGACGTTTGAGGAAGCCCGTGCGACGGTGGAGGTGCAGTTGCGCAACATGAAGGCGGCGGAGGCCCTGCGTCGCAATGCGGACGAAACCATCGCCAGGATCCGCGAGGCTCTGGCGGGGGGGAAGTCGTTTGAAGAGGCCGTGGCCGCTGCGGGGCTCAAGGTCGAGACGATCTCCGGGGTGGCCCCGCTGGGGGCGACCCCCGATCAGGCGGCCGTCCTGCGGACCACCCTCATGATGGAGCCCGGACAGCTTTCCGGCTTCGTTCCCGCCTCCCAGGGCGGCTATGCCGTCTACCTGGCGTCCCGCGCCCCGCTCGACGAGGCGGAATTGGCGAAGCAGAGGGAGCAGATTGTTTCAGGCATCCAGGAGGGTGAGCGCAACCTGCTCTTCCAGACCTGGCTGGCCTCCGCCCGCGAAGCCGCCAAAATCGGACGTCTCCAGCGCAGGGAATAACGCGATGGCCGACTCGCAAAAGGCGGTCGAGATTTTCGAGGAAGCCACCGGGGACATCGCCCTCGGGGACCTGGAGGCCGCCGTGGCCAAATATCGCGAGTGCGTCCGTCTGGATCCGGACTACTTCGAGGCCTGGCATGCCCTGGGCATGGCGCTCATGAAGTCCGGCCACTATCCCGAGGCCATCGAGGCCGGGTTGAGGGCGGTGGAACTGAATCCCAACGACCAGCTTGCCTGGTCGAGCCTGTCCCTGTTTTACGTCCGCAACAACCAGATTGCGGAAGCGGAGGCGGCCGGCGCCAAGGCGCGGATTTTGTCCTGGGGAGGAAAAATCCGGAAGGACGACCCGGGTTCGTCTCCGGAAAAATCATGACCCTCCCGCCGCGAAGCCGGCGCGGATTTGTGCGCGGCGCGCGGCAAAGGCCGGCATCCGCCGCCGTCCGGGGAGCCGATGCCCCGGGAAGGACGGCCGCCATGCAAGTTTGACTCGAAGTCCCGGGGCATCCCGGTTACATCAGACAAAAAAACCATCAATGGATCACGGCACGGTCCGGGAGATTTTTTCCGGGCTTGTCGGTCGTGAAGTCTCTCGAACCAGCACAATGGACTCTGCCACCGAATCAACTTCCCCGTCGCGCCCGCTGTCCTCCTTTTTCATCACGACGGCCATCGACTACACCAACGGCTCGCCGCACCTTGGTCATGCCTACGAAAAGGTCCTGGCCGACGTGCTGGCCCGCTATCACCGCCTGAAAGGGGACAAGGTGTTTTTCCTCACCGGGGTGGATCAGCACGGGCAGAAGGTCCAGCAGTCGGCCGAAAAGCAGGGGGTGCCGCCGAAACAGTTTGTCGACGGGGTGACCGCCCGGTTCACCGCGCTGTGGGAAAAGCTGGACATCCGCTTCGACGGCTGGGCGGCGACCACCGACGAACGTCACAAGGAATGCGTGCGCCGGATCCTTTTCCGGCTCAACGCGGAGGGGCAGATCTACAAGGACAGGCGCGGGGGATATTACAGTGTCCGGCAGGAACAGTTTCTGACCGACAAGGAACGCAACGAGAACGGCGAGTTCGGACCCGAGTGGGGCGAGGTCGAGTTTCGCGAGGAGGAGAATTATTATTTCCGGCTCGCCGAGCACAAACAATGGCTGCTCGACCTGATTGACCGTCGCTCCGCCGCCGGCACCCCGCTGGTCATTCCGGATTTCCGCGTGGCCGAGCTCCGCAATGCGGTGGAAAAACTCGAGGGCGACCTCTGCATCTCCCGACCCAAGGCCCGGCTGGCCTGGGGCATCGAGTTTCCCTTTGATCCGAATTTTGTGACCTACGTCTGGTTTGACGCGCTGGTGAACTACATCAGTTTTGCCCCGGGATATGATCCTGCCGCCGGCGCCGATCTGACGGAGTTCAAAACGTGGTGGCCGGCCCTCCATGTGATCGGCAAGGACATCCTCATTCCCGCGCACGGCGTCTACTGGCCCATCATGCTGAAGGCCCTCGGATTTGCCGACGACGAGATTCCGCCGCTGCTGGTCCACGGCTGGTGGAACATTTCCGGCGCCAAGATGAGCAAGAGTCTCGGCAATATCGTGGATCCCGCCGTGCTGGCCGAAAAATACGGCCCCGAGACGCTGCGGTATTACCTCATGAGCGACATCGCGACGGGACGCGACGCGGATTTTTCCGAGGAGCGGCTCGTGCAGCGCTACAACACCGACCTCGCCAACAGCCTTGGCAACCTGCTCAACCGCACCCTCAGCATGGCCGCCAAATACCGCGGCGGGGTGCTGGCCTTCGGGGAGGCGGAGACGCGGGCCCGTGGCGAAGCCGAAAGCGCCAACCGGGTCGCGGCCTACACCGCCGCACTGGACCGTTTTGCCCCGGATGCCGCCCTGGAGGCCGCCGGCGCGCTGGCCTCGTGGTGCAACGGCCTGGTCGAGGAATCCGCTCCCTGGAAGCTGGCGAAGGATCCGGCCCAGGCGGACCGGCTCGACGCCGTGCTGTACACCCTGGCGGAGTCGCTGCGCATTCTGGCCATCCTCATCTCGCCGGTGCTGCCCCGCGCGGCGGCGGGCATTTTCAGCCAGTTGAACTGGAACAAGGCGTTTTCGCTCGCGGACACCCGGTGGGGCGGACTGCCCGGCGGCCACCAACTCGGCAAGGCTTCGCCGCTCTTCCCCCGCATCGAGGCGAACGCGGAGGCGTAAAAATCCGCGGCGAGTGTCGACGAGGATTGCATGACGCCTGAGCCCCGTCCCACCCTGAGGCATTGGCTCGAGTATGCGGGCCTGACGGTTGCAGTCTGGGTCGTCGGGCGCCTGCCCTACGGCGCGCTGCGCCGGATTGCCGTCGTCTTGGGCGCGCTGGTTTATTGCCTGGATCACCGCGGGCGCGCCGTGGCCCTGGCGAATCTGGATGCGGCCTTCGGGGACAAATTTTCGCCGGCGCGCAAAAGGCGGATCGCGTGTGCCAGTTACCAGACATTCGCGCGGTCCATGCTCGAACTTTTCTGGTCGCCCAATCTGACCCGGGAATTCGTCGACAGGGTGTTCCGGGTGCGCGGGGTCGAGCACGATTCCTGTCATTCCGACCCCAAACAGGCCGTCATCTACGTGTGCCTGCATTACAGCAATTTCGAATGGCTCAGCCAGATGGCCGCCTTCTACACCGGGCACCAGCCCGTGGTGACACAGCGGTTCAAAAACCCGCTGGTCGGCCGGATCTTCAACCGCCTCCGCAGCAGCACCGGCCACACGATCCTGCCTCAGGAACGCGCCATGATCCGCATGCTCAAACACCTGAAGGGCGGGGGGAAATTCAACATGCTGGTCGATCTGAATCTCGACCCGAAGGAACCCAGCGTGATCATCGACGAATTCGGCGGACTCAAGACCTGCGTGACACAGATGCATGCCGTGCTCGCGGAGCGCTGCAATGCGAAGCTGGTGCCTGCGGAGTGCCGGCCGCTACCGGATGGCACCTATGAGATGCGGGTGCATCCGCCCCTGAGGTATCCGCCCGACGCGACACCCGCCCAGATCTGCCAATTGTGCTGGGATGTGCTGGAGCCGTCGATTCACGAGCAGCCGGAATGCTGGCTCTGGTCCTACAAACACTGGCGGTTTCGGCCCGCCAACGACACCTCCGGCCGCTATCCGTTTTATGCCAATGTCGCCAAACGCTTTGACAAACTCCTGAAATCCCATGTCTGAACTCCCCGCCTGGATTCCCCTCTGGCCCGAAGGGGCCCCGCTGGCCCGCGGCACGGCCGACCACGACGTTCCCGCGGTGCGTCATTTCCCGCCCACAACCCCTCCCAACGGCGCCGCCATGCTGGTGTTGCCGGGCGGGGGATACGGTGCGCTCGCCGCGCATGAAGGGGAGGCCTTCTGCCGGTGGTTTGCCGGGCTGGGATACCACGCCTACGAATTGCGCTACCGGCTGGCCACCCATGGATACCGGCATCCCGCCATGTGGATGGACGCCACCCGCGCCCTGCGCACGGTGCGCTCCCTGGCCGCCAAGGCGGGATTCGTCCGGGAAAAGGTGGGCATCATCGGCTGTTCCGCCGGCGGTCATCTGGCGGGGCATGTGACCGTGAAAAATGACGCCGGCGACCCTGCATCCGCCGATCCCGTGGAACGCGAAAGCTCCCGGCCCGCCCTGGCGGTGTTGTGTTATCCGGTCATCACCATGTCGGCGGAATATACCCACGTCGGTTCCCGCACCAATTTGCTCGGAGAAAACGCTCCGCCGGAATCCTGGCGGGAAATGTCCCACGAACTGCAGGTCACCCCGCAAACGCCGCCCTGCTTTCTCTGGCATACCGTCGAGGATCAGGCGGTTCCCGTGGAGAACAGTCTGGCCTTTGCCTTGGCCCTCCGCGGGGCCGGGGTGCGGTTTGAACTGCATCTCTACGAAAAAGGCCGTCACGGCCTCGGCCTGGCCAACGGGCACCCTTGGACCGTCGAGTGCGCCCGCTGGCTGAAGGAGACGTTCGAGAGCCTGTAGGAGGAACCGGGCGCCGGCCGGCGGTCAATTCCGCTTCTTCCGCTCGCCCTTCTTTTCGTCGGATTTTTTCTCCCGGTTTTCCTGCTGCGACCGCTGCCGGATCTCCTTGCTCTGGGGACGCGCCTCCTGTTTTTGCGGCTTGGCGACCTGACGCTGTTGACCCTGGCGCTGCGGCGCCTGACGTTGCGGGGCCGTCTGCGGGCGGCTCGTCTCAGGCCGTTTCGCGGGCCGCTTCTCCTGAAACTGCTGACGGAAGTCCTGCATTTTGGGCCGCTGCTGCTGCTGGAGCTGGGGACGGGCTTGCTGCTGCGGACGGACCTGCTGCTGGGGCCGGACTTGCGGGGCCTGTGGCTGGGGCCGGGCCTGTTGTTGCGGGCGGGTCTGTTGCTGCGGGCGGGTCTGTTGACGCTGTTGAATCTGCTGCCGGAGATCCTGCGCGGTCGGGCGGTTGGCGTTCGGACGTTCGCCGACCGAAGGACGTTGTGCAGGCCGGTTGACATCCTCGGGACGCGGTGCGCGCGACGGCGGGCGATTGGGCGGGTTTGTTCCCCGATTTTCGCCGGATGGCCGGGCGGTCGGGCGCTTCTCGGCGGCTTCCCGGCGGGCCTGGCGGGCCGCTTCCAACTGGCCGCTCACCCGCGGGGCTTCCGTGGGGGTGCGACGGCGTTGGTCCGGGGACGGACGGTTGGGAACGGCGTTTTCGCGCTGCCGACGGGCTTCGGCCAGGGGAACGCCTTCATTGCGGTTCGTCCGATCCTGCGGCCGCGCGGGGCGGTTGGCGGCTTCGCGGGGACGGAGTTGTCCGGGAGCGGGCAATCCGGCGCGCCGGGCTTCGGCCTGGACGGCGGCCGGGAGGCGGCCGTTGTTTTGGCGCCGTTCCCTGCGGATCAACTCCCGGGCCGCGCGGGCTTCAGGGGTGGTGAACCGGATGTTGCCGCCGCCATTGCGCTGGCGCTGGGCGATCTGGCGAAGGCTGCGTGCCCCCGGGTTCCAGCGGACGGCGTTGTTGGAATTGATGTTCACCACGTTGACGTTGGTGTTGTTGATCACATTGGTATTGTTGATCGCCACGTTGCCCCCGCGCCCCCATCCCGGGCGATTCCAGCCGACCCATTCGCCCCGGCAGACATATCGGTTCCGCCAGTCGCAGTCGTAATTGAGCCAGGATCCCACCGCAAACCCGAGGCCGAAGGTGATGAGGGGGGCAGAGCCCGGGCTATAGCTTTCCACGAAGACCACCTCGGGTTCGTATTGCGGAACATAAATGATCTCGGGATCCGCGGGGATGATCCGGATGACCTCCTCCTGCACGACGACCTTCTGCTGCGGTGTGTCCGCGAGCGCGCCCGAGGCACGGGCATGGGCGCGGAGTCCTTGGATGGCGTTCATGACGTCGGCCGGCTGTTCCAGGAAGGCCTCGCCCAGGGCGGCGGTCCATTCAAGGTTTTCATTCATCCACAGCAACACTTCCGGGTAGTACACCAGCGACTTGACGCTGTCGTCCCACGGCTGGTTTCCGGCCTGCGCCGGATCCCCGTTTGCCTCGACGTACCGCGCCCCCAACACGACATCCGCGGGCACGGTGGAGGCGGGCAGGATGAGGGCGATCAGGGCGTCGGGATACAGCGCGATGGGCGCGACCATTTCCTTGAGATCCTCCTCGGTGAGCAGGGCCCGGCTGCCCGGCTGGGATTGGGAAACGGGAGGCGGGGGATTGGTCTGGGCAAAAACCGGGGCTCCCGACCAGCAGAGGACACCCGCCAGCAGAAGCCGGCCAATGGCTCGCGGAGCGGCGGGAGGGAGCGAAAGACGAGGGTTGGTATTCATGGGATTTAAACTTCCGACGGTACGGAATCGTGTTTTATTCAATCCGGACGTGCGGAAACGCTCCCTGAGCGGCGGGTCAGGGTTTGCCCCGGAGGGTCGGTGGGCGTGCCGGGTCACGTGGTCAGTTTGCGATGAATCCAACGGTCGGACCACATCCACAGGCCCGCTGTGAACAGGGCGAGAATCCCCAGATGCCAGGCGGCGGCCATTCCGTCCCACCGTCCCCAGGCGGCCATCTGGAGAAGCCTCACGCCATGATAAAACGGCGAAGCCTGCACAAGAAGGTGAAGCACGGGACGGTCGGTAAGCGGGAAAAAGACGCCGGAGAGAAAATAAATCGGCGCAATGAGGAACGAATAAACGGTCTGAAATTGGTTGATGTTTCGGACCCATACCGCCGCGAGCAGGCCGATTGCGCCGCAGGGAACCGCCAGCGTTCCGGCGATGAAGGGAAAAAGCAGAACGGCCCACGGATTCGGCAGAAGGCCCAGCACGGCCAGCACGAGGCCGACCAACCCGCCCATCAGTCCGGCCCGCAGGAACGTCCACAGGAATTCCCCCACGAGGATTTCCCGCACGCCGATGGGCGTGGTCAGCATGGCTTTGAAGACGTTTTCAAAGGTCATGCGGACATAAAACCCGTAGCTGCTTTCAAAAAAGGCGGTGAAAAGCGCCGTGGTGGCGATCATGCCCGGCGCCAGGTATTGGGCGTAGCTGAGCCCGTGGATCTGGCCGATGAAGGGCGAAAGTCCCACGCCGAGCGCCGTAAGCATGAGGGCCGGATCCGCCAGGGTGGGCGAGATGTTGGCCAGCAAATCCTTGCGGTAAACCACCCAATTGCGGACGACCACGTTCCAGGCCAGCCGGAGGGAAAGAAGGAGGTTATTCATCGTCGGCGAGCTCCCTTCCGGTCAGTTTCAGGTACACATCCTCGAGGTTGGACGGACGCAATTGCAGCGCCTGGCAGCCGGAGCCTTCCTGCAGCGCGATCAGATCCTCGAAGCGCGGCGCGCGCACGCAACACCGGCGTCCCTGGAAAAAAACCTCCCATCCGTCGCGCAGATGGCTGCGCAACACGGCCTCGTCCTCCGGCGCAAAGATGCCGACGAAGCCGGGAGTCTCCCGCTCGATCAGTTCGCGGGGTCCGCCGACACCGACCACCACGCCGCGGTTCAGAATGACGATGCGGTCGCAGAGAATTTCCGCCTCGTGCATGTAGTGGGTTGTCACCAGGATGGTTTTGCCGGCATGGCGGAGGGAGAGGACCTTTTCCCAAAGCACGTGCCGCACCGTCGGATCGAGTCCGGTGGTGGGTTCGTCGAGAATGAGCAGTTCCGGGTCGGCCAGCAGGGCGCGCGCAAAGGCCAGCCGGCGTTTCATGCCGCCGGAAAGCGCCCGGATGACCACATCGCTCTTGTGATCGAGGGAGAGCATTTCCAACAGGCCGCGGATGCGACCCTCGGCCGGCTTTTTTCCCAGTCCTTCGAACCGGGCGTAGAGCCGCATGTTTTCCATCACGGTCAGGCCGTCATCGAGCGCGTTTTCCTGCGGCACCACGCCGAGGCGTTCCTTGATGAGACGGGGGGCCTTTGCAGGATCGCGGCCGAAAACGGAGAGCTCGCCCCCGCTGCGGAGGACCACTCCGTAAAGACAGCCGATGAAGGTCGACTTCCCGGCTCCGTTGGGTCCGAGCAGCCCCACACACTCCCCGGCGCGCACCTCGAGATCGAGACCCTGCAGGGCGACAAAATCCCCGAAGCGCTTGGTTACGCCCCGGGCCCGGATGATGACGGAGTCGGGCATGGTGACGGTGGACCGGGCGGATCAGATTGCGAGCACGATTTTTCCTGCGGAGTTGCCCTCCATGACCTGCCGGTGGGCCTCCGCGGCCTGGGAAAGGGGGAATTCCCGGGCGATGATGGGCGCGATGCGGCCGGCGGCCAGGTCCCTGCCCAGCGCCTCGAAGGTGGTCCGGCGTTCCTCCGAAGTGGCCAGACCGCCGATGAGTCCGCGAATGTCGGCCTCGCGCATCATCAGATCGCGGGGGTTGATTTCCACCGTGCCCCGGCTCCCGACCACCACCACGCGACCGTGCGGCGCGAGCAGTTTCAGATCCTCGCCGAGATTCACATTGGCCAGCATTTCCAGAATGCAATCCACGCCGCGTCCGTCGGTCACATCCAGGATGGCCTGACGGTACACGGCGTCGCCGTGGTGGAAGACATGTTCGGCGCCCGCACCGCGGACCAGCCGGAGACCTTCCTCCGACCCGGCCGTACCCAGCACCCGCAGACCGGCCGCGTGTGCCAGTTGAACGGCCGCCGTCCCCACGCCGCCGCTGGCCCCGTGGACCAGAACCGTCTCGCCCGGACGCACCGCGCCGCGGATGAACAACGCCCGCCAGGCCGTGGCGTAGGCGATGCCCATGGCCGCGCCCTGCGCAAAACTCGCGCCGGAAGGCAGGGGGTGCAACTGCTCCGGCTTGCAGAGGGTGTACTCCGCATAGGTGCCGGTGAGGGAACCGGACAAAAACACCCGCTCCGGGACGCTGCCGGCCGCGATCCCTTCACCCAGGGAAACCACTTCACCGGCCCCTTCGGCGCCCGGCGTGTACGGCGGCGCGGGCAGCACGGGGTATTTGCCGGAACGGATGTAGGTCTCGACCGGATTCACCCCCGCCGCACGCACCCGCACCAGCACCTCACCCGGTCCCGGTTTCGGGTCCGGCAGATCCTCCTGTTTCAACACCTCCGGTCCGCCGAATTCGGTGACAACGATCGCTTTCATGAAGGCAGGCTAGTCGGAAAACGCACGATGCTGCAACGCCGGCGCTTTCCCCGGGGACGCGTTCCGGGCACAAAAAAAGGCGGTTCCCAACGGAACCGCCTTTTTGGACGTGTCAGGCTTATTTGTAGGAAGCCTGCTGGCCCTTGATGTTGCGCTTTTTGATCCAGGGCATGAGACCGCGGAGGCGGGCGCCGACCTTTTCGATCGGGTGCTTTTCGCCGGCCTTGAGGAGGGTGTTGTATTTCTTGTACCCGCCTTCGTATTCCTTGATCCATTCCTTGGCGAACTTGCCGGTCTGGATGTCCTTGAGGGCCGCCTTCATGCGTTTCTTCACGCTGGCGTCGATGATCTTCGGACCCACGGTGACATCGCCCCACTTGGCCGTTTCGCTGATCGAGAAACGCATGCCGGCGATGCCCGCTTCGTTCATGAGATCGACGATGAGCTTGAGCTCGTGGAGGCACTCGAAATAGGCCATCTCCGGGCTGTAACCCGCTTCGACCAGCGTTTCGAAGCCGGCCTGGACGAGGGCGGAGGCTCCGCCGCAGAGGACGGTCTGCTCACCGAAGAGGTCGGTTTCGGTTTCCTCCTTGAAGGTGGTTTCGATGACCCCGCCGCGGGTGCCGCCGATGCCCTTGGCCCAGGCGAGGGCGATTTTCTTGGCGTCCTTGCCGGGATTCTGGTGCACGGCAATGATGGCGGGCACGCCCTTGCCTTCCGTGAACTGGCGGCGGACGATGTGGCCCGGGCCCTTCGGGGCGACCATGATCACGTTCACGTCCTTCGGCGGGACGATGGTCTTGAAATGGATGGAAAAGCCGTGGCTGAAGAGGAGGGTCTTGCCCTTGGTGAGGTTGGGCTCGATGTCCTTCTTGTAAACGGCGGGCTGCTTGGTGTCGGGCAGCGCCACCATGATGACGTCCGCGCGTTTCACCGCCTCGGCCGTGTCATAGACCTTGAAGCCGTAGTCCTGGGCAACCTTGCGGGATTTGCTGCCGGGATAAAGGCCGATGATGACGTTGGCGCCGCTTTCCTTGAGATTGAGCGCGTGGGCGTGACCCTGGGAGCCGAAGCCCAGCACGGCAAGGGTCTTGCCCTTGAGAACTTTCAGGTCGGCGTCTTTGTCGGTGTAGATTTTGGCGGGCATGTTGGGAGTTTTGAGTTTGAAGTTTTCCAAATGGGGTGTTCCGGAATCAGTCGTTGCTGCGGGGCAGGGCGACCTTGCCGGTGCGGGTGAGTTCCTTGATGCCGAAGCGGTCCATCAGCAGGAGGAACTTGTTGATCTTGCTTTCGGAGCCGGTGACCTCGATGGCGAGCGTTTCGGGCTGCACGTCGATGATCTTGGCGCGGAAAATGTCGCAGATCTGCATGACCTCCGGGCGGGTTTTGGAGGTCGCGGTGACTCGCAGCAGCACGAGTTCGCGGTCGACGTATTCCTCGTCGCGAAAATCCTGCACGTCGATCACGTCGATGAGCTTGTCGAGCTGCTTGGTGACCTGTTCGAGCACCTTGTCATCGCCGCGGACGACGATGGTCATGCGCGAGGTGGTGGGATCGAGGGTCGGGCCGACGTTGAGGGTGTCGATGTTGAATCCGCGTCCGCTGAACATGCCGGCAATGCGGGTCAGCGCGCCGGACTTGTTTTCGACGAGGATGGAGATGGTGTGGCGCATGGATCAGGAGAATCGTGGAATTTGCCGGGAGGCTGGCCGAACGTCAAACCCAAAGCCTCAGGTGGCCATGGGAACGCCGCTCTTGAGCAGCTTCTCGACGAATCCGGTGTCGTATTTGCCGCGGCGGAAATCGCCGTTTTGCATGATGATCTGCTGGAACGGGATGGTCGTCTTGATGCCGGTGATCATGTATTCGCCGAGGGCGCGGTGCATGCGGTTGATGCAGGCTTCGCGGCTGGAGGCGGTGGTGATCACCTTGGCGATCATGGAGTCGTAGTTTGGCGGAATGGTGTAGCCCGCGCAGGCGTGGGAGTCGATGCGCACGCCGCGGCCGCCCGGCGCGTAGTAGTCGGCGATCAATCCGGGGCTCGGCTGGAAGTTGCGCGCCGGATCCTCGGCGTTGATGCGGCATTCGATGGCGTGGTGACGCGGCTTGGCGTTGACCACGTAGTCGGAGAGGTGCTCGCCCGCGGCGACCTGGATCTGCTGCTTCACGAGGTCGCAGCCGTACACCTCCTCGGTGATCGGATGTTCGACCTGGATGCGGGTGTTCATTTCCATGAAGTAGAAATTCCCGTCGTCATCGACGAGAAACTCCATGGTGCCGGCATTGGCGTAACCGACGCATTCGGCGAGTTTGACCGAGGCCCTGCCCATTTTTTCCCGCAGTTCGGGGGTCATGAGGGGCGACGGGCATTCCTCGACGATCTTCTGGTTGCGGCGCTGGATCGAACAGTCGCGTTCGCCCAGGTGGACGATGCGGCCGTGTTCGTCGCCGAAGACCTGGAACTCGATGTGGTGCGGATTGATGATGAACTTCTCGATGTAGACCGCCGGATTGCCAAACGCCTTTTCGGCCTCGAGCCGGGCGGCGTGGAATCCCTGCACCAGGCTGCCTTCGTTGCTGGCGATGCGCATGCCGCGTCCGCCGCCGCCGGCGACGGCCTTGATCATGACCGGAAAGCCGATCTTGCGGGCGATGCGCAGGGCCTCCTCCTCGGTGTCGACGGTGCCTTCGCTGCCGGGGGACACCGGCACGCCGGCCTTGCGGGCGCATTCGCGGGCGGAATTTTTGTCGCCCATCAGGCGGATGGCATTGGGCGGGGGCCCGATGAATTTGATGTTGCAGCTGGCGCAGACCTCGGCGAAGTGGGCGTTTTCTGCGAGGAAGCCGTAGCCCGGATGGATGGCGTCCACGTCGGCGATTTCGGCCGCGCTGATGATGCGATCGATCTTCAGGTAACTGTCCGCGCTGGGCGCGGGCCCGATGCAGACGGATTCATCGGCCAGTTGAACGTGCAGGCTCTCCGCGTCGGCTTCCGAATAGACGGCGACGCTTTGGATGCCCAGTTCCTTGCAGGCCCGGATGATGCGCAGGGCGATCTCGCCGCGATTGGCGATAAGGATTTTCTTGAACATGGTGTGACAGGGCGGCTCGACCGCCGGCGGAACGAACTACTTGATGCGGAACAACGGCTGGCCGAACTGCACGGGTTTGCCGTTCTCGGCGCAGACTTCGACCACGGTGCCGGCCACCTCCGCCTTGATTTCGTTCATCACCTTCATGGCTTCGACGATGCACACCACGGTGTCCGGGGTGATTTCCTGTCCGACGGTGACGAACGGGGGCGAGTCCGGGGACGGCGCGGCGTAGAAGGTTCCGACCATGGGGGATTTGATTTCCTTCAGGTTGGACGTGTCCTTCGCCGGGGCGGCGGGTGTCGCCGGAGCGGCGGGAGCGGCGGAAGCCGCCGGCGCGGCCTGGGCGGCGGGGGCCGGGGCGGAACTCGTGATGATTTGAGTCGGGCCCTCCGCTCCTGCGGTCTTCAGGGTGATTTTAAACCCCTCCCTCTCCATCTTGAAGACGGCGAGGTCATTCTTCTTCATCAGGTCGATCAGTGTCCGAATCTCTTTTAAGTCCACAGGCGGCAATATTTGAGGAAAGGAGAGGATTTCAGGTTGGGGGGCGGCGGTCAAGAGTTTCGCGGGAAGGTCCTTTACAAAAGGCTCCGGATCGCGCATTTTCCCCGGTTCCGTTTATGTGGTTGCTCATCCCTGTCCTTTTAACCATCCATGTGGTGATCTGCCTCCTGCTCGTGCTGGTCGTGCTGATGCAGCTGCCCCGCAGTGAAGGCCTTGGCGCGGCTTTTGGCGGCGCCGTCACCGAAAACATCTTTGGCGCCCAGACCACGCACGTGCTGGCCCGCTTCACCGTCTGGCTCGGAATCGGCTTTTTCATCGTCACCCTGGCCCTTGCCATGGCGTATGCCAAGCGCAACTCCGCCAAGGCCAGCGCCGTCGAGAAGGCGCTGCGCGAAACGCCGGCCGCCACGGCCCCGGCCGCCCTGCCTTCCGCCACGCCCGAGACGGTGGCGGGACCGCCGGCCGCCCCGGAAGCCGCCCCGACTGCCGCGCCGGAGTCCGCTTCTGCGGCCGAACCGGCTGTGCCGTCAACCGATGCCGCCGCCCCCGTGCAAAGCCCTGCTCCCGCAACCGGGCCGGCGGCCTCTCCGGAGCCGGCGGCCTCTCCCGAGGCTGCGGCCACGCCGGAAGCGGCGGCCGCGCCCGTTCCGGCCAATCCCTGAAGCCAGCTTTTGCGGTGTGAAAATCGCCCGGACGCCGGTCTCCGCCCGCTCCTTTTGCCGTTCCGCACGCCGCCCGTTGGTGCTGGTGCCGACGATGGGGGCGCTGCATGAGGGTCATGCCGCCCTGATCCGCAAGGCCCGCCGTCTGGCCGGTCCGGAGGGCACGGTGGCGGTGTCCGTTTTTGTCAATCCCATCCAGTTTGGTCCGAAGGAGGACCTTGCGCGGTATCCCCGGCCGTGGAAACAGGATCTCGAGGTGTGCCGTTCCTGCGGAGCCGACTTGGTGTTTGCCCCTCCGGTTGAGCAGGTTTATGCGCCGGACCGCTCGGTGGTCGTTGACGAACTGTCCCTTTCCACCCACCTCTGCGGGGCGTCGCGCCCGGGGCATTTTCGCGGTGTCTGCACCATCGTGGCGAAGTTGTTCCTCATCCTGCAGCCGGACATGGCGGTTTTCGGGGAAAAGGACTGGCAGCAGCTCGCCATCATCCGCCGCATGGTGCGGGATCTGAATTTTCCGGTGCGCATCGTGGGTCACCCCACCGTGCGCGAGGCGGACGGTCTGGCCAAGAGCTCCCGCAATGCCTACCTGACCCCGGAGGAACGCGCCGTGGCGCCGGGCATTCCGGCCGCCCTGCGGGCCGCCGCCCAAAAAAACACCCCCGCGGCCATCCGCACCGCCGCCCGCCGGGCCCTGGAGAAAATCCCGGGCGCACGTCTCGATTACGTCGAGCTCGTCGATGCGGAAACGCTCCGGCCGGTCACCAACCTTCGCCGGCCCATGCGCCTGGCCACCGCCGTTTTCCTCGGCAAAGCGCGGTTGATCGACAACATTGCCGTGCCCGCCCGATGAGGAAGCCCGGCGGACAACGGAACGGAGACTCCGGCGGGGGGAACGTCCCCGCCTTTGAGAGCCGGGGCGTTTTTCGCCGCTCCCCCGTATGAAGGAATTTGATTTTGTTGTCATCGGAAGCGGGATTGCCGGCCTTTCGTTTGCCCTGAAGGCCGCCGAAAAGGGCACGGTGGCGATTGTCACCAAGCGTCAGGTGACCGATTCCAACACGGCCCGCGCCCAGGGCGGTGTGGCCTGTGTGGTGAGCGACGAGGATTCGTTTGAACTTCACATCCGCGACACCCTTGTGGCCGGGGCTTCCCTGTGCAACGAGGAGGCCGTTCGCGCCGTGGTCACCGAGGGACCGGCGCGCATCCGGGAATTGATCGAGCTGGGGGTGCAGTTTGACGAGCGCGAACTGGCCGACGGGGGACGCGAACTGGATCTCGGCCGCGAGGGCGGGCATTCCAAACGCCGGGTCCTTCACGCCCAGGATGCCACCGGCTACGAAATCGAGCGCGCCCTGGTGCAGCGGATCGCGGAACATCCGTCGATCACCGTCCTCGAAAACCACATGGCGGTGGATTTTCTCACCACCGGCAAGCTGGGATACGCCATGCAGGACTGCTGTGTGGGTGTTTATGTGCTCGACGAAAAAAGCGGGGAGGTCGAACTGCTCCGCAGCGACGTCAACGTGCTGGCCACGGGCGGCTGCGGCAAGGTGTATCTCTACACGACCAATCCCGACGTGGCCACCGGCGACGGGGTGGCCATGGCCTGGCGCGCAGGGGCGATCATCGCCAACATGGAATTCATCCAGTTCCATCCCACCTGCCTGTATCATCCGGAGGCCAAATCGTTCCTGATCTCCGAGGCGGTGCGCGGCGAGGGGGGGATCCTTCGGGATGCCCGCGGACGCCGGTTCATGGAGGACCATCATCCGCTCAAGGAACTGGCCCCGCGCGACATCGTGGCCCGCGCCATCGACGCCGAGATGAAACGCAGCGGCAGCAAGTGTGTGTACCTCGACATCACACACAAGCCGGCTTCCTTCATCAAATCGCGCTTCCCCACCATCTACGAAACCTGCCTGCGCTACGGCATCGACATCACCTCCCAACCCATTCCGGTTGTTCCGGCGGCCCACTACCAGTGCGGCGGGGTCAAAACCGACCTCAACGGCGAGACCAGCCTGCGCGGGCTCTATGCCATCGGCGAGGTGGCCTGCACGGGCCTCCACGGCGCCAACCGGCTGGCCAGCAACTCGCTCCTCGAAGCCATGGTGCTGGCCCACCGGGCCTACGAAAAAGCCACCCGGCACATGCGCCCGCGGGTGGATTTCGACCTCCCCGAGTGGCGGTCCGGACAGGTCCAGGACGTGGACGAAATGGTGGTCATTTACCATAACTGGGACGAAATCCGCCGTCTCATGTGGGACTACGTCGGCATTGTGCGCACCAACAAGCGGCTCCAGCGTGCCGCCACCCGCCTGCGCAACCTCCATGCCGAGGTGCAGGAGTTTTATTGGAACTTCAAGGTGACCACCGACCTTCTGGAGCTGCGCAATCTGGTGACGGTGGCCTCGCTGATCGTGGATTGCGCCATCAGTCGGCGGGAAAGCCGGGGACTCCATTACACCCTGGATTATCCGGAGCCCGATGACGCCAAGTTCTTGAGGGACACCACGATGCGTCGAACGTAGGCGCTTTTTGTTTGCCCGGTTTCCCCATTTGGCCGATACTCAATCTCCCCAAAAAAGTCTTCATGAAACCCGTCACAGCGATCCTAGGGATGATGATGGCCGCGACCGCCGTGTGGGCGAGCGAGCCCCAGACATCAATCACGGCCAGTACGGATTTTCAGAAATTTGCCCAGAAGCTGCGGGAAAACGCCCTGCTCAAGATCGAGCCGCAGGTGGTCACTCCCACCGGATACCGGTCGGGGTTCAACCGCTATCCGTGGAAGCGGCAGATTGTCACCACGGTGTTCTGGATCGGGGAAACCCCCACGCCGAACAACCCGGTTCCCAACCACAAAAGTTCTTGGGACCCCCAGTGGGTGCGCAATTACGGGGGATTTGACAACCCCGACCCCGCCGCCCGGCACAATTACATCCCCAAAGCCTTCATCCCCCGCCAGAACCCGTTTTACGTGGCCCTGCCCTACAATGACGTGACGCGGGGCACGACCAAACCCGAATCCCGGAAGGTGATCCCCTGGTTCAAGCAGGCCTTCGAGCGTCCCGGCAAGAGCGTCTGCAAGGGCCGCTGGGTGGCCATTCGCTACGGATCCCGCATTTGCTACGCCCAGTGGGAGGATTGCGGCCCGTTCCGCACCGATCACTGGCAGTATGTTTTCGGCAATGAACGGCCGCATCCGAACCTGAACCAGGGCGCCGGACTCGATGTCTCCCCCGCCGTGCGGGATTACCTCGGCATGAAGGGCAAGGATGTCTGCGACTGGAAATTCGTGGAGGCGCGGGATGTGCCCCCGGGACCCTGGACCAAATACGGGGACAACAACACCTTTGTGCTTCAGCGGCGCGGCGCGAATCTTTTCCTCGTCGACCGCAACAACGCCTACGGCGCCCGGCGGTAATCGCCTTCTTCCCAAAATGGACGAAGGCGGCTTCCTTTCGGAAACCGCCTCCGTTTGGCGATGGCTGTAAGCCGGATTTTGTCCGCGGGGCCTGACGGCCCCGTTGGACGGCCATTTATCTTGCCCCGTCCCTTGCGGGACGGGACACCCGCGGAGCGGGTGCGACTATTACCCGGAGGCTGCCCGGCTCGCGCCGGACGGACAGGCGGTCCATTCCTCCTGTTCTGTCTTGCACCGCAGGGGGTTTGTCATGCGCCGGGGATTGCTCCCGCAGCCGGTGGGCTCTTACCCCGCCTTTTCACCCTTGCCTTGGGAGGGAAAGTGAGGCGTGAGGGTGAGAGGGGTTTCCCCTTTTCACTTCACGTTCACTCATCACTCCGCCAGGCGGTTTGTTTTCTGCGACACTTTCCGTCGCCGGAAGGTTTCCCCGCCGGCTCCCCCGCTTTCGCAGGGCCTGCCGCCTTGTGGTGTCCGGACTTTCCTCTCCGGCCCCCTTGCGGGAACCGAAGCGGCCGTCCGCCATCGGATTCACGATACCGCGTCCGGTCCGACCTTCAACCGGAAATCGAGTCCTTCCCGGAATCCGGCGGGGCATCCGTCTGGCGGGGACGATTGACGAAAAGAAAAACCAGCACCCAGAACGCCTGGATGAGGGAGGCTGTGGGCAGTTGCAGCTCCGGGGGCATGAAATACACGAGGGCCACGCCGGGGATCCAGACGCACCAGCCCGCCACCTGCACCGGAATAACCCGCTCGAGGTAAAATCCCCGGCCGAAAATCCGCCGGGCCGCCGCGCGGCGGAATCCGGCGTCCCGCCACGAGAAGTAGCCGACAATGAGCGGATTGGAGAGCAACGGACTGAAAACGAACTGGTCGATGAGCACCTTGATCACGATGGTCTGCCAGTCGTTCCCGGCGCCGAAACATGCGAGCTGCACCCGATAAAAGGCGTCCACCACCATGCCCATCACCCCCCAGGCCGGCGCGCCGGTGAGCAGATTCCAGAGATTGCGACGCGTGACGCGTCCGGCCTGGAAAAAGGCGATCCGGAGCATTTCCGGCAGGATGGCTGCGGAGAGCACATAGGCCGCGAAGGCAAATCCATAGCCGACCTCGTGCTTGAGAGCGGCCACCTGTGCGAGGAACCGGCGGGTGTCTTCATGGGCCACATACAGCGCCAGGAACACGAGCATCAGGGCCTGGAGCAGAAGGCCGGGCAGCAGGTTGGCCCGGGCCCCCTCGGCGGCCATCCGCAGGGCGTTGCGAAATTTCATTCGAGAAAAATTTTTCCCTGTCGCCGCCGGGCATGACGGTCTCCGGGCAGGTTGATTTTGGCCGGTCCCCGGACCGGATCGAGAAGGCTCAAAACCCGTTCGACCTCGGCAAATCCGGCGTCGGTGATGTCCCGGCTGCGCAACCATTGCAGGACCATCCGGCGGCGCAGGGCCGTGGGCAGTTGGCGCAGGGCCGGGCAGGACAGTTCGGGGGTGGGTTCCGGTGTGAGTGATTCGAGCAGGGCGTTTTCTTCTGCGAGGATGGCGGCCGTGCGGAGCAGGGCCTGACGGAAGGCGGGTCCCGCGGTGCGTTCGATCTCCGGGAGGAGGTGGTGCCGGATCCGGTTTCTGGTGTGGGCGGGGGAGGTGTTGGAACGGTCTTCCCGGAAGGCGATGCGCCGTGCGCGGACAAAGGCATCGATCTCCCGCCGCGGGACATTCAGGAAGGGACGCACCAGCGTGAGGCGGCCGAGGGAGGAAACGGGTTTCATTCCCGTCAGTCCGGGCAGTCCGGTCCCCCGCAGAAAATTGAACAGGATCGTCTCAACCTGATCGTCGGCATGATGGGCCAGAAGGAGCCGGAAGCAGCGGTGCTTTCGGGCACAGGCGTGGAAAAATTCGTGCCGGAGCTGTCTTCCCGCCAGTTCGAGCGAGAGACCGTGTTCGCAGGCGAACGCCCGGGTGTCCACCCTGCCCAGTTCGCAGTGAAACCCCAGCCGGTCCGCCGCGGCGCGGACAAATTCCGCGTCCCGGCGCGAGGCCGCGCCGCGCAGTCCATGATCCAGGTGGCAGACCACAAGGTGTTTCCAGCCGGAGACGGCCAGCAGGTGGAGCAGGGCCATGGAGTCGCGGCCGCCGGAGACCCCGATGAGGTGTTTTCTCCGGGGACTGCCCTCCGGCACCGCCGCCCGCACCTGGTCGGACAGCCGCGCGGCGGAATCAGGAGATTTTTGTCGCGCCGAAATAGTCGTGCAGGGCAGGCGGCAGGACGATCGTGCCATCGGGTTGGAGGCCGGTCTCCAGGAGCGCCACGTAGAGACGCGCCAGGGCCGTGCCCGATCCATTGAGGGTGTGACAGAAACGGTTCTTCCCATCCTCGCCCTTGAAGCGGAGATTCATGCGGCGGGCCTGAAAATCCTCGAAATTCGAACAGCTCGACACTTCCAGATAGGCCTGCTGTCCGGGTGACCAAACCTCGATGTCGTAGGTCCGCGCCGAGCCGAACCCGAGGTCGCCCGTGCAGAGTTCGACCACGCGGTAGTGCAGGCCGAGAATTTGCAGCACCTTCTCGGCGTCGGCGGTCAGCGATTCCAGTTCGGCGGCCGAATTTTCCGGCGTGCAGACTTTCACCAGCTCCACCTTGTCGAACTGGTGCATGCGAATCAGTCCGCGTGTGCCCAGTCCGGCCGAACCCGCCTCGCGCCGGAAGCACGGCGTGTAGGCCGCGTATTTGATGGGCAGGGCGGACAGCGGAAGGATCTCCTCGCGGTGGAGGTTGGTCACGGGAACCTCCGCCGTGGGAATCAGATACAGGTCGTCGTCGGCGCAGCGGTATTGCTGATCGGCAAATTTGGGCAATTGGGCGGTGCCGATGAGGGATTCGAGTTTCACCACAAACGGAGGCAGCACCTCGGTGTACCCGTGCTCGCGGGTGTGAAGGTCGAGCAGGAAATTCACCAGCGCCCGCTCGAGACGCGCGCCCTGGCCGGTGTAACAGACGAAGGCGCTGCCGCTGATCTTGGCGCCGCGGTCGAAATCCAGCAGCTTGAGCCGACCGGCAATGGCGAGATGGTCCTGCGGATTTTCCAGGGCCGGCTTTTCCCCCCAGACGCGGACCACGGGATTGTCGGCGGCCTCCCGGCCCTCGGGCACCGTGGACTGAGGCAGATTGGGCAGGGTGAGCAGGAGATCCCGCTGCCGGGCCTCAAAGGCCGAACTTTCCTCCGCCAGGGCCTGCATCTCGGCGGCCTTGGATTTGACCTGGGCCTCGATCTCCGCGGTGTCCTGTTTCTGGGCGCGGAGGCGGCCGATTTCCCTGCTCAGCTTGTTGCGCTCGGCCTGCAGGGTCTGCAGCCGGGTCTCGGCGGCACGCCGGCCGCTGTCGCAGGCCAGCACCTCGTCAACGGTCGCATCGAAGGAAGCCCCACGCGACTGAAGGCGGGTTTTCACAAAGTCGGGTTGTTCGCGGAGCAGGCGGATGTCGAGCATGGACGGAAAATCTTTAACGTCCCGCGCTCCATGCACAACTCCCAAGTTCCGGGAAACATGCCGGAAGGAGGAGGGCGTCGGACTCCGCACCCGCATTCGTCCCGCCCCAACGCCCGGTTTTTCGCGTCCATTTTCCGCCCTTTTCCGTTCAGTTGGACGTTGAAAGTTGCCCGGCAAGCGAGGAAAGTTTCCCTCTCAGCTCATGCCAGTCCAATATCGCGATTATTACGAAACGCTCGGCGTGCCGAGGACCGCTTCCGCGGAGGAAATCAAGAGCGCCTTCCGCAAACTGGCGCGCAAATATCACCCGGATACCGCGACGGACAAAAAGACCGCCGAGGAAAAGTTCAAGGAAATCAACGAGGCCTACGAGGTGCTCGGCGATCCCGAGAAACGGAAAAAATACGACCAACTCGGGCCCAACTGGCAGCAGGGGGGATTTCAGCCGCCTCCGGGAGGTGGCGCGGGAGGCCGGGGGTTTCAGGGGTTTCCCGGCGGGGGGTTTTACGAAGGCGGCGGCGTCGAGTTTCAGTTTGGCGGCACGGGATTCAGCGATTTCTTCGAGCAGATCTTCGGCGCCCGGCGCGGCCGTGGCCGAAGCCGGGGATTCGAGGATTTTGAATTTGACGACGCGCCGCCCATGCGGGGCCAGGACGTGGAGGCCGACATTCTGGTCACCCTCGAGGAGGCCCTGCACGGGTCGGTCCGCAAAATTTCCTTCCGCCGCGGCGATTCCGGCAAGGTGCAGACCTACACGGTGAAAATTCCCAAGGGCGTCCGCGAGGGACAGCGCATCCGCCTGGCGGGCCAGGGAGGCTCCGGAGGCGCCGGGGGCGAGGCGGGTGATCTCTATCTGCGAATCCGCTTCGAGCGGCATCCGAGTTTTGAAGTGGAGGGCAGCGACCTGATCCACGAACTGGAACTGCCCGTGCACCGTCTTGTGCTCGGCACCGATGCGGAAATTTCCACGCTGGACGGCCGGGCGCGTTTTCACATTCCGCCCGGGACGCAGGCCGGACGCAAATTCCGTCTTGCCGGACGCGGATTGCCGAAGGGGGGCGGCGAACGCGGGGACCTTTATGTGGTGGTGCAGGCCGTGCTTCCGCAGAATCCCGGGGAAAAGGAACTGGCCCTCTGGCGGCAGATTGCCGCCCTGTCGGGAGACTGAAAACAAAAAGGGCAATCCGGAGGATTGCCCTTTTTGAAAAATCTGTCGGAAGACTCCGCGATCAGGAGGCCGGCGGAGCAGGAGTCGGGGTCGGCTGAACCTGGTTTCCGGTGCTGCCGGCGCCTCCGGCCGATCCTGCGGATCCCGGAGCGAAGAAGGCGCCCTGGTTGATCACACCCTGGTCGCCGCTGAAGAAGGTTTCCGCAAGCTGGTCGCTGGCGAAGTTATCCGCCATGGCCAGAAATTCCGGAGTCGCCGAATGGGGCGTCAACACCCCGGCGTCCACCAGCGCCTCATCGACGGCAAGAGCCAGCGTGGGCTGAGCGTTTTCCGGCGCATTGGCAATCACGAAGCCCCGCACCGATTTGACGAGGTTGGCGACCTCGGTGGCATTCAGCCCCCTGGCGGCCACACCGATGACAAAAGCAACGATTCGGGGCTCATCCCTGAGATTGTCCGGAAGTCCCTGGACGGCCGCCCGGGCGATCTTTTCCCGATTTTCGGGGGAGAGTCCGCCGGGGAGATTCCGGAGGAGCTCAAGGGCGGAGGCCACCACGTTGGGAGCTTCGGCAGGATTCTGACGCACCAGCGCCGTCACCGCGGCAGCCAGGGAATCCGTGGTCAGCTTCGCGCCGCCTGCAGTTCCCAAGGCATTCAGCCGATCCGTCGTGGCCGGAGCCGCCGTGATGTCCTGAACGTCCTTCGCAAAGGCCTCCGAGCTGTTTACCAGCAGCACCACATCGTTCTGATAACGGGCAACGAGCAGAGCGAGCTGGCTCTTTTGCGTCGCGTTGTCGCCGTTCACCTTTTCCAAGGGGAACGAGGCGGGAACCGAAATCAGTGCAAACGCGCCTTGAACGGCCAGCGCTGCGACCCCCAAAAAAGTGAAAATCTTTTTCATCGCTCTATCACACAAAGGAACCACCCGGATTCTGCGTTGTCCAGTAACAAAATGGTCTGTCACCCTAAGCAACCGGTTGAATTATAAGGATAACTGGTTGCATAAGCTTGGATTTCTTAATGCGCCCTTTGATTTTCCAAATCTTAGAGCTGTTTTGATTAGGTTGGTTCATGGCAGGGCGGCCCGGGTTGCCGCGGCCGGAGGGTCGGAAGGGGCTTCCGACTTCGCGTTTCGAAGATGAGGCTCAAGGCGCGTCCGGGCAATCCGGCCGGGGCGAACATTCCGCGAACTCGTTTGATCGTTTGTGAGGCGCGAAAACCGGCAGGATCTTTTTTTTGATCCCGGACTCTCAAACAATGCGAAGGCGACGAAGGAGAGTTGTTCAGTCCTTCGCAGCACAGGGAGCCGATTTTTTCCAAACGGCTTCACGGGCTGTGCGGCGGGGGATGGCGGTCCCTGTGGAGGGGACGGAGCCCCGGCCCGTCTTTCCGGAGTTTGTCCTGCGAAGTCCGGGACGGAACCCGGTTTCGCGCGGGGTCTGAGGTTTCGGAGGAAGCGTGTTCCCTTCGGCCAGGAGAAAGCACGAGCCAAAGCGTTCGAAGAGTACGGAGTCCCTCAGCACGCGGGCGACGAGCCGGTTGTCGGTGTGGAGATTGAGCCGCACGCGTCGCTTGGTGTAGTCGGGCAGGTGTTCCGTGTAATGGCACCACCAGGTGCCGTTGTTGTTCCAGATGTGATGGTCGGGATTGCGGGATTTCATGGTGAATGCGTTGTGGCATCAGGAATCACCGCACAAAAAAACCGCCACTCATCAGGAGCGGCGGTTGGTTGGCCGTGGAGAACGCTTGTTCGGACGGGCGTCCGCGCATCGTCCGGGAATCCCGGACCAGCCACCGTGGGGTTCTCCGCCCCGGTTGGCAGTCCGCCGCTTGCGCGACGGACATTCCTGATGTTGCCGAAAGCAAAACACCTGCCGGTCCGATTGGCAACCCCGTTCTGTGTCATAAATAAACAACCCGCCGGCGGGCCTTTGTCCGCGCGGAATGTGCGGTGGACGATGCCGGAGGTTGTTTGTAGAACCGGCCGTGATGAAGGGGATGTCTCGCGTTCTTGTGGTGGGCAGTTCCAATACGGACCTTGTTTTGTCCTGCGCCCGTCTGCCCCGTCCGGGCGAAACGCTGCCCGGCGGGGAGTTTCAACGCTTCCATGGCGGCAAGGGCGCCAACCAGGCCGTGGCCGCCGCGCGGGCCGGGGCGAAGGTCACCTTTGTGGGCGCGCGGGGTGACGATGATTTCGGCAGGGCCGCGGCCGCGGCGCTGCGCGCGGAGGGCATTGAGACGGGGTTTTTTCAGGTCAAAAGGAAAGTCTCCAGCGGGGTGGCCTTGATTTTTCTCGGCGGACGAAACCGCGAAAATTTCATCGGTGTGGCCCGTTCCGCCAATGACGCGCTGACACCCGCCGATGTGCGAAAAGCCGCCCCGGCCTTTCGCAAGGCGCATGTGGTGGTCTGTCAGTTGGAGGTTCCGCCCGAAACGGTGATGGAGGTCGCGCGGATGGCCGAAGCCCTGGGAATTCCCCTGGTCCTCAATCCGGCTCCGGCCCGGCGCCTTCCCGCCGGGCTTTTGAAGCGTGTGCACACCCTGACCCCCAACGAACACGAGGCCGCGTTGCTGACGGGCGTGCGTGATCCGGAGGAGGCCGGCCGCGCGCTGTTGAAAAAAGGCTGCCGGCAGGTGGTGGTGACCCTCGGAGCCCGGGGTGCCCTGCTGGTGCGGCCGGACGGGACGCGTCGTTTTCCGGCGCCGAAGGTCAAACCGGTCGACACGGTGGGGGCCGGCGATTGTTTCACCGGCTGGCTGGCGGCGGGACTCGCGGCTGGACAGCCCATCGAGGAAACCCTGCGCCAGGCCGTCGTCGCGGCGGCTTTTTCCGTCACCCGGCCCGGCGCCCAATCCTCCATGCCGCACCGACGGAATCTCCGCCTGCCGGGTTGAGGTGAAGTGGGATTCCCGGAGCGCCGGATTTTCGGACGGCGTGGACCCAGGAATCCGCCGGGCCTGCGCGGCCGGACCATGTCGGGGCCGGAGAAATTCAGCGGGCGGTTGCTGGAGGGATGCGGATCGCCGATCTCATCGGTCCTGTTCGGCCCGCAGGAATAAAGCGGGAAGTTTCCGTCAGCCCGCAGACGGCAGCGCAACGGGGCCCCGTGCAGGGGTCCGGCGGGACGGTTTCAAAATTCGGGAACGAGAGCCTGAAGGATTTCGGGATAAGCACCGTGGCGGAGCCGATGCTTTTTCAGGATCACGGCGGTGCGGGCGAGTTCCCTCCTGGCACGCGATGGTCGCCGCCGTCTTTCCGGAACCCGGGGGAGCGCTCGCAAAGAGGGGATCCATGGCCATTTCCACCTGGGGGAAAACGGAAAGCCGCAGGACGGGACGTTTGCGCCGTTCGTTCATGGGGCGGGAGGTGTCAGGGAATCGGCCCGCGCGCACCCCCTTTGTCGGAGGCGCGAAGGTTTTCCCCTGCGTCGCGCCGGACTTTTCGCTTAGCTGGAGGAATGGAACGTCACCAATTGCCCCTTGACCGCCGGCTGCGGCAGGAAATTCTTTTTGCCCGCGAGCGGGTCTACCGGTTTGGTCAGCCCACGCCGATGGAGCGGTTGGTCTTGCCGGACGGCGGACCCGAGATCTGGGTGAAACGGGAGGATCTTTCCCCGGTAAAATCCTACAAATGGCGCGGTGCCTGCAATCGCATGGCGGTGCTGACGACGGAGGAACGGGCGCGCGGGGTGGTGACGGCCTCGGCCGGCAATCATGCCCAGGGGGTGGCCCTTGCCGCGCGGATTCTGGGAGTGAACGCGCGCATTTACATGCCCCGCTCGACGCCGCAGGTGAAACAGCTCGCCGTGCGGCATCATGGCGGGGACTTTGCGAAGATCCTGCTGACCGGGGACAGTTACGACGACGCCGTGAAGGCCGCGCGCGACGATGAACGCACGTCCGGCGCGGTCTACGTGCATGCCTACGACGACCTTCGGGTCATGGCCGGTCAGGGCACGCTGGCGGACGAAGTGGTGCTCTCGGGGCACGGCCCCTTTGATGTCGCCTATCTGCAGATCGGCGGCGGCGGGATGTGCGCGGCGGTGGCGGACTGGCTGGAGACCTATTGGCCGGGAATCGAACTCGTCGGCGTGGAAGGCGAGGGACAGGCTTCGATGAAGGCCGCCTTCGAAGCCGAAAAACCGGTGCGCCTGCGCGAGGTGGACATCTATTGCGACGGCACCGCGGTGGCCAAGGTCGGAGACCTGCCCTATCGCATCTGCCGGCAGATGCTTCGCCGGATCGAGACGGTGACCAACACCGAGGTCAACGCGGCGATCCGGGTGCTGTGGGAATCGCTGCGCTGCATTTCGGAACCGTCCGGCGCGATGGGACTGGCCGCGGTTTTGAAAAACCGGACCGCGCTCGCCGAGAAAAAGGTTCTGGTTGTCATCACGGGAGCCAACATCGATTTCCGCCAGATCGGACTCATCGCCCAATCCGAGGGTTCCGCCAGCGCGGCCTCCCGCACGATCCGGGTGCGCATCGAGGAACGCCCCGGCACCATGCTGGCCCTGCTCGACGAGTGTTTCCAAGGGCTCGACATCGCGGACTTTCAATACGGCAAACATTCCGAGACCGAGGCGTGGCCGGTGTTTACGGTCAGCGCCGCCGACCCCGCGGTGCTGGAACAACTGCCCCGGCGGCTGGACGAATCGGGCCATGCCTGGGAGGACGTCACGGGTGCCGTGGACGTCGGGTTTCGCGCCATTCCGCTGCGGGGCGATATGTTGAGCTGTCCGGCGTTTTTGCGCCTCGATTTTTACGAGCGTCCGGGCGCCCTGCACGATTTCCTGGACAAGCGCATCCGCGGCCGGGCCAGCATCTGCTACTTCAATTACCGTCAGTCCGGCGAACGCATCGGCCGCGCCCTGATCGGACTGGATTTTCCCAGCCCGGAAAAACGGGCGGCATTCCTGGCCGGCCTGCCGGAACACGGGGAAGGTTATCGGTCCTGCAAACCGCTGGACGACGCCACCAGCGCGCGTCTGGCGCGGTGATCGGCGAACATTGGAGTTCCGCCTTCAGGCTGCTCCGAGGTGTCGGCGGGGAAACTGCCGTCTGCGTGTCCGGGTTCGGGCGGACGCCTGTGCCCCCCGTGCGATCACAAGGAGGCCTGTTCCCCCCCCCAGGCCGGGTTGCCGAGAAATTTTTTGCGCAGCAGATGGTCCCGCAGACGGGTGGGAAGGAAACGGGCGACGAAGTTGAGAAGATGGCCGTCCTTCCCGGTGACGTGCCGGGCGGGAGGATCGTCCGCTTCCAGCATCTCCCGCACCGCTTGGGCCACAACCTCCGGCGGACTGCCCCGGGTTTCCGATTCGACCATGACTTTTGTCGCATGGCGGAGCAGGGATCCGTAGCGGACCTGGTCGGCGGGGGAGAGGTCGGCGAGGGTTTTCTCCGTCTGGGCGGCGATTTTTTCGGCGGCTCCGGAATTGATGGAGGCCGGTTCGATGAGGATGACCCGGATGCCGGAGGTCCAGAGTTCCAGGCGCAGGGCGTCGCTGAGGGCTTCGACGGCGTGTTTGCTGGCGCAGAGCGAGGAGGCGAACGGCAGGCCGAAGAGCCCGCCGATGGAGCCGATGTTCACGATGCGGCCGGGCGCCCGGCGCAGCAACGGGAGAAAGGTTTGGGTGACGGCAATGACCCCAAACACATTGACCTCAAAAACGTCGCGGATCTGGTCCAGGGGCGTGCCTTCGAGCGGACGGAGGCTGCCGATGCCGGCGTTGTTGACCAGGGCGTGCAGGGGTTCGCCCCGGAGGGTGTTTTCGATCTCGGCGAAGGCGGACCGGAGGGAGTCCGCCTTCGTCACATCAAGAAGCACGGGCCGGAGGATTTCCGGATTGTCGGGGAGCCGCCGGACGCCGACAAAAACCCGGTATCCGGCGGCGGAGAGGGTCCTCGCCGTGGCCAGTCCGATGCCGGAGGAGGCGCCGGTGACGAGGACGTTTTTCATCGGGGCGCCGGGCTCAGGACGCCTCGCTCAGACTGGGGATCGGGCGCACCGGGTCGACGTCCGCATTGTAATCGACACCCTGCAGTCCGAAGCCAAACAGGCGGTAAAATTCCTGCTGATAGCCGGCGAAATCCGACAACGTGTCAATGGTCTCGGTGGTGATCTGCGGCCAGATTTTTTCGACCTCGGCCTGCACGTCGTCGCGCATTTCCCAATCGTCGATGCGGATGCGGCCCTTGTCGTCGAGTTTGGGTCCGCCGGCGGCGCAGAAGTGATCCGCAAAGAGCCGCTGCATCTGCTCGATGCAGCCTTCGTGAAGCCCCTTTTCCTTCATGACCTTGTAGAGGATCGAAATGTAGAGCGGCACGACGGGGATCGCCGAGCTGGCCTGGGTGACGAGCGCCTTGTTCACGGACACCACCGCGGTGCCCGCGCCGTGGCGCGCGTTCATGGCCTTGGCGGTTTCCTCAAGGTGGGCCTTGGCGCGGCCGATGGTTCCGTCGGTGTAGATGGCCCAGGTGAGTTCGGGTCCGATGTACGAATAGGCGACGGTCCGGAAATTGCTCGCAAGGACGCCGGCCTCGGACAGGGCATCAATCCAGAGCTGCCAGTCCTCGCCACCCATCACCTTCACCGTGTGGGTGATCTCCTCCTCCGTGGCGGGTTCGATCGTGACGGTTTCGATGATTTTCTTGTCCGTGTTGATGTTTTTGTTCGTGAAGGTCTTGCCGGTCGGCTTGAGGACCGACTTGTAAACGTCGCCGGTGACCGGATCGGTGCGGCGGGGGGAGGCCAGGCTGTAAACCACCAGGTCGACCTGACCGAGGTCGTTTTTGATGGCCTCGACAACCTTTTGCTTCATTTCGTTCGAGAACGCGTCGCCGTTGAAGCTCTTCGCGTAAAGGCCGGCCTTGCGGGCCTCCTCCTCAAACGCGGCGGAATTGTACCAGCCGGCGGAGGCGGTTTTTTTGGCATCGGGTTCCTTTTCAAAAAACACGCCGATGGTCGAAGCCTTTCCGCCGAAGGCCGCCACGATGCGGGAGGCGAGTCCGTAGCCGGTGGAGGCCCCCACCACCAGCACCCGCTTGGGGGCGTTTTCCAGGGCCGGTTTGGATTGCACGTAGGCAATCTGTTCCTTCACATGCGCCACACAGCCGTCGGGATGGGCCGTCGTGCAAATAAATCCGCGAATTTTCGGGGTGATGACCATTGTTCGCTTCTGAGGTCTTTCACGCCGGTTGGCAAGTCTTTGCAGCGGGGGCGGACAGCAACCGCCGTCGGGAGGGGAGCCGTCAATCGCGGATTGGCCAGACGGTCTCGAGCAGATCGTCCGGGATGCGGACCGGCCGGGGCAGCTTTTCGGCCGCGCTTTTCCATTCCGGCGGAAGGGGGGCGGGGGACGTGGAGGGTTCCGGACCGCCGGCCAGCGTTCCGCAGATGGCGAAGGCGACCGGGCCTCCGTTGACCTTTGCCGGCGGAACGGCTTCCAGGCGTTCGCGCAGGGTGTCGCGGGTTTTGGGATCCAGGGAGGGTGCCATGATCCAGACGCGGGAACTCTCGCCGGGCCGCACGGCGGTCACCACCTCCAGGGCTCCGGGAGCGGTGTGTTCGGCAAAGGTGTCGGTGAGGACCTCCTGCAGTTTTCCGATGTAGGCGGCCAGATGTCCCGTGCCGGGCAGGCGGGTCTGGAGGACCTCGTCGGGTTGGTACAGCACGATGCCGGTGGTTTCGAAACCGGCCTTCTCGATCTGAAACACAAATTCCTGCGCGGCCGTCGTCGCGATGGGCACCCCTTTGCGGCCGCCCGGGACAAACCGCCATTCCTTCATCGCGCCGAGGGCGACGCGATTGAGTTCGGGACTGCTGGAGGTCAGGACCACGGGATCCCTCACCTCGCCCCTTTCGGAGATGATGTAGGCAATCAACACCCGGCCTTCCAGCGGTTCCCCCGCTTCGTTTTGGGCCGTGCGGGGAAGCGAACCCGCCACGGGGCGCGGGGGAGTGTAGCCTGCGGCGGCGGTGATGTCCCGGATGGTGTAGCGCGCGGCATAGGCTTTCTTGACGGCGCGGTCCAACGGGGTGTCCCCGCCTTCGGCGGAATTGTAAACGACCGGCTTGTCCGCGGCGCGGACCAACGGCGTGCACAGGACCAGGGCCATCAGAAGGAAAGCCGGTTTCATGCCGGGACTATTTCCCCTCCGGCCGTTTGGCGCGAGCGGATTGTTTGCCGGGTGGCCTGGCCCGGACGGACCGGAGAAATCGCCTTGCCCGACGCGGCGAGTTGCGGGACAAGAAATCATGTCCGTTTTGAGATCGATCCTGCTTGGCGTTTGCATCGCTTCCACCGCGCCGGCCCAGTTCCAGCCGCCGCCCGACCCGGACGCTCCGGCGGAAAACGTTCCGGCCAACCCCGGCGGAGCCCTGGCCGCGCTGGCCTTGGTGCCGCCCAAGTACGGGGATGGAATTTTGAAACTGTCCGCCGACAACGGCACGCCCAATCCGCCGACCTGGTACATCCTGGCCAAGAAGACGGACGGTGAGGTTTACAGCCTCTCGGTGGCCAAGGGGCAGATCATTCAGGAAAAACCGTCGCTGAATCTGCGGGCCCTGCTGGGCAATCCCACGCCCATCAATTTGTCGAAGGTGAAGGTGGATTCGACCGGCGCCTGGAACGTGGCGATGGGTTATTGCACCCAAAAGGGGCGGACGCTGGGAAGTGTCAGCTATGTGCTGCAGCAGAAGGGCGCCGATGCCGTTCCGGTCTGGGGCGTCTGGTGTTACGGGCCGGACGGCGGCTACATCGGCTACGTGGAGCTTCTGGCCACCACGGGCGCCATTGTTTCCAGCGAGTAGGGAAATTCCCCCCGGGGCCTCCGGCTAGCGAACGAGCACGTTGCCGGTTTTTTTGTGGATCTCCACTTTCAGCAGACCGGCCTCCTCGGCGGCCTTGAGAAGATCCTTGAAGGAGCGGAAGCCGTGGGCGCGTTCGTTGAAACCGGGGTTCCGGCGCTGCATGGCCTGTTTCACCAGGGACGCGCTGAACCGGTAATCCTCCCCCTTTTCCTCGCGCAATGCCGTCAGCGTGGCGGCGACCTGTTCCAGGGCCTGGTCGGGTGAGGGACCGGCCGGTTTGGACGCGGTTTTTTCCGCCGCCTTTTGGGGTGCCGGTTTCTTGCGGACCATGTCGTCGTAATAGAGAAACAGGTCGCAGTTGTTGATGAAGAGGTCGGAGCTGGAATTTTTCACCCCCACGCCGATGACCGTCTTGGCATTTTCCCGCAGCTTGCTGACCAGCGGAGAAAAATCCGAGTCCCCGCTCAGGATGACAAACGTGTCGAGATGCTGCTTGGTGTAGCAAAGATCCAGCGCATCCACGACCATGCGGATGTCGGCGGAATTCTTGCCGGAGACCTTGATGTGCGGAATTTCGATCAATTCGAACGCCGCCTCGTGCAGACCCTTTTTGAACTCCTTGTAGCGGTCGAAGTCACAGTAGGCCTTTTTCACCACGATATGGCCGCGCAGCAAAAGACGCTCAAGGACCAGTTGGATGTTGAACGGCGGAAAATTCGCCTCCTGTGCTCCGATGGCGATGTTTTCCAGATCGAGAAATACGGCCATGGTGGCATCGCCCGTGGGGTCGCTCATGAGGGGATCGTAGCGGAGAGCGTCCCGGACACAATGCCGGAATGGAGGCGCGGGGTTCAGGAGGCGGTCAGAAAGTCCATCACCTGACGCCATTCCGATCCGATGAAATGGGAGCAGTCATGTCCCGCATCCGGCACGAGCCAGCGCTTTTTGCGTCCGGGGTACATTTCAAAGAGCTTTTCCCCCAGTTCGGTGGGCACGGTGCGGTCGTTTTCCCCAAGGATGAAGCCCACGGGGCCGGGGTAGGCCTTGAGGTTTTTTGCGGAGTCGAATTTGGTGCGGAGCAGAAGCGAAACCGGCAGCCAGGGGTAGTGGGCGGCGGCGGCATTGGCGAGGGAGTCGAAGGGGGTGACCAAAACCAGCCCCGCAATCCGGTCGCCCCGGGCGGCGGTCAGCGCGCCGGCCACCCCGCTGCCGAGGGACTCGCCGACCACCCGGATCGTGCGGTCGGGGCGCGCCGCCAGGGTGTCGAAGGCTTCGATGGCCGCCTCCGTGAGCGCCTTTTCCCCCGGCTTTCCAGGTCGCGCGCCGTAACCGGGGTATTCGACGAGGAAAATTTTCCAATTACATCCCTGCGCGCTCAGATCGGACCGATAGTGGGTACGGTTGAGTGCATATCCGCCGTTGCCTCCGCAAATCAAAAGAACCTGTGAGTCGTCGCCGCCCCGCGACTGCCAGCCGATGCGTTTTCCCTGTGCGTCGAACCAGGGTTCGAAACCCTCCGCGGCGGCTTGCCGATCCAGATTGGCTTCGGTGTCCCGGGTCGGCACGAAGACCATGTTGTCCTGGTTGAAATACAGGACGGCCAGAATCATCAGATAACCAAGGGGAAGGATGAGCAGCAGATTGATCATGGAGGACTGCCGGCGGGTCATGCCGGAACCGTTGCATGCTGGTCCGCTTTCATCAATCGGAACCAAGCCACCCTCTGGCGGTTTTCACGGTGGCCGAGGTGAGACCGTGTCCGGTGTCCTCCCAATGATGGGTGACCTCCGCCCCGGAATTCCGCAGCAGGGAGGCCAAGCGCCCGGCATTCTTCGCCGGGACGAGCGGATCGTGGCGGCCGGATGAGATCAGCACCCGTCGGCCGCCGAGGTCGGGGAGAACGTTGGGAACGAGCGGAACCATGGCGCGCAGGAGGATGGCCCCGGAAAGAACCTCCGGCCGGAGAAGAAGGAGCGAGGCGGCGATGTTGGCGCCGTTGGAATAACCGACGGCCACCAGGTCCGACCGGCTGAGATTCCGTTCCGCCAGCACGGCCTCCACAAAATCCGCCAGTTCGTGGGTGCGATGGAAAAGATCCTCCTCGTCAAAAACTCCCTCCGCCAGACGCCGGAAAAAACGCGGCATGCCGTTTTCCCGCACGCGACCGAGCGGACTGAGCAGATGGGCCTCCGGATCGAGGGAACGCCCGAGGGGAAGGAGATCGTTTTCGTTGCCGCCGGTGCCGTGGAGCAGCAGGAGGGTGCGAGGACCGGACCCGGACAGATAGGCGTGTTGAAAGGCGGTGGGCATGCGGCGTTTCGTGGGAACGGCAGGCTGCGCCAATTTCCGTCCGCGGGCGAGTCCGCGTTTTTCCTTCGGCGATTTGACCTCCGGCCCGCGCACGCGCCTGCCGGGCGACGATCTTCAGACATGCAATCCCAGAAGATCGTTCTTTTTCCCCCCACCCACGAACAGACCCTGCCGTCATTTCACGTCGAGGGGAGTCTGGCGGAGCCGTTCCTCGAGTTTCTGCGGGCGCGGGGTCTCGAAGCCTGGCAACCTCCGGAGATTCTGGAAAAGACCGGGCCGGACGCCCTCCGCACCGTCGAAATCCTCATGGAGGCGGAAACCCCGCTTCCGCGTCTGGAAGCCCTGATGAATGAGTTTCTGGCGCGCGGGCGGTCCTGATTTTCGGATCCTGGGGAAACCCGGCGAAGATTATTGACGCGCACCCCGTTCGTGATGTGCGAATAACAGGGTTCTGGCTACCCGAGACGGAAACAATCCAGCCTTAGAAAATGTTCGACCCCGGCGGCGTTGGCCCCGGCGTCTTTTGCTGGGTTTGTTGGGGCTCTTTGTGCTGCTGGCGGTGTTTCACCGCCCGATCTTTTTCCAGGGCACGCGGTATTTTCTCCTCCGCGCGGCCAAACAGCAGCACCTCGCGCTCGATTATGAGATGTCCGGCTCCATTTTCACCACCCTCTCCGTGGTGAATCTCAAGGCCACCCCCACCGAACCCGGCCCCATCCGGCGGCTGGACATCGGGACGCTTTCCCTGCGGTACAGCCTGATCGATCTGATCCGCGACGGTCTGCCGGCCTTCCTCAAGGAACTGGACGCGCGCGACGTTTTTCTGGAGCTCACCCCGGATGAATCCCTGCCGCCCGAAAAGGAACGGCAGCCGCAGGAGTTCAAGTTTCCCGCGCTTTTCCCCGAGCTCCTCAATCTCGAAAACATCAACGTCGTCATCCACAACCCGGAGGGCGACACGGTGCTGGAAGGAGGGGAACTCCGCCTCCTTCCGGACCGCCCGGGTGCGCTGAAAATCCGGACCCTGGACATCCCCGGGGTGCGCCGCTGGACCGACCTGTCGGCGTCCACCACCTTCCGCGACCGCAATCTCAGACTCACCGATCTGCGGGTGGGACGGGAAATCGCCCTGCGGGTGTTCAACCTCGATCTGACCGATCTCGGGAACAACGAACTCCGGATCGGGTTGGACGGAACATTTTTTGACGCGCCCATTGAAGCGGCCGCCACGGTGACCGATCTCAATCGGTCCAACCACCTGCGGGGACACGCCCGGGTGGACCGGCTCGATTTCGAGCCGTTTTGGAAATATTTCAACCTGCCGCCCCCGTTTCTGGGACGGGTGGAGGAGCTGCAGGTGGATTTTGACGGGGTGCCCAACCGGCCTCGCGGATGGACCGGCGAGCTTCGGGCCCGCGTGGCCGATTGGCGGATCGAAAACCAACGGGTGGGCGACGCGGAGGTTTCCGCAGTCCTGAAGGAGGGCACGGCCGTGGTTTCGGGAACCAATCGGTTTGACGATCGCAATACCCTGACCCTTTCGGCGCGCGGGGAGCTGCCGGAAAACCTCGACGGGTTCGCCCAAATGAAGGCCGAAGGCCAATTGGTACTGAACGTTCCGGAAGCCGAGCGGCTGACGTTTTTCATGCCCGAGGTGGTGATCGGCGAGCTTTCGGGGAAAACAAATTTCACCATGGCGGACGGCCGACTGAAAACCGTCTCGGAGCTCGTTTCGCGGGAGCTGTCGACATCCCAGGTTGATCTGTGGGGGGCGCAATTGACGCTGGAGGCGGAAAAAGATCTGACCGTTCCGGAGGGGGCGCCCGCCTTCCGGGGGCTCGCGACGCGCCTCGCGGGCGGCATCGACAAGGTTCGCGCCGCCGGATACGAAGCCGAAGCCGTCAAAGTCCTCCTCTCCAGCGCGGACGCCGCCGTGAATCTGGAAAACCTCGCGTTTGCCAAGGGCGCCAATCATGGCCGGCTGAAGGCGGCCTACGAACTGCCGGCCGATCTGAATTCCTGGGAAACCCAGCCGCTGGAGGTTGATCTCGCGGTGGAAGCTCCGGACCTTGGCGCCTTCGCCGCACCGGACGGGGACGTGCGTCTTTCCGGGCTGCTCCGGCTGACCGGACAGGCCAAGGTGCGGGAGCGCAACGTGACGGGGTCCCTGCAGGCCGAGGCGGCCGGGGTGGATTTCAACGGCCTGCCGGTGCGCCGGGCGAAGCTGCAGGTGGACGTCGTGGAAAACCGGGCGACGGTTTCCGAGTTGGATGTGGTGTTCGATGACTCCAACACCCTCCGGGGGGGCGGCGGGGTGCAGATCGGGGAGGCGATGGCCTACGGGGGCCATCTGGACCTGCAGATGAAGAATCTCGCGGTGTTGCGTCCGGTGCTCCCTCCGGATGTTCCCGAAATGGGCGGCTCGCTGACGGCGGTCTGGAAGGGATCGGGCAATGTTCGCGATTCCCGTCATCAGGGCGAGATCTCCCTCGCGCTCACCGGCGGACGCTGGGGCGAGCAGAAAAATCTCACGGCGGGGTTTCACGCCTCCTATGACGCCGACGCCATCACCATTCCGGACTTTGCGGTTTCGGCGGGCCGTTCCGGCGAGGCCCGGTTTTCGCTCTTCTGGAAAAACAACCGCCTGCAGGTCTCCGACCTCGCGGTGCGTCAGGGAAGAATGACGCTGCTCACCGGTTCGCTGGATATTCCCCTGCATCTTGCCAAAGCCTCGGATGTCGACGCACTCATCCCCTCCGACGAGCCTCTGACCGTCCGGCTGCGAAGCGAACGGGTCGATCTCGCGGCCGTGGCGCGCAATCTGGGACAGAAGGATCCTCCGCTGACCGGCAGCCTGGACCTCACCGTCGACGCCCGCGGCACGCTCGACGAGTTGCAGGCCCGGGCGGCCCTGCGCGCCCGGAATGTTCGGGTCCCCGCCGCGGAAAACGTCGCGCCCGCCGAGGTGTCCGTGGATCTGGACCTGCGGGAGGATGACCTTTTGCGCATCGACGGAACCGTGCGGCAAAAACTCCTCCAGCCGCTCCGCATCGTCGGCGTGCTGCCCTGCGACGTGGCGGCGGTGAAAAGCCGGCGGTCGTTCGACCCCGGGACCCCTGTGGATCTTTCCATCACCCTGCCGCGCTCGTCCCTCGAATTCGTCTCGTCGCTGGTGCCGGCCGTCCGTTCGAGCCGGGGCACCGCCGAGGCCAACGTGCAGGTGCGCGGGACCATCGGACGGCCGGAATTTTCTGGCAGCGTGACCGCCGATCTGAACGCGCTGCGTTTTGCCGATCCGAGCCTTCCTCCGGTCAATTCCTTTGGCCTGCGTCTGGATTTCACGGGCAATCGGGTGAATGTCACACGCTGTCGCGGCGTGGTGGCGGGCGGGGACTTCCTCACCTCCGGTCACCTCGTTTTTGAGCGCCTCGACAATCCGGTCTTCGACCTCCGCGTGGGAACAAGAAATGCCCTCGTGTTGCAAAACGACGATATGACCGTGCGGATTTCGAGCGAGCTGCGGTTGACGGGTCCGCTCGATGCCGCCGCGGTTCAAGGCACGGTGTGGGTGACCCGCAGCCGGTTTTTCAAGAACATCGACATTCTGCCCATCGGATTGCCGGGCCGCCCGGCGCCGCAGCCGCCTCCGGAACCCGCCGTGGTGAGCTTTCCCCAGCCCCCGCTGCGGGATTGGAAATTCGACGTCGTCATCAAGACACTGGACCCCTTCCTTGTGCAGAGCAACCTCGCCACGGGACGCATTGTGGCGGATCTGCGCCTGGGCGGAACCGGACTGGCTCCCTGGCTGGAGGGGGCGGTCCATGTCGAACGGTTGGTCGCCTCGCTGCCCTTCAGCCGCCTCCAGATCGACAACGGCCAGGTGTTTTTCACCCGTCAGCGTCCCTTTGTGCCGCAGTTGAACCTGCGCGGCACCTCGACGATCCGCGATTACAACGTGACGGTCTTCATTTCCGGGTCGGCCTACGCGCCCGAGGCCCTCTTCACCAGTGATCCGCCGCTCCCGCAGACCGAGATTGTCTCCCTGCTGGCCACGGGTCTGACCACCACGGAACTCAGCCGGGATCCCAATGCGTTCGCCGGCCGCGCCGCGCTGCTTCTTTTCCAGCGCGCCTACGACAGCCTGTTCCGCCGCAACCGGCCGCCCGCGGACCGCGACTCGTTTCTCAGCCGCATCCGCTTCGACATCGGGGTGATCGATCCGAAAACCGGCCGCCAGTCGACCACGTTGGGAATCCCCCTTTCGGAAAACGTCGTGCTGATGGGAGGCATCGACGTCGGCGGCAACTTCCAGGGTCAGGTCAAATATCTCATTCGTTTCAAATGAGACGCCGGCTTTTGGTATTCCTTGCCCTCACGGGGATGGCCTTCGCCCAGACCGACGCTCCGCCGGAGCTCTCGCAGCCTTTTGCGCCGGACGAACTGCCGCCCGTCGGCGCTCCGCCAAGGGCGCCCCTTCACGGCCGGCTCAAGGTGACTTTTGTCGGCCACAGCGCCTTTGGTCCCCGACAGCTCCGCGACGGCATCGCCCGCCAGATTGAATCCATCGAGGAATATGGACTGGATGAAGCCGGGGCCTACGACACCGCGTTTTTCCTCGAGTCGTTTTACCGCCGTCACGGTTATGCCAACGCCGAGGTCGAGGCGAAGATTCTGGGCCCGTGGAGTCTGCAACTCACCGTGGAGGAGGGACCCCTCGCGCATGTCGGCAGCATCACCATCGAGGGAAATTCGGGATTCGACACCAAAACCCTCACCGACTATCTGCTCGGACCGCTCCGTGAGCGCTTCCCGCGCATTCGAAACGATCTGAAGCTGCCCTTCGTGGAGGCGGACATCTACAGCGGGGTCGATCTGGTGAGGCGCCTTTATCTGGCCGACGGCTGGCTGGAATCCGTCGTCGACCCTCCGGAAATCACCTTCAATGACACCCTCACGACGGCCGACATCCGGCTCCGCATCAAGGAAGGCCCGCAGTTTCGTTTTGGCGCCATCCAACTGCTCGGCGACCTTGTGTTTCCCCGCGAGGAACTGCTGGCGGTGATCGCGGAGCAGACCCGGGACATCTACACGGAGGGACGGTTGGATGCGGCGGAGCGGGCGCTGGAGGATTTTTATCAGAGGCGGGGATATTTTGCGGTGGATGTCACCGCCGACGCCGATCTTGGTGCGGCCAGAGACGGCCGGGTGCCGGCGGTTATTCGGATCCAGGCGGGGGATTTGTATCATTTCGACGGCGTGACCGTGGCGGGCACGGAAGGCGTGCGGCCGCAGTTCCTCCGCAACCGCCTCAAACCCTTGCAGGGTCGGACTTATGACCCCCGGCTGATCGATCGGGTTTATCGCGAGTTGATCGAAACCGGCCTGTTCCGCGAGCTGGGCATCACCCCGCAGGCGACGGACGGTGGACGGGTCCGGCTGGATGTGACAGTGGAGGAATCCAAACCGAAGGAATTCGGCGTGGGGCTGGGGTACGCCAGTTTCTTCGGGGGGATTGTCAGCCTCACCTACCGCGATCTGAATTTCTTCCGCACCGGCCGTCCCTTCAGCGTCAATGTCGAGGCCAACATGCGCGGCTTCAATGGCGAGGTGGTCTACGCGGATCCGTGGCTCTTCGAAAGCGACTACCGTCTTCGCCTCCGGCTGTACGGCGTGAACTCGGTCCTGCGCGGCTATACGAAGAACGAAATCGGCTTTCAGCCGACACTCGGCCGGGCGGTCACCAAACACTGGAGCGTCTCGACGTTCATCCGGTTGAAGACGGTGGGAATCAGGGACGTGGACATCGAACCGGAGAGCCTCGTGGGCGACACGCGTTATACCGTGGCGGCCATCGGTTTTTCGCAGACCTTCGATCTGCGCAACAATGCCACCATTCCGACCCGGGGACTGCTTTTCACCACGTCCTTCGAACTCGCGCCCGACGGCCTCGGGGACGTGGCCTATGTGCGCGGCCTGGGGGCGTTCACCTACTACATTCCGATCACGCCGAAAACCACCCTGTCCCTTGGCGCCCGGGCGGGGATCATTTCCCCGCTCAATGATCGGGAGCTGCCGATCGACGAACGCTTCTTCAACGGCGGCGCCACCACCGTGCGGAGCTTTGCGGAACTGACCCTGGGTCCGCGCGACCGGGCCGGTTACCCACTCGGCGGCGAGGGGTTCACCGTGTTTAATGTGGAATACAATTTTCCCCTCATCGGCGACCTCCACGGCGCGGTGTTTTTTGACGCGGGAAACGTGGTGACCGAGGCGCGCGACTTCGGGCTCGAAAACATGCGCTACGCGGTGGGGGCGGGTCTGCGCTACAACCTGCCCATCGGGGCGGTGCGCCTCGATTACGGTCTCAATCCGGCGCCGCAGAAGGGCGAGGCACAGGGCGCGTTCCAGTTCGCGATTGGCGTGGCCTTTTGACAAACGGGTGGGGAAGCCGCGCCGCGGACTCCCCTGGGAAAGGGAGAAATCACGGGGCGGCTTCCCGACCAGCCCGGGCTGTTATTCCTCGCCGAAGCGGGTCTGGACAAGGTTTTCGATCTCGGCGACAACCTTGTCCGCATCCGCCCCTTCTGCGATGATGTTCAGCTTCGAGCCCTTGCCCGCGGCCAGCATCATGAGGCCCATGATGCTTTTGCCGTTCACGCGTTCCCCGTCCTTTTCGACCCAGACATCGGCGCGATAGCGGCTCGAGATCTTGACGAACATGGCCGCGGGTCGCGCATGAAGGCCGTTGCGATTCAGGATCGAAACCTCCTTGGTGCAACGGAGGACGTCATCGGTTGGTTTTTTGCGCGAGAGTAGGCCCATTATCGGATACGTCGTTCGTTCATCATTTGCAGCAAACGCTGGTTAAATTCAACAGCACTGTTTTGTCCCATGCTTTTCAGCTTCTGGTCAAGCGCGGCGACCTCCACCAGACGGCCCAAATCGCGGCCGGTGCGCACGGGGATGGTCACATGGGGGACCTTGATGCCCAGGATTTCGTAATATTCGCGGTCCAGCCCGATGCGGTCCACGTTTTCCAGCTCCGCCCATTCCTTCAGGGTGATGACCAGGTCGAGGCGTTTTTCGGTCCGCACGCTGCCCACCCCGAAGATGGAGCTGATGTTGATGATGCCGATGCCCCGCACCTCCATGTGGAAGCGGGTGAGATCGGCCGCCATGCCGACCAGTTCGCGGCCCTCGATGGACCGGATCCGGGTGATGTCGTCGCTCACCAGGCTGTAACCGCGCTCGATGAGGGAAAGCACGCATTCGCTTTTGCCGATGCCGCTGGCCCCGCGGATGAGCGTGCCGATGCCCTGGATGTCCACCATGCTACCATATTCGGTCGTGGAAGGCGCAAAATCAAATTCCAGCGCAATGGTGGCCGCGTTGATGAACTTCATCGTGATGATGTGCGTGCGAAAGACCGGGGTCTCGAACTCGGCGGCCATGTCGAGGACCACCTCCGGCACCGGTGCATTGCGCGCAATGATCAGGCAGGGAAAATTGCGCGAAAAAAGCTGGCGCAGTTTTTCCTTCATCGTCGCCGCGCTCAGGCTGCGCAGGTAGCTCAATTCGGCCGCGCCGAAGACCTGGATGCGTTTTCCGGCGAAATAGTTGTAGAATCCCGTCAGGGCGAGTCCGGGCCGGTTGACGGTGGGCTCCCGGATCTTCCGGTTCAGTCCCCGGGAGGCCCCCTCCAGACGCAGCCCGAGCGTTTCCGCGTGATTGGCATAGAAATGCCCCACGGTGATGTGGGGAACCTGATGCGCGTCGGGCTTGCGTCGGGGCATGGGGAATTACATCTGGAAGTTTTCGCCGAGGTAGAGTTTCCGGCTGATCGGATCGTTGAGCAGAAAGTCCTTCGTTCCCTGGCTTTCCACCCGGCCCTCGAAGATCAGGTAGGCGCGATCGACAATGTTGAGGGTTTCCCGGACGTTGTGGTCGGTGATCAAAATGGCCAGCCCCTGGGCGCGGAGGTCCTGGATGATCTGCTGCACGTCGTAGACCGCGATGGGATCGACGCCGCTGAAGGGCTCGTCCAGCATGAGCAGCGACGGATTGGTGACCAGCGAGCGGGCGATGGTGAGGCGGCGCTTTTCCCCGCCGGAGAGTGTCAGCGCCGTGTTTTTGGCCAGATGTTCGATGCCGAACTGCGTGAGCAGCTGCTCGCAGCGCTCCTTGCGCTGCTGCTTGTTCAGTTTGGTGGTTTCCAGGATGGCCATGATGTTTTCCTCCACCGTGAGCTTGCGGAAAATGGATTCCTCCTGGGGAAGATAACCCATTCCCTCGCGGGCGCGGCGGTACATGGCCATGTTGGTGACGTCGTGGTCGTCGAAAAACACCTTGCCGCCGTTGGGCCGGATCAGGCCCACGATCATGTAAAACGTGGTCGTCTTGCCCGCTCCGTTGGGTCCGAGCAGACCGACGATCTCGCCGCGGCGGACGTTGATGTCCACGCCGTTCACGACGGAGCGGCCCCCGTAGATCTTGACCAGCTTCTCCGTCTGGAGCAGCGGCTTCTGGCCCGGAGCCGGTGCGCCGGGTTTTGCGGCGGTTTCGGGTGTGGGAGTGGTCGCGCTCATCAGAGTTTCTGGTCTCCGGTGTCGATGATCACCGTCTTGCTGCCGCCCTTGGTTTCCATGCGGCCGGCACGGTTGAGGTACATGACGGTTCCCTCCTCGGTGGCCTGCTGGAGATTGATGTCGTGCTGCACGGAGGGCCAGCCGAACAGGGTGATGATGCCCGTCTCGGGGTCGTAGGCGGCCCGGGTGGCGCGTCCGATGGCCTTGGAGGCCTTGCCCGAGGAATCGGTGTTTTCCTGGACGATGATGACCTTGTCGCGGCCGTCGCCGAAGGCCTCGACCAGCTGCAGACCCTTGCGGTCTTTGGAGAGGGTCACCTTGAGGCGGTCACAGAAGAGGGTGAACTGGACGTCTTTCACCACCACATTGCCCTCAAATTCGGCGATGCTGGTCGTGTTGTCGAAGGTGGCCTGCTTTTTTGCGGTGATTTCCGTCTTGGCTCCCTTGGGACGTTCACCCATCCCGAGGCCGAAGGGGTTTTTCTCCGCCCCCTTGTCGGGATTCATCGAGGGCTTGAGCTCCTGCGCCGAAAGCGGGCGCGGGCCGGCGGCGAGCAGGACGGTGAAAAGGAACGCAAAGGAAAGCTGTCTGGTCATTGATCGGTTTTTTCCGTGTTCTTCTTGTCGAGATTTTCCGTGTTCAGGATGATCATCTTGACGTTGCCGAGCAGTTTGGCGAAGCGGGTTTTGGTGTTGAATTCCCCGGTTTCGCCGATGATTTCCACATCGTCGCGCTTGATCACAACCTGATCCTTGCCGGTCAGGATGCGGGTGGTCACGTTAAAAACCGACCGCGGCAGGAGAATGTCGGCCCGCTTTCCCTCCTCGTCAAAGGCGACGATCTTGAGGTTTTCCATCTCGATGTTTTCATCGTCGAGCTTGCGGGCCACCTCGGACTCGAACTCCATGACGACCTCGTCGTTTTCGTTGCGGTGGGCGTAGCGCATGCCCTTCACGTCCTGCCCGGGAATCATCATGGCCGTCATGTTGGCCGTGTCATCGGATTCCTCGGCTTCGGCCTTTTTCCCCCCGGCCGGGGCGTCCGGAGTCTGGGCCCTTAGCGAGGCCGCGGACACCAGGGCGCACAGCGCCAGGCTAAGCCAGCACCTCCCGGCGGAGGCGAACCAACTGGGCGAGAAGCCTGGGCAGCGCGCGGAGCGGAATCTGATTGGGACCATCGGAAAGGGCTTTGGCTGGATTTTCATGGGTTTCGATGAACACTCCGTCGCAGCCGGCGGCCACCGCCGCGCGAGCCAGCACGGGAGCCAGCGCGCCGTCCCCGCCAGTTCGGTCACCCGCTCCACCAGGGCGTTGTACGGAATGCGTTGCGTCGAAAACTACCTGATATTTCAATTCCTGCATCCAGTAAATGGAGCGCATGTCGGCGACAAGGTTATTGTAGCCGAAGGAGGTGCCGCGTTCGGTGAAGAAAAAGGACCGGCAGCCGGTGGCCTCCAGCTTTTTCCCGATGTTGGCCACGTCCCACGGCGCCAGAAACTGGCCTTTTTTCACATTCACGGTCCGCCCGCTGCGTCCGGCGGCGACCACAAGGTCGGTCTGGCGGCAGAGAAAGGCGGGGATTTGCAGCAGGTCGATGTACTCCCGGGCAATTTCCACCTCCTCCGGGGAATGGACGTCGGTGGTGACCGGCACGCCCCACTCCCCGCCGATCTCCGCCAGGAGCGCGCACCCGTCCTTCACGCCGACCCCGCGGAAGGATGCGCCCGAGGTCCGGTTGGCCTTGTCATACGAAGCCTTGAAGATGAACGGAACCCCGGCGTCCGAGCAGATGGCGTGCAGTTTTTTGGCCATGCGCCGGGTGAAGGTGGGCGATTCGATGACGCAAGGACCAAGAATGAAAAGGAGGTTCCTGCCGCCAAGGGTGTGACGGCCGATTTTGACAACGGGTCGAGGCATCGGCGGAGCCTAGACGGATTGGTGGGTGCTCGCCAAGTGTTTGCGAAAAAAGGGCCGGCGGGGCGCGGTTGGTGTCCGCAAACTTCCATTCTGGCGTGAAAATTGCTTGCCGAAGCAAGTTGAGTGCCTGAATTTGCAGGCGGATGGTCGGGATGGAGCAATATCAAGGACTCGCGCTGCAGCAGACGCTGTCGCCGCAGATGCAGCAGAGTCTCAACATCCTGCAGGCTCCGCTGATGGAGTTGCGTCAGCTTGTGGCGGCCGAACTCGAGGCCAATCCGGTTCTGGAGGAGGAGCCGCGCGAGACTCCGCCGGAGGCGGCGGAGGGGGACCGGTCCGACTCGGATCTGGCCGAGGAATGGAACGAATATTTTGCCCAGCGGGCCATTGCCGAACCCTGGACGACGGAGGCGCAGGAGCGCCGGCAGCATTTCTTCGATTCCCAGACGCGTTCGCCCAGTCTGGCGGACCATTTGCTGGAACAGCTCGGCGTCCCGTCGCTGTCGGATCGCGAGCGGGGCATTGCGATGGTGGTGGTCGGCAACATCGACGAGCGGGGGTATTTGTGCGCGACGGACGAGGAGATGGCGGCGCAGGCCGGCTGCACGGTGGACGAGATCGCCCGCATGGTGACGGCGGTGCAGGCCCTGGAACCGGCCGGGGTCGGGGCGCGCAATCTGTCCGAGTGCCTGCTGCTCCAGCTCCGGCGCAACGGCCGGGGATATGGGTTGGAGAGCCGCATCGTGGCGCACCATCTGGACGAGTTGGGACGGCGGAAGATTCCGGAAATTGCCCGGGCCCTGCATGTGACGCCGGCCGAGGTGCAGCGTGCGGCCGAGGTCATTGCCCAGCTCAATCCCCGTCCGGGACGGCAGTTTTCCGCGGACGAGGACCAGACGGTCATTCCCGATGTGATTGTGGAAAAGGACGGCGACAGTTATGTGGTTTCGCTGAACAACGACGAAATTCCGTCGCTGCGCATCGGGGACGATTACAAGGACATGCTTTCGCAGCCCGGCTCGAGCCGCGAGGTGCGCGACTACCTGCGGGAAAAAATCCGGGGCGGACGGTTTTTCATCAAGTGCATCCAGCAGCGCCAGCACACGCTGCTGAACATCGCCAGGGAAATCGTGCAGCGGCAGCGCGAGTTTTTCGACATCGGGCCCGCCAATCTGCGTCCCATGACCATGAGTCAGGTCGCGCAGGCGGTGGGTGTGCATGAGACGACGGTCAGCCGGGCCGTGTCCGGCAAATACATGCAGACGCCGCGCGGACTGTATGAACTGAAATATTTCTTCACCTCGGGCTACACCACCGCGGAGGGGCAGTCCGTGAGCAACGAAAGCGTGCGCCAGGCCATTGCGGAGCTCATCCGCCACGAGGATCCGCGCCATCCCATGAGCGACCAGGAAATTGTCTCCCGCCTGACCGAACAGGGCGTGCCGATCGCCCGCCGGACGGTCGCCAAATACCGCGAGCAGCTCGGAATCCTGCCGAGCCATTTGCGAAAATCCTTCTGAGCGCACTTGTCCCCGCCGCCGCGGTGCGCTACTTGCACGCATCATGCCTGATTTCGACGAACAGTCCCTGCGCGACGCCCTGCGCCGCGTGAAATATCCGGGGTTTTCCCGGGACATCGTTTCCTTTGGTCTCGTCAAGGACATCGCCATCGCCGGTGCCGACGTCACCGTGCAGATGGCCCTGACCACCTCCGAACCCAAGGTGGCGTCCCAGATTCGCGAGGAAGCCCGGGCCGTCCTTCAGGCGGTCCCGGGAGTCGGTTCGGTGGAGGTCAAAATCGACATCCAATCCCCGGCCCAGGCGGCGGGATTGCCCGGACCGGCCGGCATCGAGGGGGTTCGGCACATCCTGGCCGTGGCCAGCGGAAAAGGCGGCGTCGGAAAATCCAGCGTCGCGGTGAATCTGGCCCTCGCCCTCGCCCGCACGGGGGTGCGGGCGGGATTGTGCGATTGCGATCTGTACGGACCCAGCATCGGGGTGATGTTTGGGGTCAACGAACGCCCCCTCGCGGATGAAAACGACCGCATCCTGCCCATCGAACGCGAGGGCCTCAAACTCATGTCGATGGGTTTTCTGCTTGAGGATGGATCCCCTGCCGTCCTGCGCGGCCCCATGGCCACGCGCTACACCCAGCAGTTTCTCCGCCAGGTGGCCTGGGAACCGCTGGATTACCTCATCCTCGACCTGCCGCCGGGCACGGGGGATATCCAGTTGACCATCGTCCAGACCATCGCGCTCAGCGGGGCGGTGATCGTCACCACCCCGCAGGAAGTGGCCCTCATCGACGCCCGCAAGGCGGTGGGCATGTTCCAGAAAACCAACGTGCCGGTGTGCGGCATCGTGGAGAACATGAGCTATTTCCTGTGTCCGAGTGACGGCAAACGGTACGACATCTTCGGATCGGGTGGCGGGGAACGGGAGGCCGCCCGCCTGCGCGTCCCCCTTCTGGGTCAGATCCCCATCGACATCGCCCTGCGCGAAGGGGGCGACATCGGACGGCCGATCGTCTCGGCGGATCCCGAGGGAACAGTTGCCCAAGAATTTGTCCGCATCGCCAAGACCCTTCGGGCCGGACTTGAGAAATAAAATGGGTGGCGGAACGTCGAAAATCCTTAAGTTGATTAAATATAGTAACTTACTTTCAAGCAACTTGTTGCGGAGAATCTTCGCAAAATCGGTTTGACAGTCCGGTCAGATTTTTTCTTATTCGGCCTCTGAAATGAATCCCCAGCGAGGAGAAGGCATCGATCTCGTCAAAAATTCCGTTCTTTATAAGGAGTTTCTGGCGGAACGTGAGGAAATATTGCGTCACAAGTGGATCGAAAGCGAAAAGGCCGGTCACGACATCGGTTTTGAACGGGCCCTTCTGGATTGGATCGTAAAATACCGGTCAGGCTGGCGAAACGAGCGCCAGCGACAGTCGAAGGCCACCGCCTGACGCTTTGACCCACTTCCCTTTAACGCAACCCCGGGAGGTTGCGAAGGACCATGAAAACTGAAACGCACCTGGCGATGGATGCGGAGGCGATCCGCAAGGCCATCAGACGCATCGCCCACGAGATCGTGGAGCGAAATGACAACATTTCCCGTCTTGTGGTGGCGGGAATTCCCACCCGCGGCGTGGAAGTCGCCCGTCGCATCAGCGAACACATCGCCCAGATCGAGGGCGTGGCCCCCGCCTTTGGCATTGTCGATGTGGCCATGCACCGCGATGATCTGTCCACCCGCGGACGGGTGACCGAGATTGTCCCGACCGAGCTGCCCGTGGACCTGGACGGCCGCACGGTGGTGATTGTGGACGACGTGCTCTTCACCGGCCGGAGCTGCCGGGCCGCCATGGATGCGCTTTCCGATTTTGGCCGTCCCGCGCAAATCCAATATGCGGTCCTTGTGGATCGCGGACACCGGGAGTTGCCCATCCGCGCCGATTATGTCGGCAAAAACCTGCCGACTTCGCGCGAGGAAAAGATCCGCGTCCGCTTCGAAAACCTCGACGGCGTGCCCGACAGCGTGAGCGTGGTCAAACCGGTGAAAAGCGCATGAGCAACTGGACACACAAGGATCTGCTCGCCCTCGAGGATCTCACTGCGGAGGAAATCCGCCTCGTGCTCAACACCGCCACCGCCTTCAAGGGCGTGGGCGAGCGCAGCCTGAAAAAGGTGCCCGCGCTGCGCGGACGCACGCTGGTCAATTTTTTTGTCGAGCCGAGCACGCGTACCCGGACGTCCTTCGAGCTCGCGGCCATGCGGCTCAGCGCCGACGTGGTCAACATCTCCGCCAGCGCCTCGAGCCTGCAGAAGGGGGAGAGCCTCAAGGACACCGCCCTCAACCTCCAGGCCCTCCGCGCCGACATCATCGTCCTGCGCCACAGTTCGGCGGGCGCCTCGAAGTTTCTCGCCGAGCGGCTGGATGCCAGCGTCATCAACGCCGGTGACGGCGCGCACGAACATCCCACCCAGGGGTTGCTCGACGTGTTCACCATGCAGGAAAAACGCGGTTCGGTGGAGGGGCTGAACGTGCTCATCGTCGGCGACATTCTCTTCAGCCGCGTGGCCCGGTCAAACATCCACGCCCTGCGCAAACTCGGGGCCAATGTCACTTTGGTCGGACCCACCACGCTGGTGCCGCGGGACTTTGAAAAGCTGGGCGTGAAGGTCGCCCACCGCCTTGACGATGTGCTCGAAAGCGCCGACGTGATCAACCTCCTGCGCATCCAGCACGAACGTCAGCGCAAGGAATATTTCCCCGGGCTCGGCGAATACATCTCGCTCTTCGGCCTCACCAAGGCGCGGGCCGCCCGGCTCAAACCCGATTGTCTCATCATGCACCCCGGACCCATCAACCGCGGCGTCGAAATCGACAGCGACGTGGCGGACGGCTCCCGGAGCGTCATTCTCGAACAGGTCACCAACGGCCTCGCGGTCCGCATGGCCGTGCTTTACCTCTGCGCCGGCGGCGCCGGCCTGCCCTCATGAAAACCCTTCGCATCACCAACGGCCGCATCATCGACCCCGCCAACGGCCGCGACGAGGTCGCCGACCTGTTTGTCGTGGACGGGAAAATCGCGGACAAACCCGCCGGCGATCCGGCGGAGGTCGAAACGATTGACGCCACCGGGCTCGTGGTGGCCCCCGGGCTCATCGACATCCATGTGCATTTCCGCGAGCCCGGCCAGACCCACAAGGAAACCATCGCCAGCGGCGCCCGCGCGGCCGCGGCCGGCGGATTCACCAGCGTGGTCTGCATGCCGAACACCTCGCCCGCCATCGACAACGCCGGCACCATCACGCTGATCCGCGAAAAGGCGGAAGCCAGCGCCTGCGTGAATGTGTTTGTGAGCGGCGCCATCACCAAGGGGCTCAAGGGTGAGGAACTGGCCCCCTACGGCTCGATGGTCAACGCCGGCATCGTGGCGCTCACCGATGACGGTCATTGCGTGCAGAATCACGAGGTGATGCGGCGCGCGGTGGAATACGCCCGCATGTTCAACCTGACGGTCCTTGACCACTGCCAGGACTACTCGCTGGTCGGCGGCGGCATCATGAACGAGGGCGAATGGAGTCTGCGCCTCGGCCTGCCCGGCTGGCCCCGCATCGGCGAGGAATTGATTGTGGCCCGCAACATCCTGCTCGCCGAACTCTGCGATTCGCCGATCCACTGCCAGCACATCAGCTCCGGCGGCAGCGTCCGGCTGATCCGCGAGGCCCGCGCCCGGGGCGTGAAGATTTCCGGCGAGGTGTGCCCGCACCACATTGCGCTCACCGACGACACCCTCCAGGCGTTCGACAGCAACTACAAGATGAACCCGCCGCTGCGCACCCAGCGCGACATCGAAGCCATCATCGAGGGACTGGCGGACGGCACACTCGACATTCTCTGCAGCGACCACGCCCCGCACGCCTTCTACGAAAAGGAGGTCGAACTCGACCAGGCCCCGTTCGGCATCACCGGACTCGAAACGGAACTCGGCCTCTTCATCGACATTCTCGTCCACAGGAAAAAGGCGCTTTCGCTCAACCGGATCATCGAAATGTACACGGTCAATCCCGCGAAGCTCCTCTCGCTCGACCGCGGTACGCTTTCCATGGGCGCCCCCGCCGACATCACCCTCATCGATCCGGACCGCGAATGGACCTTCGACAAGGAACAGTCGGCGTCCCTCTCGAAAAACACCCCCTTCCACGGCTGGAACCTCAAGGGCCGCGCCGTGCGCACCATCGTCGCCGGAGAAACGGTGTGGAGTGTTTAGTTCATGGTCCTTGGCCCATGGATTTTTCGGGACAACCGGCCTTCCCATGACCAAGGACTGAGGACCACGGACCAATGACCAACTCTTCCTTCACTCTTCTCGCCACCGATCCGTCCTCCAAGGCGCGGGCCGGCGTATTGCACACCCGTCGCGGACCGGTGGAGACGCCGATTTTCATGCCCGTGGGGACGCAGGGGACGGTGAAGGGGGTGTGTCCGGCGGAATTGCGCGAACTCGGGGCGCAGATCATTCTGGGCAACACCTATCATCTGCATGTCCGTCCGGGCGAAAAACTCATCGCCCGCCAGGGCGGATTGCACCGGTTTGCCGCCTGGGATCGGGCCATCCTGACGGACAGCGGCGGTTTCCAGGTGTTTTCGCTCGCAAAGCTGCGCAAGATCACCGAGGAGGGCGTGTATTTTCAGAATCACCTCGACGGCACGCCGACCTTCATCGGTCCGGAGCGTTCCATGGAAATCCAGCGCGACCTGGGTTCCGACGTGGTCATGGCCTTCGATGAATGTCCCCCGTATCCCTGTGAATATGACGCCGCGGCGCGGAGCCTGGAGCTGACGCTGCGCTGGGCGCGGCGGTGCAAGGATTGGTGGACGGCGCAAAACGGGGCCAATCCGCCGCTGGTCTTCGGCATCGTGCAGGGTTCGTCCTATGCGGATCTGCGTGCTTCCAGTGCCCGGGCGCTTGTGGACATCGGCTTTGACGGATACGCCATCGGCGGCGTCAGCGTCGGCGAGCCGGAGCCGGAGATGATGAAGGCCATTGAGGATGCGGAACCGCACCTGCCCGCCGGACAGGCCCGGTATGCCATGGGGCTGGGCACGCCGCCGCAGATGATCGAAATGGTGGCGCGCGGGGTGGACATGTTTGACTGTGTTCTGCCGACGCGGCTGGCCCGCAATGGCACCGCCTTCACCGCTCGCGGCACCATCGCCCTCAAGAATGCGCAGTTTGCCGAGGATCCCAATCCCATCGAGGAGGGATGCGCCTGTTACGCCTGCCGGAATTTTTCGCGCGCCTACCTCCGTCATCTCATCAAGGCGGAGGAAATTCTCGGACTGCGCCTCGTCACCCTCCACAACCTTCATTTTTACCTGAACCTTCTCCGCACCGCCCGTCAGGCGATCCTTGAAGGGCGCTTCGCCGAGTTTCGTCGCTCCTTTGTGAGTGGATACCAGGTGCGGGAACGCGAGGGATAGGCGCCGCGATGACTCCGGCGCCGAACGGCGGAAAATCCTTCCGCCGCGGAAATCTCGAATCCCGCTTGCACTCGCCGGGCTCTTTCCCCAATTTCTCGCGCATGAATTGCATTCATCCCGAAAACCGCATTTCCAGGACTCCTGAAAAATTCCGTTTTCGGGTCCATCTCCGGCGGCTTGGGGCTCTGGGAACCCTGGCGGCGGTGGCGCTGACGTTTTCCGCCTGCGAAACCACCCAGGTCTCCGGGCGGCGTACGTCCTTCACTTTCGATCCCCCGGTGACCGCGCCGAAGAACCCCTCCGCGGTGCAACTCAGGTTGAGCACGGGGGCGCAGCGTCTTTACGTGGTCGAGGGGGACCGGGTTCTGCTGGCCACGCCGGTCACGGTCGGCGCCCCGTCCAGCCCGACCCCGCACGGCACTTACACGATCTATTCGAAACAGGAAACCCGCCGCCGCGTGAGCAGCCCGGGAGCCGGATATCCCATGACCTTCTGGATGGAGTTCAAGCCGGCCTACGGTCTCCACTGGGGATTCATCAAACCGTATCCGTCTACCCATGGATGCGTGCGCATCCCCCTCAAGGCCGCCAAAAAGATTTTCGCCCTGGTGCGTATCGGCACACCGATCCACATTGCCCGAACTCAGCCGTGGGATGACACCATCGGCCGGAGCCTGCCTGTGCTGGACGACTCCGCCCTGCCGGATCCCCCGCTGTCCTACATGCTGAGCCCAAAGGTGTTTTCCGACGCCCGCGAGGGCCGGATGTGGAATTTCTAGAACGCATTCCGGACGTTGTCGCCGGTCCGCTTTACCGGAAGGGCGGCGGACCCAACGGGCCGTCCCGACACCGCCCGGACCTTCGAGTCGGCGGGGGGCACCGTCTGTGGCGCTCCGCCGGGCCGTCCTGTTGGCAGGGCAATGCCGAAGCCGGGGGGTGCAGATCGGCCCCGACCTTTCCGAGCAGGCCTCAAGCCAGCCCGAACAGACGCACGGCCTGGTTTTTCCCCTTCAACTGATGTTCGCCGAGGTCGGACAGCGTGACCTCCGGCGCCTTGGGCAGGCTTTGCAGGAAATCGTGTGAGGCGGTCAGCCGCTGATTGAGCTTCTTCATCACGCCCTCGATGCGGAAGACGGTGTTGACGGTGTCGCCGATGATGGTGGCGTCACGTTGCGCGATGAGGCCGATGTTGCCGCAGGTGACCACGCCGTGGTGCAAGGCCACGGCAATGGTAAACGGACGGTCGGGCAACGGCCAGGTCCGCCGGCTCGAAGTCTCCAGCAGCTTCAGCGAGCTCTTGAGGGCGTTTTCCGTTTCGAGTCCGGGTTGGCTGTCCTCGCGCGTCCAGTAGGCGAGGATGGCATCCCCGATAAACTTGTCGATGGTGCCGCCCGTCTCGTGCACGATGTTGCCCGCATCACGGAACCATTCCCCCAAATGCCGGGCGAGTTGCTCCTCGGGGAGCAGTTCGGACAGGGTGGAAAATCCCCGCAGATCGCAGACCATCACGGCCACAACCGCATTCAGATCCTGCGTCGCGTCGGTGCCGGCCGCCAGGGTGACATCATACGTCGGGTCAGCCGTCGGCTTTTCGTACTGCTCGAAAATGATTTCGTTGTTGGTGATCCGGATGACCGACCCGTGGGTCAACAGGGTGGGGGTGATGACCCGGCGGCCATTCACGAATGTCCCGTTGCGGCTGCCGAGGTCCATGATCTGATACTGAAAGGCGTTGTGGCAGCGGATGATGGCGTGTTGCCGGGAAACATGCTGACCGAAGTGCAGCGAAACCGTGTTGTCCCGGCTGCGACCGATGGTGGCCGTGTTTCCGACTTCGACTTCAAAGGGCTCGCCCTCCGCAGGACGCACTTTCAACTTCGCGTGCATGGCAAGGGTGAACCTTTACCACGAACCGCCGTCGCCGCATGAAGAAAAATTTTCCCCCCGGAGCCGGGATGATGGTAATAGGATGAGCATGAAAATGTTAATGGCATTGTTGACGGTCCTGGCGATGGGAATGACGGCGGTCCGGGCGGATGAATCCGTCATCGATGCCACGGATCTCACGGCCCTTCGCGCCAAGGCCGGCACGAATGTGGCCGTGGAGGGGCGGGTCACGGAAATCGGAACGACCCAGGATGGCGGGATCACCTTCATCAATGTGGGAATGCCGCGCAAACAGGGATTTGTGGCCGTGATTTTCCGGGACCATTACCAGGCCTTTCCGGACGGTTTCGACAAGTATCGCGAGAAAAAGGTCCGCGTGTCCGGCGTGCTCACGCTCTACCGCGGCGAGACCCCGCAGATCAAGCTGACCTCTCCGGAGCAGATCGCGATTGTGGAGTAGCGGTTGCTGACGGGTCCCGCGCCTCTCATTCCCGCCGCCCCGCCAGGATCCGTTCGGCGTATTTGGCGAGGATGTCGAATTCGAGGTTGACCGTGTCGCCGGCGCGCAACTCGCCGAGGTTGGTGTGGCGCCGGGTGTGCGGAATCACCCACACCGAAAACGAGCTGTCGGAAACCTCCGCCACGGTGAGACTCGTGCCGTTGACGGCGATGGATCCCTTGTAGGTGACATACCGGGCGAACCGGGAGGGGAGCGCAAATTCGAGTTTGATGTCGGCGCCCCGTTCGGTCGACGTGAGCAGCCCCGAGGTGCAGTCCACGTGGCCCTGCACAAAATGCCCCCCGAGCCGGCCGTCCGCGGCCAAGGCGCGCTCGAGATTGACCAGGGAGCCGGGCCGGAGTTTGTCGAGATTGGTCACCCGCATCGTCTCCTCGAGGAGGTCGAACGTGAGCTGATCCTTTTTGTGGGCGGTGACCGTGAGGCAGCAGCCGTTGACCGCGATGCTGTCGCCCGTGTGGACATCGCGGCTGATCCGTTTGGCGGAAAGCGTGAGCTGGACGGATTTGGACGTCTGCCTCAACCAGAGGCATTCGCCGACTTCTTCAACCAGACCGGTAAACATGACTCCAGAATACGGGGTCCGCGGGGGAAAAGAGAATCGCAATGATCAAAGAATGACGGCCGAACGCCACCGATTGACCCGGGAGCCGGGTGGAGCCCCTTTTTTTTCATGGACACGAATGCGGCGCTGCGGGAACAAAGGGGGAAATCGATGCCGATCCGTTTGTCTCTGTTGTTGTTAGGTTGTGTGACGTTGTGTTCCTGCGCCTCCGTGAGCGTGCGCAAATTGGAGCGCCTGAACGGCAATGGTCCCAAAACCGCCCCGGAGAAAATCCTCGTGCGTCCCTTCACCTTTCACGAACCCTCCCTCCGCGTGGACCGCAGCGGCGAGCGGCTGGAGCGCTTCAAATACGACCTGCAGGAAAGATTCACCCGCAATCTGGTCAAGCGTCTGCCCAAGTACATCGCGCCGGCGGAACCCGTCGCCGCCACCGCCCCGCTGCCGCGGGGAAATTACTGGCTGATCGAAGGCCGCTTCGAACGGATCAACCAAGGCAGCCGTCTGCTGCGGGCCCTGGTGGGGTTCGGGGTGGGCGGAACCAAGATGGACACCACGGTTCTGGTGTATGATTTGTCCGGGCGCAAACCGAAGCCGTTCCTGCTCATCGAAACCACCGGCGGTTCCAATGCGTCCCCCGGAGCCATCGGCACGGCGGCGTATTTTGTCAGCGGTGTCACCGCCCTCGGTTCCGCCGCCAACCTGCTGGAAGGTGTCCGGTCCGGTGTGACCTTTGATGCCGCGCGCACCAGCCGGGAAGTGGCCGCTTCGGTGGGTTATTACGCGAGGGAGGAACAGGGGCTGCCGCAGACGGCTCCGCCGAAACGTCTGGGACAGATTTCCTACTGGCCCTTCACGTCGTCCAAACCCGCCCGCCGGATGCAGGGTACCGTCACGGTCACCCCCGCCGAATAACGGCGGGGCGTTCCTCCCACTCCGGCTCAATAACCGCCCTGCGCCGTCTCCCCGGCCAGAATCGCGACTCCGGAGGACGTGCCGAGCCGGGTGGCGCCGGCTTCCAGCATGGCCAGCGCGGTGGCGCGGTCGCGAATGCCGCCCGAGGCCTTCACCGCGCACCGGCCGTCCACCGCCTGTTTCATGAGGCGCACATCCTCAAGCGTGGCCCCGCCGGAGCTGAACCCGGTGGAGGTTTTCACAAAGGCGGCACCGGCATCGACCGAGATCCGGCAGGCGCGTTGCTTTTCCGCGTCGGTGAGCAGACAGGTTTCGAAAATCACCTTCACGGCCCGGCCGCCGGCCGCGGCCACCACGGCCTGAAGATCCGCCAGCACATAGGCGTCATCGCCCTGCTTGAGCCGTCCGACGTGAAGCACCGTGTCGATTTCCGTTGCCCCGTCGGCCACGGCGCGTTCGGTCTCGAAGGCCTTGGCCAGCGTGTGCATCGCGCCGAGCGGAAATCCGGTCACCGCCGCCACGGCCACCCCCGTTCCGCGCACCAGCGAGGCGGCCAGCGGCACCCAGGAGCTGTTGACGCAGACGCTGAAAAAGTCGTGCTCGACGGCCTCCCGGCAGAGTTTTTCGATGTCGGCGGCGCGCGCCTCGGGTTTCAACAGGGTGTGGTCGATGGACTTGGCAAGGTTCATAAGCTGCGGACGAGGTCGCGGAGAAATTGGATCCAGAGGAAAAACAGGCCGCGGGCGGTGTAGCGGATGAAATGTTCGCCGTCCCGTCTGAGCAGGCCCGCGTCGATGTTGTGGACAATCTGCATCCGCATTTCCTGCTGCATGGCCTCGACGGTTTCCTCGGGGGTCTGGTTCACACAGTCTTCGGTCCGGACCCCCTCGGCCTGCAAAAACTCCCCGTGGGCCTCCACCATTTCGCGGAAGGACAACTGGCCCGGGACCCGGTTCATTTTCACCCGCGGTTGGATTTTCAGGCCGTAGGAAAACGGATAGTTCCAGGTCACGAAGATGCGGCCGTCGGAGGTTCGCGAGGTGACGGTGAGATAATAAAACGCAATTTCCCGCTGTTCCACCAGGCAGATGGCCGCCTGGAGACGCCGGGTGGCATCGGCCGAAATCCGGTAGAAATGCCGGTTGTCCTCATATTCCCAGCCGATGTCGTCGACATGCTCAAACCCGCATTCCTCGATGGCCTCGGTGACCTCGGCGAATCCGGGAAAGGTGTTTCGTCCGGGGGGCGTGCGGGGTTCCAGACGACGGTTGATGGGCAGCCGCATCCGGCGCACCCGGGTCAGGATTTCCAGCCAGGGCAAAAACAGCCAGCTCAACGCAAGAATCACGCCCAGCCAGACGCTCCCGCCCAGCAGCCATCCCGCCAGGAAGGACGTGCCCGCCACCCCGAGGATGCTCAGGCGATGGAACAACGGATGGTGCACCGTGCGCAGGGCGGCGGTCAGCACGGCCACGCCCAGGACCAGGAGCAGGTTCGAAATCATTCAGGGTGTGATGTTATGTTCCCGCAGGAACTTCTCAAGTTGTCCCACGTCAAAATCCGCCAGCACCTTGCCGTCGGAGGTTTCCAGCGTGGGGGTCAGCGATTGCCCGGAAATCTCCCGCATCCGGCGGTAGGCCGCGGGGTCGGTCAGGACATCCACGGTCTTGAAGCGGTAGTTGTGACGCCGGAGCCAGTTGACCGCCTCGATGCACCAGGGACACCAGGGTTTGATGTAAACCGTCATCTACCCCCAACTTACGCTGGTTCTCCCGGAAACTGCAATTGCCGCTTGTCAGTCGGGAAAGGCCGGCATAGATTCAGCCCTCTCAAAGGCGCGTTCGTCTAGAGGTTAGGACACGGCCCTCTCAAGGCCGGTGCACGGGTTCGAGTCCCGTACGCGCTGCCACCCAACTGCGTGGCGGGTTGAGCGAATACTGCGAGGGGAAACGGGGAGGTCCCTGGAATGCGCCCGACGGCGATTTTTATTGGCACCTCATTGGTGCTGAAAACGCCTGCGGGTGGCGTGATCGGGCGGCACCACGACGGGAACGCGGTCATTTCCCCACCGTTCCAATGCGTCTTCCCCTCCATTCCGGGTCACAATTTTAAGGATCCGATAATCCCTGCCGGGTTCCGGAGGCAGGAGAATTCCCCGGATCATCGAGCCTTCCGGGAGGTGGCCGAACGCCTGATTGCCGTTGAACTTGTTCTTTTCCCCGTAGCCCATCGCCGGGATGAGCACTTCCTCACCCTTCGTCTTCCACCAGTTCAATTTCTCCTCGGTCGCACAGCCGGCCAAGACGGCCCCGGTATATTCGATCTCGAAATATCCCCCCGGTCCCTTCAGGAGAACCTTTGCCTTTTGGCCGGGTTTGATCGTGACGCTTTCTTGAATGATCGCGTTGCACATATCGAACCCTAGGACAAATTTTGTCCGCCCGCAAATGCGTGCTGTCGGGGGTGGAATGAAGTTGTCCAACTCCGGGAGAACCTGAAGGCCCGCGGGAGGTGGCCTCCTTCGGGCCTGGAAGACCTTGAAACTGGTTCCAAGCGCCCAGGGGCGGGGAACCTCACCGACCGCACTTGAGGCCGAACGGCGGGAGTTTCGAAGCAATGGGGAGAATCTTGGCAGTGGCCAACGTCCGGGTTGTTCGTCTCCCATTTGAGCCCCACCGACCGGGACTACTCCGGCGTCTGCCAGATCAACCGGATGGCGTCGAGGCGCAGGGGGGCGTCCTTGATCCGGGCGGTCAGGTCGCGCATTTGTTCTTCGAGCAGGGTGATTTCGGCCTCCCGCACGTGATCGTTCACCTTGCGGAGATTGCGGAGCCGGGAGATTTCGGCGCCGAGCAGGGATTGCATTTTTGAGGCGGCGGTCTGGGCGACGGCCGTGGCGCGTTCCGTGGCATGCTCGCGGGTCTTTTCGAGCATGGCCGGGAGGAGTTTGTTTTTGATCCGGACGTTGTCGAGGAGCTGGAACACCGGACCGGGTTGGAGCGCCTGGGGTTCGATCTCCGTTGAAACGTCCGTTCCCTTGGGATCGACGACCACCCGCAGCGGAGTCGGCGGGAGGAAACGGTCGGCGTGCAGCGCGGGCGGAGCGACCGGCTCCAGCACGTAGACGGCTTCGAGATAGATGTTCTGGTCCTTGCCCCCGCGGAGGATGCCAAAGGCACAGTTGCCCTGTTCGCTGCCGAGGAGCAGGTCAATCGTGCTCATGACCAGCGGATGATCCCAGGTGAGGAATCCGATTTCCTCCCGGCTCAGCGCCTTGTGGCGATCCGCGGTGAGGGTGAGTCCCTCCGGCGGCAGTTCGGGAAAGGCATCCGTGGTGAGTTCGGCGGGAACGGCCAGATACGTGCGCGCGGAAAGTTCCTCCACGTGCACGCCGAAATGGTCGAACATGCGGAGAAGGAAATCGTCGAGCGAGGTGTCGGCATCGAAGGCGGCGATCTGCTTGACGATGTGTCGGGCCGGTTCGGGCCGGCAGGAATTCATCTGCAGCAAGCGGTCTTCACCCTGAGCGAGGTCCTTGACGATTTTGGCATGGGCCTCGCGGGTTTCCCGGATGAGATCCTCCAGGCCGGGACCGCCGTCGAGGACGGCCTGAAGGCGTTTCCCGAACCGCGCAAGAATTTCCCGGCCGCCTTCGAGAGGTTTTTCGAANGCGTCGAGTCCCTCGTGGAACCAACGCGCCATCNCTTCAAGCGGACTGCCNTCCGGNAGGGGCACGTGGATCGAGATGGTTTCGGTCTGGCCGATCCGGTCGAGGCGGCCGATGCGCTGTTCGAGCAGTTCGGGATCCTCCGGCAGATCGAAGAGGACGAGGTGGTGGGCAAACTGGAAATTGCGTCCTTCGCTGCCGATTTCCGAGCAGAGGAGGATTTGCGCGCCGTCCTCCTCCGCAAACCAGGCGGCATTGCGGTCGCGCTGCAGGAGGGTGAGACCTTCGTGAAAGAGGCCGACCTTCATCTTCACGCGATCCCGCAGGGCCTCGTCGAGGGCCAGAACCTTCTCGCGGGTGCGGCAGATGAGCAGCACCTTGGCGGAGCGCCGCTTTTGCAGGAAGCCGACCAGCCATTCCACGCGGGGATCGCCGGCGAGCTGATACGAACGCCCGCCGGAGGAGTTGTCGGTCTGGCGTTCCGAGGCGAGGCGGGGTTCGGCGGCCAGCGGAATGAGATGAACCCTGCGTTTGGGGAACCCGCTGATGGCGGCGCGGGTGTTGCGGAACATCACGCGGCCCGGACCATGCTGGTCGAGCAGTTCCTCCAGCAGGGCCTCGCGCGCAGAGGCGTCGCCGGCTTTCAGGGCGGCGAGGTGATTTTTCAACCGGTCCGGGTCCGCCTGGCAGAGTTGGCCGAGCGTCTTGGTGTCCGCGGCGGTGAGGGATTTGCCGTCCATCAACCGGCCGGCCACCCGCGCGGCCTTTTGATATTCGTCGCGGCCCTTGCGGAAGCTGGCGAAATCGCTGTAGCGATCGGGATCGAGAAGGCGCAGGCGGGCGAAATGCCCCTCGGCCCCGAGTTGTTCCGGCGTGGCGGTGAGCAGAATGACACCCGGCGCGGAGGCGGCAAGCCGTTCCACGATGGTGTATTCCGGACTGGCCCCTTCGGGACTCCAGGCGAGGTGATGGGCCTCGTCCACGACAATCAGATCCCATCCCGCCGCCACGGCCTGGTCGCCGCGGGCGGGGTTTTCCGCGATCAGTGAAAGCGGACAAAGAATCAATTGGTCATCGAGGAACGGATTGGCCCCGGGGTCCCCGGCTTCGATGGCGGTGCAGCGTTCCTCGTCGAAGATGCTGGCGCGAAGATTGAAGCGCCGCAGGAATTCGACGAACCACTGGTGAACGAGCGGCTCGGGAACCAGAATGAGAATGCGGCCGGCGCGTCCGCTGCGGTGCAGACGGTGCACCACGAGGCAGGCTTCGATGGTTTTTCCGAGCCCGACTTCATCGGCGAGGAGGACGCGCGGCAGCACGCGTCCGGCGACCTCGTGCGCGATGTAGAGCTGGTGGGGGATGAGTTCGATCCGGGCGCCGATCAGGCCGCGCACCGGAGTGTGACGAATCTGGTGGCGGCGGCGCAGCGCCTCCAGGCGGAGCTCGAAGGTTTCGTTGCCGTCCACCTGGCCGGCGAACAGCCGGTCCTCCGGCTTGCAGAAACTGAGCGTGTCGGAGAGTTCGGTTTCGGGCACCTCGCGTCCTTCCCCGATATAAACGAGAATGCCGTCGCGGGTTTCCACGCGTTCGACGGCGAGGGAGGATCCGTCATGAATCCGGATCGTGTCGCCGGCGCGGAATTCCACGCGTTTGATCGGGGCCGATCCGGTGGCGTACTGGCGCAGGGTACCGGTGGCGCGGAAGAGGAGGAAGACGCGGCCGGGGGCGATATCCACGACGACCCCCACGCCGAGTTCGGGTTCCGTTTCACTGATCCACCGCTGGCCTTTGTGTAATATCATTTCTCAGCTGCCCAGGGGGGAGGTTCGGTT